>Ga0138256_10000632_pt1 | contig 38408 bp, 39 predicted proteins | sample KNB2016incub_MG_FD_105486 | JGI IMG/M metagenome (GOLD analysis project Ga0138256, IMG submission 105486) | Active sludge microbial communities from wastewater in Klosterneuburg, Austria - KNB2014incub_MG | ecosystem: Engineered > WWTP > Activated sludge > Unclassified | place: Austria... | reverse complement strand
GCTCGAGGCGCTTCGTTATTGCAAGCGCCAGAAGCAGAAAATTCTTTCCATCGTCAACACGATTGAATCCACCATTGAACGTGAATCCGACATGGTCCTGCATACGCTTGCGGGGCCCGAAATTGGTGTGGCCTCGACCAAGGCCTTCTCGACGCAGATCACAACGTTGGCCTGCATGGCCTTCGCTGCCGCGCGCGAAAAGAAAGCCATTGATGTCGCGACGCTCAAGGAAATCGGCGAGGAGCTGCGCCGCGTGCCGACAATCGCTGCGGAAATCCTGCAGCACGACAAGGACATCGAAAACATCGCCAAGAAAATCGTCGATGCGCGCGACATGCTTTATTTGGGTCGCGGCGGCATGTACCCGCTGGCCCTCGAAGGCGCGCTGAAGATGAAGGAAATTTCCTACATCCATGCCGAAGGCTACGCCGCCGGTGAAATGAAGCACGGGCCGATTGCCCTGATCGATGCCAACGTTCCGGTCGTGGCGCTGGCGCCTTCCGACGCGCTGTTTGAAAAAACTGCGTCGAACATCCAGGAAACCATCGCGCGCGGCGGCAAGGTGCTGCTGATCTCCGATGAAAAAGGCACGAAAGCCTTAAAAACGCAGGCCAGCTGGACCATCACGCTGGGCGATATTCACCCCTTCATCGCGCCGATTCTCTATGCGATTCCCATCCAGCTGCTCGCCTATCACGTCGCCGTCGCCAAGGGCACCGACGTCGACCAGCCGCGTAATCTTGCTAAATCCGTCACGGTGGAGTAGTTTGGCGAAGCCTAAAGGAGCTGCAATATGAAAAATCATCCACCTCTCTCGACAGATAACGTGACCAAGCTCGAAGATTTGCAAACCATCAGGCTTGATGCGCCCGTTGGCGCCGATAAGGTTTTTGATTCTGACCGTCCCGCCGACGATTTCAAATTCAATAATGAAGTGGCAAAAGTTTTCGACGACATGGTCAACCGCTCCGTCCCTTTTTATGGCGAGATGCAGCGGATGACGGCCGAGTTGGCCCGGGATTTTGTCCAGGATCACACAAATGTTTACGACATCGGCTGCTCAACCGGTACGACGATCGAACTGCTTGACCGCGCCATTGAGCCGAAAAAGGTCAACCTCATCGGCATCGACAATTCGCAGGAAATGCTCGATAAGGCTGCGCAGAAATTAAAAGCCTCAAAGCTCACGCATCCTTACACGCTTTCGTTAGGTGATGCGCACAAAGGCTTTCCGATTCACAATGCATCACTAGTCACAATGATTTTGACTCTGCAATTCATTCGTCCGCTGCACCGCGAACGCCTGGTAAAAGATATCTGTAACGGCATGGTCGACAATGGCGCGCTGATTATTTTTGAAAAAGTCACCAGCCGCGATTCCATGTTTAATCGCCTATTTATCGATCATTACTATGATTACAAACGCCGCAACGGCTATTCCGAAATGGAAATCAGCCAGAAGCGCGAAGCATTGGAAAATGTTCTCATTCCTTACCGTATGGAAGAGAATTTCGATCTGCTTAAAGCGTCCGGTTTCAAATATATGGAAGTCTTCTTCCGTTGGTATAATTTCTGCGGAATCGTAGCGGTGAAATAATGACTCAAAATAATAAAAACTGGCTCGTAAAGACCGGGGATTTTTTCTTTAAATGGCGGAATTACGTGTTTCCCCTGATTATCGCCGTTCTTTTCATTTCATTTCCTGTGCCTGGTGAATATTTCGGGTACCCGAAACTGGAAGAATGGAAGGATACGCTCGCCATTGCGCTTATTCTTGGCGGTCTTGCCTTTCGCTCGCTGACAATCGGCTGGGCCTATATCAAGCGCGGCGGCATGAATAAGGAAGTTTATGCCGATACGTTAGTACGTTCAGGTCTGTTCGGCGTTTGCCGTAACCCGCTTTATGTCGGCAATATGCTGGTTTATGCTGGCGTATTCGTACAGCATGGCCATCCGGTTGTTGTCGTGACCGGCATTGCAATCTATACCTTTATCTACATCGCTATCATTGCTGCCGAAGAACATTACCTGAAAAATAAATTCGGCGCGGAATATGACCGCTATTGCGCTGAAGTGCCGCGCTGGTTGCCGCGCTTCAGCAAATACCGGGAGTCGATCCGCGGTATGAATTTCAGTTTCCTCCGTTCGATCCTCAAGGACTACAGCACGATATTTAACGCGATATTCGCCATGGCCCTGGTGGAAGTTCTTGAACATTACCATTTCAGGCCCGAGACATATGAATCAACATTGAAGTTTTCGGTTGGTCTCCTGATTTGGGCTGCCGCGATGCTGATGATTGTGAAATACATTAAAAAAACAAACAATGTCAAAATCTGACCAACTCCCGGCATTCGTCTGGCTGTGGTTTCCGCTGGTGCTCCTGGCTGGACAGATCGCCATGGAAATAGCGGTTCCTGAGAGAACTCTTTCCGCTCTCTTATCGGAGGGTGGCCCCCACGAAGCATTTGAATTTATTTTCACAGCCGCCGCATTTTGTGTGGCGCTTTTTACTTTGCAATCTGTCGACTGGAAAACCCAGAGATGGTTGGGCCTGTGGGTGCTGCTTGCGGTGGGCTGCTGTTTTTACGTCTCGGGTGAGGAAATCAGCTGGGGTCAGCATTTAATGCACTGGACGACGCCAGAGTTCTGGAGCGGTATTAACGACCAGAATGAAACCAATCTGCACAATACATCATCTTGGCTTGATCAGAAGCCGCGCCTTATTTTAGAGTTGGGCGTTCTGTTCGGCGGCATCATAATGCCGTTGGTTCGCCGTTTCAGGCCTGCAATGCTGCCGCAGAAATTCAACATGATTTACCCTGCGGATATATTAAGTGTTACCGCTTTGGTCGCGTTGTTTATCAATTGCGCCGACCGCATAGGCAATCATTTTCAGGATCTTTTTTTGTTTCAACGTGCCAGTGAATTGGAGGAGCTTTACCTTTACTATTTCGTGCTTCTCTATCTGATTATTCTACGCCGCAGAATTCTGCAGAACCAGCGTTGACCATTCGCCGATATCGAAACGGTTTCTTAAGGCGAAGCCCAGCGGCTCGTAAACATTCAGTACTTCCTGCGCTTGCGTATTCAAAATTCCCGAGAGAATAATGAATCCGTTTTTGTCCGTGCAGGCCAGAAGCTCATGTGCCATTTCACGCAAGACTACCGCCAGGATGTTGGCAATAATAAGGTCGAAGGGCTTTTTCGCCTGCACGGAATCTGTGGCAAACCCGTCAGCCGTTACGCAGATCATGCCCGTTTCATCGCCGGGAACTTGATTCAAATCACGGTGCCGCGCGGCGACGCGTACAGCTTCTTCGTCATTATCCGTCGCCAGCACCGGTGTCTTCCAGAGCTTCCACGCAGCAATGCCGAGAATGCCCGAGCCCGTGCCGATATCAAGCACGTTCCATGGACACACGCCGGACTCTTTTAAATCCAGCATCGCGAGCAAACAGCCCTTGGTCGTTCCATGTTCGCCGGAACCGAACGCGGTGGCTGCGTCGATCTGCAATCCTGTTTTGTCACCCGCAATGCCGCCCTCATGATGCGAGCCGTAAATAAAAAACGGCCCGACATCGAAAGCGGGGAATTGTTTGTAGCTGGCGGCAAGCCAGTCGGTATGCGGAATTCTTTCGAAAGCCCAGTCGCCGGGAAAAACAGCCGCCAGCTCCGCCGCTGAAATATCCCGCCCCGCTATGCATTGTAAAAGCCACTCGCCGCCGTCATGGTCGCGGTGAACGCTTAACGACACGCTGAGCGGTTCAAAAAGATTTGAAATATTCTGGATTTCAGCTTCGCTGAAGGAACCCGGCAAAATGAGGCGTGCCGCAAAAATACCGGGCACGCCGAATTCGCCTTATTCTTTTTTCTTGTCGACGGGAACATCGATGCTGGCATCTTCCTCGATTTCCTCGAGGCTGCCGATATCATCGTCTTCGACTTCGATCTCGTCCGCGTCGTCGTCCGCCCCGGCATTCTCCAGCGCTTCGACATCCTCGAGGCTTACGACATCTTCATCGCGGGCCTCGACATCGGAGTTCTGATCGTCGTTGGCGACGGGAACGGCTTTTGCCTTCAGCGCAGCTTTTTCAGCTTCGGCGGCGTCGATAGCAGCGCGGCCGCGGCGCGATTTCAATTTGATTTCACCGCTGAATTCCGCCTGGCAGTTCGGGCAGTTGATCGGGCGTTTATTCAGGTCGTAGAAACGGATTCCGCAACCTACGCATACGCGTTTCAGGCCTCTGGCGTCTAATGCTGCGCTCATTGGTATTCTCCTTCGATGAAGCGGTAAAATCTCGTTATTTCCTAAGGGTTAGGCGCGTCAGTGTCAAATAGAATATGCGGACAGGCGAAAGGCCGAAACGGGGGTAAACCCGCTCGAAAGCCATAGACCATTGGCCTATATCATTATAAACTACTGAAAATTACTGATTATCCCCCCTGGAGGCCCCACCCTATGCAAAAATCTGTCGTCATCTGCGGTTTTAAACGCTCTCCCATGCATCTTGCGAATAAGGGGGACCTGGCGAAAGTCCGGCCCGACGACATGGCCGCTGCCGTCATTAAGGCGCTGGTCAAGGAAACAGGCGTGAAGCCCGACGATATCGAGGACCTCATCATGGGGTGCGCCTTCCCGGAGGCCGAGCAGGGCTTCAATATCGCCCGGATTGTCGTGAATCTGGCGGGCCTGCCCGTATCCATCGGCGGCCAGACCATCAACCGCTTCTGCGGCTCATCCATGACCTCCATCCACGCGGCGGCAGGGCAGATCCAGATGGGCGCGGGCGAAGTCTTTATCTGCGCCGGGGTCGAATCCATGACCCGCATCCCCATGGGCGGCTTTAACCCGATGCCGAACCCGGAATTGGGCAAGATTTACCCGCAGGCCTATATCTCGATGGGCGAAACAGCGGAAAACCTCGCCAAACAATATAAAATCAGCCGCGCCGATCAGGAGAAATTCGCCCTGAATTCGCAGCAGAAAGCCGCTAAAGCCGCCGCCGACGGCAAGTTCAAGGATGAAATCGTACCCATCGGCGATGTGAAGACGGACGGCACCATCCGTCCGGAAACGACGCTGGAAGCTCTGGCCGCTCTGAAACTCGCCTTCGATGAGAAGGGCACAGTGACGGCAGGCACGGCTTCGCCGTTAACGGATGGCGCAGCGGCGGTTCTGGTCGCATCCGAGGAATACGCGAAGAAGCATAAATTGCCGATTCTGGCGCGGATCAAATCGATTGCCACGGCAGGATGCGCTGCCGAAGTTATGGGCATCGGCCCGGTGCCTGCGGTGAAGAAAGCGCTGGAGCGCGCAGGGCTGAAACTCTCCGACATCGACATCGCCGAGCTGAACGAAGCGTTCGCGGCGCAGAGCCTCGCGGTGCTGAAAGAGCTCGGTCTTGACGAGAAGAAAGTCAATATCGATGGCGGTGCTATCGCTATGGGCCACCCGCTCGGCACATCCGGCGCGCGCATCACCGGCAAGGCTGCAAGCCTGCTTAAACGCGAAAAGAAAAAATACGCACTCGCCACCATGTGTATCGGCGGCGGTCAGGGCGTCGCGACAATCCTGGAGTCTGTTGAATGACGATCAAAAAAGTCGCTGTTATCGGTTCCGGCGTGATGGGCAGCGGCATTGCCGCGCAAGTATCCAATGCTGGATTGCCCGTGCTTCTCCTCGATATCGTGCCGAAAGACGCGAAAGACCGCTCGATGCTGGCAAAAGGCGCGATCGAGAAAATGCTCAAGGCCGACCCCGCGCCGTTCATGCGCAAATCAAATGCAAAACTGATTACGCCCGGCAATCTTGAAGACGATCTCGAAGAATTAAAAGACGTCGACTGGATTATCGAGGTTGTTCTGGAAGATTTGAAAATAAAACACGCGACGTACGAGAAGCTGAACAAGGTCCGCAAAAAAGGCTCGATCATCACGTCCAACACTTCGACCATTCCGTTGCATAAACTTGTCGAGGGCATCGGCAAGGATTTCGAAAAAGACTTTATGATTACCCACTTTTTCAACCCGCCGCGCTATATGCGCCTGCTGGAACTGGTGGTTGGCAAGAATACGCGGCCTGACGCCGTCGAAACCATCCGCGAGATTTGCGATGTGAAACTCGGCAAGGGCGTCGTGCAATGTAACGACACGCCGGGCTTCATCGCCAACCGCCTCGGCGTGTTCTGGCTGACGGTCGCAGTGAACGAAGCCGTGAACCAGAAAATTTCCATCGAGGCTGCCGACGCTATCATGTCGAAACCCGTCGGCATTCCGAAGACAGGAATATTCGGCCTGATCGATCTCGTCGGTATCGATTTGATGCCGAAACTTTCGGCGTCATTATTATCCACGCTGGAAAAAGACGATCCGTACCGCAAGATTTTCGTCGACCACCCGTTCGTGCACGGCATGATCAAGGAAGGCTACACAGGCCGTAAAGGCAAGGGCGGTTTCTACCGTCTGAATCCCGATCCTGCAGTGAAGAAGGAAAAACAGGCTCTCAAGATTAACGCCGCGTCTTTCAGTGAATCGCAGTACGTGAAATCGGATAAACCAAAACTCGCTTCAATGGATGCGGGCAAGCAGGGCCTCAAGGCCGTTCTGACGCACGAAGATATCGGCGGCAAATATGCATGGAAAGTGTTGAACCAGACGCTCGCCTATGCTGCGTTCCTTGTTCCCGAAGTTGCCGATACGATTGTCGAAGTCGATGACGGCATGAAGCTCGGCTATAACTGGAAATCCGGCCCGTTCGAGATGATGGACGCGCTCGGTCCCGCATGGCTCGCCGGGAAGCTGAAGGAAGAGGGCATCGAAGTGCCCGCGCTGCTGAAAAAAGTCGGCGATGGCACGTTCTACAGAATCGAAAACGGCAAGCGCCAGTATTTCGGCACTGACGGCAAATATCACGACGTGAAACGCCCGGACGGCGTATTGCTGCTATCGGATATCAAGCTCTCGGCGAAGCCCGTTCTCAAGAACGGTTCGGCGAAAGTCTGGGATGTCGGCGACGGCGTTCTCTGCTTCGAAAAAACCTCGAAGATGAACACGTTCGACGAACAGATCTTCGATCTGCTCGAGGAAACCATCAAACTTATTGGCGATGGCAAAAAACAATACAAGGCGCTGGTCGTTTATAACGAGGCGTCGAACTTCTCCGCCGGGGCCAATCTCGGCGTCGCCGCGTTCATGATCAACATCGCCATGTGGCCGCAGGTCGAGGAATTCGTCGCACGCGGACAACGCGTGTTCATGGGCCTGAAATTCGCGCCGTTCCCCGTTGTTTCAGCGCCGTCAGGTCTTGCGCTCGGCGGTGGCTGCGAAATCCTGCTGGCGTCCGACGCGGTCCAGCCGCACGCGGAAACCTATACGGGCCTCGTCGAAGTCGGCGTCGGTATTATTCCCGGCTGGGGCGGCTGCAAGGAAATGGTTCTACGGTTCCGCGAGCGTGAGCGTGCGCAATTCGCCAAGAGCCTCGGCAAGGTCGGCAAAAAAAATCTCTGGTTCTCGCCCGACGTCACGCCGATGGGCGCTGCGAGAAAAGCGTTCGAGACAATCGGCACGGCGCAGGTCGCGAAATCCGCGTTTGAAGCCGTCGATCTCGGTTATTTCCGCGAGAGCGATAACGTCACCATGAACCGCGACCGTTTGCTCTATGACGCGAAACAACGCGCGCTCGGCCTTGCAAAAGATTACAAACCGCCCGTGAAGGCCGACGATATCCGCCTGCCGGGCGCAGGCGGCAAGATGGCGTTAGATCTCGCCGTGGGTGACCTGAAAAAATCAGGCAAAGCGACGCCGTATGATATCGTGGTGTCGGATGCGCTGGCGAATGTACTCACCGGTGGCAAGAAGGGCGACTGGACAGTGAAGCTGACGGAAGACGATCTGCTCAAATTGGAATTGAGCGAATTCATGAAGCTGCTACACAATGACGGCACGCTGGCACGCATCGAATACATGCTCGATAACGGCAAGCCGCTCAGGAATTAAATTTTACGAATTGATGATTAATGAAATGTCGGCCCTTTAGATGGCGACTCTTCACCTATGATCACGATTCCCATTCCGCCCATAATGGATACAGGGGCAGGGATCTCCGGGGGCTGTTCTCGCCCTGGCGTAATTACTTCCTGAAGTTGAGGCTGCGGTATCTCCGGCGGTTGCTCGCGTCCCGGTGTCGCTTTTGAATTAAAAATCTTCGCCATCGTTTTTCCTTTGCCTCGTTCAGTTAGCGCGAGAGGAGTTAAACTAGCACGCGGCGGGGCTTTCGGCAACATTTTGACATAAAATTTAGCGATAACATATTGAAATAACTTAATTAAACACCAAAAATTTTATCCACAGCCCGTAGGCTTCTACCTTCTCAGCCTGACCATTTGCCTGTAGGATTTTCCGGCATGAACGATTTTCTCGATATCTACTGCGAACGTCTTGAGCCCGGTTTCTGGGGCGAGCCGTTTAACGCTGTCACCAACATCGCGTTTTTCATCGCCGCTTTTTTCGCGTTCCATCTCGCAAAAAAATCGAGCGGCTTGAACTGGGCAAATCTTCTGCTCGTCGTTCTGCTGGCTGCTATCGGTGCAGGAAGCTTTGCGTTTCACACGCTGGCGACGGAGAGTGCACAGCTCGCCGATGTCATTCCGATCCTGCTTTACCAGCTTGCATTTCTCGGGCTTTACTCACGCCATGTCATGAAATCCTCGCAAAAATCGGTGCAATCGCTGTTCTTCATTTTCTTGCTGATGATCGCCGCCGTGCACCAGGTGCCGGACGATGTGCTGAACGGCTCGGTCGCATATTTCCCGGCGCTGTTCTACCTGTCGCGATTCGCAGTGTGGCACTACCGCAACGCAGCACAGGAAAAATGGCTTCTTCCAGCCGCAGCAGGGACCTTCGTTTTGTCGTTAACCTTCAGGTCGCTGGACATGCAGTTCTGCCCGGGAATGCCGATGGGGCTGCATTTCCTCTGGCATATGCTGAACGGATTGGTATTGTACCTCACCGCCCGGGCCTATATTTTGAACGCCCGCAAGCTGTAATTGTCATAATTTATTGACTTAGGGGTTGTTTTTCTTATATTATCACCCCCATAAAAGAAAAAGATTAATAGCTGCGTGTTACAGGGATTCCCAGGGATAATAAAAAAGAAGAGTACCAATGGGAATGTTAGTTACTGAGTTTGATCAGGCCGGAATTTCGGTCCTGAAAGCCTTTCAGGAAATAGAGGCCGAAGCACGCGAGAAATATAACGCGGGCAAGGGCCATCATCCTGTGCTTGAAATTGCAGAGCAACTTCTCAGGCAAAGTGATGACGATCCTTCCATCCCCGCACAAATTGATATTCTCCGCGACGAATTAAGCAAAAGCGCGCTATTGGCAAATATTCAATTCAAGGCTGATTATTCACGCAACTTGAATCTCGAAGATAACGAAAAGCTGTTTGAAAAAATTCTGCTCCAGCGCATAGGTGAAGGTGAGAACAAACTTTCAATCGAGCAGGTCGGCCAGCTTATTAATACCTTCATCAATATCATTTTGACGGGCCACCCCACATACGACAAGACACCGGAGCAGGAAGCGGCCATTGCAGCAGCGGTGGCTTTTAAAACAGGTGCGAAGGGTTATGGACCTGAAACAATGGAGCGTGTCGAAGCCACAAGAAAGCAGCCGTTTAAAGCGCCTACGCTGCCAATGGAGCTTGATGGGACTTATCAGAAGCTAAATAACCTTCATACCGCTGCGGGACTTTTAGATAAAGTCGCAATGAGAGTCGTGCAAAAGACACACCCCGATGAATGGATGAAAATAGATTACTGTCTTGCGCTTTTCGGCACATGGGGATCTTTCGACTGGGATGGCCGCAAGGATATCAAATGGTTTCATGCCCTTGAAAACAGGTTCCGGCTTCAGGACATGATGCTGGAAAATTACATACCGAAACTGCGGGAACTAGCAGGTTTGATTGACGGTGAAGACCGCGCCGCTGTGGAAAAAATGATTGTCGATTTCGAGCGCACCCGCAGAAGAATACAAAAACATCAGAAATTTTACAAAAAATATGGCCAGGACGAAGTCAAAAATCGTAAAAAACTCAATAAATGGGCTGAAAGACTGGTCCGGGATAAAAAAATACGGACTATCGATACGGAGCCGCTTATCAATACAATGCAAAAAATTATTGATAAAAATCCTAATAGCCAGGCCACGATGCTTGCTGTTGAGCAGCACGGTCGTCTTAAAAAATTCGGCCTCAGCTTAGCCCAGCCGCATTTCCGGATTGGTGCAAAATCTGCAATACCTGCGTATCAGGCCGTAACCGGGACGACGATCGAGGACAGGGGCTCAACGGATAGCAGCCACTCGGCACCCCTTGAGGATCTTCTGAAAAGAATAATAAAAAAACAACCTAATCTTCTAGACGTGGCTAATTCCAACGTGTTGCTGTTCACCATGACCGCGCTCGTGCGGCAGATCAAAGACGAAATAGAAAAGAATGGCACTGTACGCCTGCTGGTCGCAGAAACGCATAATGCATCAACAATTAAAATTGCGCTGATGTTCCTCAAGCAACTGGACCTGCTCGACTATGTGGATGTCAGCCCGCTTTTCGAAGATAAAGAGGGCAGCTTCCGGGCAAAAGAGATTATGAAGACTCTCTATGACAGCCCCGAATACAGGGAGTATGTCGAGAAGCGGGGCGTGGTTTCTATACAGCTAGGTTATTCCGATTATGCTGTGGGCGCGGGTCAGTTCGCAGCCGGTGCATTTCATGATCGCACCATACGCGAGCTTATCGATCTACATGCTTCAAGCGGACTTGCCGGGAAAGGGGTGAAACTGCGCTTCTTCCATACCGGCGGAAATAACATGGGCCGCGGTAACCATCCCAGCGGTGTGACCGACAGAATGGCTTATTATATTTCACCTGAGAATTTGAAATATGCCAGAGAAAAAGGCGTGGATATTGTCACGGAGTGCAGCTACCAGGGCGGGCGCGGTCAAAACATGTTCTCAACTGTAGAAGGCTGCGTCGCGGAAATGGTCCAGACCGCTTCCTATCTTCTTGCCGACCACACCAAGTCGAATGATATTTATTATAATTCTGATCGGGATTTCTTGCCGATGTTCTCCGTTGCGCGTAACGCCCATGAAGAATATTCGGGAAAAAACCCTGATGATGAAACACCTCTTAAAACCATTTTGCGGTTTTTTCAAAATCTTTCGCAGCCTTCGGGCAGCCGCCCCAGCAATGATGAAGTGCAGGATGCTTTTAAAAAGCTCCGCGCTATCCGTTATAATGCAGGTCTCATCCAGATTTGCTATTTAATGACCGTCCTCGGCGGCGTACCCGCAGCAATAAAAAGTAATCCAAAAGAATTTCAGATGCTTACGGAAGAATCCGAGTCCGTTCGCAGGCGGGTGGGCATGATTGTTCGTGCCATGCATCTTTCGGACCCGGATATTCTTAAAGAGTATGTCGAGCTATACAATCCGGCGTTCTGGGCCAACCGCGCCAAGTTTATGGAAGGCTCGGAAAAAGACAGTTGTATTGCCATGGCCGAAGATATGATGAAACTCGGAATTTATAAGCAGGCAATGGATCTTGTTACCAAGATCAGGTTGGATCATGACGTCATCAAAAATTTCCTGGAAACAACCGGTTTGGAAAACCATGAAGATTTCCAGGCTCCCACGATCAAGGTTTCGGACGAGCAAAAATCAAATCTTACGATTGCGCATGGCGGACGCATTGCGTCCATCGTTGAACTATTCATCCATGCCGCCTCGCCGGCTATTCCCGAAATAGCAGGGCGGCATAATACATCTAAAGAAAGAATAGTCGAAGGATTTGCAAAATTTGAGCGCAATACTGTTAAGATATTGAATGAGCTTTTTCAAAAATCTGATACTGGTCACAATAATTACCTGCCCTCGAAACTTTCCGATTATGAGGCGCCTCCTGATTATAGGGATCTCGCCGAAGAAGTCATGACGCCGATCGCGAAATGCATGGAGCGTAATGACGCCTTTAGCATGATAATCAATGACGTTTATGACTGCGTCGGCTGATTTTTACCGGAATTTAATCCTTTTATTCACCCCTCCTTAATCTTTTGCGGCCATGATGTCCGCATGTTTTGGACTAAGAAAAATAAACCGGACAAACAGTCAAAGGCGTCGAAAGGCGGCCTTAAGGCGAGTGGCGGGAGTGTGGGGACTACGAATAAAGGCCAGCGTCAGGGCAAATTAAGCAGCGAAGAAATTCGTGCCCAGGCGCTGGCTAATGCCCGTGCCGCCCGTGAACGCGTCGGCGAGGAAACCATCCAGAAAATCGCCGAAGCGCTGGTCCGCAAGCAAATGTCGCTGACCGAGCAGGCCAAGAAACAGATCGCACAGGCCAATTCCGAGCGCGTCGCCGATGAAATCCGCCTGCTTATGGGCGAGAACGAAACCCGCCATTAACGGTCTTTTATCCCTGAAAAATTAACGATTTTGGGCTATATTGAAGACAAGTACGTCTATCAAAAGGATTCCGCCATGCCCGTTTACACCCCGCCGTTAGAGAATATCCGCTTTGTCCTGCATGACGTGCTGAAGGCCGAGAGCCTCTCCAGCCTGCCGGGTTACGGCGAGGTCTCAAAGGACCTGATCGACCAGATCCTGGAAGAGGGCGCCAAGCTCTGCGCCGAAGTTTTATTCCCGCTCAACCAGAGCGGCGATAAGGAAGGTTGCGTGCTGGAAAACGGAACCGTGCGCACGCCGTCGGGATTTAAGGAAGCCTATGACACGTTCGCCGCGGGCGGTTGGTGCGGGCTTTCATCTGATCCGGATTTCGGCGGCATGGGCATGCCCACCGTCGTAAATACTGTAATGCAGGAAATGATTTGCTCGGCCAACATGTCGTTCGGCATGTATCCGGGATTGTCGCAAGGAGCGTATGAGGCGCTGCACGCGCTCGGCACCGATGAACAGAAACAAATTTACCTGCCGAAACTGATCACCGGCGAATGGTCGGGCACGATGTGTCTGACCGAACCGCATTGCGGCACCGATCTCGGGCTGATCAAGGCGAAGGCAATTCCGAATGGCGATGGTTCGTTCAAAATTTCAGGCACGAAAATTTTCATTTCCGCAGGCGAGCATGATTTAACGCAGAACATCATTCACCTTGTTCTCGCGAAATTGCTGGACGCGCCAGAAGGCGTGAAGGGAATTTCACTGTTCGTGGTTCCAAAACTCCTGCCGAAAGATGACGGATCACCCGGCGAAAGAAATGGTGTAAGTTGCGGCTCGATCGAACATAAAATGGGAATCAAAGGCTCTGCCACCTGCGTGATTAACTTAGACGATGCGCAAGGCTGGCTAGTCGGTGAAAAACACAAAGGCCTGAAGGCCATGTTCATCATGATGAACAATGCGCGCTTGGGCGTCGCCATGCAGGGCCTCGGCATCGCCGAAGTCGCCTATCAGAACGCGGTAAATTACGCGAAAGAACGCCTGCAGATGCGTGCGATCGACGGTGTAAAATTTCCTGATAAACCGGCGGACCCGATTATCGTCCACCCTGATGTGCGCCGCATGCTGCTGATCTCGAAAGCCTTTACTGAAGGTTCGCGTGCGTTGTCTTACTGGTGCGGCATGAATCTCGATATCGCACACAGGCACGAAGACGCTGATAAACGTCAGGCGGCTGACGATCTCGTCGCGCTGTTGACACCGATATTAAAGGCTTACCAGACCGACATGGGCTCCGAAGTCGCGAACATGGCGGTCCAGACTTACGGCGGTCACGGATATATCTGGGAGCACGGCGTCGAGCAATATGTCCGCGACGCGCGCATTGCGCAAATTTACGAAGGCACCAACGGTATTCAGGCGCTTGACCTGGTCGGACGCAAGATGGGCCAGGGTTATGGCCGCTTGCTGCGCCGTTTCTTCCATCCGGTGCAAGATTTCATCGAGAAGGAATCGATGAATGCCGAGATGGGCGAATTTGTTTTCCCGATGGCCAAGGCTTTTGCAAAACTCCAGCAATCGACCGCGATGATCGCGCAAAAAGGTATGAAAGACCCGAACGAAGCGGGTGCAGCAAGCTCGGATTATCTGCGCCAGTTCGCGCTGGTTGCGCTTGGCTATATGTGGTGCCTGATGGTCAAGACCGCCAAGGAAAAACTAGCCGAAGGCGCCGGCAACAAGGAATTTTATGAATCCAAAATCCGCACGGCGAAATTCTTCATGCAACGCATGCTGCCTGAAACCGACGCACGGTTTAAAATGGTTCTCGCGGGTGCGGAAACGCTGATGAGCCCAGCGGCATCGGAATTCTGACAGAAAAATATCTCATAAAAAACCCCGCTTCGAAGCGGGGTTTTTTGTTGTTATTCCGGATTTTACTGCGGGGTCGCCGGGGGGCGTGCACCGGGCTGCTGCGTGCTGCGGAGACGCTCTTCATAGCGGATGCGTTGCTGCTCAAGTCTGCTCTCGGCCTCGTCCAGTTTCTGTTCAAGCTCGGCAAGACGTGCCTGCTGTTGCTGGTCCGTGATCTTCGGATCGAAAAGCTGGGCTTCCAGGTCCTTCTTCTCAGTGGCGCGCAGGGCGCGTTCACGCTGAAGCTGCTCACCTAAACGTTTAATCTGGCGCTCGGCTTCGTTGTAACGCGCGGTCGCGCGCTCGAGATTCCAGTTTTCGGTCTCGATGGATACGGCTTCCTGCTTGTTGCTGCTCACATTGGTTTGTATCGTGCGGTTTTCTTTTTCCAGCTCGTTGATTTTTTTCTCAAGCTGGGAAATTTTCATCAGCATTTCCGGGTCGGCCTTGCGGCGGACTTTGGGCTCGCCGTTTTGCAGAACAGGAGATATCTCCTCGGCATCCCTGAAATCGGCCTTCGCCTGATAGGTTTGCTTGTGCACTTTCATTTCGGGAGTTTGCAGGCGCTGCACATTCGAAGCGGGTGCGGGCCCGTCAAACGCAGGCTCATCAAGGCCCGGAGGCGGTGGAATAATGGGATCGGGCACGGCGTTTTTGTCCGCGCTCTTAAGCTTGTCGGTTTTGATGACTATGCCTGGTTCTGAGAAAGGCTCGTCCGACGATTCAGGAAACGGCTCATCAGATGATGAAGCGGGCTGCAGCGACGGCAGCGGCGCAAGTTCGGCCTGCTTGATAGGCTGCAGTTTGGCCGGAGCGGGCGCGATGGGCTTAAGAGAAGCAGCGGGCTGCGCTGTCGTCTGAACGAGGCCGAGAGGTTGTCCCGCCATCTGAGCGGCGGCCATGGCGCGCGCTTGTTCAGGCGTGATACCGGCAGAAGTTTTTATCGGTGCCGGTTGAGGCGCTGGTGCTGCGGCAATCGGAGCCGGAGCAGCCGGTGCCGGAGCCGGAACAGAAGCAGGCTTCAGGCTTGCCGAAGGCGGTGATGGCGGCGGCGATGACCACGCGATAATTTGCGGTGGAGCTTCTTCAGGCTCCTCTTGTGCTACGGCTTGTTGTGCTGCAGGCGGCGGTGTAACGGCTTCCTCGATCGTCGGCGGCACGGCCATAGGCTCCTGACGGTCGATTGGACGGTCGATCGGCGCGAGCGGTTCCGCTTTCGCTGTTTCAACCGGTGCGGACTCTACGGCCCGTGAATTTCCGCCTTCGAGAATGGAAGCGGTTGACGGGTTGGTCGCCATTTCCTGCGCGAGCTGTTCGGACATGCGCTTGCGGTAAGGCGCGGGCGAAGCGGCTGGCGGCGGTGAAGCTTCTTTGGTGTCTTTTACGATGATCGGATCAGCGATCTTGACGGTCTCGGTGTAGGGAATTTTCTGCATCGTCGGCTTCGGATTTTCCGGCAGGATTTCCGTGACCGGTACATTTTTGCCGGACGTCTCGCGCTCTTCCAGTGCAATCGATTCATTCAGGCTTGCAATAGCATCGACATCCCTTGCATTGGGCGGCGGCGGTGCCATGGCACCTTGCGGGATGGAATTGCTGACATCACGCTGGGGCACTTCGGGTGCTTTCAGGCGCTCGGGCGCAGAGACATGTTGCGGTTCTGCAGATGCAGGCGCGGGCGCGGGTTCAAGAACTTCCGGTGCGGAAACCGGTTGCGGCTCCGCGGCAATGGCAGGAGCAGCCGTTCCGCCGCCTATATCGCCGCCCGCCATACAGGTTTCAAACTTGCCTGCAGCAGCTGCGAAATTCACGAGGAAAAAACGGAAGCTGTTATCGTCGATAACCACATCAAGCACGGAGTTATCACGGGCAAGTTGGTAGATGTCCTTATCGGCGCGCAGCGACAGCGTCGTCATGTCGGTGGCTGCTGCGGAGAATTGCTTGCTGGTCTTGCCCGGAACGCTCAGCGTGAGGTTATAGGTATTGCCGGCCATGAAGATGTTCTGGCGGAAATTGATGCTGAAGGATTCAACCCAATCCTTTGCGCCTTCGAAGCGCAGCACGAAACCGTTATTGAATTCACTCTGCACAACGCAGTCGGCGGGTGTTGCGCCGTTGCCGACGATCCAGGATTTCGCGGGATAGAATTGCGCTTCCGGTTCTTTCAGCGGCGCGGCCTGTGCCTGCATCGTGACTGCGGACAAGATTGTTGTTGCGAGTAGCGTCAGCGTGGTGTTTTTCATGATTCCTGATCCCGTAATGGCCTGTAAAAAACCGGTTTTGAAAATTTGAAAGCCTGAGAAAAAACTCAGCATTAACTGCGGCTTAAACGATCCATGCGTACATTACCACCCGTTTTTGGGCCGTACAACCTCTTTTGGAAAATACGCGCACAGAAATTCTTCCGCATTCACCCATGTATTTTCCTGTCAAATCAGGCTATTATGAATCACATGAGCCTCGACGACATCACAGCGAAAATCAGGGATAAACTCGGAAAAGCCGGCCATATCAAGGCGCGGGTCAAATTCGATTTCGGCGATGACGGAATTGTCTTCGTCGATTCAACCCAGGATCCCGCCGCCGTTTCGAACCAGGACGCTGAATCCGATGTCACGCTGGCCTGCAGCATCGACACCTTCAAAGGCTTCCTCGCCGGGACACAGGATCCCAACATCGCGTTCATGTTGGGCAAGCTGAAGGTGAAAGGCTCCATGGGCCTCGCCATGAAGCTGAACGGAATTCTCGAGGACTAAGGGTCCTTAGCTTCCCCCGATTTTTTTCTTGATATCGTCGGCCATGAATTCAGCTGTGTCTGAATCGCGGTAAAGCCCGAGCAATTGCCCGGTCGGGCTCATCAGGTAAGTGAAGCTCGAATGATCCATGCTGTATTCGGTCGCATTCGCGTCCTCAACTTTATTCGCGAAGACGCGGTATGATTTTTCCACGCTTTCGATCTGTTCCTTGCTGCCCGTTAAACCGACGAGGCGCGGGTGAAATTGCTTCACGTATTCTTTCATCACAGGCGGTGTATCGCGCGCGGGGTCGACGCTGATCAAAATCGGCGTGACGATTTCGCCCGGCTTGCCGATTAAATCGAGAGTTTTCGAAATTTTCTGCAGGCCCGTCGGGCAGATCATCGGGCACATTGTGAATCCGAAATAAACAAGCTTGTAGCCGGAATAGGTTCTGTCGCTGACTTCGTTCCCGTCCTGGTCGATCAGGGTGAACGGCCCACCGACCTGCACGCCGGGCATCGCCGCAGGCGCGCTGCCTTTATCGACGACGGTCGCGTTTTTATTCTCGCCAAGCTGGATAAAACCGATCATGGCGCCGACGGCCAGTGCGATGGCCGCGAGCATTGCCGTGCGCTTCAGGCGCTTTTTAAATTGGTCGTTCATGGGGCCGGAGATTAGCGCCAGGGGGAAGGAGTTTCAACCCGTTTTTGTAATTGATAATCTATGAGTCTCAAAATATCAGGCGCTTGGCGCATGAACTCAAGATCATATCGGTAAATTATAATTTTTTTTCCATCGACTATATATTCATCTGATTTTTCAAAGTTACTGAGGATCGCGCAATTTCTCAAAATATCTCGATTATGCAATGTTTCAATTCTGGCATAACGATGCTGTGTTTCCTCGCGAAGAAATTTCAACGCGGCGGTATAAAGTAGATGCCCTACTTTTTCATCCAGTCCGGGTTCCAACTGAAAATTGGTCAGATAAGGGTTTTTAGTTTTATCCCCCAAAAGCCGCACGCAAACCTGGCCTATTTTTTGATCGGGCGCACCCTTGATCTCTCGCATCAAATGGAAAGTCGCAAAAGGTCGTTCATTACCCGGAGGAACCTTGACCAGCATGCAAAAAATGCTGCCGTCTTCGATTGAACCGTAATATTTGGTGCCGCTGTTGCTCATGCCCGGACTATAGGCAAATGATTGTCATAATGCAATCTTTTTGTTGCATTTTTCATAAAATAATATTACATTCCCGGCCATGAGCACAAATCCGGCTAATCAGTTTATTTCGCAGGCGAATGAGGGGTCTTTGGGCGACAAACTCATAAAAAAGGGCTGGGGAACTTGTAAAGAAATTATCAAAGCGGTCCTGATCTTCGCGCTCGCATATGAAAGCGTGCACCATCTGACCGGACGTGAGTTAAAGGAGGCTGAGGTTCACGAATTAAAACGCGTGTTCAAGGACAGCGTCGATTACAAGGCTGTAAAAGTTCATACGCTTCCAAAATTATATACCTCCCTAACGAACACGGCGGGTTTTACTTTTTACAACAGCATTTTTGTGCATGAAGAGTTCGTTAAAAGATCGTTTGATGAATTAAGCGATCGTGAAAGAAATACTGTGTTTCATGAAATGGAACATGTGCGCGGGCACCAAAACGGCACCCTCAAAAAATCTAGGTACTATAGGGATCTGATCAAACACAACTTCAATGAGGAGGCGGTATACAGCTATGATGATGAAAAATTCAGTGATATGAATCCCGAGCAACAAGCCGTGTTCATAGCAAATTACGCCGAGGCTATAAAAGCGTATGACGATGGCCTCGAGGAAATAAATCAGGCCGAGAAAATGGGCTTCGCTACACAAGACGGTCTAAAGATTGATCCTGGCGTCACGCTGCATAGAGCCTGCTCTGCATTGCTGAATATGAGAGAACAGTTCGACGCAGGTTTTCCTTTCGATAGAAAATCGCCCGCTAAGTGCCGCAAGGTTTTCGAAATTTTGAACGACGAAGAATATCGCGCTTTGCCGGACGACAAAAAATGGAAAGCCCTCGAAAGCGCAACTGCAAACGTAAAAAAGCCATACTTAAGCTGGGACCCGTAAAATCCGGCTCTGAATCCGCGCTTTTTATGATATTGCCTTGAGCCCATCCATATGCAAGTTTACTCCCATATTTGAACCTTAGGGGTGCTGCGGATTTCTGCGGCTGAGATCAAACCCTTTGAACCTGCAACGTAGGGAAAGGCCATCGCCATGAGCAATTGCTCCTCCAACTCCAATGAAAAAACGGGCGCGTGCCCGAGTACGAAAGACGTCACGCGCGGGCCCTTGCCTGCGTCAAAGAAAGTTTACGTCGGCGATTTAAAAGTCCCGATGCGCGAGATCGCGCTGGAAGGCGGCAAAACTTTTACGGTTTACGATCCCTCCGGCCCGTTCACGGACAATGTCGAGCTCGACATCATGCGCGGCATTCCTAAAACCCGCACGCAATGGATCGTCGGTCGCGGCGACGTCGAATATATCGAAGGCCGCAAGGTTCAGGCTGTCGATAATGGTTTGAAAGGTAACGCACAACACCAGCCATTTCCCGCCAGCCCGGAAAAAGTTCTCCGTGCAAAACCCGGCGCCAATGTCACGCAGATGCATTACGCGCGCAAAAATATCATCACGCCCGAGATGGAATATATCGCCATCCGTGAAAACCAAAGACGCGAACAGGCGCACGCGGAATCAAAGCACGGCGAACATTTCGGCGCGAATTTGCCCGCCCTGATCACACCGGAATTCGTGCGCAAGGAAGTCGCCGAAGGCCGCGCCATCATCCCCGCCAACATCAACCACACGGAACTCGAGCCGATGATCATTGGCCGCAATTTCCTGGTTAAAATCAACGCCAATATCGGCAACAGCGCGGTGACGTCGTCCATCGGCGAGGAAGTCGATAAAATGGTCTGGGCCATCCGCTGGGGTGCCGACACGGTGATGGACCTCTCCACCGGGAAAAACATTCACGACACGCGCGAATGGATTATCCGCAACGCACCCGTGCCCATCGGCACCGTACCAATCTACCAGGCGCTGGAGAAAACCGGCGGCATCGCCGAAGACCTGACATGGGACATCTTCCGCGACACGCTGATCGAACAGGCTGAGCAGGGCGTCGATTACTTCACCATCCATGCTGGCGTGCGCCTGCCTTACATCCGCTTCACAGCGGATCGCGTCACGGGAATTGTCTCCCGCGGCGGCTCAATCATGGCCAAATGGTGCATGGCGCATCACCGCGAAAGCTTCCTCTACAGCAAGTTCGACGAGATTTGCGAAATCATGAAGGCGTATGACGTTTCGTTCTCGCTCGGCGACGGCCTCCGTCCCGGCGCGATTGCCGACGCTAACGACCGCGCGCAGTTCGCAGAATTAGAGACTCTCGGCGAGCTCACCAAACGCGCCTGGGCGCAGGATTGCCAGGTGATGATCGAGGGCCCGGGTCACGTTCCCATGCACCTCATTAAAATAAATATGGAGAAGCAATTAAAAGAGTGCCACGAAGCGCCGTTCTATACGCTCGGCCCCCTCACCACCGACATCGCGCCGGGTTACGACCACATCACGTCGGGAATCGGCGCGGCGATGATCGGCTGGTTCGGCACGGCGATGCTGTGCTACGTGACGCCCAAGGAACATTTAGGGCTCCCGAACCGCGACGACGTCAAAACCGGCGTGATCACCTACAAAATCGCCGCGCACGCGGCCGACCTCGCCAAAGGCCACCCGGGCGCGCAGTTCCGCGATGATGCATTGTCTCAGGCAAGGTTCGATTTCCGCTGGCAGGACCAGTTTAACCTCTCGCTCGATCCCGACACCGCCCGCGAATTCCACGACGAAACTTTACCCGCCGAGGGAGCAAAACACGCCCATTTCTGTTCGATGTGTGGGCCCAAATTCTGCTCGATGAAAATCACGCAGGATGTACGGGAATTTGTAGCCAACGAGGAAAAGAAAAAAGATGCGGCTTAATTTTATAGATAGGGCTTGATCTTGTCAGGATATGCCTTGAAAAATAAACTCATACAATCGTATATATAGAGCCATTTTTCGAGTTTCTTTTCATCTTTTTGTTTTTCAAAAGTAGAAATATTTTCTTTAATTTTAGATATAGTAACGTCTAGATATTCGTCTCCGCTAATTATTACCTCCTTTGTATCTGTGACGTAAGCCATAACAGGATATAAATTGACTATATTTTTACCGTATTTATCTTGAACGAGCTGTCCAGATAAATCTTTTTTTGAATTTTCTAAATATTTAAGCACAGTCTCATCGCATTCAATTCTAGGAAGGTGGGGCTGAGCTTGCTCGATATCAACAGCATGATTTAAGGCTGGACCAAAAACGATATTATCTTTGTGATATAATTTTCCTATAGTTATCGCTCCTCGAGTTAGAAATCCGGCCGCAAGTAATTTTGCGCACAACGAATGTATGCTTAAAATTCGTCCGCCAAATGAAACGGGCTTGCTTATTATAATGTGATCTGAAAAAACAGAGACTTGGATCTCAAGGAACATTTTATTTACTTTGAATCGGCCAAGCGCCTCTTTTTTTAGCAGTTCTTGGCGATATTGTTCATTGTGACTCTCAGCCTCCACATGAAGAATTCCAACAGCTTCTAAAAGAAGATTTAAATCTTCAGTTTCTGTTGCACCTTTCCAGCCAAGAATGTCAATATAAGCGACTAAACGCTCTTCATATTGAGCTTTCTTTTCTTCAATTTGCTCCTTAAGTTTCTCTTCCGTCATTATTTTAAGATATCATATTTTTAACAACTATTATGCTCGGATAACACTATGACCCCTTCACCCCCACCATGCCCCGCCTGCCAATCGCCGCACTCGTATGAAGATCGCGGGCTGTGGAATTGCCCGGAATGCGGCTATGAATGGGCGGCTGGGGCGAACCAGAACGACGACGATGCCGTTACAGCAAAAATAACCCGCGATGCCAACGGCGCGGAACTAAATGACGGCGACACCGTTACAGTGATCAAGGATCTGAAGGTAAAGGGCTCATCGCTGGTCGTGAAGGTGGGAACCAAGGTCAAAAACATCCGCCTTGTCTCCGGGGATCATGATATAGATTGTAAAATCCCCGGCGTCGGTCCCATGGGCCTCAAATCCGAGTTCGTAAAGAAAATTACTGATTAAAAAAGGACGCAGCATGAAACAGTTATTTATGATTTTGGTTATGGTTTTGGTAATCGCTCCCACCGCCCACGCGCAAGGCAACGATCCGCTCGGCACGCAATATTACGGCCACCTCCGTGATATGTGCAAAAAGAACAATGTCGAACGCGTCTGGAACCGCTGGTTCGGCGACAAGCAGAAAAACCTGAGCCAGGACACGTGCTGCATGGATTCCGTCGCGGCAATGGAAAAGGAAAACGCGCTCGCGGCCGAGGACGGTGTTTGCCCTGACGGCCACCAGAAAAATAAACTCGAATGCCCGACATCAAAAGAATGGTGCGAGAAAACGTGAGAAACTTTTTCCTCATGACGCTTTTAATTCTCACCGCCTGCTCCGGCTACAAAACGCCGTCGATGAGCAGCGACCCGTCGAAAATGTCCGCCGATACGCTCTGCTACCGCCACGCCTACGCCAAATCCGACCCGAGGCTGCGCGATGAGATCGAGGCGCGCGGGCTGGAATGCGGCGAAATCCTGCGGCAGCAGCCGCATGCAGGCCAGGACCAGAGCCGTGCAGTCGGTTGGTGAAAGTTTAACGAATTCTTGCTAGACTAAGCCTTAAGTAACCCGGCCACCGGCTTAGCCACTCATATAATTTTGATTCATGCAAAACCCTGTCACTAACAAGCATTCCGTCGCGCTGGTCGATTCCACAAGCCACCGCGGCGAGGTCGAAAAAGCGCTGATGTCGTTCTACGATGTCACGTCCTTCGACGACGGCAAGGACGCGCTGAAAAAATTGGCCGCCTCTCCGCCCGCCATCATCATCGTCGGCGAGGACGTCAGTCCCGGCGGCAGCCTGAATTTCATCCGCGCCGTGCGCGGCGAGCGCACGCTGACCGAAGTTCCAATCCTCTATATCATCGACAAGAAAAATTTCAGCCTCATCGCCGATGGCAAGGCGGCGGGCACCAGCGATTTCATCACCAAACCCTACCGCCGTAGCGAGATCATCAAATCCATCTCGCGCCTGCTGAATGCCAGCATCGAGCATGAATGGGAGGCGCTGCCCGAGCTGCAGCAATCCGCGCTGAAAGGCACGGCCAGTCTGTTCGGCAACCTCGCCGACGTGCTCTCGACCGGCGAAGCCCTGCCCCTGAGCACCGTCAAGGATTCAGTGCAGCCGCTCGTCACTGCCATCGAGAACAACGATTTCAAAAGCATTTTGGACGGCGTGCGCAATCACGACGACTATACCTATGCGCATTCGATGCGCGTGGCGACGATGCTTTCACTCCTCGGTCACGCGGCAGGGTTCAAGAATGACGAGCAATTAATGCTGGCCTCCGGCGGGTTGCTGCACGATGTCGGCAAGATGATGATCCCGCACCATATCCTGAATAAACCGGGCAAGCTCGACACGGCGGAATTCGAGATCATGAAATCGCACGTGCCCGAGACGATCAAATATCTCAAGGCCGCCGGGAATATGCCGAACGCGATTTTCATCATCGCCGAGCAGCACCACGAAAAAATCGACGGCACGGGTTATCCGAACGGGCTGAAAGGATCCGAACTTAACGAGCTCGCGCGCATGGCCGCAGTCGTCGATGTGTTCAGCGCGCTCACCGACAGGCGCGTCTACAAACCGCCGATGGAGTCTGGCAAGGCGATTCAAATCATGAAAAACGAGATGACAACGCATCTCGACCAGAATTTCGTCAAAATGTTTTCTTCCATTCTCGCCGATGCGGATATATTATCGTGATATGTCACGATTTTTCCTGATCATTCTCGCTCTATGCATTGCCATGCCCGCATCCGCCGCGTTCAGGGAAACGCCCGAAAGCTATTACGGGCGGATAATGAAAAGCTGCGAATATGCTGTGCGCGAAAACTGGCGCGATTATCTGCTCTATGTCCCGCACAAGCGCATCGATGAATGCTGCGCCGAAAGCGTGCGGACAATGGCAAAAGCAGGCGCGAAATTAACGCGGGGCGATCAATGCCCCGAAGGCTATCAGCCGAACGCCCTCAAATGCGCGAGCAGCAAACGCTGGTGCGAGGAAATCAAGCGAAATTAAAGACGGAGTTTCGGTGGTTGAGGCGTTGCTGGCGTGGGGGTGTCTGCCGCTGCAGCCTTATTTATACGATCACTGATTTCTTTTAAATCCAGATCGCTGTCGTCCATGCGGCCGGGCGCCTGAACCTGGAGAATTTTATTGTCAGGACCAGCCAGACTTTTGAACACCGGGTTATGATGGTCGTCTGAATTTATTATAAGCGGAAATCCATAGACGTCCATGTATGGATTAGGCGGCATATCTTGATAATCCGGGCTTTCGCCATATTGCATTCCTGTCAGCACGGGTAAGTGATTGATGCTCGTTATATGGACGACTGCGCCGGTTTTCACCGTGCCCATCATGTTGATCGCATTTCTTTGAGTTTCATATCTGGTTTCATCCAATTTCGCAGAAGCATCAGGTTTATCTTTTGCGCGTTCGACCGCGGTTTCTTTACCGGTGTCGGAGCCGGTGATTCTATAACCATTTTCATAGGCATAACGGAAAGCATGCCCGGCAGGATCATCGGGAGAGAAAAACTTATCGAATGTCTTGCCGAGCTTTCCGTCTTTGGAATCTGCCAGGATTTTCTTTATCTCATCCGGGCTGTGCTGGAAACTTACGAGGACATTGCTCTTGCCGAAGAGCTGTTCCGCTGCCTTGATGGCGCCAATATGCGCATAAGCCCCGGCCATGGCCGGTTCTTCGTCTTCAGCCGACGACTTTTTAAAAAATCTTTTGATTGAATTTTTTGTATCTTCGATAGGCTGATCGACAGGAGATTGCGCGCTGATTATAAGAACAGGCTTTCCGCCATTTTCAATCCGGCGCATCGTCGCCGCCGCTTCTATGATATTGTAGGTATCGATGGCAAATTTCTTATAGATATCGGTCATGCCGCACTCCCTGTAATGCGCATGGCCAAGTTTAAAGACTAATCAATAATGAAAGATTAAGGGCGGGGAGTAGGCGTTAATAAACTCACCACTGCATATTCGAGTGATCCCAGTATTTATCGCGGATTTCCTTGGCATTATGGCTGTCAAAGCCATGGCAGAGCGCGCAGGCGTTCAGGGCGCCGACCGAAGCCAGCAGCATCATAAGAACAAGCAGGTTTTTAGCCGTTTTCGTTGTCATGGCGCTTATTTATCATAATCCGTCCACCGGATGCAAGTTCCGACAGGCGCCCTGAAGCCTTAAGTGCGCTTAGTTGTACTGGCGCTGCATGGTTTCGCCGGCTTCTTCCGTGTCGCGACCCATGCCGTGCCATGTGTTTTCACAGGCACTTACGGCAAACGTGCAGAGCAGGGCGCCCAAAACCAGCATTGTTCTTTTCTTAGACATCTTAATTCCTCGTGTTGTTGGTTCATGGAAAGGAATCGATTCCTTCCCGGTTCACGAATGCTTGAAGCGCGGGGAAGGTTCCGCGGGTGTTTAAAGCTATATTTCGTCGGCCTTGACGGTCATCCGGCGGAACGATTTCGAGCGGGCTGCTGCCGCGACAACGCTCAAGGTTGCGATGCCGCCGAACACGATGGAGGGCACGAGGCCGAGCAGCTTCGCCGCCACGCCCGATTCAAACGCCCCGATCTCGTTGCTGGAAATAATGAACATGGAATTCACGGCGCTGACGCGGCCTTTCATAGCCTCGGGCGTCAGTAACTGCATCAAGGTTCCCCGGATAATCATCGAGACGGAATCGAACGCGCCGGAAATCGCGAGGAAGATCATCGACAGCCAGAAATATTGCGACAGGCCGAAACCGATCATGCACACGCCGAAGCCCGCGACGACGAACAATAATCGCCGCGCCGAAATCACTTTCATCGGGCGAAGGGCGAACACGAGCGCGGTTAAGACAGCGCCGATGGCTGGCGCGGCACGCAATGCACCCAACCCTTCTGCGCCGATATGCAACACCTGGTCGGCGAACATCGGCAGCATCGCCACCGCGCCGCCGAACAGAACGGCAAACATGTCGAGCGCCATGACCGTGAGCAGAGTCTTGTTACCGAGAATGAACATCCATCCTTCACGGATACTTTCAAACGCTTTGGGCTTTGTCGCGGCGCGCTCCCAGTTGGGGAGGCGGATAAACCCGATCATCATGAAAGAGATACAAAGCATCGTGACGGGCATCCACCATGCGCCGTGTGCGCCGTAGCCGCCATAGATAAGCCCCGCCACCGCCGGGCCGGTGATCGCGCCGATCTGGAAGACGCTGGTCTGCCACGACAGCGCGCCCGCCATTTCACCGCGCGGGATAATGCGCGGCAAAATCGAGAAGGCCGCAGGCATCGCGAAACTGCGCGCGAGGCCGGAAATAAATACGCCGGTGAATAACGCCGCGACGACATGACTCTCGTTCATCGGCAGATAACCGCCCGCGATAACAAGAAGGATCAATGTGTTTAATGACAGCGTGCCGAGGCACCAGAGATAAATCCGCTTCGGCTGGCCGATATCGACAAAATACCCGGCGAACAACGCGCAGAAAATCGCCGGGACGGCTTCGGTCAGGCCGGTGAGGCCGAGCAGCAACGGGTCCTTCGTGAGTGAATAAATCTGCCAGCCGACAACAACCGATTGCGCCTGCAACGCGACAACCGTGCAGAACCGTGCCGCCAGCAAAAGGCGGAAATCGCGAAGGCACAGGACATTAAAGGAAAGGCCGCTCATAGCGAAGATATAACAAAGTTGTCATTCTGAGCGAAGCGAAGAATCTCAATGGGATCCTTCGCTGACGCTCAGGATGACAGGGCTCTAAAGAACCGTCAGCATTTCAGCCACCAGCGGGTGCCGGACGATATCGGCCTGCTCCAGCCGGACGACCGCGATGTTGGGCAGCGGGTCCAGCCTGTTGGCAGTTTCTTTCAGCCCCGAGATGCCCTCCAGCAGGTCGGACTGGTCCGGGTCGCCCGTGACGACCATGGTTGAATGCCAGCCAAGGCGCGAGAGCAGCATCTTGAGCTGCGCATAGGTGCAGTTCTGCGCCTCGTCGATTACAACGAAGGAGTTGTTGAGCGTCCGTCCGCGCATGAAGCCGACAGGAGCAATTTCAATCGTGCCTTCCTCGATATATTGACGCACGCGCTTGCCGCCCATCCGATCGCCAAGCGCGTCATAGAGAGGACGTAAGTATGGTGCCATTTTTTCATGCAGATCGCCGGGCAGGTAACCGAGTGACTCCCCGGCTTCCATGGCGGGACGCGAGAGCAGAATGCGCTCGACCTTTCCGGCGGCGAGGGCCTCGGCGGCCTTGGCGATAGCGAGGTAGGTCTTGCCGGTTCCGGCGGGTCCTATAGCGAGGGTGAGGTTGTGTTTGTCGATGGCTTCCATCAGGCGGGTCTGGCCCTCGGTGCGGGGGCGGACATTCTTGACGTATTTTTTGTCCCGGTTGCGGTCTATCTCGTCGTCTAGGGGGTGCCAGTCCTGGCGCTTTTCGGAGTGTCGGCTGTTTTCAAAGGGTCGGTCGTCGAAGTCTGGGTGAACGATGTTGGCGCTGGTTCTTACGGCATGGAGGTTACGGTTACGACGGGACTTTTTAGCCATGCAGAGGCTCCTTCTCGGGGCTTGGGGTTAAGAGAGAAGTGTGTGCAGTCGGAGGGGGTTTGGAGGATTTCAGCGAGGGGGCAGGACAGGTATTTCGACAGAGAGCGAAGGGAAGAGCAGTTCGAGGTGTGAAGGAATGAATCCAACGGGGCCTGCTTTGTGAACTGTAGGGGTGAACTGTGGACCTGTTACCTGAAAACAAGCCTACCAGAAAAACCCCGGCCTAACCATGGATTTCAAGCATTTTCCACGGTTTTAAAGAATTTTACGCTATTCGAAAAAACAGGTATAATGGTGAATGTGGTGATTTTTCGGGGAAAACGCTTCATGCAAAAAGCTCTTCTTGCTGGCCTTGTTTTAGTAACGGTATTTGGCGCCGGAACGGTTAACGCTGCCGAAGTTTTTATCAAGAAAAACAAAACGACAACATCCGCGCCGCAGAAACAGGCCTCTCCGTCCGTGCCGCAGGGCGCTGTCCCGAACCCGGGACAGGAGCAGGTTCTTCCCCCTGGCGTGCAATTATACCAGCCGGGCGTTGTGCCGCTCGGCCAACAGCCTTGCACCGAGGAAGATAAAAAATTGGTTCTTGCGCTTGATAAAAAGGTTACTTCCAAACGCGATCCGAATGCCACAGCAGGGCAGGTCAATGGAGAAGCGCAACAATGGAGCGATAGTCTCAACAATCCTGAAAGTATGCGGAATTTCATCAATATCTACGCACGTTGCTCTTCCACCGTTATGGGCGGACGCGAGGCGAGAGGAATAAAACCTCTAAAGCCCGTTGAACCCGTCAGATTGCCGGCCTACAAAACACCTTAAAACACGCGGCAATCCTGTGCTTTTTCCTCATTGATTGCCTTTTTTCCTGATTCTCTATAGCCTGCCCCGCCATGACCCTGGAATTCAAAGACATTCAGAAGGCCAACAAGGCCATCAAGGATTACATCATCCGCACGCCGACGATCCGTGCGGCGCGTTTGTCTGTGCATCTGGGCATCGAGCTTTATCTCAAGCTTGAGAATATGCAGTACACGAACGCGTTCAAGGCGCGCGGCGCGCTCAACAAACTTTTGACGCTCGACCCGGCACAGCGTCGCAACGGTGTTATCGCCTGCAGCGCCGGTAATCATGCGCAGGGCGTCGCGTTTCATGCGCAACGCCTCGGCATTCCGGCGATCATCATCATGCCGGAAGGAACGCCGTTCAATAAAATCGCCAAGACGCAGGATTTCGGCGCCAAAGTCGTGCTGTTCGGAAAAACATTGCCCGAGGCGATGGATGAAACGCATCGCCGCGCCAGCCAGGATAATCTCGCTTTCATTCACCCGTATGACGACGCCGTTGTTGCGGCCGGGCAGGGAACGATCGGTCTCGAGATGATGGAGCAACGCCCTGATTTAGACGTTGTTGTCGTTCCTATCGGCGGCGGCGGTTTGATGGCAGGCGTTGCAACGGCAGTGCATGCAATCAATCCAAAGGTCGAGATCATCGGCGCGCAGGCGAAGAGCTACGCAGCCGTTAAAAACATGATAGACGGCGAAAATCACAAGATCGGCGGCTCGACGGTCGCAGAAGGCATCGCGGTCAAGCATCCCGGCGAGGACAATGTAAAAATAATCAAAAAACTTGTTTCGCGGATCGAAATCGCGACGGAGACCGAAATCGAGGAAGCGATTTTCGATTTCCTCTCGGCGGAAAAACTCGTGGCCGAAGGTGCGGCCGGTGCAGGCCTTGCAGTCGTCAAAAACAATCTGGATCACTTCAAGGGCAAGAAGGTCGGCCTCGTGGTTTGCGGCGGCAACATCGATTCACGCATGCTCTCGACGCTGATCATGCGCGGGCTGGTACGCGATGGAAGAATTACGAGATTGAGATTTGAAATCGACGACACGCCCGGTCAACTTGCCGATATTGCGCGCATCATCGGTGAATCCCAGGCCAACGTTATCGAAGTTATTCACCAGCGCATGATGCAGGCTGTGCCGCTGAAACGCGCCGAGCTCGATGTCGTGATCGAGGCGCAGGACAAGGACCACGTGAAGCGCATCCTCAAAGCCCTGCGCAAGCACGGCTTCACCGTCGACGCCAAGAGTGAAGTTTAAGAAAACTTACGCCGCTTCTTTCTTGCTGTCGCCGCCGTCATCCGGATCCGGCTTCTGGTAATTGCCGGTGAAAATGTCGCTGGCGAACACTTCTTCCCAAGACCCTTGCGTCGAAGCCTTCGAATATTCCGTCGCGCGGTTTTCGAAGAAATTGACGTGCTCGGCACCGTTCAGCATTTCATCCATCCACGGCAGCGGGTTGGCCTTGATGCCGAAGATCGGCTCGAGATTCAATTGCTGCAGGCGGCGGTCGCCGATATAGCGGATGTAATTTTTGACGTCCTTGGGCTCGAGACCTTCAATCGGCCCACCTTCAAAGGCGAGATCGATGAACGCATCCTCGAAGCCGACGATTGTACGGCAGCTCTCGGTGATTTCACTGCGCAGCTCGTCATCCCAGATGTCGCGGTTTTCATCGATGAACGCGTTAAACAACTTGATCATCGACAGGCAGTGCAGCGTTTCGTCGCGCACCGACCAGGTGATGATCTGGCCCATGCCCTTCATTTTATTGAAGCGTGGGAAGTTCATGAGAATCGCGAAGGATGCGAAGAGTTGCAGCCCTTCCGTGAACGCGCCGAACATCGCCATCGTCTTGGCAATATCGCGGCGCGATTTCATCGACACGTTCTGCATGTAATCGAACTTGTCTTTCATTTCCTTGTATTTCAGGAACGCCGAATATTCCACCTCGGGCATGCCGATGGTGTCCAGCAGGTGCGCGTAGGCGGCGATGTGAACGGTCTCAATGTTCGAGAAAGCCGATAACATCATCTGCACTTCGACCGGGCCGAAGACCTGGCTGTAATGCTTCATGTAGCAGTTGTTGACCTCAACATCCGACTGCGTGAAGAAACGGAAAATCTGCATCACCAGGTTTTTCTCGGACGGGGTGAGTTTCTTCTTCCAGTCGCGCACGTCTTCGGCGAGTGGGACTTCCTCGGGCAGCCAGTGAATGCGCTGCTGCGTCAGCCACGCTTCGTAGCACCAGGGGTAGAGGAAAGGCTTGTAGACATGGCGCTCCTGCAGCAGCCGGGAAGGGGAATCTGTGACATCGTCGATAATCTTTTTGGCCATGGGTACGCTCTCCTCGTTTTTTGTTCTTGTAAGAATCGGTTGGATGGGGGGAATTTTAGACTTTCCCGGTCCCCGCGCAGAGTCATTTCTGACTGAAAATGCGCGGAGAACGGGGATAAAGGCAGGAATTTGGTAACTCAGACCTGTCCATATATAGCGGTGTTTTTGTTTTAGTGCCACTACATCTTGTGGTTTTCCACACCCTATATCAGTTCGTTCGACCGTTTTGAGGGGGGTGGGGGTGCCCCTTACCTTTCCCGGCAATTCTTTCACCATCCTTCCGTCCATAGCGGCCCCGTTACGCGCCCGGATAACCGCGCAGCACAAAGACCCGGCACCATGCCGAGCCCCTTAAAAGCGTAAAACAAAATGGCTGGAATATAAAGGAATTAATTCCTATATAACCATGCGTTGACATAATGGGAGAGGATTAATAGATTACGATCTTACGAAAAAAGGAACGACCATGACTGATTTACCTCAAGAGGATGAACGCGGAACAGCGGATCAAGGTGCAGCCGAGGCTGATACATCCCGGGTTAAAAAAACGCGATATGTAGGGGTTGCGCCTGCAGAAGCGGTAGCCGAAACGTCCTTGGAAAAAGCTATAAAGAGCGAAGTCGAACAGGCTCTGGAAGTCATGGTGTATTTTAACAATGCGTCGTCGTTCAACAGGCATTCCAATCTGCGGATAACGCTTTATAAAAGACCACAGGGCAATTACGCGGCAGGGGAGCCAGTTAACGGCATCAATATAAAACTGGGCACGTGGCAGGACAAAAAGAAACTCGCCCGGGTCATCGCTTCGATCATGAAAAAATTTGATGATGCGGACATCGCGAAGGCTGTGGACGAGCCGGAGGCCTACATGTCTTCTATAGCGCGCGCGCTGGGAGACCCCGCGCGGGCACATACCAATCAGTCAAACGTTCAGATAAGAAATCTGGGTGCGGGCTACGAGCTGGAGACTACGTTTGTTGATAAAAAGCGCGGTGTGCCGGGCATGATCGCCAGCCTTAAGGAACTGTTCGAAGGCAAACGTTTTTTCGCTGCGCTGAATGTTGCAACACATCGTATGTACCAGAATATCGGCGTTCAGGCAAAAATCGAAGCAGTGCCGGTTCCTCTTCAAAAGGAATTTGAACGGGCGAAACTCTACGTTGCCATGATGAACGCCGAACCCTATAACCCGGAAGCACCGGGAGACCTGCGGCTGTAACTAAACCGGCGAAATGAAATCTTACGAAAGAGAAAGCATCCATGACTTTTTCCATCGCAAAAAGAGCCGCCGAGGCTGTTGATGTGATGCTGCGCACCGCGAATCCGTTATTGAAGCTGCCTAAAGGTGCCAGCACAGAACTGGTGGTTCCAAGCATGGTTCCCAATGCGAGGTACCGTAATATCTTTATCCATCTGGGCGTTTGGGAGAAAAAAGAAGATCTGGCGCAGGCTGTCGTTTCAATCGCCAAAAGATTTAATGACGCGGCAATTACAAATTTTCATTTCACGCCGTCTGTTTTATTTGAAAGGATCAAGAACAGAATACCGACGTCAGGCATATTTGATATCATAGACGATATTCAGCTATCTACTAAGCCTCAGCCGGCTGATGATCTGTATACCCACATCATGGAACTGGTGAGCTACAATCTGCTGAGTGCGAGTATGCTGGTAAAGACGGCTTTACCTGATTGGGAAATTTACCATCGCTGCCAGTTTCCGCGTTTCCTGGCGAAAGAATATGAGGAAGCGCAGACCGCGGTGGCGCGGATGTACAGGCCCTTTGATATCGGGTAATTAAACCGGCGGTTCCTGGGCCGATTTCGGTATGTCGCGGGTTTTATAGAGCGAGAACAGCACGCCGCCCGCCAGCAGCCCGATCGTGACGCCGAGCGAAACGCTGGCCGGGAATTTCTCCCAGTGGAAGATCTCGATCAGGAAGACTTTCGAGCCGATGAAAATCAGGATAAGGGCGAGCGCGTATTTGAGATACGCAAAACGCTCGATCATCGCCGACAGCGCGAAGAACGACGCACGCAGACGTAAAATACCGGGCACGTTGCTCGTATAGACGATAAAGGTGTCAGTCGTGATCGCGAAAATAGCAGGCACGGAATCCACCGCGAAAATCAGGTCGGCGAATTCGATTGTCACCAGCGCGAGGAACAGCGGCGTCATGAACAGCACCATTTTGCCGCTTTTCGGATCGGGCTGGCGGATGAAGAATTTCTGGCCGTGCAGGCTTTCCGCGATGTGGAAGTTCTTCTTCAGGAACTTGATGATCGGGTTGTTCTCGACCGCCTTGCCGTGGTCGCCTTCGTCTTTCATGAACAGGAGCTTGATGCCGGTGAGGAGCAGGAAACCTGCGAAGATATAAAGCACCCAGTGGAAATTATGCACCAGAGCCGCGCCAAGGCCGATCATGAGGCCGCGCATGACGATGACCCCTAAAATGCCCCAGAACAGTACGCGGTGCTGGAATTTTCGCGGGATATAGAGCGCACTGAAAATAATCGCCATGACGAAGATATTGTCGATGGAGAGGCTCTTCTCGATGATATAGCCGGTGTAATATTCGAGAGCGCTTTCCTGGCCCAGTTCCCACCATACGAACAATCCAAAGAGCAAACTGACGGTGATATAGCTGGCCGAGAGCTTCAGGCTTTCGCGCACGCCAATTTCATGCTGGTCGCGGTGCAGGACGCCAAGGTCGATGATCAGCAAAACGAGGATGATCGCGAAAAACACGAGCCAGATCCACATGGGCTTGTCGAGGAAATCGAGGGCTAGAAGTGCTTCCATGGGCGGGGGGTAATCCTTTTGAATTTACTCATATAAGTATAGGGCCTGCAGGGCCTGCATTCAAACGGTGATTTCAGATTTTCACGAAAAGCCCGGTGATTTCGACATGCGCGGACCACACGAACTGGTCGACGAGCGTGAGGGATTGAAGTTTGTAGCCGCCATCCAGCAGCGTTCTCGCATCGCGCGCGAAACTGGCCGGGTTGCAGGAAACCCCAATGATTCTGCGGGTCTCCGAGGAGGCGAGGAACGGGACTTGCGCGGCCGCCCCGGCGCGCGGCGGGTCGAAAATGACGGTGTCGAAACCATCCAGCTCGGTTTCCTTCAGCGGATTTTTGAACAAATCGCGCCACTGGGCGGTGAGGCCGGGATGTTTGCTCTGCGCGAGGGTTTGAATCGCGGGCCCATCGCCGTCGATTGAAGTAACAGGGCCGAGGGCAAGCAAAGGACCGCTGAACGTGCCGCAGCCGGAGAAAAGATCGAGGAATTTGCTCCCGCCTTGCGCGTAATTCATGACGAGGGCGGTGAGGGCCTGCTCGCCCTCTTCGCTGGCCTGCAGGAAGGTCGCCGGGGGCAGGGTGACGTTAAGTTCGCCGAATTTTTTAACGACCGGCTTGCGGGCGAGGATGATTTCCGGCGGGCGGAAATCTTTCTCGCGGTACGAAATGCGGGCGATGTCGAGTTTTTCGGCGATCTCGCCGAGCGCCTCATCCTGCTCGAAACTGAATCGCCCGCGTTTTTGCAGGCGGCCCGTCAGTACCATGTCGAATGCGCCGCCAACATATTGCAATGTAACGTCGCAATTTTTCGCGTCCCCCATCAGGCGCGGGAGATAGGGCCGGAGCTCCTGTGTCTTTTTCTCGAGCGCCGGGTCGAGCACAAGGCAGCGCTCGATGTTCAAAACATTATGACTGCGCCCCTCGTTATAACCGAGCGTGATGCCCCGGTTTGTTTTAATCGCCGTCATCGTCGTGCGGCGGCGTGTCGCGGCAGGCAGGAAAACCGGCTCGCCCCATGTTGCAGGCTCGACTCCCGCGCGGGTGAGCGCAGTTTTGACCTTGGCGATTTTCCACGCGCGGTAAAATTCCGGTGTGACATGCTGTAGCGAACACCCGCCGCATTTCGCGAAGTAAGGGCAGGGCGCTGGCACGCGGGTAAACGAGGGACTCACGATTTTCTGTAAGGTCCCGCGCTCGCCTTTGATCGCGGCCTCGATCACATCGCCCGGCGCGGTTTTAGGCACGTAAACAGGCGCGCCATCATGCAGCGCGACGCCGTCGCCTTTGGCACCTATTTCATTTATCGTCAGCGGAACAATTTTATTGGTCATGCGTTGTTATTTATTACCGAAAAAAGGAGATTTTGCCATGCCCGCCCAGAAAAAACCCGAAGGCTCCAACAATGTCACGCCTTATTTGACGCTTAAGGGCGCGAACAAAGCCATCGACTTCTATAAATACGTGCTCGGTGCCAGGGAAGAATTCCGCATGGACATGCCGGATGGCAGCCTTGCGCATGCCTCGCTTGTAATCGGCGATTCCAAAATCATGATGACGGAAGAAAGACCCGAATGGGCCGCGAAAGGCCAGGGCGTCACGAAATCCTCGACTTATGTTTATGTCGACGACCCCGACGCCGCGTTCAAGCGCGCCAAGGAACGCGGCGCGGAAGTCGTGATGGAGCCCGCCGATATGTTCTACGGCGACCGCACGGCATGCTTCGTCGATCCGTTCGGCCAGAGCTGGACCGTTGCGCTGCATGTCGAGGATGTGTCCGACGAGGAAATGCGCCGCCGCGGCAAGGAAATGTTCAGCAAAGCGGCCTGATTTCAATCGTCATTGCGAGGAGGCTTCTTAGCCGACGAAGCAATCCAGACTTAAAATGGATTGCTTCGCTCCCGATGGTCGCTCGCAATGACGGTCGTGTTTGATTATTTATAAACCGGCAGCATCATATAGCCGAGAACGACCAGCATCGCCGCGAGGATGATGGCGATGAATTTGCGGAGCCTGTCTGATTTATTGTCGCTCATGGCGGGAGCGTAGCACGCTCTTAAAAGGCTTCAAACACAGCCTTTTCAAGTTCTTGACTTTCTATAATCACTTATATAAGTTACCCCGCAAGAGGTAACGTTATGACAAGACAATCAAGCCAGCAAGAAACAACCGAATTCAACATTCCAGAAGAACTCTTGGGCGATCTAAGAATGCTGATCCCGAGCACCGAGTGTTTTGGTGATGCTCTTGGCCGTACGTTGGAGCGGAACCAGATCTACAATGTCGGTTTTCTGGTTGCCGCAACGGAATTTGACCTTGTATGTGCAAAAAATATCGGTCGGATCAGACGGCAAAAAATAAAAGAGGTGCTGGAAGCTTTAGGTCTGCGGCATGAAATGGTTGACGAGAAAACGTCAAAGCTCTTATTCGCACAGTCTCTTCCCAGCCATTGCTGGATGCTAAAGAAAAATGTCGAAGGTCAAAGAGAGGCCGACGAACTGGTGCGCAAAGTATTTAAAATTCCTCCCGGCGTTGTCCCGCAATTCCAGTTCGACGTAAAAAAGAAAAAAACTGAAAAGAAAACAGCCACGAATAATACAGAAACCGTCACGGATCTTAACATTCCGAAAGAACTGCTGGGAGATCCGAGAATGCTGATCCCGGCCAGGCAGTTGTTGAGTGACGGTGTCGCCATCCGACTATCCAATGGCGGGCACCTGTTAAACGTGGGCTTGATGGTTGCCGCCACGGACAGGCAGTTTTACGTTATCCCTGGCATGGGATATGTCCGGATTAAAGAAGCTAAAGATGCATTAGCATCTTTGGGTCTTAGACCCGGAATGATAGATGCGGAAACAGCACAAGCTATGTTCCAGCAACTTGGTCCTCTGCCTGGTACAAATTTTGACAAGTACACGATAAATAAGGGGAAACAACAAGCAGCCGATACGATTATAAGGAAAGCTTTTAAAATTTCCAAAGACGCTGTTGTTCCAACCTATGAAGAAACAATGCGTAACGCTCCTGTTGCGGTAGAATTTCCTATATTTTTATCTTCAATTTTCAGTGAAGTATTAAAAAGCGACAAGACTCTCATGCGCAAAGCTCAGGAGGCGCTGAATAAGATCGCAATCGACCTGACGAAACAGGAACTCCAGCGGCATGTGCATGGCAATCCTTCTCCTGAAGAGAGGCAGCCAGACGGGGCAGTTTCTGACCGGCAGAACAGCGAAGCAGGGGAGAAATTGAATTTTTCCGCGCGTATACCGCCAATTTTCTCTACGGCAGTGGAAATCTATCCAGGCTTGCGCGAAGAAATAACTGATAAGTTCAGAGCTGCAGCCGTAACCATAGCCAAAGAAGCCCTGCAAAAACAACTCGATGCTATAGCATCGCCTGCGCACGGCTGAGCATTCGGTTTTCGATCAATAAAAAAGGCCCCAAGACGGGGCCTTTTTTGTCTATGGCTGCCACTTACTGACACGCCAAACATTCTTCATATTTTTTCTCGCCCTGCGCTTCTGAAAGTTCCGGCTGGCGGTTGTCTTTCGGCGCTTCGGACATTGTGCGCTTCCATGATGCGTCGGACTCGGCGCGCTGGATGGATTTGCTACGGCAGTAGTAAAGCGATTTGACGCCTTTTTTCCACGCCTCGAAATGCACGCGGTGAAGCTCGGCCTTATGCACGTTGGCGGGCAGGAAGACGTTGAGCGACTGCGCCTGGCAAACAAAAGGAGTTCTGTCGCCCGCATGTTCGATCAGCCAGCGCTGGTCGATTTCAAACGCGGTTTTGAAAACGTCTTTTTCTTCCTGGCTGAGGAAGTCCAGATGCAGGACGGAACCTTCGTTCGTGAAGATCGACGACCAGACATCGTCGGTGTTCTTGCCTTTTTCTTCGAGAAGCTTGGCGAGGAACGCATTCTTGACCGGGAATGAACCGGACAGCGTTTTGTGCGTGTAGGCGTTGGCCGCGTTCGGCTCGATGCCGGGCGACGCGCCGCCGGTGATGATGGAGATCGACGCGGTCGGCGCAATCGCCATCTTGTTCGAGAAGCGCTCCTGGATGCCGTAATCGGCGGCATCGGGGCACGCGCCGCGCTCGGCGGCGAGTTTGACGGAGGCATCGTCCGCTTGTCTTTTGATATGTTGGAATATGCGGCGGTTCCAGACTTTCGCCATCACGCCTTCCATCGGGATCATTTTCGATTGCAGGAACGAGTGGAAGCCCATGACGCCGAGACCGACGGAACGCTCGCGCATCGCGGAATATTTCGCGCGCTTCATGGAGTCCGGCGCCTTCTCGATGAAATCGGTGAGGACGTTGTCGAGGAATCGCATGATGTCCTCGATGAAGGTCGGGTGATCCTGGTATTCCTCGAATTTCTCGAGATTTAACGAGGAGAGGCAACAGACCGCCGTTCGGTCATTGCCGAGATGGTCGATGCCGGTCGGCAGCGTGATCTCGGCGCAGAGGTTCTACATTTTAACCGTGAGGCCCGCCATCTTG
>Ga0138256_10000631_pt1 | contig 38442 bp, 43 predicted proteins | sample KNB2016incub_MG_FD_105486 | JGI IMG/M metagenome (GOLD analysis project Ga0138256, IMG submission 105486) | Active sludge microbial communities from wastewater in Klosterneuburg, Austria - KNB2014incub_MG | ecosystem: Engineered > WWTP > Activated sludge > Unclassified | place: Austria... | reverse complement strand
TGGAGGCGGCGGGAGTCGAACCCTAACAACGCGTTTCTTTAACTTGATGATGGCGAAGGACTTCTGGCGACAAGTCTTTGTCCTGCATCACCTTCCACCGACCTGGCTTTCCACCGCCGTCACCGCGAGTCCACCCGAATCGACCTCAGTCTTGGCAACATATTGGCAACGAGGACAGTCATCGCCTCGCTTTGTCACTGCCCGTAGAGGGCTGTTAGGGTGCCATCTCTTTGCTAGTTGAATTACTCAAGTCCCAGCTTTTTCTTCAGGTACGTATTTGCCAGTTGTTTCACAATTTCGATCGGTATGGAACCGCCGTCAGCCTTCACCTTTTGTCTGATGAATTTCCACACGGTATCCGAACGAATCGAATCAATGAACTCGTGGCCACTCCACGTAAGCAGCGGGTCCACATAGCGCGGATAAGCTTGGCCGTGCGGATAGCTCACGCTCGCTTGGACATAGCCGGCACCACAAAGAAGCTGCATGTGAAAGGCCACCAGCGCCGGACTTTCATCCGGCATCTCGAAATCGCCCGTCGTCGGAGGCAGGGGGGACTCCTCGACGGCCATCAGCATTCGCCGCACGAGTTCCATGTCGCGTTTCACGGCTCCCTCCCGGACCTACTTGTCGAGCCCAAACTTCTGTTTCAGGTAGCCGTCGGCCAACTGCTTGAGAAGCTCAAATGGTGCCGAGCCGCCGTGCTCAGCGACTTTGGCCTTGACCTGGGCCCAGACTGTATCGTTGCGCGTTGCCTCGAGGAATTCATGCCCTCTCCATGTGAGCCGCTGGGGCAGGATCTTGCGGTAACCGATGCCCATCGTGGTGACATCGGTCCCCTCTACGTAACCGGCATTGACCAGCATTTGCACGTGACCGTAGACCGTGGCCTCGTCAACACCGTCGATGGCGACCTCTTCGAAGTTGAATTCGTCCGTCTTGTCTTCGACCCAAAGGAGCACGTTCCGAATCAAGTCCATGTCGCGTTTCATGGGGCAGCAGTCCTTTTGTAAAACGGTGGCGATCGCCACCTCTAGGGAATACTACTCTCGCGAGTCGAGGTAGCGTGGAAAGTCCGCACCGCGCCTCCCGTTCATTGGGCCAACCAATGAGACTCGTCGTCGGCTGTCGCTGGACGCGATCCAATGATGCTGCCAGAGTCTGTGCTCCCTGACCTTCTCGGCCAACTGGGGACCATTTGAGGGTTCGCACCGCGTTTCGAGAGTGTCGGGCCACCCCGGTCAGTAGCGCGTTCGGGAGTGTTGAGCGATTGGAGGTGAAGTCGGCGGTGAGCGATGTCCGCATAGCGAAGGTCATCACGAAGATTTCTCTTTGCGAGCGGCTGCACTGGGCACGCCTGCTGTACCCGTGCCGTTCCAAGAGCTTGGGCGGAACAGACCGCCGATGACGTCGTACGCGACGTGACTGCTTCCTCCGCATTTGACTGGAAGCGAACGTTGGTGCTTCGATCCGCTCAGAGATCGAATCTCAGAGTTTCTCAGACGCTGAAGCAGTCGCTTCCCGTCGACACGCGTCTTCGGCCCTGAGCCGATCCCTCATTTCCTGTGTCACAGGATAAGGCGTGTCGGCCGGCCATGTGCCCTTGATGTGTATGGCTTCCTCGACCAGGCCAGCAAGAATGTCCGTACTCGCCAGCCACGATCGTAGGGCCTCGCCAACCAAGTCCAGACCCGTTGCGAGAGCGTTAACCGCCAATGTCATTGCGCCGTGTTCTCTGTCTTCGTTGCGCTCTGTGAAGTGAGCAACGGCCGCGTGATGTCGCTCGGTGTAAAGCAGCATCATCCCGTGGCTGTTGGGATGGCAGAACTCCGACAGGCGATCATAGAAACCCATGAACATCTCGCCGTCTTTTATCTTGGAAGAAAGCTGCTTGATAATGGTCAGCACGTTTACAGATTCGATCTCGGGGAAGATACGCAGGTCCTTCGACTTTGAACCGTAGAGAGTCCGTCCAATGAACGTGTGGAGATCGGCAAATGCTTCCAGATCGTTGGCGTTGACCGCCACCTCCACTCGGCGCATCGACTCGTAAAGCAAACAGCCGGTCTCGAAAACGCCACGGACCAACAGACAACTGCTTACAACGCTTCGGCTGTTCATCTCGCGTATTGAAGATTCACCCAGTTCAACGGCTCGATATACCCCACAGTGCATGATCTCCCCAAGTTGGCTTGGTAGCTGAGACACCGGAGAGAGGAGGTAGCCGTCCATCTCTTTCGCTCGAGCCTTTGCCAGCCGGTCGAGTGATTCCTCCACTGATGAACAAGGGCTGCTATCGCCGTGTCGCGCTTTGAACTCTTCCGCGAACAATTCCATGATTCATAATATCGGCCCAAGGCCGGAGGGAAACGACGTCGTATTCTTGTCAAGCATGGCCGGACCCCCAGAGAAGGATCGCTATCACTTCACGCCAATTCATTACCTCAAGAAGCTCACTGGCCCCGATGGCGTCTTGCACGTTCTCTCCATGGCGAAGGCAAGTTGGTAGGAAGGAGCGGAAGGTGAGGCGTTCGAACAGAAAACCGATCAAACCGCTGAAGAATGCAAAGCCAACCCATGGCTATTGCCCCGTCTTGTCCCATCTCCGACGGTGACAACAGTTCAGGTCTTCTTGAGATGTGGAAATCTGTCCACGAGTTCCTTGAGGACCGTGTAAGGACGCATTTCTCCCGGACCAACCCCTGATTCTGCGATTCGCCTCGCACGGCACAACCTTTTCATCACGTCGCCCTTTGCCTGCGCCTTGAAATCCCAGTTCTGCCGACTCACCAGCAAGTCCGCAGCCTGAAGCCCGACCGACACCGCGTCGGTGCTCGTCACTATTGTCCCCAGCATCGCTTTCTGCGCGGATGACAGATCCGGCCGGATTTCTTGATCGAGTATCTCGATGGATTCCGCGACCTCGCGGTCCTCACCATCGAATACGAGGTTCACTGGACCCGGCAATCCCCGCTCGTTGCGGTCCTGCATCACGGCCTGAGCGAGTGCGTGAAAGCACGTGTAAAAAGGCTTGTTCAGAAGTCGCCTGCCCTGTTCTTTCGTTAGCGTGATGTTCTTGAAGATGTTCCGGAAACTCTGGTGATGGAGGTGTACAAAGTACCCGTCGATGTCGTGGGTTTCTATGACACCGATCAGGTCATCAAGCATCGCAGCTCGCGATTCTGCTGATAGAACGTCGTACGGTGTGGCGAGTGCCATCACGTCGGAATGGTGAAAGCTTGCCACTCCATATTTCGCAAGAACGGCGTTCCACGCGGTTGTGAAGCTGGTCCAGGTCTCGTCACTTGCGACCCAGCCACCTAATACAAAGGCTGGTCCGTGATTCGCTTCTTTCGCCGCTTCGTCGAAGTATCCGGTGTACACCGCACCATTTTATCTGCGTGTGAGATACGTGTATTTCAGGCGAGGTTTCGGTCGCTTTTGTCGGGACTACCCGGCGTGTCGGCCAAGCCCGCACCTGCACATCGGTCGAGGCCCCAGCCGCCAATTCCGCTAGTGCCCTGGTTGTGTTCAGCGCAATAGTCCCCAGCACCTGACCAACAATCGTCGAAGTTCTGGCGGTAGTGTCCGGTGGTCTAGGCACCGGCGGCCCGCATTCTCGCTTTGTGCTAGACCCAAGCCGATCCGTGAAACGTGCGGTTCTTCGGCGCGCCGCCGCGTTCGGAGTGTCCGGGCCACGCTCCGGGCCGAGTTGGCCATGCGGACGATGGGACTTGATGGGCAGATCCATCCATCAACGGCTTTCGTCTTCCGCAACGACTCCGGCGAGCGCGTCGTCTCGATCAGAACCGCGTGCGCAGCGCAGCCGCGGTCAGCGGCCGCGCCACGTGATCGGAGAGAGGCGTCGAAGCGCCGAACGAGTGCGCGTGTAGGGAGCCTGAGGGCGAAGCCCTCAGACCAATGTTGGTGCGGAAGGGGGGACTCGAACCCCCACGATGTTGCTACCGCCAGCCCCTCAAGCAGTGAGCAACGCGGCGCAGAGCGGGTCCCGACGGGACTTGCTGAGCGAATCCGGATCCTTGCGACTCAGGAGAGTCCGCGTCGGACGGAATTATTGGCACAAAGTGGCACAGACGCGCCGATTGAAAATCTGACAGATTGACGAGGGGCGGAAGGGGCTGGGCGGCCGCGGCCTTCCCGTCTAGAATGATAGGCATGGAGTTCACACGGGTGACGACCAATCCCAGGCAGATGGGGGGAGTCCCATGCCTGCGCGGCTTGCGGATTCCGGTGGCGACCGTCGTCGCCTTGGTGGCCGAGGGGCAGACCACAGACAATATCCTCGCGCTCTACCCGGACTTGGAAGCTGAGGACGTTCGTGAGGCGTTGATGTTTGCCTCCGAGGCGGTTCGGGAACGTGCGTTGCCCCTCGCATCCGGTGGATGAAGTTCCTGATCGATAACGCCCTTTCCCCGGTGCTCGCATCGCTACTCAAAGAAACCGGGTATGACGCGGTTCATGTCAGAACCGTCGGGCTGCAGCATGCAAACGACGACCTGATATTCGACCATGCCGCAGCCGACGATCGGATCGTTGTGTCGGCCGATACGGATTTCGGCACATTGCTGGCCGCGCGATCAACCCAGAAGCCATCCGTTATTCAGTTTCGGGGCCCCGGCAGCCGCAGACCCGAAGCGCTCGCGACGTTACTGCTCGCCAACCTCCCTCAGTGTGCTGAAGCACTGCAAAGCGGCAGCATCGTCACGGTCGAGCCGGCTCGCGTCAGAGTTCGCGCGCTGCCAATCAACACGGCGTAGGCAGGGTTCCTGATCCAGGCGGCCGTGTGCGTGCGCGATGTCGCGGCATGGACGACGTTTCATTCGGCGCGCCGGTATTCTGGACCAGCATTTCGACGACCTGCGCCGCGAGTTTGCTAGCCGAACGCACCTATCTGAGCAGCACACCGATCCGGCTCGCGAAGGCGGCGGGGATGGAGTCGGCGGCAGGATTGATTGTGGAATATTTGTCCGACTTCGCCGAACGCGCCTGGCGGCGCGGCTACGTCGGGACAGCCTTCGCGAGGTGGCCCGCTTGGCTCGCCAGCCGAAGCGGCGATGCGCTTTCGCCGAACGCTCACTGCGTGAGCGGCTTCAGCGCACAGGGCTCCACGAGCGATTGGGAGGAAGCGTAGCGGCCCATAGCGTCTGCGCGGAGGGCCGCAGAGCTAGCCGGGGTGCAGGGGCCCCCGGCGATCCAATTGATATGCGGAAGGGGGGACTCGAACCCCCACGATATTGCTACCGCCAGCCCCTCAAGCTGTGAGTAACGCGTGTCGGAGCGGGTCTCTACGGGACTGGCCGGGCGAATCTGGATCCTGGCGAGTCAGGAAAGCGCGCGCCGGACGGAATTATTGGCACAAAGTGGCACACGCGGCGAGGCGCCGACGCAAAGAGCGCAGAGAGCGTCGTGATGATCATCACATCGGCCTGCTGGCGCCGGGCGTCTTCGGCTTCTACACGGCGACGCGCGGTCGCGCCTCCACGGCGTGGCTCGACGACGACGGCGTGCGGCGCCACATTCGCTGAGCGCGGCCTGCGGATCTGTCGGTGATGATCGGCGGCGTTCGAGACCAGGCCGCCCTACGAACTCCAGGGATTGAACACAGGCACGCCTGCCAGTTCGAACTCCACGGTGTCGCGCGTGACGACGGTCAGTCCGTGGTGCAAGGCCGTCGCCGCGATGAACAGATCCGGCTGCGAGAAAGTGTGTCCCGACTTCCTCCCGCTCTCGACCAGGAGACGCCATGTGAACACGACGTCTTCGCTCACATCGAGGACGCGTTGTGCAAACAGCGGCCGCATCTGGTTGGTGAGCCATGCCTCAAGTTCGACCCGCCGCCGGGCGTCGGTCACCCTGTCGATGCCGAAGCGGATTTCGGCGAAAGTGACGATGCTGACGTGAAGGGCGTCCATCGGCTGCGCCCTGATGAATTGCACGACTCGTGCGTCGGGCTTTGGTCGTCGAAGCTCCGACAACACATTGGTATCGAGCAGCCAGCGCGTCACAGATCGACCGGACGCACAGGCATCGGTAACCGGGCGGCTTTGAGTGACGTCGCGCGGTGCGGCGAGCGTTGCATCGCGTCGACCAGCGCCTGGCCGGTCTGCACGCCCGCCAATCGGCGGAAGTGGTCGGCACCCACGACCACCACTTCCTCGCGGCCGTGGACCGTCACATGCTGCGGCCCGTCCTGTTTCGCGCGTCGCACCAGTTCGCTGAAGCGGGCTTTGGCGTCCTGCAACTGCCACCGCCCGGAGCGTGCGGCCCTCGGCTTCCTGCCGTGGCAGGCTTTTGTAATACTGGTCATACTGACTAGATTAACACGACCGACACTGGAAGGAGTGTACGACTGCACCTCCGATGACGAAGTCGACGAGCGGTACTGCGGCTGAACCGTCGGGTCAGGAAAGTGCGCGTCGGACGGAGTGATTGGCACAAAGTGGCACACCGTTGGGGCAGTCGACTCGGCTCGCCGCTACGAGGGACCAGGCAGCCAGGCTCGTTTCTACGTGCCGGCCAGCCGGACGACTCGCGCGCGCACCAATGCAACCTGGTCGGCTGGAAGGGACAGGGTGTTCACTCGGTTGAGGAGCACGTCGGCGCTGACCAGCCGCTCGCTGAGCAGAATCTGGACGAATCGCAGGTCCTGGTCTCGACCGGCCGCGAGCTTGGCGGCAGCCAGGTCATGGGCCTCCAGGCACCATCCAATGGCGCCGCCTGTGTTGTCGTTTTCGACTCGGATGAGACGGTCGACCCAGCCTGCAGGCAAAACGGCCGTCGTCTGATCGACGCCGTGGGCGTAGTACCCGAACGTCTGGTGGAACTGTGACAGTTCCCCGATGGCACCATCGACGATGTCGGATCGTTCGGGTGCATAGCGGGGATAGACGTCAGCTTCAATCGATACCAACAGACTGTCAGGCGCGTTGGGATACTGGCCCAGAATCGACTGGCTGCCAATCACGATGAACTCACGCTCGTTGGTAATCGCCGACGCCGCCCGGAGAATGTGTTCAAGCGCGGCGCGATTCATATATGTCCAGGATGGACTGCCGTTCGCCCGGCGACAGGACTCCGGCAAAAGGGCTCGATTGGCGTAGGCGGGCGGCGTCGGGTGTCGCGGACCGGAGGAGATCAATGATCTCCGACAGCCGCGCCCCATCCAGCAGCACCTGCCACTCCAGCAGCGCCGCCGCGGGCCGCGTGCTCAGCCATCGCTGGAGGTTTTGTCGCGCCACGTCGAGCAACTCAGGCCGCGCTTCCAGTTTCGCGGCAACCGCGGAGTGCAGCGCCTGGCTCCGCTCGTCAATCCATCGATGGGACCGCATAGCCCGAGTATAGCGCCGGCCCCGAGTGGATAAGGTCATCGTCGCCTGACTCACGTCTGCCAAGGGAATGGAGCCGGCGCAGTGGCTGCTGTGGCGAGCTCGCACAGGCGGTCATCGTGCCCGTATACTCACCCCACTCAACTTGTCTCTGACGCCCACGCTGGTGCCTGACTCGAGCCGCTGGCTTTGACGAATGGCGTCAGTGCTCCGCGCTCGCGCCGCAGTCCGTCTCGCCTGATGGCAAGTGGCTGATCTTTTCGGAAAACGGCGGCGCCGGTACCGGCAGCGACAACATGGAAGGTCAGCCTGGACGCGGAGCACGCCGTCGAGTCAGTCGTCGCCGGCGCCAGCAACGAAAGCGGTGGGGTCGTGTCGCCGGTCGGCGGCTGGCTGGCCTATTGGGACGACGACACCGGACGGCCTGAGATATTCGTGCGTCCGTTTCCCGGTCCAGGCCCACGCATTCCGATTTCCAAAGATGGCGGCGGCGAGCTGTACTTCGTGAACGGGGACAAGTTCATGGTCAGCGACCTGACATTGGCGCCGTCGTTCGCCGCGAGAGTGCCGCGCCAGCTGTACGAGGCGCCGTTCATGGTCGGCCCAGAACGGCGCCACACCTTTCACGGTGGCGGCGGACGGCCGTTTCCTGAGACTGCAACTCGTGAAGCCCGATCCACCGCCCACGCGCATCGATATCGTCCTCAACTGGCGCGAGGAACTCCGACGGCTAGTGAAATGAGATGGGTCTACGGCGGGGCAAGCTGTGTAGGAAGTCTGAGGGCGAAGCCCTCAGATCAATATTGATATGCGGAAGGGGGACTCGAACCCCCACGATATTGCTACCGCCAGCCGGAGGGGATTTGCCGAGCGAATCTGGATCCTGGCGTGTCGGGAGAGTCCGCGTCGGACGGAACTATTGGCACAAAGTGGCACACACGCGCCGATTGAAAATCTGACAGATCGACGAGGGGCGGAAGGGGCTGGGCGGCCCCGTCCTTCCCGTCTAGAATGATAGGCATGGAGTTCACGCGGGTCACGACCAATCCCAGGCAGATGGGGGGCGTCCCATGCCTGCGCGGCTTGCGGATTCCGGTGGCGACCGTCGTCGCCTTGGTGGCCGAGGGGCAGACCACAGACAATATCCTCGCGCTCTACCCGGACCTGGAAGCTGAGGACGTTCGCGAGGCGTTGATGTGTGCCTCCGAGGCGGTTCGGGAACGTGCGTTGCCCCTCGCATCCGGTGGATGAAGTTCCTGATCGATAACGCCCTTTCCCCGGTGCTCGCATCGTTACTCAAAGAAACCGGGTATGACGCGGTTCATGTCAGAACCGTCGGCTGCAGCACGCTAACGACGACCTGATATTCGACCATGCCTTAGCCGACGATCGGATCGTTGTGTCGGCCGATACGGATTTCGGCACATTGCTGGCCGCGCGATCAACCCAGAAGCCATCCGTGATTCAGTTTCGGGGCCCCGGCAGCCGCAGACCCGAAGCGCTCGCGAAGTTACTGGTTGCCAACCTCCCTCAGTGTGCTGGAGCACTGCAAAGCGGCAGCATCGTGACGCTCGAGCCCGCCCGCGTCCGAATTCGCGCGCTGCCGATCAACACGGCGTAGGCAGGGTTCCTGGACCAGGCGGCGGCATCCTTGCGCGGCCTCGCGGCCGTTGGCCTTCGGCAACGCTCAGGCCAAGACAGAGCGAACGGGCGGGCAGCGCGTGAGCCACGCGCACCGAGAGAGGCGTCGCAGCGCCGAACGAGTGCGGCCGCCTTCGCTGTCGAGCGACGGCGGGACAAGCTGTGCAGGCAGTCTGAGGGGACGAAGTCCCGGGGATGTCAACCCACCGTCGCCAAGCAGTCGCTTCGCTCCTGGCTATGGTGGACAACCTACGCGGACCGCTCATTGGCTCGCCAGCCGAAGCTGCGAGCGAAGCGAGCGGTTAGCGTAGGTTGGTGCGGAAGGGGGGACTCGAACCCCCACGATATTGCTACCGCCAGCCCCTCAAGCTGTCAGCAACGCGGATCGGAACAGATCCTGACGTGATTCCACGGGCGCAACCGGATCTTGGCAAGCCGGCTGAGCGCGCGTCGGACGGAACTATTGGCACAAAGTGGCACACCGTGGGGGCAGCCGATCGTAGGCAGCAAGCGCATCGCGTGCCGCGGGTGCAGGGAACCGTGCGGTTCCTGCCGCCTGATGCCACCAGCTATAGCGTGCGGGATGTGGTGCGGACGCTGCTGGCGTAAACGAGGGCAACAGCGTTCAGCCCGCACGGCCGCCCAAACATTGCGCTGGCGCAAAGACGCGGCGTCCCCCAAGAGAGAGACTTCGGTCATGACAATCCGCGGGCTCTCCGTCGCTCTGCCCACCATCGTCGCGGCCTGCGCCGTCGTCGTGTCGGCACAGGTGCCGCGCGTCATCAACCTCACGGGGAACGACTCGTTGCATTACTCGCCGACCACCATCACTGCCACACCCGGCGAAACCATCACCGTGGTCCTGCGGACGATCAGCATGCAGCCCGCCGCGCAGATGGCGCACAACTTCGTGATTCTCAAGCCCGGGGCCAACGTGGATCAGTTCACCATGTTGGCCGGGATGGCGCGCGACCACGACTTCATTCCGCCAAAGCTGAAGGACCAGATCCTGGTCGCCACACCCATGGCGGCCGCCAATGAAGTGGCCAAAGCGACGTTCACCGCGCCCACTACGCCAGGTACCTACGTGTACTTCTGCACCTACCCTGCTCACTACAGTGGTGGGATGAAGGGCACGCTGGTCGTGAAGTATGACCGCCGTCATACGGGCTGCTCGAACACAGGCGTAACCTCACCGCCGAGGTGTCCCATGAGTCACGCGGATTCCGAGCGGTTACTGGTCCTGATGGACCACATCATCACCACCCATCATGACTACGTGAGACGGGCGATTCCCGACATAACGCGCCGGCTGCGGTCCCTGTCGGCGGCGGCCGGTCCGGAGCGAGCGGAACTGCCGGTGGCCTGAAGACGTTTGAGCACTTGGCCCTGCCACTGCTTTCTCACCTCGACAAGGAGGAACACCTCTTGTTTCCGTACATCAAGGAAATGGTTGTCGCTGCAGCGGAAGGTCGGCAGATGCCGACAGGACCGTTCGGCTCCGTCGTTCACCCGCTTCGGATGATGGAGGAGGAACATGAGTCGGCTTCGGAAGACTTGCTGATTCTGGATGAGTTGACCCGCCACTACACACCACCCCCGTCACCGGTTCCTGGGCTAGCGGACGCGTATGCCGCGTTGAAACGTTTTGATGCTGACCTCCGTGAGCACATCAGGAAAGAGGACCACGATCTCTTTCCTGCGACGCTCGACCTTGAAGGCCGTTTCATGTAGAGTTCGACTCCCATGGAGAGACCAACCTTGGAGGGTATGGCGACGATTCCGCTGTTCAAGCGGGTGACGCCTGCCGATTTGTCCCAACTGGCGGCGGTCTCGTTTTTGTCGCACTACGACCGGGGCAAACCGATTTTTGAGGAAGGGGATCCTTCCGACTACTTCTACGTCGTGGTGTCGGGGCGGGCGAAGGTGTTCAAACGGGCGCCAAACGGCCAGCTCAGGATTCTCGAAATTTTTGGTCCCGGGGGGCTGCTTGGCGCGGTGGCTGCATACGAGTTGCGCCCGTACCCTGCTGCCGCCGCGGCGATGGAGCAGACCACCTGCCTGTTGCTGCCTCGTCCGGAGTTTTTTGCCTTGCTTGAAGCACGTCCAACACTCGTGCGTGGGCTGCTTGGCAGTCTGTCGATTCGACTCATGGAACTGACCGCCCGACTCTCCGAACTGACTGGCGGGCGGGTGGAGTCCCGATTCGCGCGGCTGTTTTTGAAACTCGCCGAACAGATGGGGCGGCCCGATCGGGGAGGTCTTTTTGTGCCCATGGTGCTGTCACGCCAGGAGCTCGCCGATCTCACCGGCACCACCGTCGAAACCTGCATCCGCATCATGAGCCGCTGGAGCAAGGACCAGATTCTGCAGACCGACAAGGACGGCTTCGTCATTCTCGACCGCCCGGCACTGGGCGCCCTCGCCGAACAAAGCTATTGAGTCACAGGTCCGCGCGCCGGAGCCGAGCTGCGGCGATGCCGAGTGGGAGGACCGTCCAGGCTACGAGCGAGGCCACCAGGGTGAGGGCCGCACCCGTCGTCCCGCCCGTCATCCGCAGGAAGGCGAGCGACGCGGCACCAAAAGCGGTCGTGCCTTCGACGGTGAGCAGAGTGCCCGTCCTGACGGCATCCACAGGGTTCACGATCGCCGTGACCATCAGCAGCCTCGACGCCGTGCCTGATCGCAGCAACGACGCGGCCCCCAGCGCCGCCACGTCAAACAGGATCACGGCGACGAACCAGAACACCAACGCGACAGCGAGGTGATGGGCGCGGCGCAGACTCGTCGACCCGGCTGTGATGGCGGCCGCGACGGCGAGGAACACCACGGTCAGCACACACGAACCTGCCACCACACCGAGGAATCCAAACACGCCGTCACTGCCTGCGCGCTGGAAGATCAGCAGCCCTGCGGCGCCGAAGCCAACGATCTGCGCGGCCAACAGTGCCAGACACAGTCCCGCAAGTTGGCCGAACAACACGACCGTGCGCGGAACCGGCTGGGAATACAGCAGCTGCGCGGCGCCCGGCTCCGGCGTCAGCGCCATCACGCCGAGCACAAGAGCCGTGAGCGGCACCAGCAGCAGGACCAACTCGACCAACGACGCCGCCGTTCGGGAAAAGTCCTGCGTTCCGCTGCCGCCACTCAACACATACCCGGATGTCGCCACTGTAAACGCCAGCGCGGCAAAGACCACCGTGAATGTCTGGGTCCACCGCGACCGGACCGCGATGCGCAGTTCCTGCTGGGCGCACAACGTAAAGGCCATCACCGCTCCTGCCTGCTGCGCCAGGTGGCCGGCACCACGTCGTTGATTGGCACTGGCGTGGCGCCTGTCAGCACGCCGTCCGCGTCCTTCGAGTTCGTCGTCGCATGCGCAACCAGATGCGACGCCATCGGTGTGGCCACCTCGGGTGGACGGGTGTAGACCGCCGCGTCGGCCCGGACCCACGCTCGCGTGTGATGGTCCATCACAAAGATGACGCCACCCTCAGGCCCCGGAGTTGTGGATGTGAGATACGAATGCAGACATCCGAGGTCGTCGAAGAACTTGGGCAGCTCGCCCGGCACCAGGAGCTGCGATGCAAACTCCGGCTGCGACACGGTCATCCGGCAGAACGCGCAGGACTCCTGCCCCACCGCGAGCGGCTCCGGCTTCACCTCACTGCGAGCGCACCCAGCACCCAGCACGAAAGCACCCAGCACCAGCACCGAGCACCGCGCACGCAAGCATCCTGCACTACTCATGATGTTCCCCCACCAGTTCCCGATAGAACGCATCGAGCCGCCCCTCTTCGGCGGACCACCCACGAATGGTCACGCCGCAGTTCCGCAACGCGTCAAGCACCGCCAGCCGGACATCAGCGGTGCCGGGCACGATGACCTGGTCGGCCGAGGTCACAACGCCCGGTGCGAGCGCTCGCACTCGCGCCAGCACCTCATCGTCGATCGCGCCCACAGTCACCTTCATCACGCCGCGATCGGCCAGCTCGGTGGTCAGTTCACGTGCCGTCAGCGACGCCACCAGGCGTCCACGGACCATGACCAGAAAACGATCGGCCAGTCGTTCGACATCGCCCATCTGATGTGAGCTGAAGAACACGGTCTGCCCGTCGCTGCGGCGCGCCTCGATGACGGCATAAAACGCGCTGGTGCCGTCTGGATCGAGCGCAGCCGTCGGTTCATCGAGCAAGAGGATGGGTGCCTGCGCAGCCATCGCGACCGCGAGGCCGAGCCGCTGCGTCATCCCACCGGAGTACGTGCCGACCGCGCGGTTGCTTGACCCGTTCAGGCCAGTGAGCGCCAGCACGTCCTGCAGACGATCGGCACCGCGGCCCCGAAGCTTGCAGTAGAACTCGGCCACTTCGCGGCCCGTCAGTGACTCGGGAAAGTTCACGCGCTGCGGCAGGAAGGAACAGACCCGCCGCGCCTCGGCCTCGAGCGACGATCGCCCAGGGTCCCCGAGCAGGACGCGGCCTGAGGTCGGACGTATGAGTCCGGCCGCGGCCTTGATGCTCGTGGTTTTGCCCGACCCGTTTGGCCCGAGCAGCGCGACCACCTCGCCGGCCGCGATCGTGACGCTGAACTCGCGCACCGCCGTGACAGCGCCATAGGTCTTGGCGAATCCTTCGTACGTGATCACCGGCGCCTCCCGACGTGAAACACCGCCAGCCCGGCGATCACGCCGAGGGCCGAGACCGCGAGTCCCGCCAACGTCGTAGCCCGATCGGGTTCCGGCATCGCCGGGATCGCGCCGCGGCCGGGCGCATACCTGAGCGGACGGGCGTCTGACACATCGATTTGCCTCAGCACCGGAAACGTGGTCTCCGCCCTGGCCAGCACTCGCGCCCCAATCCCCTGTGCAAACAGGTCGGCGGCCACCAGATTTCCGCGAAGATGATCAAACACGTTCGACAGGCGATAGGGCCGATCGCGCACGCCGTCGCCGTCCAAATCCGGTTCGTCGAACTCCGACCAGTAGTTGCCGTCGAAGACCGTGTCTGTGCGCCGCCCGACCAGGCGCAACGGGGCGAGGTTACCGACGAACGTGTTGTCTTCGAACCGGCTGCCCTGCGACGACGCGTAGACGACGACGGCGACATCGGAAGCGGCGACGAGATTGCGACGAAAGACGTGCCGTACCGCACCGTCGATGAAGAATCCACGTTCGTTGTCTGCCACCAGATTGTCCTCAGCGACCACGTCTTCGCAGTCCTTGAGCAGCAGGCCGACGGACGCAAATCCGCGGTTGTGCAGGAAGCGGTTTCTTGCGAATGACACCCGACGCGAGTACATCAGCGCGGCGCCGGCCGCGCCATGGGCAAAAGTGTTGTCCTCGAACCGGTTGTCGTTCGAGTTCATATAGTGCAACCCGTACCGGACATCCCGGACCTCGTTGCCCGTGATCACGCCGTGGTGGGACGACTGGATATAGAAGCCGTCACGGGAAAACCGCACGCGGATGTTCTCCAGCGTGAAGCGCTGGGTGTTCCAGACGTGCACGCCCGAGCCTTGCTCCCCGGGCAACCGGCCCTCGATGCCCGTAATCTCGCACCCGTCCACCCGCGCATCGTCGGCCTCGCGCAGGTAGATGCCGAACAGGGACCGGACGATCGTGCAGTCGCGGATCACGACATGTTTGGCGGCGACATGAATGCCCGAGGTGTCCCGCGCCAGGTTACCGCCCAGCCGGCCGTCGATGGCAAATCCCTCGATCGTCACGTGATCCGCCCGGACCCGGATCACGCTGCCGTTCCCCGAACCGACCAGACGCGGCCGACCATGGCCGACGAGGTGGACGGAAGTGTGGATGAACAGATCTCCCGCGTAGGTGCCGGCCTCAACATCGATGCGGTCACCGGCCCGCGCCGCGTCGATCACCACGGGACGCGTGTCAGTCATGTGGTGGTGGATCGCCACGATGTCGAGCCCGTTGGCCCGCAGGGCCGCGAGCACTGGCGTCACCTCGTGTTCGAGCATGGCCACATCGCCCGCGACCATCGCGTCGGCATCACGGCCGGTGAATGCGGCCCAGGTGTTCAGTCCCATCCGGCTGTTCACCAGGGCGCCGTGTTCACGCATCTCAATGTCCGGCCGGCCGATTGTGATCTTGTAAACCGCACCGTTCTGATCACCCGCCGCGCCGATGATCTTCGCGAGGGCCGCCGTGTCCAGTGCCGGCGTGGCCGCGGCCGGCGTCGCAGCTGCGACGGGCGTCGGGCGCTTCGCCCCAAATCCATTGATGAGATCGACGGCCGGCCTGAGCTGCTTCGCGATTGCCGCCGCCGTGCCATGGCCGTGCACGTGCATGTAGAACATACGCGGCTGATCCCAGAAGAAGTGATTGTGCAGCGCGGTGACCTGCAGGCCGTTGGCGAGAATCGCAGACATCACCGGGTTCACTTCATCCTCGGTGAGCACGAGGTCGCCCATCATCACGTCCATGTCGTCGTCGCCCTTCGCAAATGCGACCCATCCGCCGAAGCCGAACGGCGTCGGCGCGGGGCGACCCGCAATCGTGACCGTCACATCGCCGCGCGGGATGTTGACCTTGAGGACGTCGTCCTTGAAGTCTCCGGACTTGCCGAGCGTCGTGAGGACCGTTTGGTACGGTTCGGGCACGACTTGCGCCGCGGCTACGATCGGCGTGAATACAACAAGGGCGAGTGCGGTGAGAGAGAACTTCATTTGGCGCGAGCTCCTTTAACGTCCGGGTGATTGAGAAGAAACGCCTGCCGCTGCCCGGCGAACCCCTTGATCGTGGTCGCCGCAGCCGCCGTTTTGCCGTCGCCGTGCACGCCAGTCGTGAATGCTTCCGTCGTGTCCAGCTTTCGGGTGTCACTGGCCACGTCTGCAGCGATGAGCGTCTGGTACCGCTCCACCATCGGTCCCAGCCGGCTCCAATCGAGCCACTTCCCGGCGATGTCTCCCACGTAGGCGAGGTACCGGGTCCGCAGCGCAGGCACCGCCAGCAGCCTGTGGCGCAGCGCCTTGTTCGAATCGTCGAGTGCGGTCAATGGATCGAGCACCGGGCCGCCACGGCCGCCGCCGCGGAATCCCTCGTTCGCGTCGTGCGGCGTCAGATGCAGCCGGCCCTTCGCATCGAAGTACAGGTTGAAATCGCTCCCGTCGTTCCAGTAACCGTCGCCATTGATCAAGGCCACATCGAGCGCCAGGAACTTCAGGACGCCATCCACATCCATGATCGGCGCCAGCGCCCGCTCCAGCTGCTCCGCCGGCGTGTCGTTCAAGACCTTGGTGACGTGCATCAACGCGGTCCACGCCGCCGGGTCGTCCTTGCCCTTCATTTCATACCAGCGCCGATACAAGGCCACGTCGTCGCCTAGATACGACAGGCCGCCGCCGACCGAGTTGTTGGGCGACTTCCACTGCTTGCCCGAGGAGTCCTTGTAGACGTCCCTCAGGTAGTCTTTGTTGAACGCCTGCTGGTTCGGATACACACCCCAGCTTTCGCCGTTGATGACGACGCGCATGAAGTTGGCTCTGAGCGTCGGGATGTATTCCCGTGCAACGTCGAGGTAGAGGACGCTACGAAGATACGTCGGGTCCTGATTCGAGTTGAGCAGGTGGAGTGTGCGGTATCCCAGCAGGTGCTGATCGGCATGCACCGAGTCGAACGAGAGCGTCAGCGGGCGCTTCAGGCTTTCGGGCACCGCCGTGTACGAGTTGTTGCCGCGAAAACCGACGCCCACATCCCGATAGGTCTTGCCATCGACGATGACGGTGGCCGGGACCTCGACATCGGTATGGTAAAACGCGGCCAGTTCCTGCTCCCAGTCGTCGCGCTCGAACTGCAGGAAGAGAGTCCGCAGTGTGCTCGCGTCGTAGAGCGACACGGCGGATTGAACGGCCCGAACGCCGTTCGGTGCGAGCCTGGGGCCGGGGGTGCCGCGTCGTGTCATCGCCGGCGGCCGGACAGTCCGGCGAAGTTCGGGGTGCGCGGCAAGATATTCACGGGCAGCGGTGCGCTCCAGGTAGTCGAGTCGCTTGTTCCCATCCTTGTCGAAGCGATCAACGAGCACGATGTCCGGCTCGGCCCCCTGGACGGGAACGCCGCCCCGCCCGCGACCGGCCGGCGGCCCCTGTGTGGCCGGCGCCTGCTGGGGTGTCATGGACTGGCCAAGTGGAACCGCAACAGCGACGATCAGAGACAGTGTGAGCAGGGAAAGCAGTCGGGGCATGGCTGGGCTGGTTGACTCTACGCTGAAACAGGTGTCGTCGGGACATACGACGGCCCCGCCGGACGATGAACGGGTGACCGGCCGACAGAAAGGCCCGCTGACTACGCGTCACGCATCCCCACGACACTGGCGCGGCTGGTGTCGAAACTGGGCAGATGAATTACTGCGGTCGTCCCACCGCAGGGCGGGTACTCAAAGGTGAGTGTCCCTCCGTATGGCGCCAGAAGGCGGCGGGCGGTCGCGATGCCGAGACCCGGCCCTTGTGCCTTGGTGGTGAAGAATGCCTCGCCAACCCTCGCGCGCTGCTCGGGTGGAATGCCGGGGCCGCTGTCCGCAATGCGTATTGTGCACGTCTCGTGCTCGCTCTTCACCCGCACGGCGATGTGGCCGCCGCCGGGCATGACCTGTGCGGCGTTGCGCAGCAGGCTCGCCAGCACCAGCGCGATCTGCGCTGGATCAACAATCACAATGGTGTCGTCGCACTCTCGCGTGAACTCGATACCCACAAACTCGGCGTCGCGCTCCGCCAGATCACACGCATCGTCCACCAGGTCGCTGACGCGAACAGGCGCCCGTCGAGGCTCAACGGGTTGTGCGTAACGGAGCAGGCTCTCGACGATCTGGCCGAGACGATCGAGTCTGGCGATCATCTCGGCGACGACCGTCGCATTGGGTGAGTCGGCGACGCGACGGCTCAACACCTGGAGGCCCGCGCGCACACCGGCCAGCGGATTGCGAATCTCATGGGCCATCACACCGGCCATCCGACCCACATGGGCCATCGCCGCCTCCGCACGCCACTCGACCTCCAGCGCACGGTGTCGCCGGACACCCCACACCGCCAGCCAGATCGCCGCCAGCACGAGTCCCCGATTAAACAGGCCGGCCTTCAGGTCGCCTCCCTCAGCGAACACCGCGACCTCCACCACGGTCCACACCGTGGCCGCGACTGCCACGGCCGTCACGAGATCGCGCGAAGGAGTCTGCTGCTGTCTACCAGCGGCGAGGAAGACCAGGGGAATGAACAGGAGTGGGACCGCAAACCCGGGCGGGAACCAGAGGTCCAGCGCGGCCACGCCAACCACACCAGTCCAGATAAGCGCGGCAAGGGCTCGATCCCGTGGGCGTATGGTGGGGGACACTCGGCGTGAGAGTACACAATTCTGATGCCGACAGCGCTATGACGACGGTCATAGTCCCGGCGAGGCGCCGACGATAGGGTTACCTGGGAGTTCCCGCCATGTTGTCCCTGTCCGCAGTTCGAGATCGGCCATCCCTCCTCAAGCTCGACCTGTACTGCCGGGGGCTCCTCGTCGACGACTCGTGCCTGGTCGGTGATGACGGTGGCCGTCAAATCATGCGCACACGCGCCGGCCTGGGGAGTGGGCTCGAACTGATTCTGCCTGGCGGTCTCTGGACCAACGTGCCCGTGCTCGAGTCGTTCGCGGCCACATCGCCGTATCGACTCGTGCGCCAGGAGGGGACCTATCGGCTCATTCGCGAGGGAGAGGTGGTCGGGCCGGTCAGCCTGTCCCCTCGGCCGTCGTGGTACGACTCCCGCACGTCGGGCGGCACGCCGATGACTCGCGTCGGCACGCTGCAGGGCACGTACCTCGGCATCTACCCGGCCCGCGTGTGCGACTTCTGGGTGCCACAGCCCGAGCGCAGCAACTGCGGCTTCTGCTCGGTGGGCCTCAATCTTGGCGTCGACGAAGCGACCGAGAAGTCACTCGACGACGTCATGGATGTGGTGGCAGCGGCGCGTCGACTGTCGGGCATCACCTACATCGACTTCAACACCGGCCATTACGCCGGTGACACCTACCTCGACATTGTCGAACCGTACGTCCGCGCGGTCAAGGAACGCTTCGGTCTTCTGGTCGGCGTGCAGACGCCACCGCACCACGATTTGTCTCGGTATGACGCACTGCGCGCCATGGGAGTCAACCGTGTGTCGTTCTGCTTCGAGGTCTGGGACCAGGAGCGGTTTGTGGAGGTCTGCCCCGGCAAGGCGGCGACCTACGGACACGGCCGGTATCTTGACGCGATCCGATACTGCGCCCAGCTCGGCGCACGAGGGCCCCGAACCGAACCGTGGGTCACCAACGGCGAAATCATTGCTGGGCTGGAGCCGCCCGAGTCGTCCATCGCCGCGATCGACTGGATGACGTCGGTCGGCGCTATTCCCACCGTGTGTGTCTTCCGGCCGCTGCGGGGTACCGACTACGAACACCTTCTGCCGCCGGACGCCGAGCCGCTGGTGCCGGTGTTTCGCCGACTCTACGAAGCGTGCATGGAGCAGGGTCTGCCAATTGGGTGCGCGCCGAACGTCCACGTCTCGTTGGTGCTCCTGCCCGAGGAATGCCACGACCTGTCAGACCGCTCTTTTCACTGGCAGCGCGCCAAACTCGCGGTGCAGAAGCAGATATTCGCGTCGGTGTTTTCACGGCGGCTGCGTCGCATGAGGCAGACGCCATTCCAGGCCGCGCATGCGTGAGACGGTGGTGACATTGCGCTGGCGCAAAGACACGCCAGCCATGGTTCCGTAGGATGTGATTGTGCGTCACGCCCAAGGCCTCGTCTCGTCGCCTGCGATCACCCGGCCCGCCCACCCCGAGCGTGTCTGTTGGGGCTGCGACCACTACTGCCCGTCTGACGATCTGCGCTGCGGCAACGAGGTCGTCAGAGCGATGCATCCCATCGAAATCTTCGGGCCCGACTGGTGCCACGAATCGGAACAGCGCAAGGAGGATTGATCATGGAATTTACGAAAGACATGCATGTCTCGGAGGCCGCGTCGGCGTCGCCGGCAACCATCAAGGTATTTCAACAGCACGGTATCGACTTCTGCTGTGGAGGACATCGGCCCATCGCGGAGGCGTGCGCGGAGCACGGTCTTGATGTTGACCGAGTCCTGACGGAGCTGGCGCGGTCTACAGCCGAGAGGACCGACGAACAAAATTGGCAGCAGGCGCCAATGAGCGACCTCGTGGCCCACATTCAAGCGCGGTTCCACCAACCCCTCAGAGAAGAACTGCCACGTTTGTCAGCGATGATCGACAAAGTGGTGGAGCGGCATGGCGAGCACTACCCGGCGATGCTCGGGCCCCTCCAGCGGGAGTTCCGGGGTTTGATGTCTGAATTGCTCGATCACATGAGCAAGGAAGACCAGGTCCTGTTTCCTGCCATTGTCGCCATCGACCGCGGCCAGGCGGCAGATGGTGGCAGCTGGATTGCCGGCCCTGTCGAGGTGATGGAACACGAACACGTGCAGGCGGGCGCGGCGCTGGCGGCCATGCGGCAGGTCACCGGAGACTATCAGTTGCCTGCTGGCGCATGCCCCACATTCCAGGGATTGTTCTATGGTCTCGAACAACTCGAACGAGACATGCACGTGCATATTCATCTCGAGAACAACATCCTGTTTCCACGAGCGATCGAAAGAGGGCGAGCCTGACCATGGATCCCCTGGCCGGCACCCCGTGGAGCGCACCTGGCACCGTGTCCGGCTTTTCGACGGCGTCGCCCAACGAGGTCCTGATGGCCTTCGCGCGCGCTGAGCTGGATCGGATCGGTGGCCAGGGCACTGCCGTGGACATCGGCTGCGGTGCCGCACGGAATGCGGTGCCGCTGGCCGAGATGGGGTGGTCGGTCATCGGAACCGATCTCTCGCAACCGATGTTGGACGCCGCCATCGAGCGTGTCGAAAATTCGGGCGTGTCAGCGCGTGTGCAATGCATGTTGGCGCCGATGGAGGGGCTGCCGGTCGGCGACGCGAGCGCAGACCTGGTCATCGCGCACGGCATCTGGAACCTCGCCACATCAAGTGCACAGTTTCGTCAATCCGTCCGCGAGGCCGCCCGTGTGGCGAAGCCCAGCGCCGCGCTCTTTGTCTTTACCTTCTCGCGCCACACGCTGCCTGATTCGGCGCCACCGGTGGCCGGAGAGTCCTTCGTCTTCACACAGTTCTCCGGACGGCCGCAGTGTTTCCTGACAGAGGAGCAATTGCTGACGGAAATGGCGGTCGGCGGATTCGATCCGGATCCGGGCGTGCCGCTGCGGGAGTACAACCGACCCACGGCGGCCACCGCCCAGCGCGGCGGGCCCGTGATCTACGAGGCGGCGTTCCGGCGGCGCGCGTGACGCACGGCTGACGATCAGCGCAGGCGGCGCATCATTGACAGCAGATACGCCGCATTGGTGAGCACGCCACACAGGAGCAGCCCCGCGCCCGCGTTGGTGGCGGCGGAGTTGTGTGACGCGAACCCCCATGTGAGCGTCGGCACGGCGGCCACCCAGATGACAAACAACGGCCGTGCCCAGGCGGCCGATGGCAAGGCGTTCGCAGCCACGGCAGGCGGCGCCCCAGGGTGAAGAGCCCACGCCCGATACCAGAGGTACATCGGCACAAGTCGGCCCTGCATGCCGACCACGATTTGTGTAAGAAACCCCACCAGACCCGCAGTGCCGTACACCCACATGAGCGGGATGGTCGACGAAGACACGGGCTTCATCGTCAGGATCAGGCCAGACACAATCGCGACGCCAAGCCATAGAAGTGCCGTGTGTGTCTGCCACGTGGACCAGTCACGCGCCGGCAACGCCGGTGGCCTGGGCATCCGATGCGCGAGGGCGCCTCGAATCTTCCGGACAAACATGACGAGGCCCGCCACTATCAGCAACGCGCCGGCCGCCACCGCCGGATGGCCACCAGGCAACGCCAGCACCAATACGATGAGTCCCGCCTCGATCAGCACCGCACTCCAGGCGAGTGACGCGCCGGTAGGCATGGCCGCCGGAAGGAACATCGGAATCAGCCGGTACGACAGTCCCACCACCATCATCAGCGCAAAACCAATCGCCGCCAGATGGGCATGCGCAAAGGCCAACAACATCGGGGAATACGCCAGCGTGCCACGGGCCTTGTCCCACCCGATGATCCCGCCGTACCCGATGGCCGCGATGAGGTTCACGAATGCCAACGCGATGTGCAGTTTCACCGGCCATGGCACCACCGCGGTCATGAGCCCACGCCACGCCCGCAACGCCACCCACAGACACGCCAGGCCCACTGGAAGCGCGTACAGAACGAAGGCGTCATACCGCGCGGCCCAGGCCTGCAACACCATGCCCGCGAGTCCTGCGCCAGATCCAAGAGCCAATATCCAGTCGACGCGAGTCACGGGGAACGGCATCCGCAGCGCGAGTGGAGCGACGATGTAGAACGCGCCGAGGATGGACCCGGTCAACCACCCCACCGTCAGCAGGTGGATCAGCGCCACCATCTTTGGATGAAAAAAGAAGGGCCCGGGCAACCCGGGCCACGCCACGAGCGCGACACACGCGAGCGCGAGACTGACGTGTGCGACCCCAAAGTACAGCAGCGGCAGGTTGGACGAGGGCGACATCAGCCGCCCTGGGACGCCCCCGGTGATATCCATGTGTCCACCGTACCGACCAGCGCGCGCCTCGTCTTTGCGCAAGCGCAAGGTTCGCCCACAATCAGTACAATTGCCCGGATGGATACCCGCCGCGACGCGTCCCACTCCCGGGTCTTTGACGGCCTGAGCGATGAGGCACGTCACGCCTGTCTGGCCTGCGCCCAGAGCATCTCGGTTCGGAGCGGACACTGGGTTGCCCGCCAAGGTGAACCCGCCACTCAGTTTTGCCTCGTGGATCAGGGCGCACTGAAAATCCTGCAGGACACGGCTCAGGGCACCGAGCTCATCGTACGGTTTGTGGGCCCCGGTGAGCCGTTTGGGGGCGTTGTCGCGCTCGAACACGCGCCGTATCCGGTGAGCGCACTGGCGGTCGAACCGACCCGTCTCCTCACCTGGAAGGCCGACACACTCAGGGCGATGCTGGAGACTCACCCCATGGTGCGCTCCAACATCATGCGGGAGATGACGGCCCACATGACTGATGCCTTGACCCGTGTGCGTGAGATGACGACACTGCGCGTTGGGGCGCGGCTTGCGATTACGCTGATGCGACTCGTGCGGCAGTGCGGACGTCAGACAGCGGAGGGGGTGCTCATCACTCATCCCCTGACCAGGCAGGAACTGGCCGACCTGGTCGGCACCACGCTGTACACCGTGAGCCGGACGCTCTCACAGTGGGAGACGGACGGCGTCCTTGAGTCGCGCAAGCGGCACCTGCTGATTCGTGCGCCGAAGGTCCTGGCGGCCCTCGCCTCGACCTGAGCGCCCAGCCTACTGGTGGCTTCGAAGTCTGGCGCGCCTCACCTCATGGTCGATGCGCCGGACAAACGCATAGAGTGCCAGGCAGGCGGCCATGAGCAGCGCCGAGACGCCCAGCCCCGGCATCACCACATCGACATGCCCGGCAAGGTACGACTCCAGGGTCGCGGTCAGCAGCCACATCTGGACGATCAGCAGGACCACGATCATGGTGAGTGCGGCGTCAAGGGCCGTCAGTCCTTTCTTGCTGGGTCTGGACTCCATACCTACCCTTCCGCGTGATTGTCCACGCCTACAGCGAGAATCGTTTCGCCGTCCCGGCGCAGCAGGATGCGCGGCAGGGGCCGGGGCGGCGGGCCCTGCAGCACCCGGCCAGTATCCACGGCGAAGTACCCCTCGTGACACGGGCACTCCAGCCGCTTGCGCTCGGGCGCATAAAACACCGCGCACGACAGATGGGTGCACTTCTGGCTGTAGGCCACGAAGGTCTCCGCGTCGGTGCGCACCATGATGGCGGTGTCATGTTCGGCCGGGTACCGGAACAACTTCACGCCCTGCACAGGAATGTCGGCCACGTTGGCGATGGCCACCACGGGGTAGGTGGGGTTCGGCGTCATCCACGCCTTGGCGAGAATCCAGACCTGCCCGACGAACATGCCGACACTGGTGAGCGTCAGAAATTTCGCAAACTGGCGGCGGCTGACGTAACGCTCCTCGGCCGCGTACACCGAGAACTCGTCGCGCCAGAGCGGGTCGCCCTCAGGCGGCGGGGGAGGCAAGGTCGGCGGGGTCATTGCGGTACTCCTTTGTGCGAAACCCACAGGTGGTCGAGCACATCAAGACTGATCGTGCTGGTGCCGGCCGGCACCATCATGTGCACCTTTGTCCTGACCGTCTGCCGGCCAAAGATGAACTCGTTGACGGGCACCTCCCGGCGTTCGCTTTTGATGGTGGACCGGAGCGTAAACGCGAGCGCGCCGCTCGGGCACACCGTGGCGCACATCGGCTTCTTGCCCACCGACGTTCTGTCGTAACACATGTCGCATTTCATCATCTGCTCGAGGCGCGAGGGCACCTTTGGAATGCCGAAGGGGCACGCAACGACACAGTTTGAACAGGCGACACACCGCGGTTTGAGCGACGACTGGACGACGCCGTCTTCGGTCTGCTTGATCGCATCGGCCGGACACACCTGCGCGCAGGTCGGATTTTCGCAGTGCATACACACAAACGGGACCGTCGCCGTGCTCTCCTCCCGATCAAGGAAGTCCACGTGGATCATCGCGTGGCCACGATGGGTGTCGCACTCCGCGCACGCATTGACGCAGGACATACATCCGATACAGCGCGACGGATCCACAAAAAATTCGAGATCACTCATGCGGTGGCTTTCTCCAGCCGGCACGCAGACACCTTGAACTCCGGAATCTTGCTGCGCGGGTCGAGGGTCCGATGCGTCAATTGATTGGCACTCTGGCGATCAGGCCAGTGGTAGGCGATAAACACCGTGTCAGGGCGAATAGTCTTGACAATGTGGACGGCGAGTGTGATGGCGCGCCGGCGTGTGGTGACGGTCACGTTGTCGCCGTTCTGCAGTCCGTGGACCGCCGCCAGCGTGGGGTGCATCTCGACGCGAGGCGCCGGGCATTGATCGACGAGCGGCCCGATGCGACGGGTCTGCGTTCCGGAGAGGTACTGGCTCACCACTCGTCCGGTGGTCAGATACACCGGGAAGGATGAATCCACCGGGTCGCCGCTCTCGCGGTACTCGGTCGGGAGAATGCGCGCACGTCCATCCGGAAAGTGGAAATGGCCACCTTCAAAAAGTCGCGGGGTGCCGGGATGATCCTCCGCCGGGCACGGCCAGAACACGCCCATCTCCTTGTCCAGACGGTCGTAGGTAATGCCGTAGTAGTCGGCCGTGCCTCCGCGGGACGCGTGCCGGAGTTCCTCGAAGATGTCTTTGGGCTCGGTGTAGGGAAACAGATCCGCTTTGCCAAGGCGCGCCGCCAGGTCGACGTAAATTTTCCAGTCTTCGCGCGCCTGCCCCGGCGGGTCAACGGCCTTGCGGATGTGCACCACGCGGCCTTCGGCGGTGCACACCACACCCTCGTGTTCCTCCTGCAGGCTGCCGGCCAGCACCACGTCGGCAAAATGCGCGGTCTCCGAGAGAAAGAAGTCCACCACGCCGAAAAACTCGAGGCGCTCCAGCGCTTCCTGGGTGAAAGCGGCATCAGGCAACGAGACCAGCGGGTTGAAACAGATCGACAGCAGCGCCTTGATCTCGCCGCGATGGATCGCTTCCATGATCTCGACGGCCGAGTAACCGGCCTGTGGAATCTCGTCAGGCGACACACCCCAGACGCCGGCCACATGCGCGCGGGCCTCGGGATCGCTGATGGACCGTGCACCGGGGAGCTGGTCGCACTTCTGCCCGTGCTCACGTCCGCCCTGCCCGTTGCCCTGTCCCGTGATCATCACGCACCCGGCGCCCTCGCGACCGAAGTTGCCCGTGGCCAGGCACAGATTCAGGAGCGAGAGACAGTTCTCCACGCCCTTGCTGTGATGTTCAACGCCGCGCGCGTGCAGCACCATGGCGCGATCCGCTTCCGCAAACCAGTGCGCGGCCGTCTCGATTGACTGCGGCGGCACGCCGGTGACTTCGGCCGCGGTCAGGGGATCCCACCGCTGGGAGGAGGCCACGGCCTGCTCAAACCCGGTGGTGTGTGCGTCGATGAACGCGCGGTCTTCAAGGCCGTCGCGCAGGATGACGTGCAGCATCGAGAGATATAACGGCAGGTCGGTGCCGGGTCGCACCGGCAGGTACAAGTCCGCGTTGCGCGTAATCGGCGTCATCCGCGGATCGGCCACGATCAAGCGGCCGCCGTTGTCGCGGCATCGCCAGATGTAATCGGTCGTAATGGGCGCACACTCGGCGACATTCGCACCGGCCACCAGCAGCACCTGCGCCCTCGGAATATCCGCCCAGTTGTTGGGCGCACGATCGATCCCGAGCGCCAGTTTGTACGCGGTGCCGGCAGACACCATGCAGAGCCGCCCGTTGTAGTCGATGTGACGGGTGCCCACCGCGAGCCGGGCAAACTTGCCGAGCAGATACGCCTTCTCGGTCGTCAGCGATGCGCCGCCATAAATCGCGACGGAGTCGGGGCCGTGTTCCGCGCGAATCTCCTGAATCCGGCGCGCGGTGAAGGCCATGGCATCTTCCCACGAGGCGGGACGAAACCCTTCCCCGGGCGCCTTCATCAACGGCTCGAGCAACCGATCGGGACTGGCACCCTGCAGATAGCGCTTCACACCTTTGGGACAGAGCTTCCCCTTGTTGAAGGGGAACTCCTCCCACGGCTCAAAGCCCACCACCGTGTTGTCGCGCACTTTCAGCTGGATGCCACACTGCTGCCCGCAAAAGCAGCAGTGGGTCTTCACCAGGGTTTCCGAGGTGTGATCCCCGCGCGACTCCCATCCGCCCGGCGGGACCGATGCGGTGTGGGGACCGTATTTCTCAATCAACTCTTGTAATGGCGGGCGCTCAGACACGGGCAGCCTCCTTGATTCTCAGCTGCGCGAAGGCGACAGTGCGCCGCTTGCACGCCGGACACAGATCCTGCCAGTGGCCCAGGGGCTCGTTCGAAGAGGCCGCGACCGGTGCCGGCATTGCATAGTCAAACCCCACCTGCGGCAGCACCTGCTTGAGATCGCCCAGATGCAGCGCCGATGTGTACCGTTCGCCACACCGCGCGCAGTGCGCGCCGGGACCTGCCGCGCCGGCATCCTGATACAGTTTCACGCCCAACTGCGCAGGCCGCTGAAAGATGTGGAAGAATTTTCCGAACGGCGCGTACAGCAGGCCGGCAATCACCGTGATGGCGTGCGTGATCGCCAGGAACCCGTAAAAACTGCCGCGCAAATACATTGCCGAGACAGTCAGGGCCAACCCCGTGACCGAGATCGCAAACAACATCAGCAGCGGCACAAAATCCATCGCAAACGTCTGGACCGCAAACGCGCCCCGATCACTCATGCGCCGCCACAACGACAGCGAGATCCCGGCCAGCACCATCACGGCCGCGATGTCGAGACCGTGAAAGAGCAACCATGACGTCACCGTCCGCACCGCAAACGACATCGTCGGGAACCCGAAGACGTAGGTGACATAGGTCATCTGATCGTTGGGCAACGATTCAAAGTGAATCCACCCGAACACCAGGGGAAAGGTGATGGCGACGGCCAGCATGGTGCCCCACGAGAGCAGCAAGTGCATCCACCAGCGCAGGCGCGAGCGCTCACGGATGAACGTCTGGCCCACGATGTGTGTCGCGGTCAGCGGTACCAAGCGCCGCAGTGCGCCGATGGGACCCAGTTGGCGCGCCAGTTCAAACCCGCGACGCCAGTAGACCTCGGTCGGCGGCTTTTGCACCCACACCGTGTAGTGAAAGACCACGCCCCACGTCGCCACGATGACCGCGAACGTGTAGACCACGAGCGCCGCGTCGAAGTTCTGCAGGTTGCGCGATCCCACAATAATCGAGGCGCACACGCCGAGCGTCCACATCGTGGCCCAGGTTGCGGCCCGAATCTGGTCGCTCTTGGCCCTGGTGAGACTGGGAAGTGCCAACCGCCACGTGCGCTCGCCGCTGGCAAAGACGCGACGGTTCGCCACACCGAGCACGACGGCCACTAGCGACAGCAGCGCGAATCCCGGCCAGGCCACGCCGAACGCGTCACGGAAGACCCCGAGCAGGAGCGGAGGAAAAAATCCACCGAGGCCCCCAAGGGCCGCGACGAGTCCAGTCACGGTGCCGGTTTCTTTCGGAAAGTGTTGAGGCACCAGCTTGAAGACAGCGCCGTTGCCCAGACCCATCAACGTGGCGCATGCAAGGGCGCCCACCGAAAAGGGCACCATCTCCGGCCACGCGAGAAACAGCGCGAAGGGGGCAATCCCGCCGAAGACCCAGGACAACACCTGCGCACCACCGACCCGATCGGCGAGCCATCCGCCCACGGGACGCATGGCGGTGGCCAGGACAACAAACCCTGCCGCACGAAAGCCAGCGTCAGCCGGTGCCAACCCAAACTGATCGCGCAGGAGTGTCGGCAGATAAATGGAGAAGGCGACGAAGCCGCCAAACGTCAGAAAGTAAAACGCGCCCAACAGCCACGCGACGGGCTCCCGCGTCAGCACCCGAATCATCGGCGCCAGTCCTGACGGACGCACGACGCCAGGTGGATTGCGGGCGAAGACAGCAAAAACCACCGCAAAGACGAGCAGCAACACGCTGGTGCTGTAAAACACCGTCGTCCATCCGGCCGCTCCTGCCAGGAGAGGACCACCGAACACCGCGAAGGACTGTCCCAGGTTGCCGAGGCCATATACGCCGAGTGCCGTGCCCTGCCGTTCCGGAGGCGTCCAGCGGGACACAAAGGCCGCGCCGACGGCGAATGACGACCCGGCTATCCCCAGCAAAAATGCGGCGCCGATCAACTGGCGGTAGCTCGTCGTCTGTGGCACCAACCACGCCGCGGCGGCACCGCAGAGCAGGACCGCCGAAAAGGTGATCCGGCCGCCAAACCGGTCGGTCAGCATGCCGACGGGCAGCCGAGCGATCGAGCCGAGCAAGACGGGCACGGCCACCAAGAATGCCGTCGCCGACGCATTCAGGTTGTATAGCGCGGCAAACTGCGGGGCCAGGCCGCCAATCAGCGCCCAGCCGAGAAACGACACCATCATGGCGCCCGTCGCAAGGATGAGCGCCCGTGTATTTCCGGATTCCAGCGTGGACGCGGATCCTGAGCTCATGTGCTCAAACCTTAGCTCACTTCACCATCATCAGCAGCATCCGCGAGCGCACCGGCGCGTGTGGCACATTCGCCGGAAGTCGAACGATGGTCCCCTGCGGCGCGCGATACTCCACGCCGCCGATGACCAGGACAAATTCACCCTCAAGCACGAGGACCAACGCGTCGTACGGCGACGTGTGTTCGGTACGACGGCGGGCACGCTCCCGCGCGAGGAGCTCAACGCCCTGATTCGGATGGGCGTCAACGGCATCCTGACCGACGTGCCCGAGGTGCTTGCGCCGCTCCTCGCCGACCTCAGGTGACGGCTTGCGCCGCCCCGTGGCAAGATGGGGATCCGTGTCGAGTACTGTCGTCTGTCTCAAGGCGCAGCCGCTTTTTGCTGCTCTGGATCAGGCTGAGCTGTTGTCCCTGGCTGGCCGGGCACACGTCCGCCGATACGCGATGGGCGAGGTTCTGTTCGCAGAAGGCGATGCCTGTCAGGGGCTTTACGTCCTCGTCTCCGGCAGGGTCAGGATCTTCAAGACCTCGGCCTCCGGGCGAGAGCAAGTCCTGGCCGTGGAAGAACCGGGGAGTTCCTTTGCCGAACTGCCGGTGTTCGACGGCGGCCCGTATCCGGCGTCGGCCTCCGCGATATCCGACACCGAGGCGCTGTTCATCTCGCGCGCCGATGTCCGCGCGCTGTGTCTGGAACGCCCGGAGGTCACGCTGAAAATCCTACAGGTCGTCGCGGCACGTCAGCGGAGGGTGGTGGCCGTGATCGAGGAGTTGTCCTTCACGACGGTTCGCCAACGAGTTGTCTCCTGGCTGCTGCGACAGGCCGCCACCAACGGCCGACCGTCCGAGCGCGGCACGACGATCACGCTGCCAGCCAGTCATCAGGAACTTGCCGCGCATGTCGGCACCGTGCGTGAGCTCGTGTCGCGCAACCTCACCAGACTCCAGGCACGGGGATTCATCGCTGTTGACGCGCGAGAGCTCACCATCCTCGATCCCGAAGGCCTGGAAGCCGACCTCGAGTCCGAGTAGACCGGCACCCCGTGTCGAGTGACTAAAGTCACTGCGCTGGCCTGACGGGGGGCGTCATACTGAACCCGGAGGCGGCTGTATGGGTAGTCACTCGTTCATCACAGGTGTCGCGGTGTCGGTCGCGGTGGTGCTCGGCGCGGGTCTGACGTCCGCCGCCGATTCGCACGCCCCTGCGAGCCTCACCACACAAGACGTTGCCATCAGAAAGGACCCCATGACCGTCATCCCCTTGCTGATCGATATCGCGCCTGGACCGGACAAGCAGGTCGTGTCGTTGTTCACCGGACCGGGGCGCAAGCTGGTCCAGATCACCCTGCGCAACGGCGGCACACTCGCCGCGCACAACGCGCCCGTGCCAATCACGATTCAGTGCGTCGCAGGCAGCGGGACACTCACGGTCTCCGGCCAGGGGCAACCGGTGCCACTCACGCCCGGCGTGCTGGTGACCATCGAGCCCGGCGTCGTGCATGAAATCGTGGGGACGCCGGCCGTCTCCGTCCTGTTGACCCAGTTCACGGAACGCTGAAGGACACGGTATGACATGGCGCTTCAGAGTTCCCCGCCAAGTCTGGGTTGTGGTGGTGGCACTCGGGCTGCTTCTGGCACTCGGGTGGGTGGCCACCCAGAGCGGCCCGCTCGCGCCGATTCCAGTGACGGTGGCGCAAGTGGTGCGGGCGGATGTGGCCCCTACGCTCTTCGGTATTGGCACCGTCGAGGCCCGCCGCGCCTACGTGATCGGACCCACGGCGGCCGGCCGCGTCCGGCGTGTGCTCGCCGACGTTGGTGATTCTGTCGCTGCGGGACAGTTGCTGGCTGAGATGGAACCTGTGGATCTCGATACCCGGGTGGCCGCCACAACTGCAGCCGCCGATCGCGGCCGGAGCGCCGTCGCCGCAGCCGATGCGCAGGTGCAGGACGTCAGGAGCCGTCACACCTGGGCTGCGACCGAGGCGCGGCGAGCCGAAGCCCTGGGAGCCGCTGGCGCGGCCAGCCAGAGCTCAGTGGACGCCGCGCGACAGGCCGAGCAGTCTGCCCAGGCGCAGCTCGCCGCCGCGGAGGCGTCACTGACGGCGGCCCGACGGGACCTCTCCCGCCTGCAGGCCGACACCGGAGGCGCGCAACAGCAGCGCGGCAACCTTCGCCTTGTTGCCCCTGTGGACGGTGTCGTCACGGCGCGAGACGCCGAACCCGGGTCAACTGTCGTGGCCGGTCAGGCCGTCCTCAAGCTGGAGGATCCTGGCAGCCTCTGGATCAGCGTGCGTCTGGACCAGGCACGGTCTGCGGGATTGCAGGCCGGTTTGCCCGCTCGGATCACACGTCGCGCGGATCCACTTGCCCCGCTGGCGGGCACGGTTGTGCGCGTGGAGCCCATCAGCGATGCGGTCACCGAGGAACGCATTGCGAAGGTCGCGTTTGACCGCGCGCCCACGGACGTATCGAGCGGCGAGATGGCCGAGGTTACCCTCACCCTGCCCGTGATCAGGAATGCCGTCGTCGTCCCCAACGCCAGCCTCCGGCATCGGGGTTCTGAACAGGGCGTATGGCGGTACGTGGACGGTCAACTCGGGTTCGTCCCGGTGATCACCGGAGTGGAGGGGGCCGAAGGGACCGTTCAGATTCTTGACGGGCTGCAGGTGGGCGACCAGGTGGTCGTCTACAGCGAGCGCGACCTCGGCGACCGCAGCCGTGTCACGGTTGTGCCGGCGTTGCGAGGAGCGGTGCCATGATCAGCCTCGCAGGCCGGGACATCCTGCACTCGTGGAGCAAGTTCGTATTCACCGGTGTGGGACTCGGGTTGCTGATCGGTGTGACGTTCACCATGGCGGGCGTTTATCGCGGCATGGTGGATGACGCCAAGGTACTGCTCAACAACAGCGGCGCAGACCTCTGGGTCGTGCAGAAGGACACGCTTGGCCCCTACGCCGAGCCGTCCAGCGTGCACGACGATGTGTACCGCACGATCCTGGGGATGCCGGGCGTCGCGCGGGCCGCCAACGTCACGTACCTCACGATGCAAGTGCGCCAGGGCGAGACGGACGTCCGCGCCATGGTCGTCGGGTTCGTCCCGGGGGAGCCGGGCGAGCCGCGCTACCTCATCGCCGGACGGCGCGTGACGCGTAGTCACTACGAAGCCGTCGTCGATGTGAGCGCCGGATTCGCGGTTGGCGATCAGATTCGCATTCGTCGGCACGACTACACCGTGGTGGGCGTGACGCGGCGCATGGTGTCCTCCGGAGGCGACCCGATGGTCTTCATCCCGCTCAAGGATGCGCAGGAGGCGCAATTCCTGAAGGACAACGATGCGATCGTCAACGAGCGCGCGCGTACGGCAGACAACCCCGCGCTCAATCGTCCCGGCGTCCCGGGACTGCTGGACGCGATCGAGGCCTCGCAGACCAGCGGCCACACCGTCAACGCCGTGCTGGTCCGTGTGGCCAGCGGCCACGCCCCCGATCGTGTGGCGGCGGACCTGCGCCGGTGGAAACACGTCGAAGCCTTTACGCGCGTGGAGATGGAGGACATTCTGATCGCCAAACTGATCGCCACGGCAGCAAAACAAATCGGCATGTTCCTGGTGATTCTGACGATCGTGAGCGCTGCTATCGTGGCCTTCATCATCTACACGATGACCCTGGGCAAGATCCGGGAGATCGCCGTGCTGAAGCTGATCGGTACCCACAACTCGACCATCGCCGGCATGATCCTGCAGCAGGCACTGTGGCTGGGCGTGATCGGGTTTGCGGTTGGCAAGATCGCAGCCACACTCTGGGGGCCGGCGTTCCCGCGATACGTGCTGCTCGAACCCCGGGACGCGGTGATCGGCTTCGTCATCGTCATGCTCGTCTGCGTCCTCGCCAGCACGCTGGCCATTCGCGCGGCTTTGCGCGTGGACCCGGCGGCCGCGATTGGGGGCTGACATGACGAGCGTCGACGGGATCCAGATAGAAGGATTGAGCAAACGCTACGGCGAAGGGCCGACCGCCGTCGATGCGCTCAAGGACGTCAACATGTCTGTGGCGCCAGGCGAGGTCGTCGGGCTGATCGGGCCGAGCGGCTCGGGCAAGACCACGCTGCTCAAGTGCCTCGGCGCGGTCATTGAGCCGACGCGCGGCCGCATGACGCTGGGTGGCCAGGTGATCTACGACGGCGGCTGGAAGATCGCCGATCTGCGTGTCTTGCGCCGCGACCGGATCGGATTCATCTTTCAGGCGCCGTACTTGATTCCGTTTCTCGATGCCACCGACAACGTGGCCCTGCTCCCGATGCTGGCCGGCCAATCAAACGCGGTTGCGAGGGCCCGTGCACGAGAGCTGTTGGAGGCCCTCGACATGGCACATCGCGCCAGCGCACTGCCTGCGGAGCTGTCGGGCGGCGAGCAGCAGCGCGTCTCCATTGCCCGGGCACTGGCCAACCGGCCGCCTGTCATTCTGGCCGACGAGCCAACGGCGCCACTCGACAGCGAGCGGGGCCTCGCCGTCATGCGCATCCTCCACCAATTGGCGAGCCAGTACGCGACGGCGATCGTCGTCGTGACGCACGACGAGAAGATCATCCCGACCTTCAAACGCACCTACCACATCCGCGATGGGCGGACCGTCGAGGAGGCGCTGCGCTGAACGCGCGCTGTCGGATGGCCTCGCGCAGCACGAGTCCCTCGACGCCGCGCATCTCCAGACCGAGCAGCGCGGCAATCGTCGGCGGCTCGTCGATATTCCGGACGTGGCCCAGCCGCGCGCCCCGGGCAATCCCCGATCCCGACAGCACGAGCACTGGATACATCTCTGGATAATCCGGCAGAAAGCCGTGGCCGTGATACGGCTCGTCCATCAGGCGCCGCGCGGTGGACGAATTCTTCGGGTCGAGCGTCAGATGGGTCTCGATATCAGCGGTGAGCGCACCCCACGACAGATAGTGGGACGGGCCGAACTCGTGCTGGGCCTTGTCTGTGACGAGCAGGTGGATGGCGGTGAAGGCCGGCTTCCGTCGTTCGAAGACGTGGGCGGCGGCCTGGGTCAGCGCCAGGTCGCCCGCGCCTTGCGCGTACGGGTTGTCGTAGAACGCGTAGTACGCATCGATCGGCACGTCGGCGCTGCGCAGCTCGTCTGGCAGCCCGGGCGTCACCTCGCGCGGGTCGGGCCCGCCCTCGACCCTGAAGACCTCCGCCACGTTGTCGTCAATGGCTGCATCACTTCGCGTTTCGGGCCGGAAGAACGCGGCGGTGCGTCGCCCGCTCGCCTTGACGACATCGAAGATCGTCGCGGCCTTCACCGACTCACGTCTGGTGAGGTTCGTGAAGTGCAGCCGCTCGCCCGTGCGCCGTACGGTGACGCGGTTGCCGACAACCCCGTGCAGGCGTGGCCTGACCCCGGTGATGAGCGTGGTGTGCGACAGATGAGTCAGGCACAAGCTGCGGTACCTATATGCGACCGTGCGTCGAGCACAGGGCATGGATCTGGCTGACGTTCAGGAGTTGATGGGGCACAAGTGGGCGCCGACCACGCAGTGGTACGCGATGGTGGCAGCGAAAAAGCTGGCCGCGGCAGCGCGGCTGCTCCACGAGGCTTGGCATCCGCTATGTTCGACATCGGACGGTAAGGTCGGCGGGAGGTCGGGAACAGATTGACTTCTAGTCGCTCACGACCTGCGTTTGATGGGGCCACCGTATCGCCAATCCGATGGCTCGCGGTGTGGCTCAGGGGCTGGCTCGTCATCTGACCCCCACGGTGGCCATCACGTCTGCCCTCGAAGCCACGAGCAACTCATTTACTGATACCGACTTGTGAACTCCACGCGGTTGCCTCGAAACGAGTGCTTGGGCCAGCGCCTCGGTCGCGAATTGGGTTGCGGATGGGGTCGAGAGCGAAGGGGGAGCGACCCCCCGCTTCGCGCTGGCCCCTGACCCAGCGCCTGTCGGCGCCGGGCCAAGCCGGGGGTCGCTCCCCCTTCGCCTGCATGAGCCGCAACCGTGTCTGGCCTCGGACACGGCCGAGGCCCGTCTGTCAGCCGCCGCCGTGTCACCGTCGTGGCCGGTTCGGCGACCAGAAGTGCATCCATGCCGCTTATCAAACCCCGACCGAAGCGCGTCCACGTCGTGCGCTACATGTGTCGCCTGAAGGAGTCCAAGCGAAACACGCCTCGTGCTCTACTTTGTCAGCCTCGTGCTCCGCCTTGATCGCCGACGCGACACACGCGTGGTCGACGAACTGATCGCCGTTGGGCGGTACGAATCAGGCCGCGATCGGTGCGACACCGATGGGTTGCATTGCGCGCAGAACCGCGTGTGAAATTGCGTTCGTACTGACGGGGACCTGAGCGCCGGGCCAACGAAACGTGATTGTCAGGCTCGACGCTGACGCCGTCAAGACTCCTCGCAAGGCTCGGCCCCGGCTACGCCGGGCTCGCGGTCTTGACCGCGTCAGCGTCGAGCCCGTCTTGGCACCTATCGATGGCCCGGAGAGTCTGCTGGACCAGTCAGAGAAGACGCCTGGGCACACGCTCGATCGCATCTGGCAACATTGTCACGATTGGGCAGTAGCGTCGCCTCTATCGCGCGTGCGCCACTGCGGCCACCTGCCGGCTCCCGCTCGTGCTGGCGACACGAGGACAGGCTCACATGCTGGGCTAGCGGGATCGGCGGACGAGGTCAGGCCGCGTCCTCTTCCTCAGCTAGGCGAATCGGCACCTCGACTCCGTCAGCGAAGCGCGCCGCGATGACCAGCTCGCCGTTCATCGCTTCGATGAACTTCCGCAGCGTGCCGACGTAAAGCTCCGTCCGCCGCTCCATCTTGGACACCTCTGCTTGGCTCACGCCGAGCAGTTCGGCCATCGTCTCCTGCGTCAGGCCTCGGGCCTTCCGAAGCTGCGACAAGTGCAAATCGTCGGACAGACGCTGCGCCTCCGCCTCCATCCGATTGCGGGTCTCCGGCTTCGTGCGAGTCTTGATGTCAGACCACTTGTGTCGCTTCATATCAACCCTTCCCGTTTCAGTTCCTGGAGGTAATCGTCGCACAGGGTGTCGGCAAGCGGGACCTGCTCGTCGTACCAACGGTCGTTTCCGCTCTTATCGCCACCCAACAGAAGAATCGCCGCCCGTCGCGGATCGAACGCATACAGCACCCGATACGGACTCCCCTCGTGCTGAATCCGCAACTCACGCATGTGGCGGTGCCGCGACGTGGCGATACCGGATGAATACGGGAACGGCAACGCTGGTCCATGTTCGACCAGCAACTCGACGACGCGACCGACGCTGACCTGTTCTTCGTCGTTGAGGTCACCGAACCAGCCGGCGAATTCGTTGGTGCCCTCAACTTCCCACGCCACGGCTTAAAGTATGCCATATAAGGAATAATGTGTCGAGGGTTATACTTCGCCGGCCACCTGCTCGGGCGCGCCACCATGTGCCTCGGTGCCGCGGTCAGGATGGCCTGTCAGATCGCGTTCGTACCAGTAATGGACTCGGCTGGCATCGGATCAACCACCACTCGACGCGATCCAGAAACGCGCAAACTTCCCGTCCTCCTGACTAGCGGCGAGGTCGCGCAGTTGCTGCGAACGACGAGGAAGGCCGTGTACGCCATGGTCGAGCGAGGGCAGCTCCCTGGAGTGGTCCGGCTCGGCCGCCGTGTCCTCGTCCAGGAGAGGGCTTTGGTAGACTGGCTCGGCCAGAAGTCCACGTCATCGTTGGAAAGGTAGACAGCGATGAGCGTAGTAGTCAGACCGTACAAACGGGGTGGTTGGCATGTCGACATCCGCCTCAAATTGCCAGACGGAAAGGAGGTTCGCGAGCGAAAGTTGCTCAAGACGGTGTCGAAGTCAACGGCCCAGCGATGGGGGCAGGACAGGGAGAGGCACTTTGTGCTCCATGGCCTCCCGAAACCCACGAAGGAGGTTCCAACGCTTGAAGAATTTGCGCAGAGGTTCCTGGATGGCTACGCGCGGGCCAATCGTCAGAAGCCGAGCGGGATTGCCGCCAAGGAGACGATCCTGAATCGGCACCTGATTCCGATGTTAGGAAGTCGACGACTCGACACGATCACCACGGAATCGGTGCAGGATCTGAAGCGCGAACTGCGGATGAAGTCACCCAAGACCGTGAACAACGTGCTCACAGTGTTGGGCGTGCTGACCAAGAAGGCGGTCGAATGGGGCGTCATTGAGAAGGTGCCCTGCACGATTCGATTGCTGGCCGTTCCGACGCCGTCGATGGCGTTCCATGACTTCGACGACTACGAGCGACTGGTTGAGGCAGCCGACGGGCTGGGACCTGACACATCCCTTATCGTGCTCCTCGGTGGAGACGCTGGGCTGAGGTTGGGGGAAATCCTGGCGCTCGAATGGACGGATGTCGACTTCCACAAGGGTCAACTCTGCGTGGAGCACTCGCAATGGAAAGGGCATCTCACCACGACGAAAGGAGGCCGGTTGCGACACGTGCCGATGACGGAGCGCCTGGCGATCGCCATGAAAGCGCATCGTCACCTGCGTGGCAAACAGGTATTGGTCCAGGCGAGTGGGGAACCCCTCACGATGAAGATCGTGCAGAGTTGGGTAGCCCGCGCGGCCCGAATAGCGGGGGTGCGGCCTGGGGTGCATATCCTCCGACACACGTTCTGTTCTCGTCTAGCGATGTTGGGCGCCCCGGCGAGGGCAATTCAAGAACTCGCGGGGCATCAGGATCTGAAGACGACACAGCGTTACATGCACCTGAGCCCGGCCGCGGTTGAAGGAGCGATTCGGCTTCTCGATGCACCGAGAACCGGCTCGGCCTTTGGCAACATGTTGGCAACGGGTTCTACCGAGTCCGCTAACATCACTCGGTAGAACAGGTTAGATGGTGGAGGCGGCGGGAGTCGAACCCGCGTCCGAAAGGCCTGTCACCGTAGGCGTCTACATGCGTAGTCGAACTTAAAGGTTCGCGACCGTCATCGAAGTTCGACGAACGTGCCGGCCGCTAGTCCGTGAAGTCTCGTCCTCAGGCGCCGGACGCGCTAGAGAACCAGCCTGCTAAATGGCGTGCACTCCCCACCCGCAGGCTGGTGAGGGTGCACGTCGCGGGGATTAGGCCGCGAGTGCGAGCTGCGTGTCCGCAGTTGCATTGTGTTTCCGCCGGTTTAACGAGTCGGGTGGAAATGGCTCGGCATGCATCCCACGATCCCTTGCCCCCGTCGAAGCCGTGTCGCCCCCACAAGGTCAGTGTCGCTCCAC
>Ga0138256_10000630_pt1 | contig 38466 bp, 31 predicted proteins | sample KNB2016incub_MG_FD_105486 | JGI IMG/M metagenome (GOLD analysis project Ga0138256, IMG submission 105486) | Active sludge microbial communities from wastewater in Klosterneuburg, Austria - KNB2014incub_MG | ecosystem: Engineered > WWTP > Activated sludge > Unclassified | place: Austria... | reverse complement strand
GATGAAGTAATTGAATACCAGTGAAGTTTGTATTAAATATATTCGTTATATTAATAATTTGATGTATTTTTGATTTGCCTTATCCCATAAATTTGTAATTGTGTTGAATATCAATCATTTAAAATTTTTTTTATGAAATATGTAGTGTTTTTATTAGCTGCATTTACCTTGACCTTTTCGCTCAAAGCACAGACCTCTGACACTCAGGTTGCCAATAAAGATTCCAGCATGAGCAGGATGAATTCTATCAAAGCATTGGATTCGAGGGCAGTCAATGGGATCACTTTTAAAAGAGCATTCATTGATTATAAAAGCCCTAATGCGGGTTCTTTAAAAAATCTTAGCAATTTTAAAGAGTACAATAGCGGTTTTGAGATTGGGTATGTGAGAGATTTTAGCCCCAATCTTAGACTTTATGTGCCCGTGAGAGTTGGGGTATTTAATGTAGGTGATCAAAAGGAAAATATCACTTTTGGTGAATTGGATGCACAAGCTCAATATCGTTTTTTGACTAAAAAAAGAATTTTGCAGCCTTATGTTTTAGGTGGCGCTGGTATCAATACGGAAAACTTGGATACATTTAATGTACAGATACCCGTAGGAGCAGGATTGGACATCAGAATAGCAAAGAAGTCATTCATCAATCTGCAAGGAGAGTATCGATTGTCTCTTTCTGAGCAGAGAAACAATATTCAATTTTCGATAGGATTTATCCATTATTTTGGGCAAGGTAAGCCTGGTGAGAAGAAAATGGACGAAATATCAGGCAAAGATGCCGATGGTGATGGCGTTCCTGACGATCTCGACCTTTGCCCAAATAAGCCAGGTTTAAAAGAGTTTGCCGGATGTCCCGACACAGACGGTGATGGTATAGAAGATACTCGAGATCTTTGCCCCGAGGTGCCCGGATTAAAAGCATTAAATGGCTGTCCGGACAGTGATGGAGACGGGGTAGCCGATAAAGACGATGATTGCCCAAATCTTGCTGGCACCAAAGCTAATCGTGGATGCCCATCTACAGATACGGACAATGATGGAGTAATAGATGACCTGGATGAGTGCCCCACCATTGCTGGGTCGCCGGCAGCTAAGGGCTGCCCCGATCGGGATGGCGATGGCGTGGCCGACAAATTTGATAAATGTCCTGATGTAGCTGGGACTTCTAAAAATGGTTGCCCTGATACAGACAAAGATGGTGTGGATGATTTTGAGGACAGATGTCCTAATACCTATGGACCCGCCTCTAATAAGGGATGTCCGGAGATAAGAAAGGAAGATAAAGAAACCCTCAATATTGCTATGCGTGATGTACAGTTTGAGCATAATAGTGCCACGCTGACTAATTCTTCCTATAAGATACTTGGCCAAATATCTACGATACTCAACTCTTATCCAGAGTACAAGATTGAAATTTCCGGCCATACAGATAACACTGGTACTGCGGAAATCAATAAAAAACTCAGTGAACAACGGGCGCGTGCATGTAGAGATTACCTGATAAGCAAAGGATTAGCCTGGAGTAGGGTGGCATCCAGAGGCTATGGTCAATCCAAACCTATTGCGACAAATGAAACACAGCAAGGTCGTGCTACCAATAGGAGAGTGGAGTTTAAGCTTTATCTGGAATAGGAAGAGCAATACACGGTACCCAATAGGCAATAAGCAATAGTCAATAGTCAATAGTCAATAGTCAATAGTCAATAGTCAATAGTCAATAGGCATCCCGAAACTTCGGGAGGCAATTAGTCTTCCGAGATTTCCACAGGCAATGGGATAGCAGAAAAATAAGGAGTCAATATTATTTTAGTTCATCGCGGCGATGCTTAGGCACCTAGATCTCAAAGCGAGTGGCGAACTTTTTGTGATGTATATATTGTTTTACAGGCCTAGTTTGTCCATCAATGGTTTTTCATATTCACCATCTTCTGCCGGATATCTTAAAGTGCCTTCAAATTTTCCGGATTGTTTTGCCAGAGCCCAAATCAAGCTTTCACCTGCTGGCACGTTGGTCGGAAAGTTGGAATAAATTGGGTCTTCATAAGCCAGGTCTGCGTCAGTTACCAGCCATCCATTATTTTTAAAATGTTGAATTAAATCTCCAAGAAATAAAGCTGCAGCCAAATTATGATGCAATAAAATAACATGGTGTATTCCTTCATACCCCAGTTTACCTGATAGCTTTTCATAATATGTGGCTCTGCTCAACAAATGATCTAAATAGAATTTTTTAAAACCTGCCAGATCAGCCTTAGGATTTTCTTTGATCCTTTTTACTAATCTACCATTAATATACCAGTCAGAAGCGTCGACCGTAACATGGCCGATTTTGTATCCTTTTTCTTGCAAGATCCTTCGAAAGCCAGTTATTTTTTCAGAAGTATTGCCTTCTTTCAGGTAAGGGAACCTAAATTGGGGGTAATAATTTGAATAAGGCCTGATTATTGAATCATTGAGCATTAACTCAGATTCAAAATCCCCGAGCGTGGTTTTTTTATCATTAAAATTGGGGTGTGTAAAAGTATGATTGGCTATTTTATGACCGGCATCATTCCATGAGGACAATATATATTTTCCTTCAGGTGTAGTTTTATTATATCCGGTTGAAAATAAAATGGCTTTTAAATGGTGTGCTTTAAGATGGTCCAATATGAATTGATTCCAAATATCTAGTTTATATGGACCTATATCCTGGGTAGCTCCATCGTCAAATGTAAATGAAATTGAAGGTTTTTTTGACTCTCGGACTAAAACAACATTCTCTATTAAGAAGGCTGATAAAAGAAGTACAGAAACAGAGACCAGGCAAGCCAGTTTGAATATTTTGATCATTTTAGGAAAGATAGGAAACAAAAAAGCCCGGCATGCCGGGCTTGATATAATTTAAATAAAAGACTTCAATTATTGATTTACAGGGCCGCTTTTCTTTGCAGGTGAAAGAAGGCTGGCCTGTTTGGCGGGAACACTTTCTTCTGCAGGCTTTACTTTTACATTGCCTTTGACCTGGATGACATGAGACACTCCTTCTTCATTGGTAGTAACTGTCACAGTTTTCATGATGACCCCAATCCTGTCAGTAGCATAATGAATTTCAATCTCGCTGGTCTCGCCAGGCATGATTGGTTCTTTAGGCCATGAAGGAATGGTACAACCGCAGCTACCCTGTGCATTCTTAATGATTAAAGGTTCAGTACCGGTATTGGTAAATTTTACTTTTCTGACTGGGTCAGAATTCTGAAGAATCTCTCCATAATCTACAACATCGCTCGCCAATTGCATTGCTGGTCCACTTTTGGCAGTGGCCGGAGCAGCAGTGGCAGCATCCTGTGAAAATGCAATGCCCGCAAATAGGCAAAGTGTAAGTGTGTATAGTATATTTTTCATCTTATGGTTTTTATAAGTTACAAATTTACTCTTTTGACGATACAATTGCAAATAGTATACAGATTTGTTGTTAAATGACTGTTAATTTTGAAGGGGTGCTTTTTTAATGGTTGTGTACCGATAAAGATTAATATTTAAATCAAGGAACTTATTAGAACTTAGTAGCGCTTCAAAATCAATATCGATTCGTATCTTTCGACCATTGATAGCTAATAAAACCAAGCCGATGAATGTAGAATTTTTGGACATGCCTTTGGAGCTGGATAAAGAAGTGGAGAATTCAATGGAAAAAACTCTATTGAAGGATTACTGGATCTCGCTGGTCAGTCGGGAGGTAAGTTTGCAGGGGCGTCGCGATGTACTGAGCGGAAAAGGTAAATTCGGCATTTTTGGTGATGGAAAAGAGATAGCCCAAGTCGCACTGTCTCATTATATAGCGCCAGGAGATTTTAGATCTGGCTATTATCGGGACCAGACGATCATGTTCGCTTTGGGTATCTGTGATGTATCCCAGTTTTTTGCACAGATGTATGCAGATTCTGACCATGATCCTTTCTCTGGTGGACGACAGATGAATTGTCATTTTGCTACTCCTTTTATTGACGGTCAAGGTGATTGGTTAGACCATACCACCAGGTACAATGTGACCTCTGATGTGTCGTGTGTAGCGGGGCAGGTGGGCAGAGCACTTGGATTGGCGCAAGCATCCAATATCTATAAAATTAATAAGGAGTTAAACCAAGGTGGTTTTTCCAATAACGGGACAGAAATCGTTTTTTGTACTATTGGCGATGCCAGTACTTCAGAAGGTCCTTTTTGGGAGACTATGAATGCCGCAGGTGTCATGCAAGTACCCTTAGTAATGATTGTTTGGGATGATGGTTATGGGATATCGGTGCCTGTAGAATACCAAACTATTAAATCATCTATCAGTAGAGCACTTGAAGGATTCATTGGTGAAAAAGAAGGTGAAGGCATACAGATATTTACCGCCAAAGGCTGGGATTATACAGAGTTATGTTCGGTATTTGAAAAAGCTACCACGATTGCAAGGACCTATTCAACACCAGTACTAGTACACGTGCATGAATTGACTCAACCTCAAGGCCATTCTTCTTCAGGGTCACAGGAACGGTATAAAAACAAAGAACGACTGGAGTGGGAAAGGACCCATGATTGCATGCACGTGATGAAGTCCTGGCTGGTAGAGATTGGAGTGCTGACTGAGACAGTGGACCTGGATCTGAAAAAGCAGGCAAAAGAGTTGGTCCGGAAAGAGAGAGATGATGCTTTTGAAAAAAGTATTCACAAAACCCAGATTGAGATCAAGACGCTGATACGGATCTATCAACAGACTTCCACCACTAAACCCGAGTGGGATGACCTTATTCAACATCAGATCATAGAACTAAAACATTATAGAGAACCCGTCATAAGTGATTTAATTAAAAATGTCAGGAGATTTCTGATTGCCATCCCAGATGGAACTGATGAAGAATTAACTACGCCATTGCGTCAATGGTTGGATCATCAAAAGCAGCTGGCAGAAACTCGATTTCACACCAAATTGATCAGTGATACGCCATATGCGGCTTTAAAGATCAAGGATGTGCCTGCAGTTTATAAGCCAGATGCTCCAATGGTGAGTGGTTATAAAATATTGAACCAATATTTCGATAAGTTATTTGCATCAGATCCCAGAGTATACGCCTTCGGAGAAGATGTAGGCAAAATTGGTGATGTCAATCAGGGATTTGCAGGTTTGCAGCATAAATATGGTGAACACCGGATATTTGATACTGGTATAAGGGAATGGACTATTGTTGGTCAGGCTATTGGTATGGCTATGAGAGGACTAAAACCAATCGCTGAAATCCAATACATAGATTATCTGATTTATGCGCTTGCACCCCTTTCTGACGATGTGGCCAGTATGCGATATCGCAGCAATGGACAGCAATGTGCTCCGCTTATTATCAGAACCAGAGGGCATCGACTGGAAGGTGTATGGCATAGTGGGTCGCCTATGGGTATGATGTTGCATTCTTTGAGGGGTATTCATCTGCTAGTGCCACGTAATATGGTACAGGCCGCAGGATTCTATCAGACGATGATACAGTCTGATGATCCCTCGATCATAGTAGAATGTTTGAACGGGTATAGGTTGAAGGAAAGAATGCCGGACAACCTTGGTACTTTTTGCCTGCCCCTTGGTGTGCCTGAAATAATCGAAGAGGGCAGTGACTTAACACTGGTCACCTATGGATCTTGTGTCAGAATAGCAGAGCAAGCGTTGGAAATGATCAAACCTCATGGTATCTCTGTAGAATTGATAGATGTGCAGACTTTGTTACCCTTTGATATTCACCACCTAATCTGTCAATCGCTTCAGAAAACAAACAGAATTATCTTTCTTGATGAAGATGTACCGGGCGGGGCTACCGCGTTTATGATGCGTGAAGTACTTGAAGTCCAGGGAGGTTATAAATATCTTGATGCATCACCGGTATGTATCACAGCAGCTGATCATCGTCCACCGTATGGATCAGATGGAGATTATTTTTCTAAACCTAATGCTGAAGATATCGCAGAGAAAATACTTGAACTTATAAAAGCTTAGGACAGCCTCATATTAGTATTTTATATTATATATACAGATTAATATATCTTTGCCTTATATCGCCAGTATGCCCAGGTCATTAGTCATCATTCCGACTTATAACGAAAAGGAGAATATCCTTAAGATACTCGATGCAGTGATTGGCCTGCATAGTGAAATTGATGTTCTTATAGTCGATGATGGATCACCGGATGGTACAGGACAACTTGTACGGGCTACCCCATTATTTAATCAACGAATTTTTCTGATTGAGCGAAGTGGCAAACAAGGATTGGGCACCGCATATATCACAGGCTTTAAATGGGGGTTGCTTCGTGATTATGATTATCTGATAGAGATGGATGCCGACTTCTCACACCCTCCTCATAAGGTCTTGGAACTCATCGAATCATGCAGAAAGGGTGCTGATGTGACTGTAGGCTCGAGGTATATCAAAGATGGCAAAGTGACTCACTGGCCCTGGGACAGGTTGGTTTTGTCCTATGGGGCTTCTTTGTATGTCAGAATGGTGACCGGTATGCCGGTCAAGGATCCAACAGCGGGATTCGTCTGTTACAAAAGTCATGTTTTAAAAGCTTTGGATCTGGACATGATCAAATTCGTCGGCTATGCATTCCAAATAGAGATGAAATATAAGTCCTGGATAAAGGGATTTAAAGTGGCAGAGATACCCATTACCTTCACAGACCGGGTAGCCGGCACTTCAAAAATGCATGGAGGAATTATCAAGGAAGCAGCTTTAGGAGTAATCCAACTTCGTCTCAACAAAAATAAAAATTAAGTTTTCTTTAAATTTTTATCCACTTCCTGCATTGTCCGGAGGTGAAAAAATATTTTTTTAGCTTTATATATATTATACTTATATCAAATGTTTATATATTTGTACTTGTTGTGATTATGTACTTATTTGTATAAGTAATAAAAATTAAATATATATAAGTTTATTGATTGTAAGTCGTTAACACATATGAGTTAAAATTAAATTAATAAAAAATAATTAAAAAAGTGGGTGAAAGTGGTGTAAAGTGGGAAGTTGTGATTATATTTGGGTCACAAACCAAGAGAGAGTGTTCCGCATTACAGGAGAATATCAAGGCACCATTGATGATAAGGGAAGGATTAAACTACCTTCTGGCCTTGTAAAACAGTTATCAGAACAAGGGATTACGCTCAATTTCGTCGTCAACAGAGGTTTTGAAAAATGCCTCATGATTTATCCAAAAACAGTATGGGATCAAAAAGCAAACGAGGTAGATCGGCTCAACCTCTATGACCCTGTCCAAAGACAATTTGTACGGTATTTCTACAGGGGAGCTACAGAGATCAATGCCGATGCCACCGATCGCTTACTGATTCCAAAAAATCTATCCGAACACGCATCTATTCAGAAAGAGATTGTATTGTATGCCTATCGGAATCAGATAGAATTGTGGGATGCTCAGATGTATAAAGATGAGTTGGCTAATGAGCCAGCCCAGTTTAGCGAGTTGGCTGCAAAGGTATTTGGTGGGGGTAGCGAGAACCAATCAAACTCTACAGATTGAGTGAGTACCATGTGCCAGCCATGGTGCAGGAGACCCTGGATGGGTTGGTGATCAACCCAGATGGTATCTATGTAGATGCCACTTACGGAGGAGGAGGTCATTCGCAAGCTATCCTTCAAAAATTAAGCGACAAAGGTCGTTTGATCTCTTTTGACCAGGACGAACAAGCATTCCAAAATAAATTGGAAGACAGCAGATTGACTTTGATTCTGTCTAATTTTAGATATATCTATCGGTTTCTTCGGTATTATGATATCTCTCAAGTAGATGGAGTATTGGCCGACCTGGGGGTTTCATCGCACCAGTTAGATATACCTCAGCGTGGGTTTGCCTTCAGACACAAAGAATTGAATTTGCCGCTGGATATGCGCATGAATCTATCACAACGAAATTCTGCGGCTGACCTGATCAATCAATCTTCCCCCGCCATATTGGAGAATATCTTCAAAGAATATGGAGAGATATGGAATGCATCAAAATTGGTAGCCGCTATCATTGAATTTAAAAAGAAAAACCTGATAGAAACTGTAGGTCAATTGGTACAAATAGCCACACCGGTCTCAGTTGGTCAGCCCAACCAATATCTGGCAAAAGTATTTCAAGCATTGCGGATTGCAGTAAATGATGAGATGGGTGCATTGCAATGCTTGCTTACGGATACGGTGGACTATTTAAAGCCAGGAGGTCGATTAGTAATCATTTCATACCATTCTTTGGAAGACAGATTGGTAAAACACATGATTCAATCGGGCAATGTGGAGGGGATCTTGAAGCGGGATCCATTTGGAAATAAATTAAAAGTATTTGAGGCAGTGACTAAGAAGCCTTTGATACCTTCAGATAAAGAGATAAAAGAAAACTACAGGGTACGAAGTGCCCGATTACGAATCGCTGAAAAGTCAGTGAAAGAATAACTGTAAAAATCAGAATGCACTTGTGTCGAAACATGCGCAGGAAAGATTTTTGAATAAAATTTTAATTATGGAAGCAAGGTCTCAAAATAAGTTATTTCGCAATTTTTTTGCTGGAGGGTTGGTGTTAAAAAACCTGCCCTTTATCTATTTTGCTGGTGTGCTTGCTTTGATCTACATCGCCAATGCACATTCAGCTGAAAAAAAAGTAAGGGAAATACATCGACTCAGGGAAGAAGTAAAAGAACTTCGATGGCATTACATGTCATTTAAATCAGAGTTTTTATTCTCAAGCTCTCCTACCCAATTGGTCAATGATGTGAAGTACCTGGACCTGGGTTATAACAAAAATTCATTCAATAAAAAATTAATCAAGAAGTAGTCCAAGGATGAAAGATGAAATCATCATACGAACCTATGTCGTTTTCCTGTTATTTGTCTTGACAGGCTTCTTGATATTGGGTAGGGTCATCCAGGTAGGAGTCATCGAGGGCGACCGATGGCGGGCACGCGGCGACAGCCTTTATGTAAAACATCAACCGATAGAAGCAGAACGTGGTAACATTATGTCGTCTGATGGGAGATTGTTAGTGACCTCTCTACCATTATTTGATGTTCGTATGGACCTTTTGACTCCATCTAAAGAAAGGTTTTTAAATAATATTGATTCGCTGGCGCTTTGCCTTTCGAGATATGTCAATCCCTCTATATCAGAGCGTGCCTACAGGGATCTTTTATGGCGTGAACGCCAGGCAGGCAATAGATACCTCATGATCAAAAATGATGTTTCTTATTCTCAAATGGAAAAAATTAAAAATTTTCCATTGTTTAGATTAGGCCAATCTAAAAGTGGTCTCATCCTGGTCAAACGCGCACGTAGAGAAAGACCGTATAGAATGTTGGCGAGCAGAACATTGGGATCTGTTCGGACAGGAGCCAATCCTGTAGGTTTGGAAGGATATTATGATAAAGTTTTAGGTGGAGAGCAAGGAAGCCAACTCGTTCAAAAAGTAGCTAGAGATATTTGGGTGCCGGTAGATGATATCAGTGAGTATGAGCCTAAGAGAGGACAGGATATTGTCACCCACCTGGACATTGATATTCAAGATGTAGCCGAACAGGCATTGTATAAATCTATCGCACATCATAATGCGTTGGGTGGCACTGCAGTCGTTATGGAAGTCAAGACAGGAGCTATTAAAGCTATGGCCAACCTTTCCAGATCTGGCGACGATATAGGCGAGTATTTTAATTATGCAGTTGCTGAAGCTACGGAACCTGGTTCTACTTTTAAACTAGCCACGATGATGGCACTATATGAAGATGGATTGATTTCACCGATAGATCGAGTCAACATCAACCAGGGATCAGTCGAAATCTGCGGAAAAAAAATAAAAGACTCAGAGGATCATGGCATAGCCAATCCTACGCTGAGGCAAGTATTTGCTATGTCATCCAATGTAGGTGTGGCAGTGACAGCTCAAAAATATTATGCCAACAATGCTAAAAAATTTATTAATAGACTTCATCAATTCCGTTTAGATAAGCGTTCAGGCATAGACCTCGAGGGAGAGCCAACTCCATATATTAAACAAGCTTATAATCAAGATCAGAAATGGAGCTGCACCTCTATACCGTGGATGGCCCATGGGTATGAACTCACTCTTACACCCTTGCAAATGTTAACTTTTTACAATGCGGTAGCTAATAAAGGTAAAATGATGCAGCCCCAGCTGGTTCATCAGGTATTGGAGTATTCTGAACCCATAAAGACAATTCAACCTGAAGTACTTGAAGACAAAATTTGTTCCAAAGCTACTTTAGACTTTGCCCTGGACTTATTGAAGAGTACTGTAGACAGCGGCGGAACAGCTCGCGCACTAAAAAATGATCTTTATTCGATAGCGGGTAAAACCGGTACAGCCGTCACCAATTATTTTAAAGGGGATATTAGTGAAGGAAAAAAATATCAGGCTTCTTTCACCGGTTTTTTTCCTGCTGAAGACCCGACTTATTCCTGCATTGTTGTGATCTATGAGCCCAAAGTCAATGGGTTCTATGGTGCATCTGCAGCCATGCCTGTTTTTAAGGAGATAGCTGATTATTGTATAGCCTCTCAATTTATACTTCCATCGGAAATGGCAGATGAAGAAAAGCCTATGACAACAAATCCAAACATCAGGGCTGGAGGATATGCTACGGATCTGAGGACCATCTTACATTTTAGTGGAGTAAGGTTTGAAAATAATTGTATCAGTGAATGGGGTATAGTGCAACCTGATGAAAATCGATTAGAGCTCTCAGGTACAAATGCTGACTCAGGCCAAATACCTGATGTCAGAGGCATGGGCCTTCGGGATGCCTTATTTATATTGGAAAATAAAGGGATAAGAGTAAAACTCCTCGGCCATGGTAGAGTAAAGCGGCAATCGATAGCCCCAGGCACAAAGGTCGAAGGGCAAACGATTGAATTAACTATGGGCTGATCGATGATGAAGTGGGCAGATTTAAAACAGTATATACAGTTCTTTGACAAGAAGGGAAACGCAGAGTTTGATGTAAGAGGGGTAGACCTCGACTCAAGAAAAATAGCTGATGGATATGTATTTATAGCTATTGCAGGCATCGGATCCGATGGTCATGATTTTATCAACAAGGCCATCTCTTCAGGAGCAAGGGCTGTTGTTTGTGAAAAAATACCCGAGGAACTGGTGGAAGAAATAGAGTATGTAGTAGTGAAAAGTTCTGCTCAAGCAGCCGGTATCATCGCAGATGTTTTTTTTAATCGCCCCTCCCGATCACTCAGATTGGTCGGAGTGACCGGAACCAATGGCAAGACTACTACAGTCACTATGCTGTATCGATTGGTAAAAGCATTAGGTTACAAAGCGGGTTTGCTCAGTACCGTGCGCAATTTTGTACACGATCAGGAGATATCTGCAAGTCATACTACGCCGGATGTGATCAGGATCAATGGGCTTCTGGCTGATATGGTCAAAGCAGGATGTGATTTTGCATTCATGGAGGTCAGTTCACATGCGATGAAACAATCGAGGGTTGCGGGATTGCATTTTGCCGGCGGAGTCTTTACTAATCTGACACATGATCATCTTGATTATCACGGATCGTTTCGGGATTATCTCGAATGTAAAAAAATGTTTTTTGATACCCTGTCAAAAGATGCATTTGCCATCATCAACAAAGATGATAAGAATGGTCCTGTGATGGTGCAGAATTGTAAAGCCGATGTTAAATATTATGGCTTCAGGCAAATCGTAGATTATAAAGGAAAAATTAAGGCCAATACCCTGCAAGGACTCATCCTGGACATCAATGGAGTTGAGGTACATAGCCGGCTGGTAGGTGCTTTCAACGGGTATAACTTTTTGGCCGTGTATGGTGTTGCATTGCGATTGGGCTTCGCTTCGACGGAAGTACTCGCTGCAATGAGTGAAATACAAGCAGTGGACGGCAGGTTTGATACTTTTTATCATGAAGGTAAAAAAGTGCTAGGCATAGTAGATTATGCTCATACTCCTGATGCCTTAGAAAATGTATTGGACACTATAAGGGAATTAAAAAATAAAGGATCAAGAATAATCACGGTAGTAGGGTGTGGAGGAGACCGAGACCGCACCAAGAGGCCATTGATGGCTCGAATAGCAGTGGATAAGAGTGATATGGTCATATTCACTTCCGACAATCCTCGCAGCGAAGATCCTCTTGATATCCTGGATGATATGATGAGCGGACTTTCACCTGAAGAGGCAAAGTTGGTCTTCAGGCAAGTGGAACGGAAGGAAGCTATTAAAATGGCAACGATGATGGCTTCAAGACCAGGAGACATCATATTGATAGCAGGCAAAGGACATGAAAACTACCAGGAAATAAAAGGACAGCGTTTCCCATTCGATGACAAAATCATATTAAAAGAAGTTTTGATATGAATATTATAAGATTAATTATCATTCTCAGGTTGGTTTTAACAGGTACAGCGGGCGATGGCTTCAAAAGTGTAGTCTTACCCCGCTGCCTGTTTTTAAAAAAGTCAAACTAAGTAATTAAAATATACAATGCTTTATCATTTATTTGAATATATAAATAATCATTTTGATATACCCGGAGCAGGTCTGTTTCGCTACATTTCCTTTAGAGCAGGTGGGGCTCTGATCTTTTCGTTGATTATATCGATTGTCTTTGGAAGCAGGATCATCAAAAGTTTGCGCAACAAACAAATCGGAGAAACAGTCAGAGATCTTGGGTTAAGTGGTCAGAAAGAAAAGGAGGGTACTCCTACCATGGGAGGAATCATCATCGTCATGGCTATCGTGATCCCTTGCCTTCTTTGGGCGAGATTAGACAACGTATATATATTACTAATGTTGTTTGTCACGCTTTGGTTATTCATGATCGGATTCATAGATGATTATATAAAGGTGTATAAGAAAAATAAGGAGGGCCTAAAAGCAAAAACAAAATTGGCAGGGCAGATCGTTGCCGGCCTGATAGTAGCCCTTACTCTAATGTATAATAAACATGTGCTCATCCGTCTGACCGAAGCAGAAGCAACACAGGCAAAATATGAGATCGTAGAGCATTTGAGCAAAACTGCCGAAGGACAGGAAAATATGGTTCACGCAAGAGCCTTGTCCACCAATGTACCTTTCTTTAAAGGCAATGTATTTGATTATTCAAAGTTATTGGGATGGATGGGTGAGGGCGCTAAAAAACTGACCCCATTGTTATATATCTTGCTCGTTATATTTATCATTACTGCCGTATCCAATGGATCTAATCTGACAGATGGTATTGATGGACTTGCGACTGGTGTCTCAGCGATCGTAGGGGTGACTCTTGGAGTTTTTGCGTACGTAAGTGGCAATTCAATATTCGCCAATTACCTGGGCATTTATTTTATACCTAATTCAGCAGAGTTGGTGATTTTTACTTCATGCTTTATCGGAGCATGTATTGGATTTTTATGGTATAACGCTTATCCTGCTTCGGTATTTATGGGCGATACCGGTAGTCTCACCCTTGGAGGCATTATCGCCACTTTGGCCATCGTCTTACGCAAAGAATTATTGATACCCATTTTATGCGGGATATTCCTGGTAGAAATATGTAGTGTCATGCTCCAGGTATCTTATTTTAAATACACTAAGAAAAAGTATGGCGAAGGCCGAAGGATATTCAGGATGTCCCCATTACATCACCATTTTCAAAAAGGTGGAATGCACGAAGTGAAAATTGTAAATCGTTTTTGGATCATTGCTGTCCTGCTGGCTGTAGTGACGATCATCACTTTGAAAATCAGATAGATGTTACAAATAGCTACCAAAAAGGAATGGAAGGGAGATAAAGTGATGTGGCTGATCATCGGCATATTGTTGGGGTTTGGACTGCTGGCTGTGTACAGTGCTACTGGCAGTATGGCCTACCTGAGATACAAAGGCAATACAGAGATGTATCTTATCAAACAATTGATCATGGTAGGCATCGGTTTGCTTTGTATGTATGCATGCCATCGTCAGAATTATTTGATTTATAATAAACTCGCTCCTGTATTATTTTTGATTGCTATACCCTTATTGATTTATACCCTGGCATTTGGAGTCGAAACGAATGATGCCAAGAGATGGATCACTTTGCCGGTCATCAATCTTTCATTTCAAACCAGCGATTATGCGAGGTTGGCTTTGATTATATATTTGGCAAGATCTCTATCTAATAAGCAGGAATACATCAAGGATTTTAAAAGTGCTTTTATTCCTATCATGGTTCCTATTCTGATAATCTGTGGACTGATAGCACCTTCTAATCTTTCTACTTCCCTGCTACTATTCGTGACCTCTATAATGCTGATGTTTGTAGGCAGAGTGTCATTCAAATATATTTTTATGATGGGCTTTTTTGGTGCCTTATTATTTGGAGTGGTGGTATTGGTATGGTGGTTTTTTCCGGACCTCGCCAGGGTGGATACCTGGATCTCTCGAATTAAAGATTTTACCGGATCTGATGGCGGCTACCAGGTGGTACAATCAAAAATAGCCATCGCCAATGGATCATGGATGGGTGTGGGCCCGGGTAATAGTACACAACGTAACTTCCTTCCAGCTGCATATGCGGATTACATCTATGCCATTATATGCGAAGAATATGGATTGATTGGTGCTACCGGCATAGTGATTTTGTACCTGTGGCTCTTGTTTAGGGTATCGCGCATTGTTTTAAAAAGTCCTAAAGCTTTTGGTGCTATGCTTGCGATGGGCCTGATATTAAATCTTGTTGTACAGGCATTCGCCAATATGGCAGTCTCTGTCAATTTGGTGCCGGTGACAGGACTCACCTTGCCTTTAGTAAGTATGGGCGGAACCTCAGTATTATTTACGAGTGTTGCATTTGGCATCATCATGAGCGTGAGCAAATTCATAGAGTCTATGCAGGAAGAGCAACCGGTACCTGAAAAGGAATTAATTCCAATCACGAAAAAAGATTCTGTCATCAAAAAATACGAGGAGGATGAAAGTGATCATTAGCGGCGGTGGAACAGGCGGACATATTTTTCCAGCTATCGCAATAGCTCAGGAAATAAAATCTCGTGTGCAAGAGGCAGACATTCTGTTCGTAGGCGCAAATGGCAAAATGGAAATGGAGAAAGTACCTCAGGCCGGATTTAAAATTATAGGTCTTGATGTAGCAGGATTACAAAGAAAATCATTTTTAAAAAATATGGGATTGCCTTTTAAAGTGATCAAATCACTGATACAGGCATATTCAATTCTCAAGTCAGTTCAACCAGAGATAGTCGTTGGAGTAGGTGGTTATGCCAGCGGTCCTATACTTTACATGGCACATTGGCTAAAGATCCCAACGCTGATTCAGGAGCAAAATTCCTATGCAGGTATCACCAACAAAATTCTTGGAAAAAGGGCCAGTAAAATATGTGTAGCCTATCAGGGCATGGAAAAGTTTTTTGAGAAAGATAAAATTGTATTGACGGGCAATCCAGTCCGTAAAGACCTTTCAGATCTCCCCTTAAAAAGAATGGAAGCAGCTCAATACTTTCAACTCGATGGTGATAAGAAGACTGTGTTGGTGATGGGAGGAAGCTTGGGTGCAAAGACACTCAATGAAACTATGATCAGCAATCTCTCGTTGATCCAATCCAATCCTGATATTCAGTGGATCTGGCAATACGGCAAGCAAGGGCAGCTTAAATATGGCGATACTCCGTACGGCAAAAATATAAAGGGCATGGCTTTCATTGAACGCACTGATCTGGCCTACGCTATTGCAGATGTGGTCTTATGCAGAGCAGGAGCACTTACTATTTCAGAAGTATTGGTTGCTAATAAACCTTGTATCCTGGTACCATCACCCAATGTAGCAGAAGATCATCAGACGCATAATGCACGGGCTTTAACTGATCAGGGTGCAGCCATCATGATTCAGGATGATGACTGCAACGTAAAGGCTATAAGAATGGTGTTGGAGTTGATAGATGATGCCACCGCGATGGAGCTGATGAGCAAAGCACAGACTAGTGTAGCGAGGCCTCAGGCAGCGGCTTTGATTGTAGATGAATTGTTCAAACTAATACCCAAAGCAGCATGAACAAATTATTGCAAAAGATAACGACTGACCATCATGTGATCCGGTATGCCATCGTTGCTACCTTCCTGGTTTTGATGTTGTTTTATGATAAGGCTGGAAGGCATAAAAACAGGGCCTTGAGTGGGCCGTTGAGGATCGAAGTCAGGCATATGGACAATGGGAATGATTTTATCACCAGCGAGGAAATGCGCACAAGAGTCATTAAAAAATTCCAATCAGAATTTTCTGGAATTCCGGTCGGTCGCTTGTCTCCCGGTACAGTGGAAGCAGAATTGACTTCGTTGGATTTTATCAAGTCCGCAGATGTGTTTATCGATGGAAACAACAGCCTGAATATATTTGTCACTCAGCGGGAACCGATCATGAGGTTATTGACTCCCGAAGGACATAGTATGTATATAGATAGGGAGGGTACTACCATGCCTGCTTCATTGCATTATTCTCCCAGAGTATTGGTGGCATTTGCAGATGTGCCCCGTGATAGAGATACGCTCCAGCTAAAACGGCCCGGGATGGAAAAAGATTTGTTTTACCTGGCCAATACCATTATGGATGATAGAATTCTCAATGCGCTCATAGAAGAAATCATCATAGACGATCAGGGTCAATGGACCATGGTGCCAAAATTGGGACCTTCCAGAATTTATATCGGAGACTTGGAGCAGTTGGATGAAAAGATTGAAGCACTTAAAAAATTCTACAAGGACATACTACCTGTTGAAGGTTGGGACAAATATTCGGCAGTTAATTTAAAATATCATGGGCAGGTAATCTGTACCAAAAAAACATAAAATCAATCAATATTTTTTTCATATTAAAACCGATTAAGATGAATGCAAAAGACTTCAGAAAAATGAATGTGGTAGCAGCCCTTGATATAGGCACTACTAAAGTATGTTGCATTGTCGGCAGAAAAGACGAATACGGCAAGATCGATGTCATTGGAGCTAGTAAAGTAGAGTCAGAAGGTGTCTTGAGAGGAGTCATAGCCAATATCGACAAGACTGTAAAAGCGATTTCTGACGCAGTGGACCTTGCTGAAAAAGATGCTCAATGCGAAATCCATGAAGTGTATGTGGGTATTGCCGGGCAACATATCAAAAGTCTTCAACACAGGGGAATTCTCGCAAGAGACCACTCTGAAATGGAGATCACCAAAGACGATATAGACAAATTGGTGCAGGATATGTATAAATTAGGACTCACACCTGGTGACAAGATCCTTCATGTCATTCCGCAAGAATTTACTGTGGACAGCGAACAAGGCATCATAGATCCTATAGGTATGTCAGGCCATAGGCTGGAAGCTAACTTTCATATCATCACTGGTCAAATCGCAGCTACAAACAATATACTGAGATGCGTCGAAAGGTCTAATCTAAAAGTAGCCGATATGACTTTAGAGCCACTAGCCAGCGCAGAGTCTGTATTGAGCAAAGAAGAAAAAGAAGCTGGTGTAGTTTTAGTGGATATCGGTGGAGGTACTACTGATATTACGATATTCCAGGAAGGCATCATACGACATACAGCTGTAATCGCTTTTGGAGGCAATGTCATTACTAAAGATATCAAAGAAGGATGCACCGTCATGACTGAGCAAGCTGAAAAGTTGAAAATAAAATTTGGCTCAGCCCTGGCAGATGAAATCGTAGACAATAGGATCATCACTATTCCAGGCTTAAAAGGGAGAGAGCCAAAGGAGATTTCAGAAAAAAACCTGTCTCGAATCATACAAGCCAGGCTAGAAGAGATCCTGGATCTGGTCATGTATGAAATCAGAAGATCTGGGTACGAAAAGAAATTAATCGGCGGGATTGTCTTGACAGGAGGTGGAGCTTTATTGAAAAATTTTGAATTGTTGTGTGAATATCATACCGGCCTCCAGACCCGTATAGGTTATCCCAACGAGCACTTTGGTCATGGATTTAATGATCAGATTTCAAGCCCGATCTATGCGACAGGAGTTGGACTGTTGATGTATGGATTGAAATTGAAGGAAGCAGAAGATAGAATGCTGCTGGTCACTTCCAAAAAAGTAAAAGCTGTCGAAATAAAGGAGGTGCCAGAACAACCAGAGTTGAGTTTGAGCCATGCACAGCCATCAAACAAGTCGGGCGGAGAACAGGGTAAAAATGATTTGGTGAAATATATCAAACGATTTTTTGAGCCAACTCCTGATCCTGATTTAAGGTGACCGTAATTATAATTTATAAGAAAGAACTAAGATTTTAAAAATATTAAAAACTAAAAGCTATGCAATTCGAAATATTAAAAGAATCTGGAAATATCATTAAGGTGATTGGTGTCGGTGGCGGTGGAAGCAATGCTGTCTCTCATATGTATCGACAAGGAATCGTCGGAGTAGATTTTATAATTTGCAATACAGATAACCAGGCTATGGAAACCAGCGATGTTCCGGTGAAAGTCCAACTAGGACCACAACTAACCGCTGGCCGTGGAGCAGGAAGTAAACCACAGGTAGGAAAACAAGCCTGTATCGAATCTTTGGAAGAAATACAAGCTCTGATCTCTGAAAACACCAAGATGGTTTTTATAACAGCTGGTATGGGTGGTGGCACCGGAACCGGAGCGGCTCCGATAGTAGCCAAGGTAGCTCGTGAGATGGATATTCTTACTGTGGGCATCGTGACAGTCCCGTTTCCATTCGAAGGAAAGCGTCGAAAAGATCAGGCGATCGAAGGAATCGAAGAAATGAAAAGCAATGTGGACGCATTGATCATCATTTCAAACGAAAAATTGCGTCAGATATATGGCAATCTGCCAGTAAGTGAAGCTTTTAATCATGCTGACAATATTCTATCGACAGCAGCTAAAGGTATCGCTGAAATCATCACTATGCCTGGTTATGTCAATGTAGATTTTGAAGATGTGAACACAGTTATGCGCAATAGTGGGGTAGCTATCATGGGTACTGCCACTGCTGAAGGCGAAAATAGAGCTCACCGGGCGGTCGTAGATGCCCTGAGTTCACCACTTTTGGAGGAAAATGAAATACGCGGTGCTCAACATATACTGCTCAATATATCTTATGGCGAGCAGGAAGTGACCATGGATGAAATATATGAAGTCACCGAATATGTACAGGAAGAAGCCGGATATGGCACGGATATCATCTGGGGTAATTGTCATGATCCAAGACTGGGTAAGGAACTTTGTGTGACTATCATTGCTACTGGATTTGACCAAGCTTTTGGATTAAAACCTGTCGAAGTAAAGGATAAAATCAAAGTTTCGCTGGAAGAGGAAAAACCTAATCCTATGTTGAGAGAGGTTTTCGATATTGAGGATGTGCCGATGACAGCCAAAACCATTGAATTTGATAGCAAAGAATTTACTGTAAGGAGTCAAAGTGAAGAACCAATGATAAAGGCAGAAATCAAATCAGAACACCCAGCCGGTAGTGAGGATAAAAAAATGAAATTTGAACAGTATGAATCCAAAGCAGAGACCGGTCGAAAAATGCGATTCCAAATGCACCAGTTAAAAAATACCGCTGATCTGGAGAATCAGCCTGCCTACTTGAGGCGCAATATTGCTCTGGAGGATGTACCATCTGCCAAGGATCAAAACATGTCTCGATGGACTATATCCAATGATGACGAACCTCAAATCAGAGAAAATAATTCATTTCTCTATGACAATGTGGATTAAGTAAAGATTAGTATAGACAGTCTTTTCGGAAAATTTGATTGATTGTAAAGCGACTTTCTTTTAGAAGGTCGCTTTTTTAATTTACTCCAGTTATGTGAACTTAATATAAGTATCCATCCACGTTAGGATATAATCCCAGACTTTGATTTTTTCAGTTTCATTTTGAATTTCATGCATCATTCCTTCCCAAAGTTTCAATTTGGCTATTTTGTTCCATTTGTCAAAAAGCTGAATAGAACCAATGGGTAAGGTGATTTTATCATCCTCTCCATGCATAATCAGTACAGGGCAATGAGGCTGCAGATCTGATCGCAAGACCGTCACAGCATTATTCAATATAGTCGCGCCGGCACCTATGGAGATCTTATTATGTACCAGTGGATCTTCTTTATAGGTTTTTATTACACGGACATCACTGCATAGATACTTAAGATTAAGGCCATTGGAGATGGTTATATTTCTGATCCAGGAAGGGGCTTGCAAAACCAACTTCACTAATACCATCGGAAGATCTTGAGTGGTTTTTAAAGCTGCGCCAGTCAATATCAATCCAGAAATGTTGAGTTTTCGTTGGATCACATAGCCTGCGGATATATTGGCCCCCATCGAATGGCCATAGAGGACTATCGGCATGCCTTTGTAGTCTGATATAGCGATGTCCATCAAGCCATCAATCGTTTTATAATGATCTTCCATACTAGCCCACACCCCTCTGCGTCCTTCAGTTCTACCATGTCCAGTTAGGTCTGCTGCGATAGTAGTATAACCTTTTAGAGAAAAATATTTTAGTTCTTCATCATATCTCCGCACATGTTCGCCCAATCCGTGTACCAAAATGATCAGTCCTTTTGGAACTCCCTCGCTTGGAATTCTAACCACATACGAGCGGATATTATTCTTAAAAAAAGAGATTGATTCTATGGGATTCATACTATCTGCGTATTAGAGGGTGAGGAGGGTCTCCTTTCTTTACTCCATTGTAGCCATCCTGAAATACATAAAATAAGATATAACAAGTATAATCCGCTGGTCACATAAAGGCCTTTTAAATAATATATAATGATAGCAATAATGTCTACCAGAATCCATAGGATCCAATTTTCGATCTTCTTTAAAGCTAATAAATATTGAGCTACCAGGCTGGCGACTAAAATGAATGCATCAGGAAATACATAGACTGCACTGGTATTTTTATGCATGATGTCTCCCCAAATATACGTGGCAATAGATATCCCAAGCATAATAAACCATCGAATTCTGGAGGATAAAAGGCTCACTTTTAATGGAGGGTTGATACCGCTTTTGCCAGTCGACCACCTCCACCATCCAAATGTATTGAGCATCACATAGATGATATGCAGCATAAAATCAGAATACAGTTTGTTTTGGTAAAAAATGAATACATAGATAAAGACGGATAACAAACCTGCAGGCCAGGCAAGTACAGACTGTTTGGTAAGTAGATATACACTGACCAACCCTGCAGCAGCGGCAATCCATTCCATAAAAGTAATTACATTCGAATCCAAGATGACGAAGTTAGCGTTTTATACTTCAGGTTAAATACGACTAGGTTATAAGGCAAACTTACAGATCGATGCTAAACTGAAAAATGCAATCTTTTACCTTCCTCAAGGCACGTATATAGGCTTGACGCTGCTGGCCTTGGATGTGCTACCAAAAGTAAGCATATAATCCTATGAGAATCGCTAAAACTACCCCAGCACCAATAGCAAACTCTCGGGAAGTTTTAAACATAGTCACATCGATCTGCAGCCCTTTTTTCTCGTCAGGTAATATAAAACCAAAAACAAGCATGACCGAGATACAAATCAAAAACACCCAACCCATTCTATCGAGAAACGGTACTGTACTCCAGTCAGCTCCAGGAAACCAATTGTTATGCATTAGAAAGGCAATTAGAAACCCGCCTACAATAGCAAATAAAGCTCCTGCGGAATTGGTTCGTTTCCAAAAGAAACCCATAATAAAGGCGGCAAAAATACCGGGAGATAGCAGACCGGTCATCTCTTGAATAAACTGGAATCCACCTTTTTTGTCAATGCCCATAAATGGTGAAATCACTATTGCCAGTATCATAGCGATGACAATCACGATCCTTCCCGTATACACTAACTTTTTTTCACTCATATTTTTCGAAAAATATGGCTTGAAAATATCTAAGGTAAATATGGTTGAAATGCTATTGGCTTTTCCAGCCAGAGATGCTACGACTGCGGCTGTCAAAGCTGCGAACGCAAGTCCTTTCAAGCCAATCGGCAATAGATTGAGTAGCACCGGATAAGCCCGATCTTGATTAAACACCCCGTCTGCACCCATCATTTCAGCCTGAAACAAACCTTTCTGGTACAAGGCATAGGCAGCGATCCCGGGTAAGGTGACTATCAGGGGCATCAACAGCTTTAAAAACGCAGCAAATAATAACCCTTTTCTTGCTGTGTCCAGGTTTGCCCCTAACGCTCTTTGTGTGATATATTGATTGCATCCCCAATAATTGAGGTTTACAATCCACATCGCTCCAAATAAGACTGTAAGACCTGGCAGTGACATATAATGAGGACTGTCCTTAGTATAGATCATGTGGAAATGGTCGGCGTGATTTTGAGTCATTAATTTAAAGCCGGTCAAAAGGCCTTTCATGTCGTAAGTAGAAGATACTAGCGTGACAGCAAGATAAGTAGTTGCCAAACCGCCGACCACCAAAAAGAATACCTGGATGACATCGGTATATCCAATAACTTTCATACCACCTATGGTAATGATAATAGCAAAAATTGCCAGAAATACCATGCATTGATAAAATCCTATGCCAGATATTCCAGAAACGGCCAAAGCCCCGAGGTATAATATGGAAGTAAGATTGACCATAATATAGAGTAATAACCAAAATATAGCCATGATCAGACTTACCGTCTTATTATATCGCTGACTCAAAAACTGAGGCATTGTGGATATTTTATTCTTCAGATAGATGGGCATGAAAAATATAGCCACAATGATGAGTGTAGCGGCAGCCATCCATTCATAGGTAGAGATACCCAAGCCCATGGAAAATCCATTGCCCGACATCCCAATCATCTGTTCTGCGGAAATATTGGAAGCTATCAAAGAGGCACCGATCGCCCACCAGGTGAGTGATCCCTCAGCTAAAAAGAAATCCTGGGTATTCGTTTCTTTGGCTTTCTTCTTTTTGTAAATATAATAGCCATAAAAGGCCACCACCAAAAAATAGAAAAGAAAGACCAGATAATCTACGATTCGTAAGCCTGAAATCTGCATGCTATTTAAAAATTTAGTAAGGTTTTGATTCTATTCTGAGTTTGAAAGAATCTGGAAGATTAAAAATAAACGCAGATTCTTTCAGTAAACCTATAAATAAAATCTAGCATTGCAATCACCCTAGGCCAAAATTCTAAAGAAAGGGAGGTAGGGCGGCAGATATAGGCTCTAAAAATGTATATTTACTTAATAAAAACCAAGATTATCGAGTCTAAAAGTTTGTTTAATCCAAATAAACATTATGAGTAACCAGATCTATAGAAAGCCTGGATTAATAAATCACTGGTTTTATCAACCTATGACTCCAACTGGAGGTGCTACCTGTGGAGCTGAAGGATGAGTAGGTTTTTCTGGAAATGGTCTTGGACCGATCAATAATTCAACATCTGATTTTACCAAGACTTCTTTTTCTAGCAGGGTTCTTGCCAGAATATCCAGTTTATCTCTATGTTCCTTCAATAAGTCTTTGGCACGATCAAACTGAGATTCTACCAATTTGCGTACTTCCGTATCGATCATCCTGGCGGTATCTTCTGAATAAGGCTTTTGAAAATTGTCCTGGCTCATACCATAAAAAGATACATTACCAACTTTATCGTTCATGCCAAATACCGTGATCATGCTATATGCCATTTTAGTTGCTTGATCCAAATCACTTTGAGCGCCGGTAGATATTTTATTGAATGCAATGGTCTCTGCAGCCCGCCCTCCAAAAGTCATGCACATGCGATCGAGCAAAGCTTCTGTCCGGGTGATGTATTCCTCTTTTGGGAGATATTGAGCATAGCCAAGAGTACCGATACCACGAGGTACTATGGTGACTTTCACCAGGGGAGATGCATTCTCCAATAGCCATCCACACACCGCGTGTCCGGCCTCATGATAGGCTATGATCTCACGCTCTTCCGGAGAAATTATCTTATTTTTCTTCTCAAGCCCACCGATGACCCTATCCAAAGCATAGTTGAAGTCATCCATGTCTACAGCAGCCTTATTTCTTCTGGCTGCGATCAAGGCGGCTTCATTGCAGACATTGGCTATATCTGCGCCTGCAAATCCAGGCGTCATCTCAGCGAGGATGACAGGGTCTACATCATGTCTGAGTTTGATCGTTTTTAGATGGACGAGGAAAATAGCCTCCCTACCTTTGAGATCCGGAGCATCGATACCAATCTGCCGATCAAAGCGCCCAGGTCGCAGCAGTGCATTGTCCAATACATCCGGTCTGTTGGTTGCTGCCATAAGGATGACGGCCTTGTCTGTCGGGAATCCATCCATTTCAACAAGGAGTTGATTTAAGGTGCTTTCTCTCTCGTCATTACCTCCCTGCCAGGTATTTTTACCCCTGGCTCTACCTATGGCATCGATCTCATCAATAAAAATGATGCAAGGTGCTTTTTCGCGTGCTTGTTTGAATAAATCTCTAACTCTACTTGCTCCAACCCCTACAAACATTTCTACAAAATCAGAGCCACTAATAGAAAAGAAGGGCACACCTGCTTCTCCTGCTACGGCTTTGGCGAGCAGTGTTTTGCCTGTGCCAGGAGGGCCTACCAATAAAACGCCTTTAGGTATTTTACCACCAAGGGCAGTATATTTTTTTGGGTTTTTGAGAAAGTCAACTACTTCCATCACTTCTTCCTTAGCTTCGTTTAATCCAGCTACATCGGCAAAAGTGACATTGGGTGTACTGTCCTTATCAAACAAGGTCGCTTTTGACTTGCCGATATTAAATATCTGACCTGCAGGACCGCCTCCCGCTCCACCACCTACTCGCCTCATAATAAATAACCAAATGGCTACCAACAAGAATATTGGGATGATCCAACCCAGTATCGGTCCTATAATATCAGTCTTCTTTTCAAAAGTAAGGTAGACACGACTGGTTTCAGGTAATTCTTTATTCATTTCGTGGACCTGAGTTTCAAGTGACTCTACAGATCCTACATTGAAAGTAAAATGAGGCAGATCTGATGAAATGGTGTTCTGAGTAGCATTGGGATACTTAGCTACGCTTTCTTTCTTTAGATAGACATACGCTTTTTCCTTATTGATTACCAATACTTTGGCGATATCGCCGGACCTCACCATCTGTGTGAACTGTCCAAAATCTATCTCGGATTGAGTAGTTTGATTCAACATCAACTGCATGATCAGGATAAAAGCTATGATCAAGCCGTATATCCAATAAATATTGAAATTAAATTTTTTAAAATTTTTTTTGTCTTTGTCTTTGTCTTCCATGATTCTGTTTTCAAAAGTACAGTTATTTCATAAACATTTTAACGAAGTCTTCGTTTCACCAACTAGGTTAATTATTAGCTAAACTTGGTGAAACTCTACCGTCCTTGCATCACTCCAAAGAGATTCCAACTCATAATACTTACGGGTCTCTTTGTAAAATATGTGGACAATGGTGGTAAAATAGTCTACTAAGATCCATTTTGCTTGTGACACTCCTTCGATATGATTAGGAGCATAGCCCATCTTATCTTTGACAGCCTGGTAGATATAATCAGCGATGGCTTTGGTCAGTGTAATGTTTTCCGCCTCACAAATGATGAAATAGTCAGTCGGACCATCCACATCTCTAAGGTCAATCAATGTGATATTCGATCCTTTCTTGTCTTGTATCGTCTCGATTATGAGGTCATTCAGGGGGTCCTTTTCAGCTTTTTTAAATGCTTTTAAGGGTGTCTTTTTTTCTTTTGCCAAACGCTTGAATTATTTGCTTTATAAAATATATAGTTTATTTGCTACACAAAAATATGAAAATTGGGCAACATCAGGCGACAATAGGCAAATACAAAATCCTGCTAGCGCATACGGACTCCACTCAAACTTTTGCTTTAGAACTGCTTAAATCAGGACATTATACCCAAGGCACCATCGTACTGGCACGGTATCAAATGGAAGGAAAGGGTAGGTCGGACCGTCACTGGAGTAGTCAACCGGGTGAAAATTTTCTTGGCAGTGTCTTATTATGTCATGATCATCATATGAATGGGAAGGATCCAGGGTATATCAGCATGATGACAGCCCTGGCAGTCCATCATACTGTACAGTCTTTCACCAGTGGATCAGTAGGCATAAAATGGCCTAATGATGTTTTGATAGACAAAAGAAAAGTGGCTGGCATACTCATCACGAATCAATGGCGGGGTAAAACACTGGAATCTAGTATATTAGGTATCGGATTGAATGTAAATCAATTATGCTTTGATGACTTGCCCAATGCAACTTCCTTAAAAATGGTCCAGGGTCATGATGTAGCCATGCCAGAGGTGATGAAGACCCTATTTTCGCAACTGGAATATTGGTATTCACTTCTGAGGATGGATAGACACGCTGAGATTCATCGTGCCTACCAGGAGTCGATGCATGGCTACCAACAGACTTTAAATGTAATGATCATGGGACGAGCCTTTCCAGTCTTAGCAAAGCTAATTGGAACGGAGACCAATGGACGGATCATCATGGAACTAGAATCTCAGGGATTGCACACTTTTGATATGGATGAATTAAAAATATTGTACTAAATGAAAGCAATTATTTTAACGATAGGAAATGAAGTATTGAGTGGCCAGGTAGTGGACACCAATGCCGCCTGGATAGCGCAACAATTATTGGAGATCGGACTGGCGGTAAGAGAAAAATGGTCTGTCGCTGACGATATCTCTGAAATAATCAGTGCTCTGGCGAATGCTACTGACAAAGGAGAAATCATTATTACCACTGGTGGATTAGGCCCTACAGCTGATGATCTCACGACTGAGGCTTTGGCAGAGTTTATGAAAGTGTCAAGATCATTTCATGAAGATACATTTGACAGATTGTCAAAAATGTTTGCCTCAATTGGTCGAGTGCCAGGACCACAACACAAAATCCAGTGTATGTTGCCAGAGGGTGTGACTATCTTGCCAAATAATGCGGGCACTGCACCTGGCATGTACTTTAATTTTGAGGGCAGGCACCTCATTTCTATGCCAGGAGTGCCCATGGAGATGAAGGCCATTTTTGATCCCTTTGTCATCGAACTTCTTAAATCTGTAAGAACAGGTCCTCGTAGGAGGAGCCATACCTTCAATACTATAGGTGAGGGTGAAACTGTACTTGAAGACCTTTTGAAAGTAATCACAGCGAATGTGCCTAGCAATATTAATTTTGCTTTTTTGCCGGATATTTATAAAGTAAGGGTGAGGGTGGATGTAGATAGTGACTCAAATGAAGATATACTATTGTGGGAAGAAATAATCGGTCAGGTTCGTTCCATTTTGGCACCATGTCTGGCTGGAGAAAATGAGGTTACGCTCGAAGTAGCTGTCGGCAACCTTTTAAAGCAGAAAAATTGGATGGCAGGTACTGCAGAGAGTTGTACCGGTGGGTACCTCGCACACATGATCACAAGTATTCCAGGCTCGTCTGATTATTTTAAAGGTGGGATGGTAGCCTATAGCAATAGCATTAAATCCGAGTATCTCCAGGTATCCCAAGACATTTTAAATCAGCATGGGGCTGTGAGTGAAGAAACTGTAAAAGCAATGGCCATCGGGGCTATCAAGCAACTTAAAGTGGATGTAGCAGTGTCAGTGTCCGGAATTGCAGGACCAGGTGGAGGCACACCTGAGAAACCAGTTGGTTTGGTATGGATAGGCCTTGCCAATAATAAGGGGAAGGTGATGGCTCAAAAAATTAAGCTCCGGAGAGATCGTCTCAACAATATCAGAGCAGCCAGCATAATGGCTTTGATCCTGATGCACCGATTTCTTTTGGATGAATAATTAGTACCTTTGACGATGATGGAATATGATTTGATCATGCCCAAAATGGGTGAAAGTATCACGGAGGCTACTGTCCTTAAATGGCTCATAGGAGTGGGAGATAAGGTAGAACTTGATCAACCTTTATTGGAAATAGCGACTGATAAAGTAGATTCCGAAATCCCATCGCCAGTAGCCGGCACCATTACCAAAATATTATTTAGTGAGAATGATGTAGTGCCGATCGGTATGGTTATAGCTACAATCAATGGAGCGGAAGATCAATCTTATCCTAGCCATGAAACGATAGAAAACGATGATTTTTCAAATGTAGGGGCTGAGTCGGATCCTGTCCAGGACGAAATTCCTTATATCCCGGTTCCAAACTTGACTTCCCTGTCCGAATATCCACCGATGGAGTCGAACTCAGATAGAGATAAGTTTTATTCGCCTTTAGTGCGCACCATTGCCAAAGAGGAAAATATATCTAAGCACGAATTGGATCGTATTGAAGGATCAGGCTTAGAAGGCAGGGTCACTAAATCAGATGTGATTCAATATTTAAATGCCAAAAGAGCATCCACTGATCCTTTGCCAACTGACGAAAAAATCATTGAAAAGCCTGTGCTTCAACCATCTTCTGTGGAATCCCCTGTTACTTTTCAGGGCGATCATGAAATCATGGAAATGGATAGAATGAGGAGATTGATCGCAGATCATATGGTAATGAGCAAACAGGTGGCACCACATGTGACCTCCTTTGTAGAAGTAGATGTTACTGAAATTGTGAATTGGCGAAACAGAAACAAAGCTTCCTTTCAGGAAAAATATAACCAAAACCTGACATTTACCCCTGTATTTATTGACGCAGTGGTGAAGGCTATTAAAGAGTACCCATTAATAAATTCTTCTGTCAACGGCTATCAAATTATTAAGAAAAAGGATATCAATATTGGCATGGCGACTGCTTTGCCTTCCGGTAATCTGATAGTGCCTGTGATTAAAAATGCTGAGCGCATTAATCTTCAGGGCCTGGCATTGGCAGTGAATGATTTTGCTCGTCGTGCCAGAGAAAATCAACTGAAGCCAGACGAAGTCAGTGGGGGGACTTTTACAGTGACCAATGTGGGTTCGTTTGGCAGTTTGATGGGCACTCCGATTATAAACCAACCTCAGGTAGCTATACTGGCGGTCGGTACTATTCGTAAAAAACCGATGGTGCTCGAGACCATGCAGGGTGATGTCATCGCCATCCGTCATTGCATGTTTCTCTCCTTATCGTATGATCATCGGGTGATCGATGGATTTATGGGAGGCTCTTTTTTAAAGAAAATCAGCGATTTGCTGGAGACTTTTGATCCTAACACCATTATTTAAATTCATTAATGAGCAGATCTATAAGGACCGTATTACATCTACTTGGTTTCTTGGTATTTTCAAATGTCTTCGGGCAGACCAATGATTTTCTGTTGAAACAAGCTGATGGATATTTTAAGAATGGTCAGTATTTTAAAGCGGTATTGATCTATCAGCAGTTGCATAAATCCGGCACACTGAGTCCCGAACTCATTTTGCGACGGAGCATTTGTGAATATGAGACGAATCATATTGATACTGCTGAATCAATTGTAAAGGAACTGATCAAAACCAAATATGCACAGAATGTGTCTGCTTTATATTTACTCGGAAAAATATATATGTCTTCAGGCAGATTCGACGAGGCTGCTCTGCAATTCAAAAAATTGCTTAATGTAAATATGGTAACACCTGCGCTAAAATCAAAAGTAATCGATGAAATCAAGCGATGCGGTTCCGCTGTAAAATTGGCTCAACAAGTTGATCAAACCCTGGTAGAATCAGCCGGAGCAGAGGTTAATACCATTTGGGATGAAATCAATCCTGTACAAAGCATCAATATTGACACCAGATTTTATTTTAACAGTAACAGAGAATCAGCCGGTATTGAGGGTAATACCAACCCTGAATATGAATTGCCATATGATATGTACGGATGCAGCCTGATCAATGCAGAATGGTCTGACATCGGTCCTCTTAATGTAGACTTAAATACCAAAGGCCATGACCTTTTGTTAGACTTTGATGAGCGTGGCCAGGTAGTTTATTTTAAAACAGGCGAAAAATGGAGTGATCTCGTATTTCTTACGGATACTTTTGTTCAGAATAACAGCGTCAATAAATTGGGTGCATTGGATTTGGGCTTTTTGCATCCGGCGGATGATATATTTTTCTTTACAGATTCTATTGTTTTGTTTTCAAGTGTGAGAACAGAGGGTTTTGGAGGATTTGACATCTATTACTCACGAAAGCAAAACGGTCAGTGGTCCACTCCCAAAAATATTGGGCCTTCGATCAATACACCTTATGATGAAATCAATCCATTCCTGGTATTTGATGGGCGTACCTTGATCTTTAGTAGTAATAATACAGAGAGTATGGGCGGATTTGATTTATTCACGAGCAAGTATGATGATAAATCGATGGCATGGGCTACACCATCAAATCTTGGTATGCCTGTCAACTCTGGCGATGATGAGAAATATTTTCGTTTAGACAAGAGTAGACTCAGTGCTATGTTTTCTTCTAATAGGAAATCTGGTAAAGGTGGCTATGATATTTATTTTGCTTATTTCAGGCAGGCATGGTCTCCTCAGGTTGAACGATCTAATCCAATGTTTTTCGCGGATGTAAGATCTTTTGTGTTGAACCGACCTTTACATAAAGATCCATCTGGCTCAGAGGTATTGCAAAAAATAAATCTGGCCAATCAGACTGTATATTATGAATCAACCGACCAACTTTCATTGCCTGCTATTACGCGACAGTTTGATCAGGTCATAGAAGTGTTTGCTTCAGATCCCAGGTTAAATCTGACCATTGAAGTATTCTCAGATCAGGAAACTAAATCGCCAGGACAAGATTTGGTTTATTCTATTAAAAGAGCTGAAGCGGTTAAGACCTATTTTGTAAGCCGTGGGATCAAACCTTCAAGAATAGTCATCAAAGGATATGGATCCAATTTTCCTATAGCTTTAGAGACCATCAATGGTAAAATCAATCAATCAGGTAAAAGTCTAAACAAACGCATAGAATTTAGTTTTTTTGTAACAGACCCCGTGACTAATAATCTCTTTGAGTTTGGCAGGGATACTCCTAAGGTCAATTCGATCATGTCCAGCGAAGCCTATGCGATTTTCAGGATGAGTGAACACGAATTAAATTATAAAATACTGCTCATATCATCGAGCAATCCTGCCAATCTGGAAAACTATATCAATGATGAGCATCAATTATTTTTTATTGAAAAAAACAATTCGACAGGTAAGTATGAGTTGTTGACAACAGGTTATGCTCTTTATTCAGCTGCGTACAAGGAAAAAAAGATCAGAATGACCCAAGGCTATGAAGATGCTACAGTCCTGGCTTATCATGATAATAATAGGATGGCAACCAACCTACTTGCTCAATGGTCTGCAAGATATCCAGACCTGGTCAATTATATCTATAGAAGTGAATAAGGCTGACAGACACAAAAAGGGATCATTTCTTACTCAAGGACTTAAAAATTTGAAGACGGTGGGTACCTTCACCAGAAGTTCTTCATACCTCTGTAAAGAAATCGTCAGGCAAATCAAATGGACTGATGGGCAGATTATTCTGGAGCTCGGAGCCGGGGATGGAGTCATTACAAAATTTTTGTTGGATAAGATGGGTCCTCATTCTAAATTGATAGCTTTCGAAATCAATGAAGTATTTCTTGAAACGCTCAAGGGGATCAAGGATGACCGGTTAATCGTTATCAGCCAGGATGCCAGCCAAATCCAATCTGTACTCAAGGATCTAGGATATATGGAGCTAGATCATGTCGTGTCAGCTATCCCATTTGTAATCTTACCTCAGCAGGCTGCTATGCAGATCATTCAAACCTGCTATGATGTAATGGTGCTAGAGGGAAAATTTATTCAAGTACATTATTCTTTATTAGCCAAGAAATTGTATGAAAGAATCTTTGGGGCTGTCGAAATAAAATTTGTTCCTTTCAATATACCGCCGGCCTTCCTTTTGATTATGCGAAAATCGTTGGTCAACTTATCTTCAACAACGGTGGCATAGAAGAATGAGCCTTTTCGTCCTGGGTCATATAGACCAGGTAAAAGCCGCCGCCACCTTTTCCGCACAGCTTGGTATAATATGTATTTTCAGCCAGGCCTTTGTGCCAAAATTCAAGTACTGAGTCTACTATCAAGGGTTTGAAAAAATCCAATTGTAGTTGTGAAATTTGTTTCATTGTTACGGTCCCGGTCACTTGATCGTTACGGATTAGGCAATCGATTAATTTTTTATTCAACGAATTTAAGATGGGAATGATCTCCAGAAATGATGGTATTTGCTTCTGTGCAAAATACCAATCAATGGGAGAAATCGATTCCCGGGGAATCATAGAATCCAACAAATAAAATTTATTTAAAAAAGGGTTGCCTTTCCATTGATCTTCGGATAAGATTTTTATCATCCCCTGATCGACCAAAATAGCCTGGCCAGAATAAGAAATCAATGGGTCAAAACCTGAACTGGTGCCATGAAAATAATGTTCAATATCGGCTAGCCTCTTTTGAATCATGTCTAAATCATCTATTTTTTGGGTGTGATATTTTTTCAATACACCCGCACTCAGTGCACCCGAGCTACCCATACCATAACCTTCAGGAATAGATGAATTGAAGCTCAAACCATGGTCTACATCATGCAAAAATCTTTGTGAGTCCAAATATTCCAGCTTACTCAGTACTCGGGCAAATGGAATGAGTCTATGATCAATCTGTCCCGGTTTATAATCCCAGAAACCATACAGACTTTGGCTCGGAAAAGCCAAAGCTATACCCCCATCTATCACCGTAAACTCACCCGTAAGTAATATTTTGGCCGGAAATAGATCAGACTCAGCAGTCATACTTTTTTATTCCTAAAATTTTGAGAATACTATTGTTTTCCTTGCCTGGCTATGCGGTATAGTGTGACTGCCATAACAATAAAACAGAGGGTGCCTAATATATTATATCCTCCGTCACCCAGCCATTCATTTAACCTGGGTCCGATGCTGAGTTTGGTATCCATAAACTCCTGATTTTTTACGGAAAGTATGGCTATGATGACACCGGCAAGTGCACCACCCGCTACCAGGCCGGTAGCAAATAATTTTCCCTTACTGAGTTCATCATCTTCATCAGTGATGATGGTATCTCTCTTTGACCTCATGTCGACCAGGCCCTTGATCATGCCTCCAATAAATATAGGTAGGGTAGTGCTGAGTGGGAGATACAAGCCTACTGCAAAAGATAAAGCATTGGCACCACAAAGTTCTACCACTACAGAGATAAATGCTCCAACCAATACGAATTGCCAATCCAGGTTGAACGACAATAAACCTTTGACCAGGGTCGCCAGTAAAGTGCCCTGAGGAGCAGGGTATTTATCAGAACCAATAGCATGAAGGACAGAAGGGTCCAAACCATGGAGATCCTGATCTAAATATCGTATGGTCAATCCGATCACGACGGAAGAGACTACTGTGCCTATAAAAAGGGAGATCTGTTGATACCTGGGAGTCGCCCCTAGCAGGTACCCTGTTTTCAGATCTTGAGAGGTATTGCCGGCATTGGCAGCAGCTATACAGATGATGGACCCTACGACCATGGCCATCGGTTCGTATGTCTGACCGGTCCAACCCATTACAATAAATATGAGGGCTGTACCCATCAGTGTAGCTATGGTCATACCACTAATAGGGTTTGAACTGGTCCCAATCAGGCCCGTGATTCTGCTGGAGACTGTAACAAACAGTATCCCGAACACCAGTATTAAAACACCGATAAAAATTTTAGTCAACCAGGTGTCACCAGGAATGCCTGGCAATACAGATAGGATCAAAACCAATGCAAGGCTACCTACCAGCACTACTTTCATACTGACATCTTTGTCTGTGCGTAGCTCTGCAGGCTGATCTGCACTATTGGCTCTTAATGATTTAAAGCTATTTTTAAACGAGGCGATGATCGTCGGTATAGTTTTGACCAAAGTCATTAAGCCGCCGGCAGTCACTGCACCTGCACCAATCTGCCTGATGAAAGCTCGATAAAGGGCAATTGAGGTATTGGCAAAACTTCCTGTCTCCGGATCCCAACCACCTGGCCCGCCAGCAGTCGAAAGGTCTGCTAAGTATCCAAGCTTGATCAATTGATTGGCTATAGTCTCAGCAGGAACCAGGGTTGCAAGCAGAGGGTTTAAAGCCAACCAGGCTAAAACGCCACCAGCGACCAATACACCGGCAATCCTAGGGCCAATAATGTATCCTACCCCCAAATATTCTGGAGTGATATCTGCATTGAGGGTGGCTGATGGTAAAAACTTATTTTTGACCGAAGTGACAAAGGTGGGTGTCTCTGCGATAAAATGAAAGATCTTCTGAAAAACAGCATAGACCGTAGCAAAGGCAAGACCCAGGTAAGCCGTTTTAGCAAAATCTCCTCCTTTTTCTCCAGCTATCAAAACGGATGCACAAGCAGTTCCTTCTGGATAAGGCAGATTATCATGCTCTACGATGATCAAGGGTCTTCGAAGTGGGATCATCAGCAAGGTCCCCAGGATGCCGCCCACCATAGCTAAGGTAAGGATCGTGAGATAATTAAAATAAGAAGCAGAGGAAACCGACCCATCTGCACTCGCCGACAAAAATAAAAACGCCGGCAATGTGAATGCAACTCCACCTGCGATCGACTCACCTGCAGATCCAGTGGTCTGGATAATATTGTTTTCAAGTATAGTGGTATTGAATAATCTTCTACCTATGGAGATAGCCAAAACTGCTATAGGTATGGAAGCTGACACCGTCAAGCCCGCTTTTAATCCCAGGTACACCGTTGCAGCTCCGAAAACTATCCCAAAAAAAGCCCCAAGCAGAATGGACTTCCAGGTAAATTCCGGCATAATAGTCGAAGAGGGCACATAAGGTTTAAAAGTCTTTTTTTCCATAAGTCTGGTTTAATTTAAAACTGGTATCAACTATATTTTATTTTTTCATACCACAGGATCATCTTATCTACTTCCAGCTCCTGGCTTTCAAGTAGTAATAAGGCATCTTCTAGCGGAGTGGTGCTTTTATCCTTTCTGTTTTCGGCTTGGGTGATCTGTAATCTCTTGAGCTTTGGGCTGGTAAACAAGATCCGTTTTTCTATTTTCTGGATCTTCTGCCTGGTAGCCGCTTCCACTTGTTTGATTTGGATCTGCAGCTCTTTTTTATTAATATCTATTTGTTTTTTACCCAGTTTGAGTTCAGTGATGATTTCATTTGCCTCTTTTTGATCGTCAGGGGTAGCTTCTTTCCATCCTTTTAATTGCTCAGAAAGTTCAGTGACCCTGACCATTTCAATTTGCAGTTCATCGATAAGCCTAATGGTCTTTTTGAGTCCTGCACCAATCATAAATGGGCGTGCAAAAAATGGTTTTGATTGAATGCCGGATTCGATCTCCGCTTTTTTACGGAATAATTCGTCTAGCCGGGACTGGGAGTCAGCCAAAAAAACTTCAATTTCTTCTATGAAATACCGCGCTTGCTGATCCCAATGGTTTACATCAGCAAAACTTTCCAGCGACCATTTATTATCTAAGAGGTTTCCGGCGAGCTTATCATCATATTTCTCCATATCAAATTTTCAACCCGGGACTTTGTAGTTTAAAATATACCGTCCAGATAAGTTTAAGCCATGGTTGCTTTTCATTTTATTTCTCCCATCAATCTTTTGGTCCAGGGTATCAATACAAACATAATCAAGGCGGCGGCGGCACTGCTGAGAAATACATATAGAAATATTTGTTGTAAAGGATAAGCTTCAAATAAGCCTCCGACCCTACCTCCAATCCAGTTGCCCAGAGAGGCTCCTAAAAACCAAATGCCCATCATTTGCCCTACTATTCTCACCGGGGCAAGTTTGGTCATGGCACTCAACCCAACCGGCGATAAGCAAAGTTCTCCGACTGTATGCAGAAAATAAGTAATCAATAGCCACATCACGCCGACCCGCTCCTGGCCGCCAGCGATTTTTTGAGCTGCAGGAACCAAAATTAAAAATCCAAGTCCTGCAAATAATAATCCGAAAGTGAATTTTAAAGGGGTAGAAGGTTCTTTGCCAGCTTTATTCAGCTTTAACCAAAGGATAGCAAATACTGGTGAAAGCAAAAGTATCCACATAGAGTTAACAGACTGCCACCAGGTAGACGGAAACTCCGTACCAAAAATTGAATTAACAGTATTGCGATCTGCAAACAAAGTCAAGGTACTGCCGGCTTGTTCGAAAGCGCCCCAAAATAATGCTGCCGCCAGATAAAATATGATGATGGCTACAATTCTCTTTTTTTCATCACCATTAAACCCACCAGTCGTAAATAAAAAGAAAAAGTAAACAAAGGGTACTACAATCAAAGCTATCCCCATCAGATCAGAAAGCCCTGTGACCGTGATTGGATAAATATGAGTAAAATGCAGCAATGCCAGAACTGCGACTCCAATGATAACACCTAACAATGCCTTGCTTAAAGTCCTGGAATTTGAAGCCCGATCCCCTTGCAATTCGACAGATTTTAATCCGGCATCCCCCAGGTATTTTCCACCCCATTTGAACAGAAACAAACCCAATATCATACCTATCCCTACGATCACAAAACCCATGTTCCAATCGATCTTTTGACCTACGTAACCAGCCAGCAGTGGGGCAGTGAATGCGCCCAAATTGATACCCATGTAAAATATCGAGAATGCACTATCTCTTCGGGGATCGTCTTTGCCGTATAATGAGCCTACCATGGTAGAAACATTAGGCTTAAGTAATCCTGTCCCTATACAATTAAACAACAGGCCGGTGTAAAATCCGGACTTAGCGGTAGTGAGGCCGATCAATAGGTTGCCAGCTGCTATAAGTACCCCTCCAAAAAACACTGCATTGCGGGCACCTAAAAACTTGTCTGATATCCAGCCTCCCGGCAGATTAGTAATATATACACCTGATACATACAATGCATACAATGCTCCAGCTTCGCCTACACTCATTTCGAGGCCGGGATTTTGTCCCGATACCGCAGCGGTCATATACAAGATTAATAATGCCCTGCCTCCGTAATAACTGAACCGCTCCCACATTTCAGTGCCAAATAAAATGGCAAGTCCTTTTGGGTGTTGCTTAAACTGAGGTATGACAATCGCCGCCAGCAAAGCCAAAAAAGCTGTAAATCCTATGATCATGATTGGTTAAGGTTGGTAATAAAAGTTTTAAAAATAGGCAATTATGGTTGAATCGAAAATATTTTTACAAGCCTCTTTTGTTGAAAAAAAGATCAAAAAGATCTCGAAAAATGGTTATTTGAGCTAAATGATAATAATAATTCATCCTCGCTAATCCAAGGGTAAATTTGGATGACTGATAAATGACGAAGAAATGGGCTCCTCCTGATTTTCGTCAAGTAGTTAAGCTGCCTTTTTGATAAGTTTGCGGGGTTTTTAGCCATATAGGAAGACTAAACCATTGTCCAATCCTATAAAATCAATTTATGAATTCACCTCATGCGCTTATTTCAACATGATACATCAACTCGATAAAATATTTAAACCCAAATCCATTGCCGTGGTGGGAGCGTCTACCAAAGAAAAAAGTGTAGGACACTCTATTTTTAAGAACCTGGTAGACAATCAATTCCAAGGCAATGTATATCCCATTAACCCCAAAGCTGGTGAACTATTGGGCCACAAAGCATATCCTGCCTTGGCTGACTTGCCTGAAAAAGTAGATTTGGCAGTCATCGTTGTACCTTCAAAATTAGTGCCTTCTGTAGTCGAAGAATGCGGTCAGGCCGGGGTCGGCGGACTCATCATCATTTCGGCAGGGTTTAAAGAAGCAGGGGAAGAAGGCGAAAAAATGGTCGAAGCTATTCTTATCACCTGCCGCAAATACAAAATGAGATTGATCGGACCTAACTGCCTGGGGACTATTAATCCAAAGCTCGGCATGAACGCGACTTTTGCCAGCAGGATGGCTTTGCCCGGGAATATTGCTTTTATATCTCAGAGCGGTGCTCTTTGTTCGTCGATTCTGGATTGGGCCTGTGAACAGAATGTGGGTTTTAGCCATTTTGTGTCTATCGGATCGATGGTCGATATTGGATTTGCCGAGCTGATTGATTATTTCGGTATGGACCAGGAGACTTCGTGCATACTTATATATATGGAGTCGCTGACAGAAGCACGCAAATTTATGAGTGCTGCCAGAGCATTTGCCCGATCCAAACCCATTATCATCTTAAAAGCAGGTAGAAGCCTGGCCGGTAGCAAGGCGGCGATGTCTCATACTGGTACTTTGGCAGGCAATGATGCAGCCTTTGATGCTGCCTTTAAACGTTCAGGATGTGTACGGGTGGAGACGATATCTCAGCTGTTTAATTGTGCTCAAGCCCTATCGATGCAGCCCAGGCCAAGAGGCAACAGGTTGGCCATAGTCACCAATGCAGGTGGTCCCGGAGTCTTGGCTACTGATTATCTCATCACCAGGGGAGGAGAGCTCGCCAAATTGTCTGAAGCCAGTCTTACCAAACTCAATGCT
>Ga0138256_10000629_pt1 | contig 38470 bp, 39 predicted proteins | sample KNB2016incub_MG_FD_105486 | JGI IMG/M metagenome (GOLD analysis project Ga0138256, IMG submission 105486) | Active sludge microbial communities from wastewater in Klosterneuburg, Austria - KNB2014incub_MG | ecosystem: Engineered > WWTP > Activated sludge > Unclassified | place: Austria... | reverse complement strand
CAAGCTTTACACGAATATCGTCAATTATTTCAAAGGTTTGGTAGTATTCCGCGAGTCCCTCGTTAAACCATTGAGGCACCTCGGACCGGCCAAAGTTCGTCTCGATAATAAAGTGAACATACTCGTGAAATATCGTACCGTAGAGCTCCTTTTCGTTGCCCTCGGCTGCAAGAGCGATGTAATTGACGTCCTCGCCGGGCTGAAAGTATCCGGTGATTTCCGCGTCGGGACGGCCATCGCGCAGAGGTTTAAATGAGCGAAATGCATCGGCGTTCTTAAATACAACAACGTTTGTAGGTATCGTAGAGGTAAGATTCGTAGAGGTGAATAGCAGCCGGAACGTTTCGCGGAATTGCTCCAGTTTGGTACCGACTTTCTTGATTTGTCGTTCAGAGGCGTTGCCGACGAGTAAGAAATTCCTCGAGCGTACCTGCACCCAATTGTCTTTCGCCGTTGCAGTTGCGGCAGTTACAATAAGCAAGGCCAAGCCTGGCAAAATATGACGGATGCTCCACATTCTCCGATTTAGATGCAGGATTGCGATGATATTATAGTATCAGCGAACGCTAAAAACTGCGGAATCTCGCTTCCGACCGTTGGACGGAGCAATTTGAGGGGTATAGACAGAAGATTATGTGCGGACGGGCATCACAAGCCGAAATTGAGGCCTATAAAAAGGACATTTACGAATGGTTTCATACCGGAACATTTATCCCCCGCAAGAATTTGCGGCCGACGGAGCCGGCCTGGATTGTTGCCCGCCGCGGCGATGGTTTGATCAGGACGGTTGAGGCTCGGTGGTGGTGTCAATGGGACGGGGCCAGTCAGTTTGCAACCAAGTTTCCGACCTTTAATGCCCGTGTTGAAACTATGCACGAGAAAAAACTCTGGTCGGATCTCTTAAGAAAAGGCCAGAGATGCCTGTTTCCAATCGACAGTTTCTACGAATGGCCGATAAAGGGAAAAGGCCTTCCGCCGGTCGAGATTTTTGTCAAAGGCCGCCGGCCATACGCGCTTGCCGGATTGTGGAGCCGATACTATGAAGACGGGGAAACACGCTATTCATTTACGGCCTTTACGACTGAACCCAACGAATTTATGCGTCCTATACATGAGAAGGCAATGCCGGTCATCTTAACCAACATTGACGAGCAAAAATTGTGGCTCATGGACGGCGACGAGGCGTTGCTGCGTCCGTATGAAGGCGAGATGGAATGCGACCAGTTGGACGCTACGCTGGAACGGCTGTACCCGGACGAAAATCAAAAATATTAAGCCTCCAATCGATTGTTTGCCAATATTACGAGGGCCATCGCCGACAATTGGCCCTGGATGGGCCGGATTCGATGGAAATGCCCCACGATTGCACATTTCTTTTGTCCGATATGAACGCTACATCGGACAAACCAGTTGTTATCCTCGGGGCCGGCCTGGCCGGATTAACCGCAGCCAATTACCTTCGACGCAATAATGTCCCGGTTGTGCTTTTTGAGGCCGGCAAAAAGATCGCCGGTCTCGCCCAGAGCTTTCACGACGATGATGGATTCACATACGATTTTGGCGCACACTTTGTGACAAACCGGCTCGCCGCCAAACTCGGCATCGAGGACAATTGCCGCGTCGTTAAACATTATGCCGAAACGGTGTGGCTAGGTGGGAAAAGTTATAGCCATCCATTTGGACTGATGCGCGTGCCGCGGATGACGGTTGATGGCATTGCAGCGAAATTCGCCGCACTGGGGCGCTCAGCGACAGATCATTTATCGGCGTCTGACTGGTTTCGAGCCAGTTACGGCAACTCACTGGCCAATGAAGTTGCGATTCCGCTCACCGAGGCTTGGTCCGGTGCTGCGGCCTCTGAACTTTCCCCGGCTGTCGGCGATGGCATTTCGAGCGGGATAGGACGGACAATGTGGCTGCGGGCAGCGTCGCGCTTGACAGGACGCGCCGTAGCATGCGGTTACAGCCGCGAGCTGCCTGAGCAGGCGAGCGTTTACCACGTTTATCCCAAGGGCGGCATTGGGGCCCTGTGCGAAAAGCTGGCAGAGGGACTCGATGATGTGATTCAGCTCGAATCGCCAGTCGAGGCAATACAGGTCAAGGATGAAAAAGTCACGGGCGTTCGGGTTGCCGGGCGGATACAGGAAGCGGCAGCCGTTATTAGCACTGCTCCGGTTCACGTCCTCGGCAAGATCGTCGAAGGCAGCGACAAACTTGCGTACTTGTCGAAATTTCGATACCGGCCGATGATATTCGTAAACTTGCGTTTTGAGGGCCGAGCCCTGCTGCCTGACGTTGTGACATGGACGCCGGAAGACGAATTTCCATTTTTTCGCCTAACCGAAACGCCGCTTTCCATGCCTTGGCTCGCTCCGGAAGGAAAAACCATAATAACCGTTGATATTGGCTGTGAAAAGGATGATGAGCATTGGCGCATGGGTGACGAGGAACTGGGTGAATATTGTATCGACAACCTAAAGTCAATTATTCCGGATGCTCGAACGATACCTCGGGTGCCGCGTCATGCGAACACCTATCGCTTATCCAGTGTTTTCGCTCGAGTATGAAGAAGAACGAAAGAAACTGGCTGACGGTACCGGGATCGCAAATCTTCACACGATAGGCCGAAACGGTGAATTCATGCACATCTTTATGGAGGACGTGCATTGCCGGACAGAGCGAAAAATGGAACAGTTGATTCGCGATTTGAAAGAAGGGAATGGCTTGATCGGCAACCATGCGAATCAGATTTCAATGGAAGCCGATAATCTCAATTATAGTTGGCCAGCGTATGCTAGCGACGGCGCGATTAGTCAGGAGCACTCTCACCAGCGAGCGGCAGCACAACGGTAAATTTGGTCCCCACTGGAAGATTGTCAGAAACCTCTATCCGGCCACCGTGGGCGTTGACGATTCCATAGCAAACCGCCAAGCCAAGTCCGGTGCCTTTCCCGGCGGATTTTGTTGTAAAAAACGGATCAAAAATAAGGCCCTTTTCGGTTTCGGAAATACCGGTTCCGCTGTCTGATATCTCGACGGAAATCGCGTGTGACAGTTTTGAGGTGCTGATACCGAGCCGTCCGCCGCCTGCCATGGCGTCGCGCGCGTTAAGAAACAAGTTTAGAAATACCTGCTGCAGTTGGTCCTCGTCGGCGAAAACCCACAGGTCTTCGGCGGTAAAACGGGGTTCGATATCCAATTCCTGAAAGCTCTTGTCAAAACTTGCAAGGCGCAGAGCCGTTTTGATGACTTCGTCGATATTCACGTCGCATCGTGCCGCTGGCCGCGATCGGGCAAACTCGGTCATGTCCCTGGTGACGCGGCTGATTCGCGCTATCTGGTCCAGAATCATGCTCAGTTTTTCGCGGGTTTCAGGCGAATGCCCCTCTTGTTTGCGCAGCATTTGAACAAGTGAGGAGATGGATGCAAGCGGATTGTTGACCTCATGAGCGACGCCCGCGGCGAGCGTTCCCATCGCCGCGAGTTTTTCGGCATGGATAAGCTGGTTATTGAGACGCTGAAGCTCGTCGATGTCCGTCGCCATCTTTCGGCTCATTTCGTTAAACGAATCGGCAAGCAGGCCGATCTCGTCATTGCTTTTGCGAAGATCGACTTCAGTTCCATATGCCCCATCTGTTACCGCCAGGGCAGCAAGCGTGATGCGCTGCAGCGGCCGTGAGACTGTACGCAGGACAAGCAGTAAGAGCAGCAAATTCGGCACCAGGGCCGAGATAACGCTAAAAACCAAATAGCGGCGCCACGCCTCGTAATCCATTCCGTTGCGAAATGCCCACCACACAATTGGGACCTGAAAGAGAACAAAAGTCGCTATTGCAACGGATGCAATCGTGAGTGCGACCTTATACGTGATCGGGAATAGCCGAAATTGATTAAGGGCGGTCTGCAGCGAGAATAGCTTGAAATTGAGGATCGCGTAGGCAAATATAAAAACCCCGGGAAGGACAACGATCGAACTTAACTCCAGGAGCTGGTAATTTCCAAGATAGGGAAGCACGATATTCGCAAAGGTCTTAAGGATGCCCGTGATCGCGAGGCCCCATAGTATCGCCCCTACCTGCTGGCCCTGCTGCGTACCTTTGTAATGACGATATTTCTGAAAAAGTATGGCGGCACCGAAAAAAAAGACGCAGTAAACATAGGCAACAAACGCATATGCGAGCGGCGTTAGGTCGATGACAAACCTACCTTCTTCAAACCCGGCCTTGTTCCACAACAAACCGAATAGGGCCGCCGGTATCAGGATCAGGCCCGGGGCAAAAAGAATAGCCGCTCGGCGACGTGGGGTTCTAGCGTTTTCCGGGAATACCCACGCAAAAACCACCATCGCATACTGCATCAGTAATGCGGTTATGAAGCTCGCCGAGACCCACCAGCCGGCGGTCGAATTGCGTGGGTAAAAATTCCAGAAAATGAGATCTTTGATCGTCCAGATAGCGAGGAATGCGATGAACGCCGCAAACGTCTGATTGGCACGCTTTCTCGGATCCGCGACAAATACATAGAACCCGAGCGCAACAAGCAGGAACAATGCAAAAAGATGGAGGACCACCAGCATTGAATATGATATTAGTTCCTAAAGCGATGAGAACAAAGTTGAACTGATTGCTATGCTGTCTTGCGCATGGCAGCGGGGGCCGGACGGGTTGTTTCGGGGGCTAGGCGGAAGAGTAGATCGGATAGTTCTGCTCGGGTCGCTGCATCGGCGAGTTCGTCGCAAATTGCGATGGCCTGGATTATTAAATGGTCCCGCTCGAAGACCGGTACCGTCGCCATGAAATCTACAAATTCTCGCGCCGCGAGGTTTCGGTGAAAATCGAGCCTGCGGGCGTTGCGCCGGGCCATGCATTTAGCTGACAAATCTCTATTGCCGCCATCCGCAATCTTAAATAACTCGCTGGAACCCTTGGCGGCGGAAACATTCGCGGCCTCTTGCGAAAGGCCGGTGTAGCGATAAAATATATCTCGAAACTCGAACAGAAGTGTGATCGATTCGTGTCCAATGATTCTGTTTTCCATTTCCACTCGGATTAAATCGAGACGGCTGGTCTGAGTGTCCTTCGCAGCCTCTCGTCCTGTTATGGATTTAAATACGAAAAGTCCCGCGAAGTATGGCCAGCCCACGAACGCCAAAGCGGTTTGGAGCCAAATGCTTGCAGGGAGCATGGGCTGCGATCGAGTAAATTGGTACACGCCAAACGGCGAGCCGCAAGCCAGGTAGATAATGATAAGGTCGAGCAACGTCATTTTCAAACAATCTGCGGCAACTCTTGTTCCACAAGACTAGGCAAAATTGACATTCACTCGCAAGTGTTTATGAAAAGTTGCTTTAGTAATAATTTATGGAACAACCAATGCCGCAGATTCGTAATCAAATTGTTTGCAAATCGCAAAAATCGAGTAGTTTCTTTGCAAAATGCGAATACTTCGGTCATTTGGCCGGTGAACAAGGTGGAGGTTGATTTCATAATGACAAATAAGGCTAAGATAAAGGTCGTAAAAAAGACCGAGGCGGTTACGTTCCGGTCGAAAAAAAGGAAGGTTGCGAGTTCGAGAGCGGCGGCGCGCGAGATGGTTTCAAACGTTACCGGTTGGGTTTCGGATCTAAAGCAACGTAAGACGGAGGAGACTAAGGCGGCGTTTGAAATGCTTTTTGCGGCAAATCACCGTCCAAATGAATCATAATCCGATTTCGGCAATAATTTAATTATCATACTCGTGCGGCTGCTACCCTGGGGCCGCTTTTTTGTCTTCGCATTTTGATCTTATCGTTTGCCACCTTTCCAGTTTCATTGCTATCCTTAACTCAAAAAATCGGTCGCGACAATTAAGCTATGCAAGGGAAAGTGGTCATTGTAACTGGGGCGAGCAGCGGCATCGGACGTGCGTCGGCGTTGCTTTTTGCAAATAAGGGGGCAAAGGTTGTTGCTGTCGGCAGGAATGAAAAGGAATTACTAGCACTCGCCAAAAGCGTCAAATCCAAAACAGGTTCCGTAAATGTTCAACTTGCCGACATGGCAGAGATGACCCAGTTAGAGAGAATCGCTTCTGAAACCGTCCATTTATTTGGCCGCATAGACGTCCTTGTAAACTCTGCGGGCATAATAAAAAGCGGATCAATTGAAACCGCCACGCTCGACGAGTGGGACCGGATGATGCATATTAATCTGCGGTCGGTCTTCATTCTAATACAGAAATGTTTGCCGCATCTGATCGAGTCAAAAGGGAATATAGTTAGTGTCTCGAGTGTTGCCGGAACCCGTTCTTTTCCTAATGTATTGCCGTATTGCGTTTCGAAAGCGGCAATAGACCAATTGACCCGCTGTTCGGCGCTCGAATTGGCACCTAAAGGAGTTCGGGTCAATGCGGTAAACCCGGGCGTTGTAGTAACGAATATTCACAAGCGGGGCGGGATGGACGATGAAGCGTACAGTGCTTTCCTCGAACATTCTAAGGAAACCCATCCGATCGGGCGGGTTGGTACGCCTCAGGAAGTTGCAGAGCTTATCTACTACCTGGCATCTGACAAAGCCGGATGGATTACTGGAGCAACGTATCAAATTGATGGCGGACGAGCACAGACCTGTGCAAGGTAGCTTTTTTACAACGCGGAATCTGAACTCATAACATGAAGGTTCAATTGCTTCCAAGTTCGATCGATGAAAATGGCGTGGCGTCGCAGCGGCAGCATTTACTGTCGATAATTATCGATGACTGCGTTGCGATTGATGCGGGATCTTTGGCATTGTCCTGTTCGAACCGGCAGCGGCAGCAGATTCGCGATATCATCTTAACGCATACTCATCTTGATCACATTGCCGGCCTTCCGATGTTTATCGACGACCTTTTTGGCTGTCTTACGGAACCGATACGTATTCACGCCACGGAAGAAATGGTCGGGATACTCGAACGAGATATTTTTAACTGGTCAATTTACCCGCGTTTTTCCGAACTCTCGAATGAGAATGGCGCGGTAGTCGAGTACTGTAAATTTGAGCGTGGAGATCGTTTTGAGGTAAAACATCTGAACGTACATAGCGTCGGCGTGAATCATCCCGTATCGGCAAGCGGCTATATTGTTTCCGATGGTAACGCGGCAGTCGCAGTCACCGGTGATACGGCTGAAACTGATGATTTCTGGCAGGCATGCGCTTTAGAGCCTGACCTCAGGGCGGCTTTTGTCGAATGCGCGTTCCCGAACGAACTTGAGAGCCTCGCTTGTGTTTCGGGCCATCTTACCCCTGCGCGTCTTGCGGGCGAGATAGCAAAGGTCGCGGACCGCAGTTTTCCCGTTTTTGTAATAAATATAAAGCCGATGTACCGGGATAAGGTCATGGCTCAATTGCGCGATGCAGGCCTCCCACAGGTCGAGGTTTTGACTGTTGGAAAACCTTACACATTCTAGAGCTATTTGGTTTTTTCCCGCAGGAAATTGATTGCTTCAAACGCGGTTTCACGGTATTCGCCATCGATATCGTGCAGTGTAACGCGGCCGTTGGGCAAAACGGACTTTATACGGAAGGTGCGACCCTCGCGCGAAGCTGTTCGCATTATCTCTGCCCGAAAGGTGACAGGCATCTCGGGCCTGGCCCAGATGTTTTTTATTTCCTCGTCGTCATTGTATCGTTTTCGCATATCAGGATTCGTTTTCAGGCGGCTTTTTGTGCTTTGCCTTTCGCAGTGATGGGTGCTGCTTTTCCTCTGGCAAGTCCTTGCCCATTTTCCTGCTAGGCGGAGCCGTCGGCTTTCTAATCGAATCGAAAACCGGTCGCGAATCCTCCCTTGATTTCTTTTTTGCCGGCATGCAGCGATTGTATCAGATTTGCATAAAGAATAACTTATTGACATTGCAACCGAAAAAATTCAGTATATTGGCGTCACCGACGACCAACGGGACTTGCTCGCAATCGATCTATCCGCCTTGCCGGGAGTACTAGATGAGTAACAATAGACGGCCTTTCTGGCTGCCAGCTTCAAACTATTACGTGCTTTCCATCGCTGTCGCCGCAGCTTTCTTCTTTGTAGTCTGGGGCATCCTGCATGACGGCGGAGATGAAACGCCATGGATAACCGCAGGCTTAAGCGCGAGCGTGTTAGTTTGCGGTGCCGTAATACTTCGCGAGGTGATTCTTCGCCGGGCAGACAGACGGTTTTTGCTTCAACAGCAGGCGATGGAGAGGCGATTGAGGGCGGCGCCGGTTCGTCCGAGCGTTACTCACCATTCCAATAAGCTTACTATCGAGCGAAATGCGGCAATCATGCACGAAATCCGGCAAAAATCAGATGCCGCGAATCTCCTGAATAAGTTCTCGGCCGGACACCGTGAGGTCTTTGAGATTTGCGCTGAGTATATCTCTCTAAATGAAAGCGAACTAAAACTCGTGAATCCGAATTCTCCAAGACTCGCTCCCCTATTAAAAAGCCGTTCGAAGGCTGCCGAGTATCATCGCCATCACATGCTCAGATGGGCTGAGATAGAGTCTAAAACACTAACGAATAGCGCTCGCGACCTTGCCAAAGCGGTTGATAAGGTCGCGGCGGCACAGAACGCTTTGGTAGTGGTTGAGTCTGCCCTGCGTTCGTATCCGTCTGAGGAAACTCTTTTGCAGTCGCGTGACATTCTGCGTGATTTAGTAGTGTCGATAAACGTTTCAGATTGGGTAGAACGAGCCGAACGGGCAGCATTCAAAGGCAATTACACTGAGGCAGTCGGCCTGTATCAGGATGCACTGTTCTATCTCGGCCGCGATGGCGTTAGAAGTGATGTCCGAGATGAGGCGGCACGCCGGATAAATGACGAGATGCTGCACTTGCGTGGCTTCGAAAATGAAGCCGACAGTTGAGGAGGCGTGATTGGGTTGCTAATATTTAGTAATAATGATCTCGCAGCGGTGTCCTAAATGTAATAGCAGCCGAATAAGACGCGGGTATCGTCCGACGTCGATCCTTTCCAAGATATTCTTCCGCTACAATCTGTTGTGCGACGGGTGCAATTGGGAATTTAAAGGATTTGCCGTTCCCGGAACGGTTGATACGCGTTCGGGCAGCAAGAAAAAGCGAACCTAATCGGCAAATTTGGTAAAGAGAGGCGGCTGGCTTGGAACGATCTGCCTGAATCCGTAACAAAAGTGAAGCAATATTTGACAGCTTTTATTTTTCTTTTGGCTGCGTACCCGATCTTTGGCCAGCTTCCTGTTCCAATCAAAGCTATAACTGCAGATGACGAGCTGATTCATTACGGTGACGTGATCGATCTTGACGTCGTTGGCGGTTTTGAATATGACTGGCGCGGCACTATTAGCCCCGAAGGGTTTCTCGACGGTCTCGATGGTTACAGTGATCCGATCTACGGGCTTTGCCGGGCTGAAAAGGACATTGCTGCGGAAGCGGAGCGTATTCTCGGAAGAACCCTTCGCGACCCAAAGGTAATTGTGCGTATCATCGACAGGTCGAACCGCGCGGTTGTGCGGCTAGAGGGAGCTGTACGAACACCGAGCCGGTTTCGGATCCAAAGAAAGGTGCTTCTGAGCGAGTTGCTGGTGATGGCCGGTGGTCTGACAGATGGAGTAAGCGGCGAAGTAACGATTTACAGACCCAAGAATTTGAGTTGTTCGGCCACAATTGTGCCCGCATCATCAAGTTCAGAGCGGTTGCCTGCAAAAGACAACGGATCGCCACTCACTACCATCAAAATCACTGATTTATTGAGCGGAAAAGAATCTGGCAATCCGCAGATATTGAGCGGGGACATTATTACGGTACCGAAAGCCTTGCCGATTTACGTAATTGGCGCGGTAAACAGCCCAAGGCCTGTTTTTACGAGAGAAAAGATGACGGTTAGCCGGATAGTTGCCATTGCCGGCGGATTGGCAAAAGATGCGAATGGTGCCAAGGTTTCGATTTTTCGGCGCGAGGGGCTAAATGTCAAAACTGTCGAGGCCAATTTGGACAAAATAAAGAGTGGTGAGGAAAATGATGAAATTTTGCTCCCATTTGATATAGTAGAGGTTGCGGCCAAGGGCGGTGGCAAAAGAAAGTATCCGCCTGCGGCTGCGAACGACGAAAATAGGAACCGGACGAAAGGGGAATTGCCGCTTCGGATTGTAGATTGAGTTAATCTCGATATCGAAAAAAGTTGGTAACCTGCCGGCGTCAGGATTCGTCATGTGAAGTAGGATCGTTTTATAGGTTGAAATGGCTAATAACAAGAAGATTGGCCGGCGAACGCTGGCATTGTTGTGGTTAGGAGGGGCTGCAATACTCATTGGGGTATTGATTGCCTACGAGTACATCTCGGTATTGTATTTACTGGCGACGCTGTTTCTCGTCGGATTACTTTTGGTCGTTGCTTTTGCTGATCTGGAAGGGGTCGGCCGTCTGGACGACGAGGAAAACGCTCGACGCGTATAGACTGAAATGCCTAGGTTACGGACTCTTATTGTTGCGGTGCTTGTCGTCAGTATGACGGCCGTAAACTTGCTTGCAAGTTTTTCGCCGGCCGCACCTGGCACGTCCGAACCACTGCGGTTGCGATGGAAGGGCAATGTGATAAAGATCGCTGTCTCAACCTCTGTCACGGAACCGAACGCAAACATCAAATTTGATAGCGATGTTTTTGGTGCGATAAGACGAAGTGTCGATGCCTGGCAAGCTGCGGCAGATATTCAGATCGAGATCGAGCGGTCGGACAAACAAAGTCTTAGCCCTTCGGGCATAAGCGGCGACGGGGTCAGTTTGATAACGATCGCGCAATCGGTTGAAAATGTATTGCTTTTCTCGAAAGAACCGATGGCCGAGTCCGCTAAGACCCGGGTATTTTACAAGAATAGCCAAATCACCGAGGCGGATATAGTCCTGAATCCATTTCAGCAGTTCTCGACGGACGGCACGTTTGGGACGTTTGATCTTGAATCAACTCTAACGCACGAGATTGGCCATCTTCTTGGCCTTCGGCATTCGGGTGTGCTTGGGGCCTCGATGTCGAGCAGTCTTGCTCGAAACGGCACATTTGGTCTCGCAGACGTGACCGGTCGAAAACTTGCCGAAAGTGACATTGCTGCAATTCGCGACCTTTACGGCACTCGTGAGTCTGCGGAAGCCTGCTGCGGTGCGATCGCCGGCAAACTGACGACGGCGTCCGCCAAACCTGCCCGAGGTGTTCGTGTGTGGGCAGAAGAGAGCAGCACCGGTCGGGTTGCCGCACAGACCGACACGGCACCGGACGGCAGTTTTAAGCTCGGTGGCCTTTCAGAGGGTACGTATGGAGTATTCTGGCAGCGCGAAGGTGACGCTGTACCGTCGTCGGTAGGTGGATTGGGGACAATTAAGATCGAAAAGGGCGAGACGCGAACGTTGAATGAGAAAGTTTCGCTAACGCGCGCAAATGTTACATTAAGTTACGTTGGGGTCAATAATCAGCTTACCGACTCGGCCGTTACGCTTGCGTCAGATCGTGAACATTCGATCTTTCTTGGCGGAAAAAACCTTGACCGAAAGAAAGTAACCGTCGAGTTTAACTCGCCCTACATTACGGTTATGCCAAATTCTATGGCCGACCAGGATTTCGGCGACGGGGTTTCGGTAATCAGTTTCAATGTTGCCGTTCATGTCGATACCCCGCCGGGGGTTTACAGTATTTTCGCCACTGCAGCCGACGGTTCGATGACCTCGCTGATCGGGGCGTTAAAGGTTCAATAGATAGAATAATTTGCCGGAAAAGTAATTTGAAATTTTCTCCTTTGGGCAGTTGCGTTTTTCGAAAAAGGATTAGATAATTGTCTTGTTCACCTCCCGGTGAACATCGGTCGCTTCGGCGGCCACGGGGCGACGGTGTGGGAGACGTCGCCCCATTACTATTTCTGCACTCTCAACTTGACCCTGCGGCTCATCAGCGTAAAATCAAAATGTTCCACCCGAAGTGGTTGTTAGACTGTTTCGTTTTTGCTGTCTATTTATAATACTGTACTCAAATTTGTGAAGCAGACCCGCAGATGCCCGAAGCAGAGCGGTTTTTTTGATTTTGAGAGATGAAAACAAACGAACGAAGCTGGTTTAAGAAATGGCTTTATCGCGGCGTGCCCGAAATCGAAGGGCCACATGAGCCCGAAGGCCGGCATCATCAGCATTCATGGTGGAAGGTTATGTGCCTGACCGGCGTCGATTATTTTTCGACGCTGGGGTATCAACCCGGCATAGCCTTTCTGGCAGCCGGAACACTTGCTCCGTTCGCAACCTTTGTGCTGGTGCTGCTGACGCTGTTTGGGGCCTTGCCGATGTATAAGCGCGTGGCTGAGGCCAGCCCGCATGGCGATGGTTCGATCTCGATGCTCGAACGCCTGTTGTCGCGTTGGAAAGGCAAGATGTTCGTTTTGATCCTGCTCGGCTTTGTCGCGACCAGTTTTATCATTACAATCACACTATCCGCTGCCGATGCCACGGCGCACATAGTTGAAAATCCATTCGTAACTCAGCACCTAAAATTTCTGCACCATGAGGTCATAGTTACCCTTGTGTTGATTGGATTGCTAGGCCTCGTATTCTTAAAGGGCTTTAGCGAGGCGATTGGCATAGCGGTCGCCATTGTTGCTGTATATTTGGTGTTCAACGTTATTGTCATTGCAACCGGATTGTACGAAATTTTCTGGCTGCGCCCCGAAGTCTTCGTTAATTGGCAGGCCCTCGTCTGGTCCGATACCAATGTCGGTGGCAGCGTTTTCTGGCTCGTAATCGCGTCATTGTGGTTCTTTCCAAAGCTGGCGCTTGGTTTGTCGGGGTTTGAAACCGGTGTAGTCGTTATGCCGCTGGTAAGCAGCGGAACGAAGAAAGATGCTGCTGCCGAGACCGCTGTCGAACGGACCGGCGTGTCTGAGGAAGACATGACGGATGCGGAGCGGGAACATATCGAGGGGCGCATCAGAAACGGAAAAAAGCTGCTGAGCGGTGCGGCGATAATCATGAGCGTCCTGTTGGTGGGGAGCAGCATTATTACGTCAATGCTGATCCCGGCCGACAAATTTCAACCGGGCGGCGAGGCCAGTGGCCGTGCGATCTCATACCTCGCCCATACGTTATTGGGTGATATTTTTGGCACGCTCTACGATATTTCAACAATTCTGATATTGTGGTTCGCGGGAGCATCAGCCATGGCCGGGCTTTTGAATATTGTGCCTAGATACCTGCCTCGATATGGAATGGCACCAGATTGGGCGCGGGCAACCCGGCCTTTGGTTTTTGTCTTCACAGTAATCTGTGCCATTGTCACAATAGCGTTTGAAGCCGACGTTAGCTCGCAGGGCGGAGCGTATGCAACCGGCGTTTTGGTTTTGATGGCATCGGCGGCGGTTGCTGTTTCCATTTCGGAATGGCGAAAATCGAGAACAAGCTGGATCGGTTTTGCACTCGTAACATTGATATTCTTCTACACAATTGTTGTCGGAATTATCGAGCAGCCGAGCGGTATAAAAATCGCGTCGTTCTTTATTTTTGCCATCATCGCAACGTCATTTATTTCTCGAGCCATGCGCTCGACTGAGATTCGGATCGATAAAATCGAAATGGACGAGGCGGCCCAGGCGTTCATAGACGACATCAACGAGGAAGGCGAAATAAGGATTGTTACAAACCGGCGCGAGACCGGCGATGTTACGGAGTACCGCTTTAAGGAGCACGAAAAACGAGTTGACAATCATATTCCTTCGTCTGATCCGGTGCTATTCTACGAGGTGGAAACGGGCGATGCGTCCGAGTTTAAGGGCAAGCTCTTTATACGCGGTGTCGATGTCGAGGGCTATCGGATATTAAGGACACAGGCCCCGGCCGTGCCAAACGCAATTGCCGGCTTTCTGCTGTACCTGCGTGACCGGACAGGAAAGATTCCGCACGTTTATTTTGGATGGAGCGAGGGCAATCCACTTATTTATCTTGCTCGGTATATTCTGTTTGGAGAAGGTGATACGGCACCCGTGACGCGGGAAATCTTAAGGCAGGCGGAAGACGACCCTGAAATGCGGCCAAATGTTCACGTCGGAGGCTAAGAACCGTTGGCGATAGCCGCATCGGCAAGGCCGCTGGTTTCCGCAAAACACTCGCGACAATAGACAGGCCGTCCCTGGCAAGGATAAAAGGGAACCGTTGTAAGCGTTGAGCATCTTGCACATTCCGCCTTAACTTCTATCCTGTGTCGTTTTCCGGTTGCTTTGGAAAGCTCAATCGCTTCGAGCCGTTGGTTCTTTGCCTTTTTGCAGCCCTTGCAGCGCTTCGGCGGATTTTGTAATTGCTTGTCGCGAAAGAACGTTTGTTCGCCGGCTGTCCAAATAAATTGTTGTGAGCAGTCGATACACTTTATGGCAAGGTCATCAAAGTCGGAATGCGGTTGATGGCCAACGATTTCCGCGGTTTCGTCAATGTCGCTCAATGTCATAACCAAATGCTCCGATTCAGTCGATGCTCGATTTGGTCCTTTGAGAAGTGTACTAACGAGTTTTCACGGCTTGGGTTGACCGCAAAACAATTCCGGTCATATTAGCCGGATGTCATGACATTACAACTATCGGTTTTGGGTGTCAAGTCAAAAGGTTTGACCAATAGATTTGAGGCAATTTTGGTATGAATATTCTGGTAATCGGTTCCGGCGGCCGCGAACACGCGATTTGCCGAAACTTTGCAAAAAGCCCTAAGGTGACCCGCTTGTATTGTGCGAATGGAAATGCCGGTATTGCTGCTATTGCTGAATGTGTGCCGATTTCGCCTGACGCCATCAGTGAATTGGCCGCCTTTGCCCAAGAGGCTAAGATCGACTTGACCTTTGTCGGCGGGGAAACACCGCTCGCCTTGGGGATTGTCGATGAATTTGAAGCGCGAGGCCTAAGGATTGTCGGGCCTGGCAAACAGGCCACTCGGCTCGAATCCAGCAAATCGTTCGCGAAAGATTTCATGGCGCGACATGGGATTCCGACGGCTAGATATGCCGTGGCACATTCACCCGGATTTGCTGTTGCTGAGTTGGAGAGCGGTAATTTTGGAAGTGAAGCCACGCCGGTCGTAGTCAAGGCAGACGGACTGGCAGCCGGAAAAGGCGTTGTAATGGCGCCGAACCGGGCCGAAGCGATAATGGCTATCAATGACTTGGCTGAATTAGTCGGCATGGCGGCAGCGGCGACAATCGTTCTCGAAGAATGTTTGATTGGCAAAGAAGTCTCGCTACTAATGTTCGCCGATGGTGAAGATTTTTACCTTATGCCGCCAACTCGCGATCATAAGCGGATAGGTGAGAACGACACTGGCCCAAACACCGGCGGAATGGGTACGTTCACCGACGCATCCTTGCTAAGTTCCGAGGACATGGAAACGATTGTTGCCCAAATAGTTCGCCCTACGCTGCATGGATGCAGCCGCGAGGGTTTTCCGTTTCGAGGGATACTCTTTCTTGGTCTGATGATGACCGCCGAAGGCCCAAAGCTGCTCGAATACAATGTCAGGTTCGGCGACCCTGAGACGCAGTCGATCCTCGTTCGTCTCGAAACTGATCTCGTCGATATTTGCGAGGCGGTGCTAAGCGGAAGACTTGGAAAAATTCGGGTCAATTGGCGGCCGGGCAGCTCGGCCTGTGTTGTAATGGCTGCCGCTGGTTATCCCATGACGCCGCAAACCGGCGATGTGATAAACGGCCTAGATCGCGCCAAAGGGGTGGTTGGAGTTGAGGTTTTCCATGCAGGAACGGCCCGCTCAGGAACTGATATCATTACGGCCGGCGGTCGAGTGCTTGGCATCGCCGCCACGGGCAAAGATTTGGAGACCGCCCTGACGGCGGCCTATGCAGGTGTAGATCAGATCGAATTCGCGGGCATGCAGGTAAGACGCGATATAGGCGGAACCGCGAAAAAAGCCGATCCCGCCTAAAGCCTAAGCCGGCTCATTTCTGAGGTTTTTTTCCGGAATAGGGAATAGCGCCCAAGCCATTGAGATTCATTTCGCCCGATATTTTTCCGTCTTGCACTTTTCCTGACATCGTCCCTTCGATAGTTGAACCTTGCGCATTGACAATTATGGTCGAAGTGAACGAATCGCCTTCGATCTTGATGCCGCTAAGCGGGGCCTCGCCGAGTTCGGTTACAACCGAACCTTTATAGCCGTCAGCCGTTTTTTCAAGTTGCAGGATTCCGGCGTAGTCTTGGCCCGGGGCGGCAATTACCACATCCCATTTGGCCAATAACGCACTCTCCGTCTTTTTTGTCTCGTCAGCCTTTGGCTTGGCCGGCTCGGCTGCTTTCGGCTGGGCCGTTGCCGCCATTGCGAACACAAAAACGAATAGAGCTGACAGGAACAGGGGTAGCATTTTTTTCATATTAATTCTTTTGTCCTCATTAAAATTTCTGCGATTAAATCGTATTGCATTTTACCAACTTTCCTGGCGTCTGGCATAGCCCAATTGTCAACCTCCTATTGCAACACCGCTGCCTTACTCGAGAACTCGTCCGCTTCCTTGGTTAGGCCGTACTTTTGACAAAAGCGTGCAAGCTTGTCATACCGTTCCGATTGGTCGGCATCCGACAGCCAGCAAATCTTTGCTGTACATTCGGGGCACGCGTCGATCGGTCTGGAGTCCGTTTCGGCGAGGTGATTTGTGCCGCTCATCAGGCATTCGTATTTTGTGCAATGCCGCATCGAGAACATATGCCCGGTTTCATGTGCCGCGATCTTCAGCGTGCGAATCAGAAAATTGCGCTCGTCGGTATTGTCGTCCATTCGGGAAAGCGACCAAACGCCTACGCGATTTTCAAGACTTGCCTGGCCAAAAACGTAGTTCAGCGAATCATTTGGGTACAGGTCGTCGATGGTAAAAGCGATCAGTGCGGCCGCGTCATCCGGCAAGATCGGCGTTAGAATATCATCCAGAATGTATCCAGTCTTGATCTGCCGGGTTTTTGTCAGCTTGTTTTGGCGGATATTTGGAGGCCTTACTACGAGCGGTCGCGATGGCATATGTTCGACAGAAAGGTCGTAAAACACTTCAAGATAATCGGCTGTCGTTTGAATTATCTTTTGCTGTTTGGCATTAAATGTGCCGAGCGGCAGAACGTATATCTTTTGCCGCTGCTTGGTTGGTTTGACCGGTCCGGCGTCGAGATACTCTTCAAACGTCTGCCCCGGTTCGTTGTGGCTGCCTAGCCAGTCATAGCTCGCGGGCTTGCCCATCGGCCGGAAGAAGGGCGCGACCTTTTTGATATTTGAGCGAAGTTCGGCCAACTCTTTTTTAGCCTCGCGTGCCGCTGACATATTTGAGACCGGCCGATTATTGGCCTCGGAACACGCCAGAAATGCGATCATGACTGTAACCAGTAGTCCCGCGCCTGGCAAAAACCGGACAATCGTATAGGCGATTTGCCTTACTCGATGCAAACTAATATTCATCAATCGATTTGCGATACGATTCAAAATTTCGCGTCATCTCTTGCAGAGAGTCACCGCCAAATTTTTCGCGCATCGAATTTGCGAGCGTGATTGCGACCATGGCTTCGCCGATGACACCGGCAGCGGGTACAGCCGTTATGTCTGACCGTTCGAAAGCAGCGAGATTGTCTTCCTTTGTGTCTATGTCCACCGAATGAAGCGATCTTCTCAGAGTTGCGATAGGCTTCATGTAGCCGCGAATGCGAAGCTCTTCGCCGTTTGTAATACCACCTTCCAAGCCGCCTGCCCGGTTCGTTCTCCGAACGAATTGAGACGAGATATTGGAGGTGGAACCTGTGGTCACTTCCTCTTTTCTCTCGCCTGTTGGTTGTCTCGTCTCAAAAAAGATCTCATCGTGTACCTCAGATCCCGGCCGCCCGGCGTTTGCAACGCCTTCGCCTATTTCGACGGCTTTGATCGCATGGATGGACATCACGGCTCGAGCGAGGCGTCCGTCGAGTTTGTCTTCCCATGAAGTATGCGATCCGAGCCCGACTGGCAATCCCTTTGCGACTACTTCAAAGATACCGCCCAGCGTGTCGCCTTCGACCTTTGCCTCATCGATGAGTTTCATCATTGCCTTTTGACTGGTATCGTCCACGCAGTTGAGTGGTGAATCAGACGGAATTGAACAAATCTCTTCCCATGGTCGCCAGAGCGGGACAGCCTGTATATGGCCGAGTTTGATTACGTGGCTTTTGATCTCGACGCCAAATGCGGCGAGAAGCTGTTTTGCAATTGCCCCACATGCGACACGCGCGGCCGTTTCGCGTGCCGAGGCACGCTCTAAAATGTCGCGCAGGTCACGGGTTTGATATTTCTGGCCGCCGGCAAGGTCTGCGTGGCCGGGACGAGGACGCTTAACAATCCGCGGGTTTTTAGGTTGGTTTTCAATTTCGACCGCCGACATTATCTCTTGCCAATGCACAAAATCGTCATTTTTTATCATCAGGGCGATCGGCGAACCGAGTGTTTTTCCATGGCGGACGCCAGAAAGTATCTCAATGGTATCCGTTTCGATTTTCATGCGTCCGCCGCGGCCGTACCCTTGCTGACGGCGCCAAAGTTCATGGTCGATGGCAGAAATATCAATTGGAAGGCCGCCGGGAACGCCCTCGATGATTGCTACGAGGGCCTTGCCGTGCGATTCGCCTGACGTTGTGAATTTGAAGAACATAAGTGATTTTACCTCTGTGACCGAGGAGATAGCTTGAATTTTCCACAGATGAACAGAGATAACACAGATACTAAACTAGTCACCTGGACCTTTTCCGATCTGTGCGGATAATATTTTCTCTGCGTTTCCGCAGCTCCGGGGTTCAATTCGTTTTCGGCGAAAGGCTATCAACCCGATGCTTGCAATTATTAGCAAACCGCCGACACCAGTTTGCGGCGGCAAGGTTTCACCTAAAACAATCGCTCCCGCGACAACCGCTATCAGTGGCGTCACCAGGGAGATCATCATCGCTTTGGTCGATTCGATTTTACCCAATAGCCAGTAATAAAGCCAAAACGCTGCAATGGTGCCGATGATTGACAAATATGCGACACAACCGACTGCACGCCAGGTCCAATTAAGCGTGAACGGATTTCCCTCGGCTGCGAGGCTGTAAATAATAATAGCCGGCAGACCGCAAATCATTTGGCATAAAAGCAGGGCTCCGGGGTTTATCGCCCCGCCTCTAGCCTTGACCAGGATCGATGCTTGCGAAGCGGCATATGCTCCGATAACGATAGCGACGCTGCCTAGAAAAGCCATCAGGCTCTGAACTTTCAATTGGTCGATGAAGATTATTGCAACGCCAATCACGCCGACTAGGACGGCGGCAATCTTCAATTTTGTTATTCGTTCGCTTGGCAGGAATATCCATGCGAGCACCAGGCCGAAAATAGTGATCGTTGATTGTAGAACGGCGGCGAGTCCCGACGTAATGTAAACCTCGCTCCAAAAAACCATGCTGTAATTTATCGAGAATTGGAGTATGCCGGTCAGAGCGAAGAGTCGCCATTCTCTGGTGCCCGTTGGGATCGAGATTCGCTGAACGCGAAGCAAAACATAGAGAATAAAGGCGGCGGCGAGAAAGCGGGCGGCCGAAAACGTTATTGGGGGCAGGTCGGCAAGCCCGATCTTGATAAAGATCCACGTCGAACCCCAAATAAGGCACAGCAAGACCCAGATGAGAATAGCTTTCATCAATCGCGTTCGTAAAAACTAAGCGACGTTTCGCCTTGTTTGATTATGCGCCAACGGCGAATCGATCCTATTTCATCCGGCATATGTTTTTTTGAACGATGTTCGACGACCAGAAGTCCGCCGTCCTTAAGCAGAGTTGAATTAAACCCAAATTCGTGCATAACCAAAGAGTAATCTGCGTCATACGGCGGATCAAAATATGCTATGTCCCAGCCGGTCTCATGATCACGCCCGGTAAAATTTTCGGCGTCGAGGCCCAACACATCCGTTTGAGATTCAGGAATGTCGAGTTTATCGAGATTTTCTTCGATCAGAGCACAGGATTTTTTTGAACGATCGACAAAGGTTACAAATAGGCACCCGCGCGACAGAGCCTCGATACCAATACCGCCGGTTCCGGCACACAGATCGAGAAAACGAGTTTCGCCATCGATCCTCGGAGCGAGAACACTAAAGAGAGTTTCTCGGAGCCTGTCGGATGTCGGCCGGGTTTTGTTGTCTGGCGGGCTCTTGAGCACGCGGCCGCCGTAAAGTCCCGAGATCACTCGCATGATCCTAGTGTACGGGAAACCTTTGGATGACGGCAAAGGCGGCGGTTGAAACCCAAATTTTGTTATCCGATATTCCCGAGCTTAATATTCTTGTCTGAGCGAGCGATTTTTACCAACGCGGACGTAGCCGCAGAGAGCCGTCGTTCAGTCAGATAATGTTCTGCTTCCTGCCTGGCGGCAAGCAGTATTTCCAGGTCGCGAACAATATTGCCGACGCGAAAGTTCTGGATTCCGGACTGGCGCGTTCCAAGGATTTCGCCCTGGCCACGGATTTCGAGATCTTTCTCGGCGATTTTGAAACCATCTGATGTCGATTCCATTATGCCTAGCCGCTCTTTTGCAACGGCCGTTTTCTTGAAATCCGTCAGCAAGACGCAAAAGCTCTGTTCCGCACCGCGGCCGACGCGCCCGCGAAGTTGGTGCAATTGTGAAAGGCCGAAACGCTCGGCGTGCTCGATAACCATCAGCGAGGCATTTGGCACATCAACGCCCACTTCGATGACCGTCGTCGAGACAAGAATGTCGAGGCGTCCGGCGACGAAATCGCTCATGATTGCTTCTTTTTCGGCAGATTTCATCTTGCCGTGCAGCAGCCCAACTGTGTTTTGCGGGAAAATTCGATTTCTCAGGTCGTCATACATGCTCGTGGCTGCCTTTAGGTCGAGCTTGGCCGATTCCTCGATCAGCGGGTAAACGACGTAAATCTGGCGGCCGAGCCTTATTTCGCGTTCGATACCTTTGTAAACGCCATGACGCTGGTCTTCGCCCACGACAACAGTCTTTATCGGAGTCCGGCCTGGCGGCATTTCATCGATTACTGAGACATCGAGATCGCCATAAACTGTCATTGCCAGCGAACGAGGTATCGGTGTCGCCGTCATGACCAGAATATCCGGATTCAGTCCGAGTGCCCGCAGTTGCGCCCGCTGAAGCACACCGAACCGGTGTTGCTCATCAATAACGGCGAGGCCGAGTTTTGAAAATCTAACGCCGTCCTGAATTATTGCATGTGTACCGATGACGAGGTCGATATCACCCGCCGCAAGAGCCTCGTGAATTTTTCGTTTTTCAGCGGCTTTGGTACTGCCGATCAGGAGTTCGATGCGATAGCCGGTCTCGGCAAAGATTGTGCGAGCGTTGCGAACGTGTTGTTCCGCCAATATCTCAGTCGGAGCCATTAGAGCGGCCTGATACCCATTTTCCATTGCCGCAAAGATTGCTAGAAACGCGACAATCGTCTTGCCGCTGCCCACGTCGCCCTGGATGAGGCGGTTCATCGGAGCGTCGGATTTGAGGTCGAAAAAAATTTCGCCAACGACCCGCTTTTGTGCGTCAGTCAGCATAAATGGCAGAAGCTTTTTGAGGCGGTCTTTCGTCGTGTTCGAGATCTCGATTACCGTTCCCTTTGGCTCCTTTTGCCGTTCACCTCTAAGTAGCTGCATTGAAAACGACAGCCAGAAAAATTCGTCAAAGATCAATCGTATATGCGCGCGGCTGCGACACATTTCATATTCAGCAATTGACGAGTCGTCTGGCGGAAAATGAATTTCCTTTACTGCCTGGGCCCTTGGGAGCAGCTTTTGCCGGTCGATCAAATCGGCCGGCAAAGTTTCGGCAATGGAACTGTGGTCTAGTTCTTCGACTAAGTTGTGAATAATTTCGCGTAGGCGCTTTGTCTGAAACGGCCCTAGTTTACGGTAGATCGGCACGCGTCGGCCGCTATGGATAGGGGCGAATTCAGGGCGTTCGCGATCTTCCGCGAGATCGTCCGAGTCGCTATGGCCGGCGGCTGCAGCCTGGATATCGACCGAGGTACCGGCTGAGGCTGACGTAACGGAACCGAAATCCAACCCGAGCCCTGGGAGTATCTCTAATTCCTCAGGCTTATTGACCATCAACGCAAAGGTATTTCTACGTTCGTCGCGTTCCCATCTTCCATAGGCTACAAAGCGAGTGCCCCGGGCAAACCTTTCCTGGTAGTAGGCAACAATCCGGTCTGCTGCTTTACCCGAAACAAACCATTTTACGACTACGGGCCGTTGGCTGCGGGCGGCATCGGCACCGCTGATCTCGAAAAGGTAAAGCGGCGGTTGGCGTGGATTTCGGTTTTTCCCGACACGAAAGCCGCCCGATACTTTCACATACACCTCTACGGCGGCCTCCATTCCGTCTTCGATTTTGTCGATCGATATAAGATTCGAACGATCCTCGTACCGGGCCGGAAAGTAGTTGAGCAAATCTTCGACCGTTGCGGATTCGGGGTCGGTTTTAGCGGCGAAACCAGCCACCGCCACCGCCAGTTTTCGTCTGTTTGCCGACGACAGGCCGACAAGTTGGGCGCCGGAAAGTTCAACCAGCGGTGTCGATATTTTAATTCCGTCGGTTGGCATTATTTTCTTGTCAGGCGATAGATCGCCGTGCCGGTAAGAACTGAATCGAGGGGCATCTCGCGAAATTTCGCATTTAAACGCGTCAGGTCCATTGCTTTATCGTCGAAATAGTCGCGATAGAGCACCTCGACATCGAGCCCGGCACCTTCAAAGGCTGCTAGAAACTCGTGATGGCGTTTACGGTTTGGAACTCCGCGATTCGAACCGGTAATGTGCCAAGTTCGATCCGAAAACCGCAGAAAGGTTCCCGGATCCCGATAGCTGAACCACACATCGTGCGGCCCGAAATCGACCCGGTGCAGTCCGATCCCGCCATCATTTAAGATTCGATTGTGAAGGCCGGCAAATGCCTCAACGCTTGATACGTGTTCACCCACCTGAAATGAGCAGATGATGTCGAATTTTTTCTCAGTTTCTGCGGACTCGAGCGGCTTGCCGTTAAGTTCGAGCAAGGTTTTGGCATTCTCAGGAAAGCCTTCCGACGAGATAGCCGGGTTCCAGTCTAAATTTGGGTAAAAGCGGGACCAATTTTCTTCTATTGCACGATACCAACTTTTGGCGGTAGCTCCGTAGTAGTTTCCCGGGAAACGGTCGATGACACCATAGTTCGACGCTCCGCCAGCGAGAATGCTGATCCCCGATGTCAGGTAATCGCCGGGGCCGATTTCACATACCGATTTGCCGCGCAAATCGCCGACGTATTCAAGCAGGAAACTGAGGCTCTGAAATGCGTAATCGCAAAGATATTTGTCGATGTCAGGCGTCTCAATTGCTGTCCTCGGCTGCTTCAGCCGCCAATTTCGAATCCTCGGCGAACCCATCAGTATATTCTTGGCGATCTGCGTGACCAGGTCGCGAGCAATATTCAACTGTCCAGATCGGTTGCGTTCCATTAGTTCGCGCTCTTGAGATCGAGCGTGAAAGGATTAAAGTCGGTGTCGCGGTCGTAAAAATCTTCATGCTCTGCCCTTTTGAGGGCTCCAACTATCCAATAGGTGAACGGCGTTGCGACGATTTCCCAGAGAACCTTAATAAAATAATTGCCGATCATGACGCTGACAACCTGTTCGGTGGACCACATTCCGAGAAAGGCGAGCGGGTAGAAAATAAGGCTGTCAATGGCTTCGCCCGCAAACGTAGATCCAATTGTTCGTGTCCAGAGATGACGGCCCTCGGTCAGGAGCTTCATTTTTGCAAGCACAAACGAATTTACAAATTCGCCGACCCAAAATGCCAGAAGCGATGCTCCGACAATGCGCCACGTCTGTCCGAAAATAAGGTTGACGGCCGCTTGCTGCTCCGCAGACATCGTTTTCGCAGCCGGTAAACTCGTAACGGCCCAGGCCATAAATGATGCAAATATTAGTGAGCCAAATCCGGCCCAGATTACCCGCCTCGAGCGAGCGTAACCGTAAACTTCTGTGAGTATGTCGCCAAAAAGATAACTCAGCGGAAAGAACAATACGCCCGTGCCGAAGATGTACTCACCGTAAAACGGAAGCTGAATCGACGAAACCTTATGAACGCCTATCAGGTTGGCACTCAACAAAACGGCCACAAACGCTGCCGTAATTAGATCGAAATATTTATACTGTCGCACAGCCGCCATTCAAGGATTGTAGCAAAAAAAGAAAGCAGTCCAATTCGATTGGACTGCTTTCGGTATATGTCGCGAAAAAATTAGGGTTTGGACCGGCTTATGCCAAACTATTCACGTGTTTTGTTAGCCTCGACTTATAGCGGGCAGCGGTGTTTTTGTGAATGATTCCCTTGTTAACAGCTTTATCGATCAGCGAAACCGTCGGGTACAAAAGCTCAGTACTGACAGTTTTATCGTGCCCGGCGACTGCCGATCGCAGCTTTTTGATCGACGTGCGCAGTTTGCTGCGGTTGCTTCGGTTTATCTCGTTGCGCCTTGCATTCTGCCGTATGCGCTTTTCTGCTGATTTATGGTTAGCCATCGTTTTATACAGTCTGTTAAGACAAACTCCAAATTCTATAGATTAGTGCGGCGTTTGTCAAACGCATCCATAATTGCCGAAGCAAAACAGCAATGCGATTTCTAATTCTCAAATTTCGATGCGATCGTATGCATCATATCGACAAAAAAGGTGACGATTGGCGGATAAAAGAGGAATTCGGGTTTTAACGTGGCTGCGAACATTTCCGGCAGTGTATTTGCGGCCGCATTGAGCTGAGTGCCGATCAGAAGGCCAATTCCCAAAGACACCAAAACGGTTCCTGATAGGGCGAATCCGGCGGCAAGGCTGGAGTAGGGTTTTTCCTTGCGTTCCTGGTCATCAAGAATGGAATCGTGAATGTTGTCATCGGAATGAGTATAGCGTTCAAAACCGTCGCGAATGCGTCCAATAATATGGATAATGCCGACAGCAAATAGCGAAATGATGATTATTCGCCCGATTATCTCTGAATTTTCAAATATTCTAGGCTTTAGCGCGGTCGTCAGCACACAGGTAACCAAGAGAGCCACGAGCGGGTAAATTACCTTCTGAAATGCCATCGCCTCTTTCCGCTCTTCGGCGATCATACGGTCGATGATGTCATTGTATCGTCGTTCGTAAACCATTTGACGCCATCGTTTGGCATGCGGATTGGCCGATTCAAAAAACGAATCGGTATGTCCGTTGCCATTAAACTGCGCATCGACGAGCCGTCGGTCGTAGTTGACACGTTCTTTCGCATTGCCGAGTACCTCGTATGCCTCCGCAATTGCAGCAAATTTTAACGCAGTTTCTTCGGAGCCGTTATTGCGGTCAGGATGAAGCTTTCGCGCCAACCGGCGATAGGCCGATTTGACCTCGGCGCCCGAGGCTTTTGGTGACACTTTCAGAATGTCGTAGTAGTTCACCATCGGTTGCTATTTTGTCTTGAGGCGAGCGAGAAGGAGAGGCCACGAGACAAGAAATTATATCATAAATTACCCTTAAGGTTCGGTCTCGGGTTTTGGATCGACGGGCCAAACCTTACGGTTGCAAATCTTATTCAAGGCCATCGATCTGCAGACTGATCGGATATGCTCCTCCAAGTTTAATCGCATCCACCACGCGGGCGACTTCGCCATATTCGATTGAGCGCGGAGCCTTGATAAAAACGGTTCGTTCAATTCGATCCGTTGTCGGACGCGCTAAATCGTCGGCAAAGGCTTCTGAAACGTCGCCATTCGCAATCCTTTGACTGAAAATATACCTTAACCGCGAGGTCAATTTGGCTGGATCGGCGGTCGTTCCCAGTTCGGTTTCGGCATTTAGCCGCAAAGTCGAGTCCGGCAAGATCGCTACCGCTAGCGTTTTCGGATTGGGATTTACTTTATTTATCTCGGTCGGTTCTGAAGGAACTCGAGTATTGAAACTGCTCGGTTTCAATGGAGACACGACCATAAAAATAATAAGTAGAACGAGTAGGACATCGATCAGCGGTGTGACGTTAATGTTTGGTTGGTTCATCGGTGTTTCTCCCTGTATGGGATTTTAGACACCGACAGCTAAGATTTGTTCCAATCCGCTGGTGCAATAAATAGTCATAAACCATTGAGACTCGCTCCGAGGGCTTTTCGCAGAGCTTCGGCTTTAACGAGCGTTTCCTGGTATTCACTTTCGGGATCACTGTCGATGACAACTCCGCCGCCGACGTTGAAGGTAGCGATGTCGTGCCGAATCACCATTGTGCGAATCGCAACGGCAAGATCGATTCCACTGTTTAGAGTCCCGAGTCCAAAGTTCAAAGTACTCATCTCACTTTTCGGACTTGGGACGTAAATTCCGATTGCCCCCATTGATAACCCTCGATTTGAAGGTTCGATCTCGTCGATTATTTGCATTGTGCTGATCTTTGGTGCACCGGTGATCGAGCCGCAGGGGAAGACAGCTTTTAGAATATCCGAAATTGCCGCGTCCGGCCGCAAGTCGCCAGTAACAGTCGAGACAAGATGAAACAGCGTGGGATGTTCCTCCAGGCTGCAGAGTTTTTCGACGCGGACAGTGCCGTATTCGCAAATGCGGCCGAGGTCATTTCGAAGCAGATCAACGATCATTATATTTTCGGCACGGTCTTTTGAGCTGTTGAGTAGTTCGAGTTTGAGATTATCGTTCTCGGCCGCATTTTGGCCGCGGCGGCGTGTGCCTTTGATCGGGGACGTGGTGATGGAGCACCGGCCCGCTATCGACGAGCGTTCGTCGGAGTGGGCTTGCGAATGGTCGATTTTAAAGAAGCGTTCGGGCGATGACGAGACGACCGTCGAATCGAGCCGTTTGATAAATGCTGAAAACGGCGCCCGATTGTCCCGACGCAAGCGAGCGAATATCTGCTCGCCGGTCAAACCATCCGGCAAGGGTACAGTCAGTTGTTGCGTCAGGTTGGTTTGATAGGTATTACCGGCGCGGATACATTCCTTAACCCGTTCGATAGCTTCGACATATGCGGCCCTTGTGAAATTTGATTTTATTGCAGGTTCGGCATGTGAAATTTCAGAATTCAGATTTGAAATGTTAGCTTTCAGTTTGTCCCTAACGCTATGGAATTTGTCACCGTTCCCCAAAATGCAAGTAACGCCGGTTTCGTAGTCATGGACGACCAGAACATCGAAGAGGGCAAGGAAAACATCGGGCTCGGGCGGCGATTCAAGGGGTTTGGTTCGCGATGCGATACCAAGCATTTTCATGCCAAAATCGTATGAGATAGTGAAGACTGAGGCCAGGTTTCCAGCAAGCTTTTCATCGATGAAACTCAGAGTTTCCGCCGCCGTAGTTTCAGTAAATTCGTACGTTTTGACGGGATCGATCCCGGCGATCAGCAGGTGAGAACCGAGATATCCGACGCCGCAACTGTCGAGGATGCATACGGCTTCGCTTTTGGCCAAAGTCAGGAGAGCTGAAACCAATTCGTCCGCGGTGACATCTAATTCGGGCACGGAGAAAATCTTATCATATGCGGCAGTTTCGCCGGGCTGACCGGCCGGATGATTTTAGCTTGAATTTCGACCGCGTTCTTCAGAGCCACGAGTTTTTTAGGTGGGAACGTGTTTGCACGTGCAAGAGGGTTTCCGCAGAAGGTTCGCATCGAAGTTTCACTTGTAAGCCGTTTTCGCGTAATATGATGCGTGCCTGATACACAAAAAGTATGAATCCAGATTTCAGCGAAAGACAGACGTTGATCCGCGGCCTCGGACTGATTGCAGCGATCTCAGTAATTATCGGAAACGTCATCGGTACCGGTGTTTTCCTTAAGGCCCGTGTGATGACTTGCAATGTCGGCAGTCCGACTTGGGTCATTTTTGCATGGATCGCAGCAGGCCTGTTGTCGCTCGCCGGCGCCCTGACATATGCCGAACTGACCGCTATGAAGCCAGAAGCCGCCGGGCCGTATGTCTTTTTACGAGATTCCTATGGCCGTCTGTCGAGCTTCTTATTCGGCTGGATGCAGATGTTTATCGCCCGGACGGGGTCACAGGCTAGCGTTGCGGTTGTCTTTGCGATTGCCATGAATGATTATCTAGGCGGCGGTCTTAAGCAAACAGTACTGCAGACTTCGCTTTTTGGCGCTCCGTTTGAGATTACCTCACTGCAGCTAATCGCAATCGTAGTTATCGCGATTTTTACAACCTTGAACTGTCTCTCTGTCAGTATGAGCGGACAGATTGCGACGGCGCTGACCTTGATAAAAATAGCACTCGTCCTTTTTGTCGGCCTCGGTGCTTTCCTCTTTGCCACGGGCGGCAGCCTTGCAAATTTCTCGCTCATGGCTACCGGTGGAACCTGCGAGGGAGTCGCCGACGCCGTTAAATTTGGGTCGGCCGAATACACGTTTCTCGGTGGTTTTGGGGCGGCAATGCTGGCGGCCCTTTGGGGCTACGACGGGTGGGACAACCTGTCGTTTGTTGCGGGCGAAGTTAAGGACCCAAACCGTAATATCCCAATTGCTATTGTAGGCAGCGTTTTGCTGGTAATACTGTTGTATGTCGCCATTCATTTTGCTTACTTCTACATTCTCGATCCAACGGCAATCGCGTCGGTTTCAAAGGATTCCTCGGTGGCGATGGTTGTCGTCAGTAAATTCTTTGGCGGCGACATCGCAAGTTTGGCTACCGGCGTGGCGGTGGCGATTTTTACTGTCGGGCTAATGCTCTCGTCGCTCGGAACACTGCACACGTCGATCCTTAGTGCATCGCGGATTCCATACGCAATGGCTAAAGACGGGATGATGCTCAAAACCTTTGAGAAGGTTTCTATTAATGCCGTTCCCGTCAATGGCGTGCTCTTTCAGGGAATTTGGGCCAGTATTCTTGCCCTTTCCGGGTCATTTGATACATTGACCGACTATGTGATCTTCGGATCATGGATATTTTATGCCCTGATTACGTCATCCATTTTCATGTTCAGACGCAAATATCCGGACGCTGTTCGACCATATAGGGCGTGGGGCTATCCGGTCGTTCCGGTTGTATTTTTGCTGGTTACGGGCTGGCTGCTGATCAATACGATGATAACGGCGCCCACTCAGTCGTTTATCGGACTGGGGCTCATACTGCTCGGGCTTCCGGTCTATTATTTTTTGAACAAGACGGGCGACAGGTTCACCGACACAAATAACTAGTTTATGGGCACGCAGGACAGACGCAGCGGCACCGAACGGCGCGGAACAAATCGCTATCCGGTCGAGGTTGATATCGAATGGGTTGGCTCCGGTGAGCGCCAGCACGGTACGATGAGCGACGTTAGTTTGGATGGCTGTTTTGTGCTGAGTTCCGGTGATGTTAGCGACGGGGAATATATCAAAATATTTATTCCGCTAGCTGACGGGATGAAAGTTGAGTTTACCGGACGGGTGGCCAATCACGTTTTTGACATCGGTTTTGGCCTAAAATTTGATCAGCTAACTGCCTCGCAGCGAGAATTTTTAATAAATATGGTCCGCGACTAGTTCAACTTTCCTCTTTGCGGCGATCAAGGGCTTCGAGGGCGACTTCGCGGTCGTCAAAGTGAAACTTGTTGCCGTTTACCAACTGATAGTTCTCGTGCCCTTTTCCAGCAATAATAACGACATCACCGGTTCGGGCAAGCAAAACTGCCTTGAAAATGGCTTCGCGGCGGTCTGAGATAGCGAAATAATTGTTGCTTTTACGCTCTACTCCCAATTCGATCTCACTGATTATCCGCAGCGGATCTTCGTTTCGCGGATTGTCCGATGTGATGATAACGATATCGCTGAGTTCGCCGGCAATCTCACCCATCGGTTGACGTTTTGTTCGATCGCGGTCGCCGCCGCAGCCAAAAACGGTAATAATGCGGCCTTCGGTAAGGTCGCGTGCGGTTTTCAACGTATTCAATAGAGCGTCGTCCGTGTGGGCGTAGTCCACAACCACTGCGAAATCACCCTCATGCGGGACGCGCTCAAATCGTCCGGGAGCACCGATGCAAACCGAAAGTCCGTCTTTGATGGCCGCAAGATCAAGACCGAGTTCGAGGGCTGCGGCAGTCGCCGAGAGCATGTTGTAAACATGTGGTCGTCCAACTAGCGGGGAAGTGACCGAAATTTCGCCCGCCGGTGTCTTAAGTCGAAATGACGTACCGCGTACCAGGGAAACCTCAATATTTGTAGCCGTTAGATCGGCCTCCGACTCTTGTGAGCAAGTAACTACCCTTTGATTCTGATCGCGTAGATCATCCGCCAACTTGCGTCCCCAGTCATCATCGATATTGATGACGGAGGACGTTGGCCGCTCGCCTAGACGCCCGTCGAACAGCTTTTTTTTGGCGTCGTAATAATTTTCCATTGTCCCGTGATAATCGAGATGATCGCGGGTCAGATTTGTGAATATCGCCACACGAAACCGCAGCCAGTCGCACCGATGCAGATCGATCGCCTGCGACGAAGCTTCCATTACCGCTGTTTCACAACCGGCATCGACTGCCTCACGCAGAAAACGATTCGTGTCCGAAGCTTCTGGCGTTGTGCGGACGGCTTCCACGCGTTTTTCGCCGATTCGATATTCGACAGTTGTCAACATGGCCGGCTTGCGGCCGGCTGCTTCAACCAGAGCAAAGCAGAGATATGTCGTCGTAGTTTTGCCGTTAGTGCCTGTCACGCCTATCAGATCAAGGTCGTGGGACGAGTTTCCATTGATTACCGCCGCCGCCATTGCCAAGGATTCGCGCGCATTCTTCACACGCAGCCAAGTACCGGAAAAGCCGCTGGGCCTCGCTTGTTCAGAAACGATGCCAACCGCCCCTCGTCGGATTACGTCATCTATAAAACGATGCCCGTCAACCGTCGCACCCTTGATCGCCACAAAAATGGTGCCTTCGTGGGCCTGCCGCGAATCGTGAGTTACATCGGTTGCGACGGCCGAAGACTCGCCGAATAACTCGGCATCCAATTTGTTTGCGAGCGTCTGTATTGTCGGGTGATGATTTGGCAATCTGGTGTCTCCGTCCGAAATGTGAATTATACGATAAGGAAATATTTTCCACGAACATCGATGCCCGGATTTCGTATTATATTGATGAAGTCGGAGGTAATTTATATGAACATCATCAAATTGATCCTCGCCGGAATCGGACTTGTTTTTGTCGGTATGCTGCTCCTGTGGGTTCTCGGCTGGGTCGGATCGCTGCTTTCGTGGGTGTTCTGGCTTGGGCTGATCGGGCTTGTTGGCTACGGAGGGTACCGGCTATTTCTTAAAATTGAGAACAAGGCTCTCGGTTCGGACCCGCGCCAGGGTTTGGGTGGTGCAGACATTAATATGTCGTGGGACGAATACGATAAAAAATACCTGCACAAATAGGCCGCTCTTGTACGACTGACGCTTTACCGGAGACCAGTAGTAGGTCTATAATGCGGTCATCATGGCTGTACCCGGTAAAGCAATTGGATTGGTTCTCTGCGGTATGCTAGCGGGTTCTCTCGGCGTTTATCTGGTCGCGTTGGATGGTCCAACGGCGCCCGAGGAGCCTGCAAAGATTGCTGCTCCTGTTGGAGTGAATAATCCGCCTGTGCCCGTTACAAAGCCGGTACTTAGCTCGCAGCCGCCGGCTCCTGTGTCGCAGACGCAGTCGAGTTCACAGAGCCAGGCTGCCCCGGTCACAAAGACGCTTCCTCTTGCGCAGTCCGGCGAACCCGAGGCAACCCCTAGATATCGTGAGCCGCCGCCGATGCCTCGTCATTACGTTTCATCTCCGCTTGCAAGGCCCAATTCCGGAAATTCGCCGGGAAATGTGAAATATCCGGCTGCCGCTCCGCCTGGCTGGAAATGGAAGCGAGCTAACGGGGCGATGAAACTGGTTAAGAGCGACGATAAATGAACCTGCCATGTTTTGATTTCTCCCGGACTTTTCGTAAACTAATCACTTCGTCCCAGCTTCATGCCGAGGTGGCGAAATTGGCAGACGCACTAGACTTAGGATCTAGCGCCGCGAGGCGTGCAGGTTCGATTCCTGTCCTCGGCACCATTTCATTGTCAGTGGCCGGTTGTCAATCGTCAGTGTGGCGTTTGCCATTGGCCACCCAACGTTTTAGCTTCACTGCCGAAAACTAACAAACGCCAACTGACAACCGCAAATCGCTTTGCTATCCTTTCTCTGTAAATGAAAAGCGAATTAAAGGAAATTTCACCTACTCAAAAAGAGATACATCTGCAGATTGATGCTGACGAACTAAGGGCCGCATACGGCAAGGTTAGCCAGAAATATGCGAAACGGGCCAATGTGCCCGGATTTCGTAAAGGCTATGCGCCCCTCGACGTGGTTCGTATGCGGTTTAAGGAAGAGATAAAGAGCGAAGTGCTGCAAGAAGTCGTGCCGCAGGCAGTTACCGCCGCCATTGAGGAACACGACCTGCATCCGCTTGTCGAGCCGCAACTGCATCTCGATGATGCGGCCAACGTAAAGGTCAATGGCTCGGCACCCGTTTCGCTGCACGTACATGTAGAGGTTATGCCGGAAATTCCGGCTCCGAAATACGATGGAATCGAAGTCGTGCGGCGTGTTAAGCCCGTTCTTGATGGTGAGATCGAAGATCTGATCGCGGAACGTCTTCAGAAGGAGGCGGCCCTCATACCAGTCGAAGGCCGGCCATCGGAAATTGGCGATACGGTCATCGCTGATCTCGAAGGCATATTTGACGACGATCCTGCGGCGCAGCCGATCAAAGCCGATGATCTGGAAGTTGTTCTCGGCGACGAAGTAATCGAGAAGTCGTTCACGGATAACCTGATAGGCGTTGTTGAGGATGACGAACGGGAATTTACCGTCTCATATCCGGAGGCGTTTTCTTCCGAGGCCCTGGCAGGCAAAACGGTCCATTACAAGGCCAAAATCAAATCGGTCGGAAAGACTGAGTTGCCGGAATTAAACGACGTCTGGGCCCAGAGCCTCGATGAAGGCTACGAATCCCTTGCTGATTTGCGGAAAAAATTGCGTCTAGATTTGGAAAAATACGCTGAGGCGGATGCTGACGCCCGCGTCCGAAATAACGCGGTAGCAAAGCTGATCGAGGAAAACGGATTTGAAGTTCCGAATATTCTGATTGAGAATCAGGCCCGCAATCTTTTGAATGATTTTGCACGCGATATGCAGCAGCGTGGCGTCGATCTTAACCAAATTGAGTCTCAGTTTATTGAAATGGCCTATACAAACATGAGACAGCAGGCAGAACGCGACGTTCGCGGAGCCATGCTGCTCGATAAGGTGGCCGAACTCGAGAAACTGAGCATCGCCGAGTCGGAAGTTGAGGATGAGATAACAAAGTTGGCGGAATATTACCGCACTTCCACGGATGAAATGCGCGAGTCGATCGAAAAACAGGGTGGTGTCGAGAATATTCGAAACAATTTGAAGACTCGTAAGGCGATCGAGGCTGTTATTGCCAAAACTAAGGTAACAAAGGGCGAATGGGTTGATGAGTCTCTTGCGCCGGCGGAACCCGAGAAGAAGCCAAAGAAAACCGCCAAAAAAGCGGCGAAGAAGGCTTAGGCAGAGTCGGCTGTCAGAAAAGCCAGGTAGCCAAACACCGACAACCGTTAGCTGATTTCGCTTGCATTTTGAATGAAAAGTTGTAAAATCGATTTCCGATATAGGCAATCGCCATATTTTCAACAACTTATCATCGTTTAATTCAAGTGTTGCCTAAAGTAAATACGTTTCGTATCTGAGAGAGAAAAATATGCTAGTACCAATGGTTGTTGAGCAAACGTCACGTGGCGAGCGGGCCTTTGACATTTACTCGCGTTTGCTCAAAGACAGTATCATCTTTATCGGTACGCCGATCGACGATCAGGTTGCCAACCTGATTGTCGCGCAGCTCCTCTTCCTCGAAGCCGAGGACCCGGAGCGCGATATCAACCTCTACATCAACAGCCCGGGCGGCTCGATCACCGCAGGGATGGCTATTTACGACACGATGCAGTTCATCAAAAATGACGTGACAACGATATGTGTCGGTCAATGTGCCTCGATGGGAGCACTGTTGCTGACTGCCGGGGCCAAGGGCAAACGATTTGCGTTGCCCCACGCCCGTGTTCTGATACACCAGCCCTCAGGCGGTGCATCGGGCCAGGCGACGGACGTTCGTTTGATGGCCGAAGAAATAATCCGCATGCGCGAACTCACTTCGCGGATAATAGCAAATCACAGCGGCCAGTCGTTTGAACAGGTAGAAAAGGACGTCGAACGCGACCGAATCCTTACGCCGATCCAGGCTAAGGAGTACGGATTGATTGACGAAGTTATAGAGCACCGCGAGAAATAGTTGCCGGTCAAACTGGAGACTGACAACCGACAATTGATATGGCTCAACTATATCGAGAAGAACTGCTGTCCTGTTCATTTTGTGGTAAATCGCAGAATGACGTACGCAAGCTGATTGCCGGACCGGGTGTGTACGTATGCAATGAATGCATAGACATCTGCAACGAAATAATCAACGACGACGAACAGACGACCACAAGTACTGTCCGAACAAACCTGCCAAAGCCTCACGAAATAAAGGAGCATCTTGATCAGTATGTTATCGGTCAGGACGAACCAAAAAAGAGATTGGCGGTTGCGGTTTACCAGCATTACAAACGGCTGGAAATGGCAAAACGCCGCAGTGACATAGAACTGCAGAAATCAAACATACTGCTCATTGGGCCAACGGGAACTGGTAAAACGCTGCTGGCGCAAACCCTCGCACGGATACTGAGCGTTCCATTCTGCATTGTTGACGCAACCAGCCTCACAGAGGCGGGCTACGTTGGCGAAGACGTGGAAAACATTCTACTACGCCTGCTTCAGTCCGCTGGAGGCGATATTGAAAAGGCTCAGACGGGGATCATATATATCGACGAGATCGACAAGATTTGCCGCAAGGATGACAACCCGTCGATCACTCGCGATGTTTCCGGCGAAGGAGTACAGCAGGCACTGCTAAAAATTCTCGAAGGCACAATTGCAAACATCCCGACCGCAGGGGGCGGACGCAAGCATCCGCAGCAGGATTTTCAGCAGCTCGACACGACAAATATTCTGTTTATTTGCGGCGGTGCTTTTATCGGCCTCGAAAAGGTAATCGAGAAGCGTTTTCGCAATAAATCGCTAGGTTTTCAGGCGGATGTCAAAACCAACAAGGAACGGCACGTTGATGCGATTAACAAGCTCGAACCGGAAGACTTGATCCACTATGGCCTGATCCCGGAATTTGTCGGCAGGCTGCCGGTGATTGGCACGCTATCAGAACTTGATGAGGCCGCTCTCGTCACGATTCTGACAGAGCCTAAGAATGCTTTGGTAAAGCAGTATCAGCGGAAATTCGAGTTCGATAATATAGGCCTAAAGTTTACTGATGGAGCTCTAAATGCGGTTGCCCGCGAAGCTCATAAGCGAAAGGTCGGGGCACGTGGCCTAATGATGATCCTGGAAGAGATACTGCTCGAATCGATGTATCATCTGCCGTCGGAAAAGATGGTCAGCGAGATCGTTATTACAAAAGACATGATCGAGCGAAAGGTTCCAGTTTTCGAAGTCCTCACTCGCAACGAAGAAGCCGCCTAATTTTATTCTGCCCTAGAATATTATTCGATGGGCGGCAAAATTTGACCGCCGTGGTGAGCGACGATTAGCCATTTGCCGCCTCGTTTTATCCAAACGTGCGTTGCGCGAAATTCAATATTTCTGACGCCCTCAACCTTGGCCCGGTGTGTCATTATGGCCGTATTGCCAAAAATCCTGATCTTGTAATCATCAGATCTCACCATATCTGCATTCGGAGCGAGAGAAGCCAGGTACTGTGCCTTGTTCTCGATCTCGCCGCGTTGAGTTGTGCCGATGTAATCGTCCGCAACAATCTCGGCCGCCGCCTTCTTGTCGCCTTTAAGCTCTGCAAAGGTCCAGGCCCGGTCCAATTCGATCAACTTTTCCTCGGTGCTGCCCTTTTTATACTGGCCAAATGCGACCGACGAGAACCCAAGCACCATAAAAATCCCAAATATAATCAATCTCATCCTAAGTTGCCTCCTGCCTTGGTGATGATCTCCGCATGTCGAGTATATCAACCGGTACTAACAGGCGGAACAATAAAAAAAGGCACCTTTTCAAAAAGTGCCCTTTTTTAGAGATAAATGGTGATCCGAGCAGGACTCGAACCTGCGACCCAGTGGTTAAAAGCCACTTGCTCTACCGACTGAGCTATCGGACCACAAACGGAAATAATACAACGCAGAATGGATAATGTAAAATGCTCAAATTCAATTGGGCATCATCATTCTGCCCCTGGCGTTATCAACCGTTCCATTCTGATGTCTGCGCGCGCGTACTCGGAATGGGGGTCTATCGGAACCTCGACGAAACCAAATTTCCGGTACAGTGCAAGCGCAGGCTGGAGCGAGCGGTGTGATTCAAGAAAAATACGTCCGGTCCCATTGTCCGCGGCGTATTTGATACATCGCGCCATCAGATGGTTGGCGATGCCCATACCCTGAAACTCCGGCGAAACAGCCATTTTTGTTAATTCCATCACACCTGCTGATGCCGGAATTAAAGCAACTGTGCCGGCCGCGAGTCCGGCGACAATCGCCATAAATATTTGACCGCCGGGATCGATAACTAAGCGTTTAGGATCGTCCAGAATTTCTCGGTCATGTTTCTCAACCGTGAAATACTTTTCGATCCACTCGTAGTTTAACGAAGCAAAATCCTCGGCCCACTCATCACTAAATTCTACGATCTCAACATTTGCCATGACCGATCAAGCAAACCAGCCCTCCATCACCGATTCCTTCATTATAATTGTCTGGTCGCGTTCCGGACCTGTTGAAATAAGGCCGATCTCCGTGCCGACCTGTTCGGAAAGAAAACGAACGTACGTCTGAGCCTTCTCCGGCAGTTTTCCGAACTCCGTCGTCCCAACCGTATCTGTCCTCCAGCCCGGAAGCGTTTCATAGATCGGTTTGATCTTTAACAATTCACTCGAAACCGCCGGAAATGTATCAATGCGCCGCCCGTCAATCTCATAACCCACACAAACCTTGATCTCTTCGAGTGCGTCAAGCACATCTAGTTTGGTGAGAGCCACTGAATCAAAACCATTCAGTTCGGCCGCATAACGAGTCGCAACCGCGTCGAACCATCCGCAGCGTCGCGGCCGTTTTGTAACCGAGCCATACTCGTTGCCACGCTGACGTATCAGATCCGCCATATCCTGCTCGGAATCGATCATCTCAGTCGGAAACGGACCTTCGCCAACGCGGGTAGCATAGGTTCGGACGATCCCGAGAACGCCGGTAATATGATGCGGCGGTATTCCGGCTCCCACCGAAGCTCCACCGGCGGTTGGATTTGACGAGGTTACATACGGATATGTCCCGTGATCAACATCGAGCAGGGTCGCTTGTGCTCCTTCGAGAAGTATCTTTTTGTTGGCTTTGCGCGCCTCTGCTAGAAAATGCGAGGTCTCGCAGACGAAAGGCCGCAAGCGTTCGACTAGTGGCGAAATTTCCGCCAGAATCTCGTCCGCACGCAGCGGTTGCTGGCCGAACAATACGATGATTCGGTTCGCTTCTTCTAGATTCCGCTCGATACGAAGCTTGAGCAAGGCGGGATCCATAGCATCCGCCACGCGGATTCCACGGCGCCCTGCCTTATCCTCATAGGCAGGCCCAATACCGCGAAGCGTCGTGCCAATCTTTTCATTGCCCAAACGCTCTTCGGACGTATGGTCGAGAGCACGATGATAGGGCATTATCAAATGAGCCCGGCTCGATACCTTTAGCCTTTCCCTCGTGACGGAAATTCCTTTCTCGGCTATCTGATCGACTTCCTCAAAAAACGCCTTCGGATCGATGACCATGCCGTTACCGAGTACACAGGTCTTGTCTTCGTGTATAATGCCCGACGGCAAAAGCCTAAGAACAAAAGCTTTATCGCCCACATAAACGCTGTGTCCAGCATTATGCCCTCCCTGATAGCGCGAAACGATATCAAATCGGTCTGCAAGCAAATCGACGACTTTGCCCTTTCCTTCATCGCCCCACTGGGCGCCAATTATTACAATTATCATCTTCTTGTCAGGATCACCCGGATCAGCGGGCGGTCAGTTTGTCCCGGTCAGGCCGCTCAAATCAAAACAAACTCAGACGCCCGCCTACGCAGCCGGTTCTGGCCTCCATTCGGTCTTTAGCAAGCCGAAAATATAGAAATCATGCAGTCGACCGCTTCGTCGAATACATTGCCTGAGCCGCCCTTCCTCTTCAAATCCAAGCCGCCTCGGTATCGCGGCACTCCGGTCGTTCTGTGTCGAACATCTGATCTCGATACGATTGAGGCCCAAATCATTGAACGAAAAATCGATAAGCCGTTCGACCGCGCGCGTAACAATGCCTT
>Ga0138256_10000628_pt1 | contig 38500 bp, 38 predicted proteins | sample KNB2016incub_MG_FD_105486 | JGI IMG/M metagenome (GOLD analysis project Ga0138256, IMG submission 105486) | Active sludge microbial communities from wastewater in Klosterneuburg, Austria - KNB2014incub_MG | ecosystem: Engineered > WWTP > Activated sludge > Unclassified | place: Austria... | reverse complement strand
CGGCGGCGGCGGCGGCGGGCCTCGCGGCGGTGGCATGGGCGGCATGGGCGGCGGGCGAGGAATGATGATGGGCGGGTTTGGAGGCAGCGAACGAAAGCCGTACAACCTGAACATCAGCGTCAATTTCCAAAACCTGCTCAACACGGTCAATTTGGGTACTCCCGTCGGCAACATTTCGTCGAGCAGATTTGGCCAGTCAACATCGACCGGCGGCGGATTTGGCGGATTTGGCGGCGGCGGCGGCGGAGCAGCAAACCGGCGTATCGAACTTCAGGCTAGATTTAGTTGGTAAGTCACGCTTAATGAAGTATTCTATGAAGCCGTAAGGGGCAGCCCTTACGGCTTTTTTGTGAGGTGCATCTTTGTGTATAAGATTTTGGGTTCACTCGTTATTGGAGCGGTTCTCTTTTCCGCGGCCCTCGGTCAACAACCGGGCCGGCCGACAGTTTCGGCACCGGACAGATCATTCGCGGCGGAATTAGAACTTGCGAGACTTGCGGTTTCAGCCCATGGCGGCGATAAATTGAAAAACATGAGATCGCTGGTGATCAATGGTTCTGTTGAAGTCACGACTTCAGCGATGGCACAGGCGTTTCCCGCAACTTTTATCACGATATTTGCAGGTGAAAAATACAGGATCGAGATCGTAAATCCGTTTCAGCCGCTGAAGCAAACCTTTGACGGCGTCCAGACCTCATCGTCGATACGCGGCGGTTTTACATTGCCCCCGTTGAACAGGCTTGGGTTTCCGCTGCTTCAGCAATTGGGGAAGCAAGGATTTGTCGTCACCTCGCTGCCTGATGTCAAAAAGAAACGACGCGGTTTTCGTATGACATCCCCAGAGGGATTTTTTACCGATTTTTACCTTGACGAAAAAACCAGCCAAATAAAAGGTTATGACGCGAGCTACACCATCAGCGGACGCGCGGTCGCAACATCCGTGGAGATTGAAAAATGCAGGCCCGTTGACGGTGTGCTGGTGCCGGAAAAATACGCGCAGCGGTTCGACACTGAACAGCTTACGGTCTATGCAAATTTTAAAGCTAAAGAGATCTTAGTGAACTCTGAAGTAAAGGACAGTATTTTTTCTTCCGTACAATGATCTAATGATGAGCACGGCCGGATAGGAATATTGTTCTAATTCCTATCCGCGCTATCTGCGGTGATCTGCAGCAATGGTCCAAATGTACGAAATATAACGGTAGGTGAGTAAGAAGTAATCGGAAACTCCCGTTGAGAACCAACAACCTTGAGCGTATAGATAGAATTAGGTTATACCGAAAACCTGCTTGCGTTCCACCAGTCGATGGTCCGTATGAGGCCTTCTTCAAGCCCGATCAATTTTTCATAACCAAGCCATTCTTTTGCGCGGCCGTTGTCTGCCTGCGAGTGCTTAACGTCGCCGGCACGCGCTTCGCGATATTCCGCCTGGACCGTTTCGTTTCCTGTAATTTGTTTTAGAACTGAAAGCAATTGGTTTAATGAAATACGCTCACCGTTTGCAGCGTTGACCACTTCGCCGAGTCCCTTTCTTGTTTGTGCTGCTTTCAGGTTTGCCTGAACTACGTTTGTGATGTACGTGAAATCACGAGTTTGTTCGCCGTCGCCAAAGATAACCGGTGTATCGCCTTTCATCAGGGCGTCGATGAATCTTGATATGACGCCGGAATAGGTTGAAGACGGATTTTGCCGCGGGCCAAAGACATTGAAATAACGAAGCGAGATCGTTTCAAGGCCGTAAACGCGATTAAAGGCTGAACAATAATATTCGCCTGTCAATTTTGCCACCGCATAAGGCGAAAGCGGTTCAGGCCGCATCGTTTCAACCTTTGGCAGCACTTCCTGATCGCCGTATGCCGAACTCGAAGCCGCATAAACAAAACGGCGAACGCCTGAATCTTTTGCCGCAGCAAGCAATTTAAAGGTAGCGTTGACGCATGCTTGATGGGTTTCGGCCGGATTTTCCACGGAACGCGGAACACTTGGCAGAGCCGCCTGATGAAAAACTATCTCAACCCCGTCAAGAGCTTTTAACAATGCAGCACTATCGTTCAGGTCTGCTTCGATAAAATCGAAGCTGCCGCCGATCTCGGCCAAATTGTCGCGCGATCCCGTGCTGAGGTTATCGATTATCGTTAGTTTCGCTCCTTGCCGCAGAAGCTCATCAGCGAGGTTGGATCCGATAAATCCGGCCCCGCCTGTTACAAGGCATTTGGTCGTGATCGACATATTCGGTTGATGACTTTATGCAAAAAGGTCAGAAAGGACGAAATGGGCCAGATTCCCACATTCGCCCTTTCACCGGTTAAATTCTGTTAAGGCCGACTATCGCCCAACCCCAACATATTCAAATCCAAGCTGGCGCATATCAGAAGGTTCATAAACATTTCGGAGATCGACCACCCTCGGCGCTTTCAAAAGCTGTTTGACACGATCCATATCGAGTGCCCTGAACTGGTTCCATTCAGTAATGATGACCAGAACATCGGCCCCGTCGATCGCATCGTATTCATCCGCCGCAAATTCAATGCCGTCGATGCAATGCTTCGCCTCGTCCATAGCGACAGGATCAAATGCCTTGACGCTTCCGCCCCTTTCCAGGAGAGCACGAATAATATCGATCGCAGGCGATTCGCGCATGTCGTCTGTTTCCGGCTTGAAGGAGAGGCCGAGAATGCCGATCCGCTTGCCGCCAATGCCGCCGACCATTTTGTCGATCTTTGGGATCATCGCGTCTCTCTGGCGCTGGTTCGCTTCGATAACCGCATCGACAATCCTGGTCTCGACACCGAATTGGTCGGCGACGGTTGTAAGTGCACGTGTGTCCTTTGGAAAGCAGGAACCGCCATAGCCAGGCCCCGGGTGAAGGAATTTACGGCCGATGCGGTTGTCCATCCCCATTCCTTTGGCAACATCATGGACATCGCATCCGATCGCGTCGCAAAGATTTGCAACTTCATTGATAAAGGTTATCTTTGTCGCCAAAAATGCGTTTGCCGCATACTTGATAAGTTCGGCGGCCTCGAGCGAAGTGATGACGATCGGTGTTTCGATCAGATATAAGGGACGATAAAGCTCTTTCATCACCTCGATCGCCCGCTCTTCATTGCTGCCGATCACAACGCGGTCAGGACGCATGAAATCGTCAATGGCCGCACCTTCACGAAGAAATTCCGGATTCGATGCGACACCAAATTCTGTCGGCACTTTAATATTCTCGCCGACAAATTCGCGGAGCCATTTTCCGGTACCGATCGGGACCGTTGATTTTGTTACCAGAACCTTGTAGCCGTTCATCGCAAGAGCGACGTCTTTCGCCGCCTGGCGATAGAAGCTCATGTCGGGCGAACCGTCAGCCTGAGGCGGTGTTCCTACCGCCAGAAAGACAACTTGGGCCTGGGCAACCGCGTCACCGATCTCGGTCGTAAAGTGAAGACGGCCGGCCTTTACATTTCGATCAACAAGCTGGTCGAGGCCCGGCTCGTAAATCGGAATAATCCCCTTGTGAAGTTTTTCGATCTTCTCAACGTCAACGTCAACGCAGGTTACGTCAACTCCAAATTCCGCGAAACACGCACCGGTCACCAATCCGACATAGCCGGTACCTATAACTGCAATATGCATATGAACAATTAGCTATTATTAGATCAAAATTAAATAAGACACCCGTCTAGACACAAAAATATGCGGGTCATATTAAAGTAACATGACCCGCATCATACTCAAAAATTATAAGAACTGTGCCGACCGCCTTGTTATTAACGAGTGGGGCTGACGATCACCGTGCCGCCGCCGCTTTCGTTGTCATTGCCGCCGAAGAATACTGCCGTACCGGCAACGCCCGCTGCGATCAGAAGTAGCCACGGCCAGCCGCCGATCGGGACCGGAGGTGCCGAGTTAGGACGAAGACACGGCTTGCAGCCCGTTTGTGCAAGATTGCCCGCCGATGCCGATGTACCCGCCGCGATCTGCTTGTCCGAGGTACCTTCACGCATAGTTACCATTCCGGCGACAGCATCAACGTGCGTATGCGAACACTCAACTTCGACCAAAAAATTGTCCGCCTGGCCTGCGTCCGCGATTACCGTCGTATCCTTTGTCGTGACAGTGGCGGCAACACCCGCGGCATTGGCCACTTTGGCCTTGCCGGCATTTAATATCGCAACAATACTGATATCAGAGAAGTTCAGGGTGATATCTGAATCGGCGAGAACCTCAATACGTCCTATCTTACCGAGGCTGATAACGGCACTTGAACCCGCACCGGTAACAACCGTGCTGCCTGAAATAATCGTCGCATTGGAGACCGCGGTTTGACCGTTAACGGTCACCTGGCCCGTTACGGTGATCTCACCAGTAATGTCTTTAGTTCCCGCAAGAGCAAATGATGTAGAGACGCAAAGTACGGCAACAGCAGTAAATGTAGCAACAAGCTTACGAAAGCAATTCTTGACGAGCATTATCAATATCCTCCTGAAACAATCCCTATAATACAAGTTCTTACCCACCGCCGCAATCAGAAAATGTGCCAAATAGCAGTGAGAACGCAAATTATCGGTTCGGACTGACAACGCGATCGTCGTTGTTTGACTGAGAAACGGCAACCAGAACGGCTACGGCCGCTCCGCCGGCAACCACAAGCCAGATCCACCAATTCTCTGACCCGCCGCCGCTTTGCTTTCTGCCCTCTGCCTTGCCCGAAGCGTTAATGGATTCTCCGGGCTGCAGGGTTGTGATCTTCCCGTCGTTCGTCCTAACCTTAACAGTACCTAATGAACCTAAAAGCGTCAATCTGCCCGAAGCAAGTTCGGCATCGACTGACTCATCGTCGAAAACAATACTCAATGAAGAGTTTGGGGCCATTTCGAGGCGGCCCGTTTTCCCAATACTAATGACAGCCGTTGTGTCTTCGAGTGTCGCGATGCTGGTTGATGAAAAAATAGAGCGGCCGCTCTTCGCGGGTTCGCCATTGACCAATACGACCGGAGCCTCTCCGTTCAAATTTTTGCCGGAAACAGTAAGTTCAGCAGCGGTTCGCCCGTCACCAGCCAAAACAACCATGGAAGCGGTTGTAAAAACTGCAAAAAGGACGCAAGCAGATATTGCCTTGCGAGTCCAAAATTGAAAAATCATAAAGCTCCTGATCACCAAAGTTAGCGTTGAAATAAAACAATCAAGCTGACAAATTTTTGCACGAAATGACCATTGCTGTCAATAAAAACGAGTACCTGAAAGTGCCCGTTCACGACGGCGTTCCGCCGCAAAAATTCCCTGTAAGCTCAACTTTAGTAAAAACTTATATCACAGACTTGATTCCATTTTAAAGGTATTTTGATCGAATTCTTGAATTTCTTTTTCTTTGGGCCGGTTAGGCGCTGCTTTCGGCCTACAATATTTGCCTGACCAGTAGTTAAATTTACCTTTTCGCCGACCAGCTACGAACGGCCGCGAAAGCCCGACGTTGCCGAAAACACGCTTTTTTGTTTTAATTTGGAAGTTCTGAAGTAATTCCTGGAGACAATTATATGAATTTGCGATCATTAATGATCATTGCGGCAGCGATTATTGCCGTTTCTTGCGGCGGCCAACAGCATGGCACAAATTCGGGCAGCTCAACCAATAGCGCTGGCGGCAAAAAGCTGAAGATCGGTTTTTCAATGGCGACAGTTAAAGAAGAACGCTGGCAGCGGGATAAAGATGCGTTCGAGGCACATTGTAAGAAGATCGATGTCGAATGCCCGATCACCGTCGCGGACAATAGCGCCGACCGGCAGGCGAATGACGTTGATAACCTGCTGACCCAGGGCGTGGACGTGCTCGTTATCGCCCCGCAGAATGCGACTCAGGCGGCTTCGCTGGTCGAAAAGGCCAAGGCGCAGAATGTTCCCGTCATCAGTTATGACCGGCTGATCGATTCCGACAAGATCGATCTCTATATTTCGCACCAGGTGCCTGTCATTGGCAGAAGAATGGCCGAATATGCGCTCGAAAAGGCGCCTGAAGGGAATTATGTAATGGTTTACGGCTCAAGCACCGACAATAACGCCGTCATCATGAAAAAGGAACAGTTGGCGGTACTGAAACCGGCGATCGATAGCGGAAAGATAAAGATCGTCGCCGACCAGTTCATTACCGATTGGAAACCCGAGGAAGCGCTTAAGATGGCGGAGAACGCCCTTACGCGTAACGGCGATAACATAAAGGCGTTTGTTGTTTCAAATGACGGCATGGCCGGCGGCGTCGCTCAGGCACTCGCAGTGCGGGAACTGACGGGAAAAGTAATAATTACGGGCCAGGATGCCCAGCTTGACGCGCTTCAGCGAATTGCTGAGGGCAAGCAGTCGATGACGATCTATAAAGCGATAATTCCTCTGGCAAGCGGGGCCGTCGAGGCGGCGGTCAGACTTGCTAAAAAGGAGCCGCTGCAAACAACGCCGTTCCGCAACGACGTTATCGGTAAGGAAATACCGGCTATTTTGCTTGAGGTGGTAACGGTCGATAAGAATAATCTTATGTCAACCGTAATTAAGGACGGCTATGCAAAATATGACGATGTCTATCGAAATGTTCCGGAGAACGAACGGCCTAAGAAGCCTTAGCGGCCGTCGCATTGACCTATGAATGAGTTTGTGTTGGCAGGTGACCTTGGCGGGACCAATTTACGTATAGCCGCGGTGGACCGGTCGGGCCGGATACTATGCCGTTTTGAAGCAAGCACGCCGCGATATGTCGATGAAAGCAAGATAGTTGAATCGGCAGTGGGCCTTGCCCGATCGATTCGACGGAAAATGGGATCGGATGCTCTTGCGTTCGGCTTTGCGATCCCCGCGATAATGAACTCCGCCGAGGGCAAGATCTTCACGTCGCCGAACTTGCCCGAGCTAAACGGAGCCGATCTCGGGCGTCGGTTGAGTGAAGAGCTTGGGCTTGGAGTTTTGCTTGAAAACGATGCCAACGCCGCGGCGGTCGGTGAGAATTGGCTCGGAGCCGCTAAGGGTTCGTCGAGCTCTATTTGCATCACTTTGGGTACCGGTGTCGGCGGCGGGATCATCTTGAATGGAAAGGTGCTTCAGGGGCCGGACGGAACCGCGGGCGAGATCGGCCATGTTTGCGTCGATCCCGCAGGCCCGCCGTGCGGGTGCGGTAGTAACGGCTGTCTCGAACAATTTGCGTCAGCGACTGCGATCGTGCGGATGGCGTCGGAGCTGATCGCCGACTTTCCCGACTCGCGGATTAGTAGTATGGATGAATTCGACGCCTCGATGATCTTTGGGCTCGGCCTTGAAGGCGATGCTCTTTGCCTCGAAGTATTCAGGCGTGCGGGTGAGTATCTGGGCATTGCGGCCGCGGGCTTGATAAACCTGCTTAACCCCGAGATCATTGCGATCGGGGGCGGAGCGGCAAACGGTTGGGAATTGTTCATCGGGCCGATGCGAACGGAAATTGTGAAAAGAGCGTTTCAACAGCCGGCGGAACGTGCTAGAATCGTTCGCGCATCACTCGGGGCCGATGCGGGCATTGTCGGGGCGGCCTTTCTGGCATTTGAAAAGATCGGCCTGGCCCGCGCATCCCGGATCCGATAATACACTGGTCAGTATATGGACGTTTACCATAAGATCCTTACGAGGATTTATGAGGTCACCGGCGGCAAGGACGCCATTGAGGTCGATCTCAATGAACTCTTGAAGCAGGAAGGCTTTTATTCCAACATCGACAACATCTCACAGCATCTAACGACTGAAAGTTGGGTTGCCGAGACGGCGCGGCCGCGCGTGGTAAAAATAACCCACTGGGGAGCTGCTGAAGCAAAACGGGTGCTGACAAACACCCCCGACGTTCAGCGCGAGGCCACAAAGGATGCAAACCGGCTGTTGGCGGAATCGAGAGAGCTGATAATTATGCTTGAAGAATTTGCAGGCTCGCCGAATGGAGCACATTTTAAGAACATTGAAAAGAAATTTGACGACCTCAACGCGATCGTCGATCGGATCAGAGGCAATGTTTAGCTATTTACTTGCTATTGCTTACGGTAATAGGATATAATAACCGTTTCGTGCGAGTCATAGGACGAGTCTAGTGGGTTTCGCACCCACTTTTTATTTTGGGTTGAATTCAATGGACGGCGGGTCGATCGAGGAACGGATCAGAGAGGTTGCGGGGAAAGCCGCAAAAGCGGGCGGGGTCGAGTTCGTACATTGCGAGATCGTCGGGGCGCGCAGGAACATGACCGTACGAGTTTATATTGATAAGCCGGGCGGGGTGAGTGTCGAAGATTGTGCCTCAGTTTCACGGGCCATGGAAGAGGTCCTCGACGCGGATGATTTTATTCCGACGGCATATCTTCTGGAAGTGTCGTCGCCGGGCCTGGAACGGGAACTTTTCGATATTGGCGATTTCCGCCGTTTCGCGGGACAAAAGGTAAAGGTGAAGCTGGCCGAACCGATAAACGGTCAAAAGGTATTCATTGGAACAATAGCCAGGGTCGAAGAAACGGACGTCGTGCTTACTGAAAAGGCTCACGGCGAGATCAGGTTTCCACACAGCGAGGTTGTAAAAGCTAACTTGAGGGTGGACCTCGAGCAGGAATTTAAGAAGCGTTAGTTATGACATCATCGATCGGACAGAGCATAGATGCGTTGTGCAGCGAACAGGGGCTTGACCGCGAAATGGTTATCGAGGCCATGAAAGACGCGGTGAAGGCCGCGGCGCGCAAGCAGTTCAAGGCACAGGACAAGACCGGCGACAGCATTCAGGTCGATTGGAACAATGAAGAGGGGATGATCGAGATCTCGGTTCAAAAGACCGTGGTCCAGGAAGTTGAGAATGAGTCGGCCGAGCTTTCTCTTGAAGACGCACAGGAAATGGCGGGCGACGAGATCGAACTCGGCGACATGCTTCTTATTCCGCTTCCGCAGGAAGAAATGGGCCGGATCGCCGCACAGACCGCCAAGCAGATATTGGTGCAAAAGGTCCGTGAAGCGATAAGGGAAAAGGTCTATGACGAATATGTTGACCGCAAGGGCGAATTGATTAACGGCACGGTCAAGCGGTTTGAGCGCGGCGATATGATAATCGACCTCGGCAATAACCTTGAGGCAATTTTGCCTAGAAAGGAACAATCGCGGGGCGAGATCTGGAACCAGGGAGAACGCACGCGCGTCGTGATCGTCGATGTAACGAAAGACCAGAAGGGGCAGCAGATCAAGGCGTCACGGGCATCGGCGGAGCTGATCAAGCGTCTTTTCGAAATGGAAGTGCCTGAGATCTATGACGACACGGTGGTTATCAAGTCGGCGGTACGCGAACCGGGCGACCGTGCAAAGATCGCGGTCACTTCGAATGAGAAAGACGTCGATCCGGTTGGCGCCTGCGTCGGGATGAAAGGCTCGCGAGTTCAGTCGATAATCAAGGAACTCCGCGGCGAAAAGATCGACATTATCGAATGGTCGGACGAGCCGTCGGTGTTTGCCGCCAACGCCCTTTCACCGGCAAAAGTTTCTCAGGTCCGCATTACCGATATTAATAAACGTAAGATGGCGGTCATAGTCAGTGAGGACCAGCTCAGCCTTGCAATCGGGAAAAAGGGGCAGAACGTGAGGCTCGCGACGAGACTGGTGGGATGGGATATCGATATCGTCAGCGAGGATGTTCTCAAGAAAGAGATCGCTCAGCAGATGGGCAAAATGATGGCTTCTGGCCAGGCCGTTCCGTTAACGGCCCTCCAGGGTGTGACGGCCAATCAGGCCGATCTATTGGCTGACAAGGACATTAAGGATGTTGAGGCCCTTGCCGCTACGTCGCTCGATGATCTTGTCGATATTTTGGACGTCAGTCTTGACGAAGCTGAACGGATCCTTTCTTCCGCAAAGTCGATCGTCGAGGCGCGAAATTCCACTGCCGGGACTGAAGAAGAACCGTCCGGCACGGACACCACTGCCGGGGTGAGCGGCGACGAAGCAGCATTGGGTGTCGATTCAACCTCTGAAATTGAGGGTGATGAGACACTGGATGCCGAAAACACGATTTCCGATGAGATAGCTATTATTGCGGCAGATGATTCGGCCGCCGCGTCCGCTGAAACGCGTGATCTTACGGCCGCTTCGGATAAGATCGAGGAGCCGGCCCCCGAGGTGCCCGAAGCGTTGATCGGCGAGGCCGAGCCGATGGAGATCGTTAGCCCGGAAGCGAAAGTTGACGAGGCCGAGATCGAGGCAAGTATTTCCGATTATATTTCGGAAACCGATGACGCCGAGTCGCCGGCAGGGCCGGCAAATGACAAGGAAGTTGAAATAAAAGGCGATGAGAGCAATTAACCTCATTTCAGCCCTTGTCTCCTCCCGTTTTACACGGGCGGTTTTTTGAAAGCGGATCAAATTTGATCCGGATCGCAACACGATCAATTATGGCAATTGGTAAAAAAATTCGGATCTACGATCTAGCTCGAGAACTGAAACAAGACGCAAAACGCGTTATGGAAGATCTGCGCCGCGAAGGTGCGGATGTCAGTGTACCGTCGAACTCCGTCAGTGTTGAGTTAGCAGAGAAGATCCGCCTCAAATACTTTCCAAAGACCGATGCCGCACCAAAACGCGCGATCAAGGTCATAAAAGCGACTAAAAAGGAAGACACTCCGGCCGTTGAAGAAGCGGAAGTTCCCGAGGAACCGGCCGAAGACCCCGTCGAGCCGCCGCAGCCCGAAGCCGAACCGGAAAGCCCGGTTGAAAACCAGGAAGAGGCCCCGGCCGCGGCAAGACCGCGAAGCGTATATAAACTGCAAAAGAAAGCGGCGGTACCGCAGGCCGTTGAGGCGGAACCGGCCGACGAGGCCGAGACCCAGCCTCAGGAAGCAGAGCCGCAAGATGATGAAGTTTCGGCCGAAGCCGAGCCAGAATTGGCAGCAGAGCCTGTTGAGGCGAGGCCGGCCCCGCGCATTCTGCGTCCCACGGGAACCCAGATCAAACAACTTACCCTGACCCGCGATGCACTTGAAAAAGGAGTAAAGCCGGGCGAGCGCGTTGTCAGTGAAGCGCCGACAAAGACTGGAAAACTTGTCAGCGACCGGGCCGCTGAAGGCGGCCGCGGCCGACGCGGTGACCTTCGCGGAACGCCGGGCGAGAATTCCGCACCGCAAATGACCTATACGCCGCCGGCCGATAACCGACGCCGGCCCGGCAGGTCGGGCGGCCGAAAAGGCAAAACGGAAGCGAGAGGCCGCTTTGCCGAACGCGAACAGGACAGCCCGCGTCTGCGGACGATCGAGGAAAGGGTCCTTGATCAAGTTCAGCGGGGCGGAAACCAGTCGAATGAACTTAAATCTGTTCGATTGACCGAAGGGGCGACGATCCGGGAGTTTGCCGAGGCTCTGGGAATTACACCGCGAGACATCGTGCAGCTGCTTATCAAACGCGGAGTTTTTGCAACCCTGAACCAGCCGATCGGCGAGAAAACGGCAATCGAGATGGGCCGCGATTTTGGTTTCGATATTTCGTTCGTTCCGTTTGAAGAAATGGTTATCGAGCAGGAGTTCGAAGAACTAATTGCCGCCGATTCAGACGATGTCGAACTTCCGCGAGCACCTGTCATTACGGTCATGGGCCACGTCGATCACGGTAAGACATCGCTCCTTGACGCCATTCGCAAAGCAAATGTGGCCGAAGGCGAGGCCGGTGGAATTACTCAGCATATCGGAGCATACAGCGTTCTTGTTCCTAGCACGGAGAATCCGGACGAGGAGCGCCGGGTAGTATTTCTCGACACGCCCGGCCACGAAGCGTTCACCATGATGCGTGCCCGCGGGGCAAAGGCGACGGACATTGTAATTCTTGTCGTTGCGGCGGATGACGGCGTTATGCCGCAAACCGTTGAGGCCGTCGAGCATTCAAAGGCCGCCGGTGTTCCGATGATCGTTGCGATCAACAAGGTCGATAAACCCGGAGCAAATCCTGACAAGGTCAAGCAAGGGCTCGCGGCCCTGGCTGTTCAGCCGGTTGACTGGGGCGGCGACGTAGAAATGGTGCCTGTGTCCGCAAAGACAGGCGAGGGAATTGACACACTGCTTGAGACCGTCCTTTTACAAGCGGACATTCTCGAATTAAAGGCGAGCCCGACCCGCCGTGCCGCTGGTGTGGTACTTGAAGCAAAGTTGGACAAAGGCAGAGGAGCGGTCGCCACGGCGCTCGTCCAACAGGGAACGCTTCGTGTCGGCGATCCGTTTATTGTCGGGCAGTTTTACGGCAAGGTGAGGGCAATGTTTTCAGACCGCGGGGAACAAGTCGTCACGGCCGCTCCGGCAACACCGGTCGAGATTCTGGGCCTGCAGGGCGTGCCTCAGGCCGGCGATACGTTTCAGGTGGTTGCCGATGTTGAGCGTGCACAGGAGATCGCGCAGCAGCGGCAGATGCATGCCCGCCAGGCAGCGATGCTCAAAACGACAAAACGCGGTATCGAATCGCTTGGCCTGGCCGAGATCAAGGAACTATTGGTCATTCTCAAGGCTGACGTTCAAGGTTCGGTCGAGGTGCTCAAGGGAACGCTCGAAAAACTCTCAACCGACAAGGTGAAGGTCCGAGTTATCAGGGCAGGCGTTGGAGCGATCGCAGAGTCCGATGTGCTGCTCGCTTCGGCGACACAGTCCGACAACGTCCAGACGGCCGTTGTAATCATCGGTTTCAACGTCAGGCCCGAGGCCCGCGTCGCCGAGATAGCGCGGCACGAAGATGTGGATATTCGTTTGCACTCGATCATCTACAAGGTTGAAGAAGAGATCACGGCCGCGATGATCGGAATGCTCGACGCGATCGAGAAAGAGGTTATCCTTGGCAAGGCCCTTGTTCAGGAAACCTTTAAGGTTTCGAAGGTCGGTACGATCGCCGGCTGCCGCGTAACGGACGGCCTTATTCGCCGTCAGGCAAAGGCCCGGCTGCTTCGAGACAGCGTCGTTATATGGGAAGGCGATATCGCGACTCTCAAACGTTTCAAGGACGATGTGAACGAGGTCAAGCAGGGATTTGAATGCGGTATCAGCCTCGTCAACTTTAACGACATCAAGGTCGATGACGAGATCGAGGCTTTCATTATTGAAAGGACCGCGGCGACCGAACTTTAATTTGGCGGTAATCGCTGTATTTGAAAATGAAAAGGCCTGAGCGTTTAGCGGAAGTATTAAGGGAAGAGATCGCGGAAGTGGTCGGCTTTGAACTGGAAGACCCGCGTGTCGAAGCCGTTACGGTCACCGACGTAAAAGTGTCGGAAGATCTTCGCGACGCCAAAGTCTATGTGCTTGTCGAGGGCAACGAGGCGGAAATAAAAAAGGCCTTGACCGCATTGCAGCATGCCGCGATCTATGTCCGTCAACAGGTTTCGATGAACCTAAGCCTTCGATATGCGCCGCATCTGCATTTTGTTCGCGATACGGCGGAAGAGAACGCGGCCCGGGTCGGGCAACTGCTGCAGGACCTGACGGCCGGCGGCGAGTTTGAGGAAAGTAAGGAGAATGAGGGTTGAAGGATAAGGTCGGTGGCAGAGCTTGATCCTTCAACCTTTTTCGCGTGTGTTAAGTCAAGTAGTAGAGTTAATTGAAAATAAGCAGCGGTTCGGCATTACGACCCATATCAAACCGGATGGAGACGGTGTCGGGTCATCCCTTGGGCTTTTCTGGCTTTTGAAAAGTCTTGGAAAATCAGCCGAGGTCGTCGTTCGCGGCGATATCCCACCCGCTTACCACCAACTTCCGGGCGCCGATGAAATTCGCAATATCGAGCGTGTAGATAGACCGTATGACGCGGTTTTCGTTATCGAGTGTTCAGATCTCGAGCGGCCGGGAATCGACGGCCTCGAGAACGAGTTCACGGTCAATATCGACCATCATGCGACAAGCGAGCACTTTGGCACAATTAACTGGATCGACTCAACCGCCTCGGCGGTTGGTGAAATGATCTATAACTTGTGCAAGGCGATCGGCGGACGTGTGACAAAAGAGATAGCCGAATGCGTTTACATGGCACTTGTCACTGATACCGGCTCGTTCCATTTCTCCAATACCACAGAACGCACGCTCAAGGTCGCGTCCGAATTGATAAAGGCCGGTGTGAAGCCCGCAACGATCTCTGAAGCGGTCTATAACAATTATCCATGGTCGCGGATCGAATTGATGCGACAAGTGCTCGAAACCGTTCGGCGCGATGAAAGCGGCAAGGTGGCCTTTCTAAGGCAGACCCTGAAAATGCGCGAACGGTCCGGGGCGGTTGACGGCGATAATAACGGATTTGTAAATATTCCGCTGGCGGCACGCGATATCCTTGCAGCGGTCTATATGCGGGAGGTCGGCGAAAATGCGTATCGCGTGAGCCTGCGGTCAAAGGGCGACATCAATGTTGCCAGGATCGCCGAAAAATTCGGCGGCGGCGGCCACCGGAATGCGGCCGGCCTGCAGGTCGAGGGCGATTGGGATGAGAAGGAAGCCGAATTGGTTGACGCCGTCCGCGAAGCCGTTGAGCGTGCAGAGGCCATCGCGGCCGGTGACATAACCGTCGCGCCGGACGTGCTTTAATATTTTCGCGCCCGCGAAACACGTTAAGCATCGCGAAAGGCTGAACGCAATTTACATCTGCGTTTTTCCCGTTCCGTCGCGGGCAATACAACAAATGCCGGAAAAGAAGTCGGAAAAGCGATATAAGTGGCGAAGAGAGGATTACCGCGAGAAGACGAAAGGGCTTCTGATGGTCAATACCGGCGATGGAAAGGGCAAGACGACGGCCGCGATCGGCGTGCTTGTCCGTGCGGCCGGCCGCGGCCTGAAATGCTGTATGATCCAGTTCATGAAATCGAAACATGACCGCTACGGTGAGCATGAATCGCTTGAAAAGCTGGGAATCGAGATCCATACAATGGGCGACGGATTCACCTGGGATACGAATGACCCGGAGCAGGACATCAAGACATCCGAAGAAACATGGGCACTCTGTGTCGAGAAAATGAGAAGCGAAGAATATGAGCTTTTAGTCTTCGATGAACTCGTTTACGTTTTGGATTATAAGTTCCTGGATACAGCAAGAGTTCTAAAAGAGATACGCTCCGTCCGCGACCGCCAGCCGCATCTGCACATTATCGTAACAGGGCGAAACGCGCCGCCGGAATTGGTCGAGGCTGCGGAACTGGTCACCGAAATGAAGGAGATCAAGCATCCGTTTCACATTGGAATTTTCGCCCAGCAGGGCGTAGAGTTTTAGCACATATAAAGATCAGCTGATAGCTGTCAGCTTTTGGTAATTCGAAAGATTTGAGAAGCCCTATATTTTAGTCGCCTGTTTCAGTTTGTACTCTTGAGGTTTCAATTTTTTGGGTTGGACGCTTTTTGTATAAACTGAAGATTACAAGCTGAAAAGTGAGAAAGAGGCCTTTTCGAACTCTCGATTTGCCATTTTGATTTCCAAGCACCTTAAAGATTGAAGACCGAGATCGAAAAACGTGAACCAAAAGGGCTTGCTGACATTATTTCGTTATCAGTCACGACATTCGGCGTGGGCTATCTGCCCTTGGCACCAGGAACCTGGGGTTCAGCGGCCGGTGTTGCGGTCTATACCGCATTTGCCTGGCTGGATCTAAGATGGGAACAACATTGGGCCCCGCTGATCCAGCTTACTCCTGAACTCGCCCAGGCCGCGTCCATAGCGGTAATACTCACGATTTTCCTGTTGTTCACTTTACTTGGCGTTTGGGCCTCAAATCGCTCGACCGGCTTGTTGGGCAACACAGATCCGCCGGAAGCGGTCGTCGATGAGGTTATCGGACAACTCATCACATTTCTTTTCGTGCCCTTTGGCATTACATGGCCGCTAATTATTACAGGTTTCCTGCTCTTTCGCTTATTCGACATTTGGAAGCCGTATCCGATAGATTCGCTTCAGGTACTTCCCGGCGGGATCGGAATTTGCGCAGATGACATACTTGCCGGAATTTACGCCGGAATTTGCCTTTCCGCGGTGTACGCGGCTAGTCTGTGGATATGAACTATCATGTGCTTCCCGGCGATTCAGTCGCAAGCGAATTCAGGAAAACAGAGTTTGACGGAGAAGTTGTCGTTTTTCGCGAATGCCTGGTAACAGGTGATCTTTCTGGCGGGGACCTTGACCAATTTTGGGAACGACGCGCCAATTTTTTGGCACTCGAGTATGGCGAGGACCCGATCCAGTATCAAGAAAGTGTCGCTTATGAAATAGAACGGCTGCTTGGACTGCCGGCCGAATCCGAAGTGAACCTTTGGTTTGAATACGAATTATTCTGTCAGGCGAATATGTGGTTCTGTATCGACCTGCTTAGCGGCTTTGAGGGAAAGGTCTTTCGGGTCGAGCCGCTTAACAGCCAGCCGGACGATATTTGGAAGGGCTTTGGCGGCCACGTCACGGGCGATCTGGAACGGTGCTTTGAATCGCGCACGTTGTTTAGCAATGAGGACCGGGCGCTTGGGTCGAAGATTTGGAATGCGTTCCGCCGCCGAGATGAAGCCGAACTGCTTCGACTTGGCGAAGTCCGCTCGCCTTGTTTTCCGTTTTTGCAAGAAGTTTGCGGGGCCGCGGCCGAGATCGATCTCAGGCCTGCACAGATAGTGAGCCAGATCAAATCGGCCGGGATGACGGAGCTTGAAACGGCTTTTCCTGAATTTCAAAAACGCGCCGGCGTTTATGGGTTCGGCGACCTTCAGGTCGCAAGGCTGCTTGATGCGGTATGACGACGATCTGCGGCACCGCTAGTTACGGATTCGCAGCGTCCTCCGGTTTCACCTTGTCCCGGTTAAATATCCAGCCGCGCCTCCAAAAATAGAACAGAAGCGAAATCGCTAAAAGGGCCATTGCTCCCAGAGTTAAGAAGTAGCCGTTTGGCGAACGCAGCTCGGGCATGTGATCGAAATTCATCCCGTATATCCCGGTCACCAACGATAGCGGCAGAATAATGGATGAAAGTACTGCAAGCGTTTTCATGACATCGTTCGTGCGGTTTGCGATGACCGAAAAATGAATATCGAATAAGCCGCTAACCAGATCACGATAGCTTTCCGAGAGATCGGAGATCCGCAATAAGTGGTCATGAACGTCGCGGAAGAACGGCAGTATATGCTCTGGTATCTGAGGAAACTCGCCGTGCGAGATACGGTACAGTACATCCAATTGCCTTGCGGTGATCCTTCGCAAACGGGCGACGCTGCGGCGCAGGCCCATTATCTCTTCGAGCAGCGTATTGCCGCTGCCGCGCATCTCGAAAACGCTGTCTTCAAGCACGTTGATCGAAGTATCAAAGTCATCAACGATTGGCATATACAGATCCACCAGGTGATCAAGTATTTGGTGAAGAAGATATGCCGGCCCGCGGGAACAGGCAAACGTGCTGCTGCGAATCTGCTGTTTCACATCGCGAATGCTGCGAAACTTTTGGTCACGAAATGTGACGACAAAATTCTCGCCCAGGTAGCCGTCCAATTCTTTTGTCACAAAATTTCCCGGGCCCGTTTCGCCCGGCTTTATTCCGTGAACAATGAAATAAATGTAATTTGGAAATGCCTCTACCTTTGGCTGGTTACGGGTTTCGATACAGTCTTCGACCGTAAGATAATGAAACTTGAAAACGTTCAGCAGCAGGTCTTTTGCTTCTTCTACCCGGGCCGGTGTTTCGCCAAAGAGATCGACCCAAATCAAATTGTCCTTGTCTGCGAGAAGTTCAGGCAGATCATCGGAGCTAAAGCCTTCTTCAACTTTTGGCGAACCCTTTCTGTACAAAAAAATTTCCATATCCGCGACTCGGAAAACTATACACGATTGCCGTGCAGGCGGGAAAGCGGCCAAACGGCATGAGGCGTTTTTGCGACGGCAACCCGGTTTATAGAATTGCAATTAACGATGCGGACGGCGAAAATGTACGCACGATGCTAGAAACCCCCGAAACTAATATCACGCTTCAGGTCTCGAACATTACAAAACGCTTTGGTGAATTTACCGCCGTTGAGGACCTGAGTTTCGATGTTCGTTCGGGCCGCGTATTCGGATTTCTTGGGCCGAACGGTGCGGGCAAAACGACCACGATCCGAATGATAGTCGGCATTACGGCTCCCGACGAAGGTTCGATAAAACTCTTCGGCGAGCCGATGTCTTTTGCGCTTCAAAACCGCATTGGTTACCTGCCGGAAGAGCGCGGACTATACAAAAAAATGAAAGTGGTCGATCAGCTCAAGTACTTTGCCGAGCTAAAAGGGCTTTCAGGACAGGCCGCGGACAAGAAGATCGATTTCTGGCTCGAGCGGATGAAGCTTTCAGAATGGAAGCGAAAAAAGACGACCGATCTTTCAAAGGGAATGCAGCAGAAGATCCAGTTTATCTCGACCGTCCTGCATGATCCTGATCTGCTGATCCTTGACGAACCTTTCTCCGGCCTTGATCCTGTAAATGTCGAGTTTATGATCGATGTTCTCTCGGAATTCCGCTCGGCTGAAAAAACGGTCATTTTCTCAACGCATTTAATGTCCACCGCCGAAAGGCTTTGCCACGATATTCTACTTATCAATAAGGCCCGAAAAGTAGTCGGCGGCAGTTTGCGGGAAGTAAAGGAAAGCTACGGTACAAACCTAATATCGTTCCGCGGTGAGAATGCAGGCAGCGTCCTTGGCGACCGGTCGCTTGTTGAGCGGGTCGTGTCACATGCTGATGAACAGGAGATCCATCTTGCTCACGGCGTCGTCCCGCAGCGGCTGTTGAAGGCATTGATCGACGGCGGGGCCGAGATAGGAAAGTTTGAAGTGACGGAGCCGAGCCTGAACGATATTTTTATCGAAAAGGTGGGCGGGCATTCCGATGAGCCGGCCGCCGGCGTGAACGCGGCAGCGATGCGAAAATAAGTATATTCAAATGAGAAAATTTCTGGCGGTCGTAAAACACGAATACAAGAAGGTCGTTCTCAAATGGTCGTTTCTTATCGGAACGCTGCTTCTTCCTTTCCTTGCCGCATGTTTCGCATTTGTACCGGTAATAATTTTTTCGCTTCAGGGCGAGCCGACCCGAATTGCGATCGCCGATCCGACGGGGAAGATCTTCGAACGGGTTGAACGAAATCTTTCGTCCGAACGAATGGCGGAGAAGGCCAGAAAGGCGGCCCGTGATTCGATCGGCCAGATCGATGCCGCACAAGACGAAAAAATGCGGAATACGGCCGCACAGTTCGTGCAGGATTTTGTGCTTGTTGGATTTGACCCGTCGGGGAGATCAGTTGACGCGGTTCGGTCGGACCTAGTCAAAAAGATAATGGCGGACGAGATCGACGCATACTTGATCGTTCCGGAAAACTATAATGACGCAGCCGCGACGTTTGAATTCAGGTCCCGCAAAGGCGGCGACTTTGTTTCAAACGATACCCTGCAGGATGCTGTCAATGATGCGGTCCGCTCACAACGTCTCGCGGACGCGAACATTGACGAAAACCTATTGGCACAGATAAATTCAGCGGTCAATTTTGATGCAAAAGGCCTAAATGAAGCAGGCGAGGAAAAGAATTCTGACGGAGTATTTTTCGCGTCTTTCGCCATTGGGCTGATGATCTACATAACCCTTGCGATATATGGGCAGGCGATAATGGGAGCGGTCGTCGAAGAAAAGGAAACGCGGATCGCCGAAATATTATTCTCATCCGCCCGTCCATTCGAGCTTATGCTTGGAAAGCTGGTCGGGGTTGGGCTCGCGGGCCTTACACAACTTGCAATTTGGGTCAGTTCAGCCATGATTTTGATCGGTTTCCTGTCAATGCAGCCCGAATTTCAAATGGTGGCCGCTTCCGTTCCATCGATCACGCCGCTAATGGTTGTGTATTTTCTAGTTTATTTCTTGCTCGGATTTTTCATATACGCCTCGATTTTTGCGTTGATCGGTTCGATGGTGACGACCGTGCAGGAAGGCGGCCAGTTTGCGTTTCCGCCGATAATGATAATGTTGTCGGCATTCTATTTCTGTTTCGCGGTAATCCGCGATCCTGAATCGCCGCTTTCGTTCTGGGTTACCATGGCCCCGTTCCTTGCTCCGATAACGATGCCGGTCCGAATATTGGCAGAGACGCCGCCGCCCTGGCAGATCGCGCTGTCGATCACCGTAAACACGGCCGCGATCGGAGTACTCGTGTGGATCGCGTCCAGAGTTTATCGTGTCGGCATGCTGATGTACGGAAAACGGGCAAGCCTCCCTGAGGTTTGGAAATGGATAAAGCAGGCATGAGCTAACCGCGATCAATGCTAAGCTGGAATTTCGGCCCTGCCTTGTTTGGTGAGTTCCAAAAGATCGCGAATCAACAGATCGTGCTCGAACGGTTTTGTTCTGTATCTATTAAACCCGAGGTCGAGCGCCCTTCGGCGGCTCTCCTCGGAAGTAAACGCGCTCAACGCGATCGCAGGCACGTTTCCGCCGGATTCAGGCGGAAAACCGCGGATCTTCTGGATGAACGAAAATCCGTCCTCGTCCGGCATTCCTAGGTCAGATATCACAACATTTGGAATGCTCGACGGAGTTCGGCCCCATGTGGCGAGAGCGGCTTTTACAGAATCGAAACTTCTAACGGCGGCCCCGTTTTGAACAAGAAAAAGTTCGAGTACTTCACGTGAATCCGAATCGTCCTCGACGATCACGATAGACCTTCCCTCGAGCGGCCTGCCCCTTTCAGCCAATTTGCTCGACTCTAATTGTTCCTGGATCGACGCGGAATTGTTCAGCGGAAGAACGACCGTAAACCGTGATCCTTTTCCGACGCCTTCACTCTCAGCTTGAACAACGCCGCCGTGTCGGGTCACAAGAATCTTAACGATCGACAATCCGAGGCCGAGGCCGAGATTGGACCGTCCCATAGCCGTGTCAGCCTGAAAATCCTGCTTAAATATGTGCGGAAGCGCCAGCGGATCGATGCCGTTGCCGGTGTCGGACACCTGGATACTTACCGATTCCGTCCCGGTTTGAATGTCAACCACGACTCTGCCGCCTTCCGGTGTAAACTTGATGGCGTTTGAAATCAGATTGCCGAATACTTGCTGCAGGCGGCTGGAATCGCCGAATAATGGAATATTTTCGGAGTCGGTATTCAACCTTAGTTCGATATTCTTGTCGTTGGCGGTCGGCTTGAGCGCCTGACATGAATTTCGTGCGATGTCGTAAAGATTGGTCGGCCGATATTCCAATCGCAGCCTTCCGGACGCGACCCTTGCGGAATCAACGAGGTCGTTAATGAGCTTTGTCTGAATTCGAGCGTTACGCTCTATCGTCTCGAGCGCGGTCCGCATCGCCGTCTCGTCAAGGTCTTTCGTCAACAACAGCTTTGCCCAGCCCATGATCGCATTCAGCGGAGACCTCAATTCATGGGAAACAAACTGAACAAAAAAATCCTTTCCCCGCGTTGCTTCCACTGCTTCTTCCCGTGCACGCTTTTCGCGTTCATGTACCCTTGCCAACTCATCTGCCGCGAGTTTGTGCTCGGTTATCTTTTGCACGACGCCGGTCATTCGTTCGGGAACACCATCTTTATCAAGGAATGACCTGCCTTCCGTTAAAAGCCATTCTATCGAACCGTCGGGAGTAACGACTCGGAATTCTTCTTTATATTTGCCGCCTTCGTCGCGGGAACTTGCAATGAATTCATCAACGAACTGGCGGTCGTCGGGATGGACCGCGTTGCGGTAGCTGGTATAGTCGAATACTTTATATGCCGAAAGCCCAAAAAGCTCGTTGCATCGCGGTGTGGCGTGGATGCCGCCAGAGTGAAAATCCCATAACCACAAGCCGATCGCGGCATTTTCCGCCGCAAACAAAAGCTGGGCACTCGCGCCATTGTTCTTGTTTTCTGAAACCGACCGGCCCGCAATAAATATCTCTGCCCTCTCTTTAGACAGTGACTGAACATAAAGCTCGATCGGCAGCTTTTCGTCGGCGCCGATACGAAAATCCAATGTTAGCCTTGAATTATTTCCACGGGCAGCATCCTGGATCGCCGCGTCAAGCAATTTTGGCGTTATCTCTGACGATTGCCAAAAAACTGTCTCAGAAAACTTCTGGCCGGCGAGCAGTGCAGGATTTGTATTTGTAGTCTCGAAGATCGAACCCGAAAGCCTTAGGACACGGCCCGAACTGTCGAACGTGCCAAAGAAGTCAAATATATTATTAAAGACGTTCAGACTTTCAATATTGAAAGTCTCGATGTTCTCATTCTTTGTCTCCGAGTTTTTTGCTTGCATAATCGGCCTGAGCGGTGGGGAATGATTCGCGGCCTCCTTGCCAAAGAAAAGCCTTGTTTGAATATTGTTTGGGAACTAGTTTATCAAAAATGGGCCGGATCTGCGTAAACATGAAGCGGTGTCGAAGATTCAAGACGTACCGCGCCCGGCCCCAAGCATTCGCGCAATAAACAAGACCGTCGCGGATATGATCAAAACCCATACCATTCCACCGAATGTATTGCCGGTGATCGTTCCCAAAAGCCACAACACGAGAAGCACAATTATTATCGTTTCCATCATAAGCGGCGCAAACTCAAAATCTTTCAATGTCTAGTCTCCAACTATACAAACGGTATGCCAGCTTTTTATTGGTCCATTGCACGGCGACAATCGCTGATCAATGTGCAAATATCCGGCATTGCCAAATTTCCGGCTGGCCAGCGTGTACGGAACTAAGACACAAATCGACACACCGAGAGCGGGAATTGGACCACGGTTCCGTGTAGCAAAACCATACACTTTGGTATTGGGATTCTGTCGTGCTTTGACGTATGTTTAATCATCAGAATACTTAGCGGAATTTGGCCGGCTGGCATATTCCTTGCTTGTCTGAAATAAGAATTAGAAATGATTTTTCTCTTAAGATTAAATTAGGCTTAAGCATTAATGGTGAAATTTCAATGTACGGGCCCGCGGCTGACAAATTGTCGTCTTATTTTGATACAATTATGAAAACTTTCGAAGAAAGCGAGCAAGATAGATCAATGGCGAATCGTGCCCTAATAATCGATGATGATCGCGAAGCGCTAAACCTTTTAACATTTTATCTGACGTCTGACGGCTTCACCGTTGACAGTGCTGTAAATGGATCAAAGGGGCTTGATCTTGCAAAGGTCAACGAGTACGACGTGATCCTGACCGACCTGAATCTTCCGGATATCAACGGCATCGAGATGGTGCGGCGGTCTCGAGAAATATCGCCCGCAACCGAGATCATTGTTGTGACCGGCGAGGATTCGGCCGAAAAGGCTATTGAGGCGACACGGGTCGGGGCCTTTGGATACATAGTCAAAGACGGTAATTATCAAGGCTTGATGGTTGACGTCAGGAACGCGGTCGAAAGAAAACAGCAAACACTTATCAATTCGCGGCAGGCGCGTGAGATCGAAGAACTGAGGGGTCGGCTTTCAAGCCGGACATCTTACGAGGGCGTGATCGGCGGAGCCCGTTCGATGCAGAATATTTACGAGATAATCGAAAATGTCGCTGAATCAGATGCCAACATTTTGATACTTGGCGAATCCGGCACGGGCAAAGAGGTGATCGCAAATGCCGTACATTATAAAAGCCACCGGGCCGGCAAACCTTTTGTAAAAGTTAACTGCTCGGCCCTACCCAAGGACCTGATCGAATCACAGCTTTTCGGTCATGTGAAAGGCTCATTTACCGGAGCAAATAGCGATAAGGTGGGATTTATCGGCCAAGCGGCCGGCGGCAGTTTGCTGCTCGATGAGATCGGCGAAATGCCGATCGATCTTCAGCCCAAACTGCTTCGTGTCCTTCAAGAAAAGGTATTTTATCGCGTGGGCAGCGATAAGCCCCAAGAGGCCGATTTCCGTCTCATCTGTTCAACCAACCGGGACCCGTTCGAGGCAATTCAAGACGGTAATTTGCGCGAAGACCTCTATTACAGGATCAACACTATCGAGATCAAGATCCCGTCCCTGCGCGAACGAATGGAAGATGTGCCGATGCTGGCCGAACATTTTCTTGAAATGTACGCCGAAAAATATAAACGCGACAAAATGAAATTCTCCCAGTCGGCATATAACCAGATGCTCAACTATGCGTGGCGGGGAAATGTTCGTGAACTTCAGCATGTTATCGAGCGGGCAATTCTTTTAAGCAAGGGAAGTACGATCGATTTTGTAGATATCCAACACGATCCCGACGGCGGACATACAATGATTCCGCCGGTCCAAGGTAAAACGGCGGACAACGGCTCAAGCCAGTCGGATATGTCGCCGGTTTTAAACTTTCAGGTAACGGATACGCGAGACCTTGCGGGGATGTCCGGAGACGACCTGTTTGAAGAAATCGGAAAAATGGTTGTTGACAGCCTTAGCGAGCCGATCGAGGGTGACGAGCAAAACGATGTTTTTAACAATATTGAAAGCGGTGTTGTGCTGGCCGCCTTACGACGGACCCGCGGGAACAAACAAGCCGCCGCAAATCTATTGGGACTTTACCGGCCGCGGCTGTATGGCATGATCAAACGGCACAAATTGGAAGAGAGGGTTTGATCAAAAGTAAGTCGTTTAATTTTGAAAGTTTGAAAGGTGGTTGACTGGTGACGTTTCTTCACATCGAAAGCGGCTTTGAAAGAAAACTCTATGCTTGATCGTTAGAGAAAAAGACCGAACAGGCGGCCAAAATCAATCGGTTGAACATTTTGAGTATAAATCTTCTTTAGTTGGAAATTTTTGATCTTTCCGCCATTTCGGGCGGACTACGGGCGTCAATTCTCCGCTGGCCTTCGAAATTTACAAACATTTAGTTGCATCATTGCCGTTCTCGGGTCATCTGCCCGGAGTAGAGATCTCGACATCGATCTCATGCTTCTTCGTACCACCCAAAAATCCGCTGTAATAAAGTGCGCCAACGATCATAGCTACAATGATCAATGTCGTCAGGGCCCAAATTACATTACTGCCAGTGCTATTTTCTTCCGTCATTTTTTCCTCTCAAAGTAAATTTCATCTCATTTGCTTCACAACCAGGACTGCAAACCGCGTGCCGTTCAATCCGGCCGTCCGGTGATTCTAAAGTCAATACAGAAAGTCATTTACAGGAATGCCGACGTATTCGCGATATGCCGGCGTATTGCCAATTGCGTGCCATTTTCGTACATCGGCCCGGCTCTGAATGAATTTCGAGGCTTGTACTGGACCTTACAATGGGTGTAAAAGATTCATATACGGAAAGTTTTTACAGCGGTCTCAAAAGAGGAGGGACTAATATGATAGGTCAGTTGATAGCCGGATTAATTGTCGGCGTCATTGCTAGATTGCTATTGCCCGGAAAGGAGGCATTTCCTGACGGGATCTTGGGCTGGATACTTACTGCGGTATTGGGTGTCGCCGGAGCTTTAGTTGGAACTCTCGTCGGCGGGATGCTTTGGGGCGGCGAGAATTACGCAGCCGGTTGGATCATGTCGATACTTGGCGCGATCGTTCTTCTTCTCCTGGTAAGAATGATACTCGGGAACAGGAACGCCGTGTAAGGTGCCTGAATGTATTACAGTAAAATGCCCGGGCCTATTAGGCCCGGGCATTTTTCATTTCTACCGCTCATTCACTAGGTGCAGCCGGCATGGCCGCAGTCGCACGATATTTCAACAATATCCTGATCTACCGCGTCGCGGCAGTGGTCGCTGCAATATTCACTTTCGCCCTTTGCCGGGCAATTACACATCTTGTGTCCGCATTTTCCGTCATTATCTGTCATAGTTCCCCCTTATTTTTTCAATACAAAACTGCGAACCAGAGTCAAACAACCAAGTAGGACATAGATTCGCGAGTGATTTCATTATAACAGCGAACGAAAGCACTCAGGAATTTTTGTCCGGGACGGCCTAATCATTCTGCCAGATCACGAAGCGGGGCCGCCACGCCGGCGAAATGCGCGAAATCTTGCGAACAAATAATAAATTGGGTCCTTAGCTGCACAAATTAAGGCCGATCAATCGGCGAAAATCTTTTGAAAATCCCGTTTTTCGCGTACTTTCGTGTCTTTTGCGGCAACGTGTGGAATGCTGGGCTCGAAATAAATTTCATTTGCTGCGAAAACTTTATCGGAAACTGATGCCAATTAGCAGTTTCTGATAACAAAATTAGACCAAATTCCATGCCTGAGAATGGTGTGGATGCAAGGGGGCGTCCGGTTTTTTGAAGAGAAGCGATCGGGCACCCCTTTTGCCGTTTCACATTTTGGCCTTCCGGGTTTCAGGATCGAGGGCCATTCGGACCAATCCGTCAAATTGAACATTGTAGGCAACGCCTTTTACGGGAACTGCCATTTCTTCCTCGGTCGTGCCGGTCGAGTTTGCAATACCAACGCTTGCAAAATAACACGAGCACCCATGTTTTGCGGCATGCGTAACCAGATTTTCAAAGGCTTCCTGGCCTTCCTCGAAGCGGCCGCGCCCAGGGTACATTCCTGTTCTGATAACAAAAAACGCAAGTTCCCCGTCCTTGGCGGCAGTGATCTGCGGCTCAGAAGAAAGATCGGCTTCAATATCAACCGAGTCGATCGCCCACCCGTCTTTTTCAAGCTGTTTGTAAACGATCTCAACGCCGAAAGCATGTATCTCATTGGCCGTCATTAACTGATTTTCTTCCATTGTTTTGATGTTATCGGCTTGCCGGCGATTCGGCAAGAACCGGATGTCGGGGGCAGTCTAACTAATTCAATGAAACGGTGTAATATTGTAGCCATGGAACCAACGACCTCCGCTGTGCCGGAAAATGTCCTTGACCTCAATGAAATTCGCCGGGCGCAAGAACGCATTCAGCCATACATTAAAAAGACACTTCTTGGGCGAAGTGACTTCTTGAGCAAACTTCTTGAGACCAACGTGTTTGTTAAATATGAGTTGTTCCAGAAGACCGGTTCGTTCAAGGTCCGAGGTGCTTTCAACAAGATCCTTGATGTTGCCGAATCAGAGCGGAAGAACGGTGTCGTTGCCGTAAGCGGCGGTAATCATGCTCAAGCTGTCGCCTACGCGGCAAGATCACTCGGCGTTCGTGCGATGATCGTCATGCCTGAATCGACGCCGGATGTTTACGTGAATGCGACACGGGAATATGGGGCCGAGGTTGATCTTCAGCCTTCGATATCCGAAGCGTTCGCTTGGACAGGCCGCTACCGGGCGGAAGGAATGACGTTCATTCATCCGTTTGATGACCCGCTGGTGATGGCCGGACAGGGAACGCTCGGATTAGAGCTTTTGGAAGATCAGCCGGATACGACCGATGTGATCGTAAGTATTGGCGGCGGCGGCCTTGCAAGCGGTGTCGCGGCCGCACTCAAACAATCAGCACCGGACATAAGGGTTTGGGGCGTCGAGACCGAAGGGGCCGACGCGATGTCTCAAGCTTGGTCGGCGGGCCGTCCGGTTGAACTGCCGGCTATTACTTCCATTGCCAAAACACTTGGCGCCCCGGCTGTTTCCGGGGCGACATTGAAATATACGCGCGAATATCTTGAGAACATTACGGTCGTGCCGGACAGCGAGGCGGTCGCGGCAATGGTCATTTTTCTCGAACGCCTCAAGGTTATCACCGAGCCGGCTGCCTCTTGTACCTTGGCGGCCGCCCTTCGGATCAAGGAGAAGTTTCTGCCGGAGGACAATGTCGTTTTGATCTTATGCGGAGGTAACACAGGTGCGGCCGATCTAGGCGGTTACCTGGCCCGATTCGGCGGTTGATCGAAATTTTCGGCGGCGATCCTGTTTGGATCTTTATCAGCTTTTTCGGCTTCCATTCGCCTTTTTTAGGTTGGGAAATAGATCAAAGTTTGAAAGAAATTGACGAACAACAAAGTGCGCACAAAGGTAACGCCGGGATTTTTTCAAATTGATGCGTTTTCGATCTTTGGGCAATTCAATTCAATTGCCGGCAGTGACATGAAGTTTCAAGCTACTCGCTACTTTTCGAATAGCGTTTTCGATTGTCAAAAAAATCGGGACTTCGCGGTTCGCGGGGATGTTTTTCGCTATATTCCATCTGTTTTGTTCTTTGCGCGAGTTCCTCCCTTAATTGATTTCGACGTTCCTCACCTGTGAGCGGAGCTGTCCCGCGTTCACCCCAATAGTATTTGACCGTGACGAGCAAAAGTGCCGAGCTTCCCAAGACCGTCAAGATCAAAACAAGAACCAGCATCCATGCAAAATTTGACATGCGGATATTCTATCAGTCAGCCGAAAAGTTAAAAAGACCGTAAGGGTCTGAACCAGAAAGTCAATACAGCGGCTTACCACCAAGTCTAAGCGGCAGATCATCGGTTTTTTGTGTCCACGGGGGCTAAATAAGATGTTTTCCCGACAACCGAATATTTCAATCCTGATCTAAATGAGACACTGATAGAACGTTTCTTGCCGTCACGGAATTTGTTAGTTGGATAATAGCCGACAACGTACCGCTGATTCATTTCGCCGAGTATGCTCTGATAGACTTCGGCTGCCCGCTGCGGGCTTTCAAGGTATTGAAAGGTCCCGCCTGTATCTTTAGCGAGTTCTTCGATTGCGGCCGTATCCCTGACCCGGGCCTTTAGCCAATTTCGAACAAAACGGTCCGATATTTCGGGTGTCGATCCGCCTTGAACGCCACGGGTTGACTTTGTACGTTGATCAATAATATTGGCGAGTTCAGCTCTTACCAGCTCGAACCGCTCAGACTCCCGTCGGTCTTTCAGCCGGACGCCTGGAATTATTGAATAGATCGTCGTGCCCGACTTTTCGATCGCCGATCTCAGTTTGGCATGATCTAATGATTTACCCTGACATTTTCCGCCCTGGGTCAATGACCAGCCCGAACTCAAAGCTCCGTTTTCGTCACCGTCGGTTTGAAGGATCACAATAGGCCGTTTGTCCGCCGATGCGAACAATCCGGAAATAGCGGCATAGAGGGCCGATAATTGCCGGCTTTTCCCAAATATGCCATCGAGGGCCTTTGATCTTAAAGATTCAAGCCGTAGTTTTAGCTTTGCTTTGTCGGAGGTAAAGTTTTCAAGAAGCAGCACATCATCAGTTACAACGGCCATCCTGTCTTCCGGCTCAAGCAGATCGACCAAAACTTTGGCGGCGTCGATGCTGGTCGCAATATAAGGAGTCTGGCTTTGGCTGTGGTCAATGATCAGAATGATCGAACGGCCAAAACCGCGGGCGGCCCGTCCGAACGAGAACACTTCGATATCCTGTCGGATCCCGTCCTCTTCGATTTGAAAGTCTTCTTTCAGCAAACCGTTTACACGGTGCCCATACTTATCACGCACGACAAGCTCAGAAATTACCAAGTCCGTTTCGATCCTGACCACGTCACTCTCCGGCATCGCCATTCCCCCGCCGGCAGCAGATTCCGGGTCAATTTTGGATGATGGTTCCTGAACAAAGCTAAGGCTTGGCAGCCCTCGGCATTCTTTCTCGCCTTGAGCCGCGGCCGGCGATGACAGGTACGCGGAAGATACCGTTAAAAGGGTGATCGACAAAAACGAATGAACTAACTTCATTTGCGATTCTCCAGAACGAATTTCTTTCCAATAAGCGCAACGATACTCCACTCGAACCGTGACTACAATAGAATTTTGCTTCCGTTTTTCTTCTTTTTTTATTCTTGCAGTGATTCGGCGGTATTTTAAGGGCGGTATGCGATAGAAAGGGTTCGATAATTCAGCACCGCCGGACGGATTCGATCTCGGGGCTATTTCCTGATTCGGTGGTGTCGATGCATTCAATCCTGTATCACCTCGCGTGTCCGGCAAGCTGTCGTTAGATAAAGTCCGGCTTCCCGCAGCGGAGCAATGCCTGCGATGAACCCCAAAGGAGCAGGTTCGCGCCATGCACAACGAAAATAGTACACATCCGGCCGGGCCGCGGTACCAAAACCACTTGTCGAGCTAACCCGAGAAGGGGCATAATATTTACGGCGACGATAGTAAATTTGCTGCACGAAATAATTCCCGCAAATAAAGTTATGAAGTTTTTTGTGATTCCCATTTTCGGAGTGATCTCTGTATTTTTCGCAAGCTCATCCGTAGCCTTTGCCTGCAGTTGTTCGGCAACGCCGACGGTGTTAGACGAATTTGCCCGTACTCCGATCGTGGTGGCCGCCAGGCTTGACTCGCTGGAAGAGCTTGACCGCAGTGTTGCGGGAACGAATGTTTACCGAACAATGGCCGCGGTTATGACGGTTGAAAGATCGTATAAAGGAAGCCTGAAGGCGAATCAAATGTTCAAGATACTCGATGGCGGCGGCGGCGATTGCGGTACGCCTTTCGCACGGGAGAAGGTCGGACAACGATTTTTGTTTTACACCGAACCCGGCCGCGTGATCGGGAAACTTAAGGGGAGGCTTTTTTTAATAAGCCGCTGTTCACGGTCGGCAAAGTTTGATGATGCCGGGCCTGACCTTGCGTACCTGGATAATCGGGGCAAGTTCATAGGCAAGACACGTTTGTCGGGGACGATCAAACGATTCAGCTCAGATCCGCCGAGTTTGGCCAATATCAAGGTTGCAGTAACCGGCACAAACTTCGAAAGGGCCGTTGAAACCGATGAAAAGGGCTTTTTTGAATTTTGGGACCTGCCGGCCGGACAATATCGTGTAAACTTTCAAGTACCTAGCGGCACTATGATCCGTGATTACAAGATCGTTTCGCTCGATAAAACATGGCGTCGTCAGGTGCCGGCTGATAATACGATAATCACATCGATCGGCGTCAAGAAGCATACGGAGATCGTCGTCGGCGTGGATAGTTTGCGGTTAGGCGGCCAGTGATCTTATATTCGGCCGATGCATTTGCGGTGATAGACGGCACTGCCGGAAAGATGAGGTGTATATGAAAAAAGCCATTTTGTCTGTATTGTTTTTGATCAGTTTGGTGATGATCGGGACCGGGAGCGCATTTGGCCAAAAGCCAACGGTCGCGGGTGAATGGGACGGTTCCTTCAACTCTCCCGGCGGCGAACGCCCATTGAAGCTGGTCTTCAAGGTCGAAGGGGAAAAACTTACCGGCGTCGCCAAACGCTCAACCGGCGATCTGCCTCTTGAAGGGACCGTAAAGGGCAGCGACATCTCGTTCAGCTATACGGTGAATTATAACGGTAACGCCCTGACAATGTTTTTCACCGGCAAGGTCACGGGCGACAGTGTTGCAGGCACCGTTTCATTTGGCGGCAATGCCGAAGATTCATGGAGCGCCAAACGGGTGCCGGCAGAAAAGCCGAAGTCGGATTAAGGCTGAGACGGGCCTGTTGATTTGACGATCAGAACTACTCGACAAGTTGATGTCTATAAGGCCGAATCGCCTTACGCATCATCACAACCGTGTACGCGGATCAAGCGGATTTACGCAAAACGCTTCGGATTCTTCCGAATTGATAGGCGTGAACTACTTGGTCCGCGTTGATCGTTTGCGATGCCGATGAGCTCGATCATGTTTATTTTGGCAAACTTTTTTTTGAATGTGTGGTAGTATTCTGGCGATTTACGGTCTAAACATTTAATGGATCGCGGAGGCAAAGATGAACAGGATTTTTGCGATTGGCGTGATATTGGCGGCATCGGTGATCGTGTTTGCTCAAGGTTCGCCTCGTGTCGGCGACGAAGTACGGTATCAGTGCTTTTGTTTTGGGCAGGAATGGGTGAGAGCAACGGTCGTGGCGGTAAATGGCGGAAATATTCGGGTTCGTTTTGGAAACATGGACAATCAGGTCGTGAATCTGCCGGTCAATTCGCCGAAACTGAGAATTTCGGGTTCGGCCGCGAGCGGAGGCGGTGAGCCTGGGCCGCCTGATAATATTCAGCAGGCATTTGCTGCGGAAGCGGCCCCGAAGTATCGGCGCATCGTTACCCAATTTGCTCATTTTTACGATCCGCAATTCAATTATGGCGGCGGGCCGGCGAGGCCGGATGAGTGGAAGGCCGCGATGGACCAGCTTGCGGCATTGGATGCCGAATGCCGTTCGCGCTATCGCGGCGTGCGCGATTTTCAGGGCATCACTTACATTAAACCCGGCGATATTGATTATCGCTTCGCCGCCTGGTGCGATATTGCCGCAAAGCGGACACAGATCGAACCCCGCGGCCGCAGCCTGATGGCAAAACAAATGGTGAACCTGGGCTATACTGATGAGAATCTCAACTTTGGGTTTAACGAGCCGGATAATCCCGTGCGAATGGAAACACAGGAACTGATCTGGGACCGCGCAAAATGGCGGGCGGCAAAGCTCGCGTGGCTTCAGCCGAAGTATGCGGAACACGGCGCTCAGGTGCCGCCCGATGCTCTTGATGCGGTCGAAAAGCGCGCCGACGAACTTAAGGCAAAAGTATTGCGGGATGCTCCAAATCGTTCATACAAACAGCCGCCGCATCACGACGCCGCCGTCGAATCATTTATGCGCGGACAATTTGCAAAAGAGTATCCCGGCGCCCAGGTGCTTAAAATAGGCCTTGATTATGCCGCCTGGGTCCAGCGAAAAAGCCTCTCATACGTTGGCAGCGATGAGATCTTTCGCTATTACAAGGTCAACTACAACTCATATAAACGCGGCACCGCTCTGTTAAAGGTCCCGAACCGCCCGCTTTGCCAAACGCAGGACTGGGTCGTCGGCCGCGGCCCAAAAGGCATGGTTGCCGTTGCGGTAGGCGGCAGCGGCACTTTTATGCGATGTGAGTAATTCCCAGATCACGCCGCGGAGAAATCCGGCAGACGGCGGCATAGCCGCGAAGAGTTGTCTCGGCTACTCGGTGAAGCTCAGCTTCACCGCAAATAGAGCGGCATAGCCGCGAAGAATCGTGAAAAAGTAGGCCCGGGCAATTCGGCCTTATCATTTCTTCGGTCCGTGAAGTCTTTGGGCCGTGAAGCCCAATTTTTTTCTTCGGGCTATGCCCGCCTATTTGCGGAAAGGCTCTGCCTTTCCGATCCCGCCCAAATATAGAAATGCGGCTATGCCGCCCGTTTGCTCATGGCAGTGGGCGGCATAGCCGCGAAGAACTTTCTAGGCTACTCGGTGAAGCACAGCTTCAGCGCAAATAAAGCGGCAAAGCCGCGAAGAATCGTGAAAAAGTAGGCCCGGGCAATTCGACCTTATCATTTCTTCGGGCCGTGAAGCCCAATTTTTTGTTCGGGCTATGCCCGTCTATTTGCGGAAAGGCTCTGCCTTTCCGATCCTGCCCAAATATAGAAATGCGGCTATGCCGCCCGCAGTGCGGTCAGGCCATGCCTGACCCGTCGTGGCCATTCAAGAATTGGCCCTCGGTCGGACGGGCTTGTCCCAGCCGAACGTGGTGAGGGATATTGGGGGCGTCCGACGGTCGGGTAAACCCGACCGCACTGCATTGCGGCGGAACCGAGAGAATCGGACTATTCTACAAGTCTGCTAAAATAATAATCTTCATTGAGCCTAAATAATGTTGATTCAGGTTCTAGGGCGGCCGTCACATCCTTTTCACGAAGTTCTCCGTTAGCCCCCCATTGGGGACGCATTTGTTCCATGTAATAGAAGTAATTCATCAATAATAGGCCGGCCATCGAATTCAACGTATGATGCAAATTTGCTTGTTCAAATTGACTACTTCTGTGATGCTTGACTTGATTGTAAGCTCGCCACCAAACGGGGTTTTCGGGAGCCTTCCTCTTTCTCCACGAGCTCCATGGGTAAAGCGTTAACCCGTACCGCGAAACATAGACCCGTTCTCGAGCGAGTTGTGGAAGATGTGTGACAATAATTGAACGATACTCAGTTATACGATCCGCACGTCGGGCGGGAGCAAGGATCGTACAGAGAGTTCTTGCGATTACATCCACCTCGGCGGCCGCGGCGAAGAGGATTCTCGCAAGTTCTATCGAATGGGTACGAAAATTTCTCGACGTAAACTCAATGTACCTGGAAACTGTGTCAGCATCTCTTTCAAGAGCGAGGAAATAGTTCCAGTGGAGTTTGCTTTCTGACACTTTAATCATAATTACCTTAGAGGTTGCCTACAACATCTTCGAATAACGACGGACCCAGAACTCTTTGGCCAGATTAGACGATTGTTCGAAGATCACCCAGAGGTATTTAGCCCGATCAGCGAGACCAAACCCAAAATGTCCTTCGATTTCTGAAACGACTGCGAGTAAGAGTGTGAACGTGGTCCAGATCATCTCCATCCTATAGCTTTCATAATTCTGTTTGTAAAGCCGCTTAAATTTCTCTTCACCGAAATAGGGCTTCAGTTCTTTCGTTGCAAATAATCCTCCGCGACGTATGAGGGCTTCGTAACTCAGGTGAGATTCTGCCGAGAGCGTCCGATACATAGAAGAATTAAGGAACTCCACAAAGGAGAGGGCCGACGAGCTTGGAAAGGATTTCTTCATAGCTTGAAGGATCTTGCCGGGCGTCGGCCAGGTACTTGCGGGACGCGATTTCTGTTTTTCGCTGAGTCCTAACTTTGAGCTAAGGTCATCAAGACGCGCGTCTAACTTTGAAATATAGTCATCCCAATTCTCCTGATCGCCATAATATTTCTTTGCATGCTGGCGTTCACGCCATACTTCCGTGTAACCAGTCATCACAAGAGCAGGTACGAGGTTTCTTACGTCTTGAAGGATGAAAATGATCGATATTAATTCTTCGAATAGACTTCGCACCAACGGCGCACTGGATAACACGAGCATCTTCCGTCTGGAATCTTTCGGGCAATCAGCCGCAATCCACATTAGGGAATCGTATGTATTTCTCAAGAGGCGCATTCGAGTGTAGAAAAGGATGCGCGCCTGGTCGACGGTTGAATACTTTTGAGGCCAATTACGTTCGAGTAAGTTCGCACTTGCCTCGAGAAGTTCTTCGAGTTTAGGTTGAACAACTATTGCGTCAAGTGGGGGGCAATCAGTTCGCAAGGTAAACATAGTATTCGAAAGAGAGGCTTTCCCGGTTACAAGACGAAGCCTCTTGAGCTACAAATAAATAAACTGCAACTGCTCGCAAGTTGGCGGACTTGCGTCCTGGTTTTCCCATTCCCAAACCGATTTCACACTTTTCTTTGGCGGCGTTGGCGAGGATGGTTTGGTTGTTGGCATCGGGCCGATGGGGGATATTTTATCATAACGGGAGAAATTGGATGAGGCCGTTCCATTCGTTGTGGAGGCTGCATTCAGCGACCATGACGATCTCATCGATGGCGGTGGCTATGGGGACTTTTTGACGAATGATAAGGACTCCGGGCACTGCACGACCGGTCGCGAGCCGGGCCTTTACATGCGTTTCCATTGTTCGAGCGTCATGGGTGAGGAGGACGCGGTTTTCCAGGGCGGCGAATTCGAGTATTTTCGGATCGGAAGCGGTACGAAGTCCGACGTCCTGTACACGAACGATGTCGAGATTAGGAAGTCGACGCCTAACGCCGTTCAATATGGCACTTCTGAAGTGTTCGTCAGTTAGAAATCTTATTTTGGAGGCCAATTGGGGTCCTCGCCATTTTTTCTTGCCAACAGCATTTCCCGCGTGACGCTCGGCGGAAAGCCGCGTTCGATTCGCTCTTGAGCATTGTCGTTTTCGATTTCCTGTTCAACCAGATAAGCCTCAACCTCTTCCTTGTTGTGAAGGTAATAGGCAATGGCGGCATGGACTTCGGCGAGAGAGAGGGTGTCGAAATCGCGTTGGATCTCGGCGGCGTCGGCTCCGCGCTTAAAATCATAAACCACAGAGTCGAGCGACACACGAGTTCGCCCCACGCGAAGTACACCGTATGAATCCATCCGTACAGGCTTCGGAATTGTCCCAACCGTGGTTGCCATAGAATGAATATTTTAGCATAGAATATTGAGCCTAAGACATAAAAAGGCTTCGTTTCGGTTGAGACGAAGCCTTGATTGGGTTCAACAAACTAAAGTTTGTTGGACTTGAGTTTGTTGGACTTACATTCCCATGCCCATGCCGCCCATGCCGCCGCCGGGCATGCCCATGCCGGCGTCGCCCTTTTCATCGGGAGCGTCGGCGATCATGGCTTCGGTGGTGAGCATAAGGCCGGCGATCGATGCGGCGTTTTGGAGCGCCGTTCTCGTGACTTTGGCCGGATCGATGACACCCGCTGCGACGAGGTCTTCATACTTCTCGGTCGCTGCGTTAAAGCCAAAGTGGTCTTTGCCTTCGCTGACCTTGCCGACAACGACAGCGCCTTCCTGGCCGGCGTTTTGCGCGATCTGGCGAAGCGGTTCTTCGAGGGCGCGCTTTACGATGTTGACGCCGATCTGTTCGTCGGTATCTTCCGAGTCGGTCTTGAAGTTTTCGAGGACCTTGCCGGCACGTACCAGGGCGACTCCGCCGCCGGCGACGATGCCTTCTTCAACGGCCGCACGGGTTGCGTGCATCGCGTCTTCAACACGGGCCTTCTTTTCCTTCATCTCGGTCTCGGTCGCGGCGCCAACCTTGATCACGGCAACGCCGCCGACCAATTTGGCAAGACGTTCCTGCAGTTTTTCACGGTCGTAGTCGCTGGTCGTGTCTTCGATCTGATTACGGATCGTCTTGATGCGTCCGTCGATCGCGTCGCCCGCTCCCGAACCTTCAACAATGGTCGTGTTGTCCTTGTCGATGGTAACTTTCTTTGCCTTGCCGAGATCGTCGATCGTAATGGTCTCAAGCTTGATGCCGAGGTCTTCGCTGATGACCTTGCCGCCCGTGAGAACAGCGATGTCTTCAAGCATTGCCTTGCGGCGGTCGCCAAAGCCGGGAGCCTTGACGGCTGCAACGTTCAACGTGCCGCGGAGCTTGTTGACCACGAGAGTTGCAAGAGCTTCGCCTTCGACATCTTCAGCGATGATAAGAAGCGGACGGCCAAGCTTGGCAACCTGTTCGAGGATCGGAAGCAGGTCGCGCATGTTCGAGATCTTCTTTTCGTTGATCAAAATGAACGGCTCGTCGAGAGCGGCTTCCATGCGGTCCGGATCGGTGACGAAATAAGGCGAGAGATAGCCGCGGTCGAACTGCATTCCTTCGACAACTTCGAGGCTCGTGTCCATCGTCTTCGATTCTTCAACCGTGATGACGCCGTCCTTGCCGACCTTGTCCATTGCTTCAGCAATGTTCACGCCGATCGTTTTGTCGCCGTTGGCCGAAACTGTACCAACTTGTGCGATCATATCGCCTGAAACCGGCTTTGACACCTTTGCGACTTCCGCAACTACCTCAGCAACTGCCTTTTCGATTCCGCGTTTGAGTGCCATCGGGTTTGCACCGGCGGCCACTGTGCGGACGCCTTCCTTAAAGATCGCCTGAGCAAGGACCGTCGCCGTAGTCGTTCCGTCGCCGGCTACATCGCTCGTCTTAGAAGCGACTTCGCGGACCATCTGGGCACCCATATTTTCAAGCGTGTCCTTTAATTCGATCTCTTTCGCAACCGTCACGCCGTCTTTTGTGATCGTCGGCGAGCCAAATTTCTTGTCGATTACGACGTTTCGGCCTTTTGGGCCGAGTGTGACTTTTACCGCATCCGCAAGCTGGTTTACACCGCGCAGAATAGCGGAACGTGATTCTTCTCCGTGAACTACTTGTTTTGCCATGGTTTTAATATTCTCCTAAATCTGTTGTTGAAAATTTGCGATCTGCGATTTGCAATTTGCGAATTGAAGAAGGGCACCGAGCCTTTCATTCGCAAATCGACATTCGAAAATCGAAATTATTTCGCTGCTTCGCCCGCGCGCGAGATGATTCCGAGTATCTCGTCTTCGCGCATGATGAGGTATTCTTCGCCGTCAAGTTTGATCTCGCTGCCGCTGTACTTGCCGAACAGAACGCGGTCGCCTTTCTTAACGTCGAGCGACTGGCGGGTGCCGTCTTCCTTATACTTGCCTTCGCCGGCGGCGATGACCTCGCCCTCTTGGGGCTTTTCCTTGGCAGCGTCCGGAATATACAGTCCGCCTGCCGTTTTCTCGGTCGAGTCTTCGATCCGCTTAATGATCACACGATCGTGTAGTGGTGTAATTGTTGTTGCCATTTCTGGTTACTCCTTTGTGAAATTAAAAGCCAAAAACTAAAATAGCCGTCGAGCGCTTTTTGGATAACGTATAAGGTTTTAGCACTCTACGCGTATGAGTGCTAGTATATGAAAACGACGTTTAACCTGTCAAGGGTGCGAGAGATACTTTAGAAAAGTTGATAAGAGCATTATCAAGCTAAGACAGCTTAGCTTTACTTGATCTCAAAACGAACCACCATCGAAATGAAACTCTCAGAATTGAATATCTATCCGGTCAAATCATTGAAGTCGGTCCCGTTGACGGCATCGGCGGTTGATGCCCGCGGGCTGAGGAACGACCGGCGGTGGATGCTTACCGATCCGGACGGCCATTTCTTTACTCAGCGCGAGGTCCCGCGAATGGCGTTGATCTCTGTTGAAGTGACCAACGGGTACTTGACCGTCGGAGCCCCGGAAACCGAATCGCTTCAAATTCTGATCGGATCGCGAAATGATACAGTCAGTAAGCAGACGGTAAAGATCTGGAATTCGGAGTGTG
>Ga0138256_10000627_pt1 | contig 38543 bp, 33 predicted proteins | sample KNB2016incub_MG_FD_105486 | JGI IMG/M metagenome (GOLD analysis project Ga0138256, IMG submission 105486) | Active sludge microbial communities from wastewater in Klosterneuburg, Austria - KNB2014incub_MG | ecosystem: Engineered > WWTP > Activated sludge > Unclassified | place: Austria... | reverse complement strand
TTCCAGGATGTGCTGGCGTTGGCGCGCCTTCTCGAGCTCGTGCTCGCTGCGGCGGCGGATGACCTCGCGGCGGTGCTCCAGGAAGTGGACGAGCATCCGCTTGAGCGGCAGCATCGTCGGCTGGCCGTCCACGAGCGCCAGCGTGTTGATGCCGAACGTTTGCTGCAACGCGCTGTACTTGAGGAGTCGGTTCAGCGTCGAGTGCGCGTCCGCGCCCTTCTTCAGCTCGATGACGATCCGCATCCCGTCGCGGTCGGACTCGTCGCGCAGGTCGTGGATCGTGTCGATCCGCTTCGTGCGGGCGAGCTCGGCGATCCGCTCGAGCAGCGTCGATTTGTTCACCTGGAACGGGATCTCGGTGACGACGATCGCCAGGCGCTCGCCGCGCACCTCCTCGAACTCGCTCTTGGCGCGCATGATCACCCGCCCGCGCCCGGTGCCGTACGCCGAGGCGATCCCCTCGAAGCCGACGATCTGCCCGCCGGTCGGGAAGTCCGGGCCGTGGATGAACTGCCGAATGTCCTCGGGCGTCACGTCGTCCAGCGTCGCCCAGTGGTCGATGCAGTAGACGAGCGCGTCGCAGACTTCGCCGAGGTTGTGCGGCGGGATGTTCGTGGCCATGCCGACGGCGATGCCGGACGCGCCGTTGATGAGCAGGTTGGGCACGCGCGCCGGCAGCACCGTCGGCTCTTGGCGCGAGTCGTCGTAGTTGGGCCGCCAGTCGACGGTGTTCTCGTCGATGTCGGCGAGGAGCTCCATGGCGATGCGCGCCGGCCGCGACTCGGTGTAGCGATAGGCCGCCGCCCGGTCGCCGTCGACGGAGCCGAAGTTGCCCTGGCCGTCGATGAGCATGTAGCGCATCGAGAAGTCCTGGGCCATGCGGACCATCGCGTCGTAGACGGACGAGTCCCCGTGCGGGTGGTACTTGCCGAGCACGTCGCCGACGGTGGCGGCGCTCTTCTTGTAGGCGCGGTCCGGCCGGAGGCCGGCATCGTACATCGTGTAGAGAATCCGGCGCTGGACGGGCTTGAGGCCGTCGCGAACATCGGGCAGCGCGCGGCTCGTGATCACGCTCATCGCGTAATCCAGGTAGGCCTCGCGCATCTCCTTGTCGATGTTGACGAGCGTGACGGCGGCGTTCGTGCTCTCGCCTTCCATGCTACCCCCGGGGGTGCGACGCAGCGTCGGGAGGGGACGGCGTCAAGGGGGGAATTGTACCATGGGGGGCTTATTTAACAGTCATATGGGGGCAGCCGAACGGCCAGCGGCTGAAGCCGGCTGGCTGGGGACCAGTGGCCATGGTGCCTGCCTTCGCAGGCACCTCCGATGTCCGGGCGCCCGCGAAGGCGGGCGCCCTGGCGGCCTGGCAAGGCCGCCTCCAGCCGGCCGGCTTCAGCCGCCGGACTTCTTCGTCCTCTTCCGCTCCGCCCGCCGCCGCCGCAGCTCCCAGAAGTCCAGCCCCCGCTCGATCCGGCCCGCCCACCGGCGCGGCCCGGCCAGCGCCATGCGCATCGCCTGGCGGGTGCGCTTGTAGGACGACCAGCGCCGGTCCTCGGGGCTGTAGCTCCACTGGACCAGGCACGCGCCCCATGTCAGGCCACCGCCGAAGCCGATCATCAGGAGGTGGTCGCCGGCATGCAGGCGGCCTTCCTTGAGCGCGTCGATCATCGCGATCGGGATGCTGGCTGCCGAGGTATTGCCGACCCGCTCGAGGTTGGAGTAGATCCGGTCGATCGGGTAGTTCAGCTGCTTGGCGGCGGTGGCCAGGATCCGCTGGTTCGCCTGGTGCGGGATGATCAGGTCGATGTCGTCCACCGCGATGCCGGCCTCGGCCGCCACCTGGCGGGTCACCTGGTTCATCGTCTTCGTGGCGAAGCGGAAGACCTCGTTGCCCGACATCTTCATGTACGGGCCGTTGCCGTTCACCATGTTCAGCGGGTTCAACGGCACGCGCGTGCCGAGCGCGACCTTGAGGACGTCCGCGCTCGAGCCGTCCGAGCCGAGCCGGCAGCTCATCACGCCGCCCGGCTCGTCGCTGGCCTCGAGGACGACGGCGCCCGCGCCGTCGCCGAACAGCACGCACGTCGTGCGGTCCGTCCAGTCCATCACCCGGCTCATCGCCTCGGAGCCGATGACGAGGACGTTCTTGTACAGGCCGCTCTTGAGCATCGCCGCGCCGACGGTCAGGCCGTACACGAAGCCCGAACACGCCGCGTTCAGGTCGAACGCGCCGGCGTGCGAGGCGCCGAGGCCGTCCTGGACCAGGCTGGCCGTGTTCGGCATCAGGTAGTCGGGCGTGCTCGTGGCGCAGATGACGAGATCGAGCTTGGCGGGATCCAGGTTGGCCACCTTGAGCGCCTCGCGCCCGGCCTTGATCGCCATCGTGCTCGTGTGGTCCTCGGCGTCGGCGATGTGCCGCGTCTTGATGCCGGTGCGCTCGACGATCCACTCGTCCGAGGTCTCGACGAGATGGCTCAGCTCTTCGTTCGTGACGATGCGGGGCGGCGTGTAGGCGCCCCAACCGGTGATGTGCGCGTAGCGCATGCAGTGCCTCCGATCGGCCTATACCTTCCGGAACACGAGCGCCGCATTGTGGCCGCCGAACCCGGCCGAGTTCAGGAGCACGCTGTTCACGCCGCCCGGGATCGTGCGCGACGCATTCGGCACGTAATCGAGGTCGCACGCCGGGTCGGGCGTGCGCAGGTTGATCGTCGGTGTGACGATACCGGTCTGGATCGTCCGGCAGCTGGCCAGCGCGGCCACGGCCCCGCTCGCGCCCAGCAGGTGACCGATCATGCTCTTCACGGCGCTCACCGGCACGGCAAACGCCCGCTCGCCGAACAGCGACTTCAGCGCGACGGTCTCGACCTTGTCGTTGATCGGCGTGCTCGTGCCGTGCGCGCTGACGACGTCGATGTCGGCGGGCGTCACACCGGCGGAGTCGAACGCCATCGTGACGGCGCGGATCAGGCCGTTGCCGTCCTCGCTGGGGGCCGTGATGTGCCCGGCGTCCGCGGAGAGGCCGTAGCCGGCCAGCTCGGCGTAGATCCGTGCGCCGCGGGCTTGGGCGATGTCCAGCCGCTCGAGGATCAGCACGGCCGCGCCCTCGCCGATGACGAAGCCGTCGCGCGCAGCATCGAAGGGGCGGCTGGCGAGCGGCGGATCGCCCGCCCACTTGGAAAGCGCGCCCATGTTCTGGAAGCCGGCGACGACGACCGGCAGGATCGCGGCTTCCGAGCCGCCGGCGACCATCATGTCCGCCGCGCCGCGTCGGATGAGCTCGAGCGCCTCACCGATCGCGTTGGCGGCCGAGGCGCAGGCGCTGACCATGGACATGTTCGGCCCCTTCAGGCCGTGCTGGATGGACACCGCGCCAGGCGTCGAGTCGTTCAGGATCATCGGCACCGCCAGCGGGCTGATCCGGTTCTGGCCCTTCTCGAGCCGAACGTTCTCCGCGTCGACGAGCGTCCCGACGCCGCCGACGCCCGAGCCCATGTAGCACCCGGCGCGGTTCGGGTCGTACGCCGCCGCGTCGATCCGCCCGTCGCCGTCGAGCAGGCCGGCGTCGGCCAGCGCCTCGCGCGCCGCGGTGATCGCGAACTGCATGACGCGGTCGGATCGCCGTGCGACCTTGCGATCCATGTAGTTCTCGGGCACGAAGCCCTTCACCTCGGCCGCGACCTTGGCCTCGAAGCCCATGCCCGCGGCATCGAACAGGGTGATCGGCGCGACGCCGCTGCGTCCGGCGACGAACGCGTCCCACGTGGCGGGTGCGTCGAGGCCGACGGGCGTGACGGCCCCGAGGCCGGTGACGACGACACGGTGGGTTGGAGGATGAGGTGAGGTCATGCGGATCTCCCGGGGATGCAGAGATCGCATATTGTACATTGCGCAGCGATCGGGGCGCAGCGATCCGGATGCCGCCGCAGGCGCCATGCTACACTTCCCCGCACACCCTCCCCTGAGCCCGAAAGCCGCCGCGTGACCCCCGACTTCATCCCGTCCGACCCCGCGATCCTGGCCCTCGAGGACGACATCGCCGACGTGTTCGCCATCCACGACGTCCGCGTGCAGGCGGGCGGGCGGGCCGTGCGGTTCGCCGGCGAGTTCCTGCGCAGCCCGGCGCTCGTATTCGACACCGTGGCGGAGCGCTTCGCGGCGCGCGATCGGATTCCGGTCCTGCGGCGGGAGGGCGGCCGGGACATCCTGATCGCCCAGCCGGCCCCGCCGAAGCGCGGCCGGCGGCGGGTGCGGATCAACGTCCTGCTGTTCGCGCTGACCGTCCTGTCCGTGCTGTACGCCGGGGTGATGATGAACCTGTCCGGCCCGGCGGCCGCCGCCTACGACGCGGCCCTCACCCGCCTGGCCGTCGCACCCGACGCCGACCTGTCCGCCCGGCTGGCGTGCAGTTTGGCCAGCAAGGGCGTGACCGGTTCGATGTTCGCCGCCAACTGGCACGCCGGCCTCCCGTTCATGCTCGCCCTGCTCGGTATCCTCGGCGTGCACGAGTTCGGCCACTACTTCGCCGCCAGGCGCTACAAGCTGGACACCAGCCTGCCCTACTTCCTTCCGTTCCCGAACCCGTTCACCGGCACGCTCGGAGCGGTGATCCGGATCGACTCGCCGTTCACCTCCCGCAAGTCCCTGTTCGATGTCGGCATCGCCGGGCCGCTGGCGGGGCTGGCGGTGGCCGTCCCGGTGCTGATCGCGGGCCTGGCGCAGGCCACGTTCCTGCCGATCGTCACGCCCGAGACAAGCGGCGTCGTGTTCAACGAGCCGCTCCTCTTCCGCGGCCTGGCGTGGCTCGTCATCGGCGCGCGGCCGGCCGGGATGGACATCGAGATGAACCCTCTCCTCATGGCGGGCTGGTGGGGCCTGCTGGTGACGGCGATCAACCTTCTGCCGGTTTCCCAGTTGGACGGCGGCCACATCAACTACGCCGTCTTCGGCCGCGCCCACCGCTACGTGGCCTGGGCGATGTACGGCGCCGCGGTCCTCGTGGCCGTCACGATCTCATCGAGCTACCTGATCATGCTCGTCCTCATCCTGTTCATGGGCCTCCAGCACCCGCCGGCCCTCGACGACATCACGGACGTCGGGCGCTTCCGGCGCGTGCTCGGGATCGGGACGCTGCTGTTGTTCTTCGTGCTCGTGACGCCGGTGCCGTTGCAGTTCATGGGCGGTGTCGGGGCCGGCGGGTCGCTGTGCGGACTGCCGTTCTGACGGGGCGATGGCGAGGAGCGGAGCTCACTGCGGGCCGTCGCGGTTGACGGTCTCGCCGATCGCCCTACCATGCAGGTCGCCATCCGGCCATGCACACGAGAGGGTACCGATGAAGGCGTACAGCGCGGAGTTCCTCGGCACGTTCTGGCTCGTCCTCGGCGGCTGCGGCAGCGCCGTGCTGGCGGCTGCGTTCCCGGATGTGGGCATCGGGCTGCTCGGCGTGTCGCTGGCCTTCGGTCTGACCGTGCTGACGATGGCGTTCGCCATCGGGCACATCTCCGGCTGCCACCTGAACCCCGCCGTCTCGATCGGCCTCTGGGCCGGCGGTCGCTTTCCGGCGGCCAAGCTCGCACCGTACATCGCAGCCCAAGTGCTCGGCGCCGTGGCGGCGGGCGGCGTGCTCTTCGTCATCGCCAGCGGAGCGCCCGGCTTCGACGTGGCCAACGGCTTCGCCTCGAACGGCTACGGTGCGCACTCCCCCGGCGGCTACTCCCTCGTGGCGGCGCTCGTCACCGAGGTCGTCATGACGATGTTCTTCCTGCTCGTGATCCTCGGCGCCACGGACAAGCGTGCGTCGGCCGGCTTCGCGCCGATCGCGATCGGCCTTGCCCTCACGCTGATCCACCTGATCAGCATTCCGGTGACGAACACCTCCGTGAACCCGGCGCGCAGCACGGGCGTGGCGCTCTTCGTGGGCGACTGGGCGGTCGGCCAGCTTTGGCTCTTCTGGCTCGCGCCGATCGCCGGGGCTGTGCTCGGCGCGGTGGTCTATCGCCGCATCCTCAGTGACGAAAACTGAACACGCCCAACGTCCTTCTCACCGGTGCAACCGGCTACGTCGGCGGCCGCCTGCTTCCGTTGTTGGAGCGGCAGGGGTACCGCGTCCGTTGCCTGGCCCGGCGCCCCGAGATCCTCACACCGAAGACCCATCCGCCCACCGAGGTCGTCGCGGGCGACGTTCTCGATCGCGACAGCCTCGACACCGCGTTGCGCGGGATCGAGGCGGCCTACTACCTCGTCCACTCGATGGGATCGACGGGCTCGTTCGAAGAGGCGGACCGGCAGGCGGCGAAGAACTTCGGTGAGGCGGCGAAGGCGGCGGGTGTCGAACGCATCATCTATCTTGGGGGCCTCGGCCGCAGCGAAGATGCGCTCTCGCCGCATCTGCGCAGCCGGCACGAGGTCGGCGAGATCTTGCGCCGGTCGGGCGTGCCGGTCGTCGAGTTTCGCGCGTCGATCGTCGTCGGTCCCGGCAGCTTGTCGTTCGAGATGATCCGGTCGCTGGTGGAGCGGCTGCCGTTCATGATCACCCCCACGTGGGTGAACGTGCCGGCGCAGCCCATCGCCGTCGACGACGTGCTGGCGTACCTGGTTGCGGCGCTTCAGCTCCCGGTTGCGCAGTGCCGGGTGTACGAGATCGGTGGGGCCGACCAGGTGTCCTATGCCGACATCATGCGGGCGTACGCGCGGCAGCGCGGGATGCGGCTGCGAATGATCTCGGTGCCGGTCCTGACGCCCTACCTGTCCAGCCTGTGGCTCGGCCTCGTCACGCCGCTGTACGCGCGCATCGGGCGCAAGCTGATCGAGAGCATCATCCACTCCACCGTGGTACGCGACGACGCGGCGCTCACGACGTTTCCCGTGCGCCCGATGGGGATCGACGAGGCCGTCCGACGCGCCCTCGCCAGCGAAGACCTGCAGTACGCGACGCGCTGGTCCGACGCCCTGTCGTCCTCCGGCGCGGTACCGACGTGGGGCGGTGTGCAGTTCGGATCGCGGCTGGTGGACTCGCGCACGTTGACCGTCGCCGCACCGCCCGCCGTCGCCTTCGCACCCATTCAACGGATCGGCGGCGACACGGGCTGGTACGCGTGGAACGGGCTGTGGCGCCTGCGCGGCTTTCTCGACCTGCTGGCCGGCGGCGTCGGCCTGCGACGTGGCCGGCCATCGCCCACGGCCCTCCGCGTCGGCGACACCGTCGACTTCTGGCGCGTCGAAGCGCTCGAGCCGGACCGCCGGCTACGGCTCATCGCCGAGATGAAGGTGCCCGGGCGGGCGTGGCTCGAGTTCGAGGTCACGGCTGACGGGGGCGACGGCTCGTCGTCGACGATCCGACAAACGGCGGTGTTCGATCCGGTCGGGCTCTTCGGACGCGCGTATTGGTACGCGCTGTTCCCGCTGCATCAGCTGGTGTTCGGCGGGATGCTGAAGGGGATTGCGCGACAGATTGCGGTGGATCGTGCCATTGCGGTGGATCGTGGCCCGAATCACAGCGGTTCGTCATCCGAATCACCGTGATCTGCCGTCTGGTCTGTCGACAACGATCACCCGTCGACCACGACCAGGGCACGGCATGCCGTGCCCCTACGCGGCCGGGGTGGTGCCCAGGCGCATCGCGGCCAGGTCCGCCATCACGGACTTGAGCCGCCGGGCCTCCCCCGGTGCCAACGCCGTGTGCCGCCGCCCCTCGTCCCGCAGCCAGCCGCGCAGTTCGACGTCGCGGACCGCCATCGGGGACGGCGCGTCGGTGGTCAGGACGAGGCCGGGGCGGGTGAAGACGATGACGGGCGCGATCGGCACCGCGGCCAGCGTCGCGTCGGCATCGGCAAGCGCGGCGCGCACGGCGGCGATGTCGGCGTCGATGAGCGGGCTCGGGTTGCGGACCGTCCGGCGGCCGAAGGCCAGGAAGCGGCGCCAGAGAGGGCGGCGGTCGTGCCACCGGGCGCCGTCGATGTCGATCGGACCTTCGGTGTTGAAGACGTGCACCACGGCAAGACCCCACGGCGCCACGAGCACGTGCTCCGCCGCCGGGAGCGCCCAGTTGTAGAGCGTGAAGAGCGGGCCGGCGTCCGACAGCGCCGCCGCGAGCGCCACCTCGGCGCGCGGGACCGCCACCCAGCGATCCATCAGCGCGATGCCGAACCAGGACGCCAACGTGCCGGCCACGAGACAGAACAGGGCGATCGGCTGCGTGCGCGGGCTGTTCAGGAAGAGCCCGCCCAACAGGAGCCCGAAGCCGAGTAACGCGACGCGCACGGCGAGGCTGCGCCGCTTGCGGGCATAAGCCGTCGCGGTGAAGATCATGGCCCCGCCGTGCGGCGCGGGCGCGCCTCTACGCGCCACGGGACGCAAACGCGATCTCGGACGCGTGCCCGACGGCCGCCTCCGCCTCGACCGCCGCCTCGACGCGCGCGATCCCTTCGGCGATCGCGTCGACGAGGTGGTGTTCGACGCCGCGCCGGGCGACGGCCACGGCGCTTGCCACGGCCATCGCATCCGATCGCCCGTGGCCGATGACGACGGCGCCGCGCACCCCGAGCAGCATCGCGCCGCCGTGACCGCGGTAGTCCCAGCCGCGGCGGATCCGGCCGAGGGCCGGACGCATGAGGAACCCGCCGAGCGCGCTCAGGAAGTCCGCCTTGGCCTCGCGCTTCAGCGTGGCCGTCACCAGGCCGGCGATGCCCTCGGACAGCTTGAGCATGACGTTGCCCGTGAAGCCGTCCGTGACGGCCACGTCCACCCGGCTCTGCGGCACGTCGTGGCCCTCGATGTTGCCGATGAAGTGCAGCGGCGCACCCTCGAGCAGCAGCAACGCCGCCTGGACCAGCGCCGTCCCTTTGCCGCGCTCCTCGCCGATCGAGATCAAGCCGACTCGCGGCCGCTCGATGCCGAGGACGCGCTCGGCGTATGCGGCGCCCATCATCGCGAACTGGAGGAGATGCTCCGGCCGAACCTCGGGGTTCGCGCCGACGTCGAGGAGCGCCACCGGGCCGTCGATCGCCGGGAAGACCATCGCCAGCGCCGGCCGCAGGACGCCCTTCACCCGGCCGAGCCCGAACGTGGCCGCGGTCATCGCCGCACCGGTGTTGCCGGCCGTGACGAAGGCATCGGCCGAACCGTGCCGCACCAGCTGGACGCCGACGGACATCGAGTTGTCCCGCCGGGAGCGAACGGCCTCCGCCGGTGCCTTCTCGTCCATCCCGATGACGGCGTCCGCGTTCACGACCTCGATCGGCAGCCCGCGCACGTCGTGCCGATCGAGCTCGCGCACGACGTCCGCCTCCCGGCCGACGAGAACGATGCCGGTGCCGGCGCGCGCGGCGAGAACGGCGCCGGCCACGCTGCTGGCCGCGCCGTGGTCACCGCCCATCGCATCCACCACAATCCGCACGGCCGGCGATTCTAGCATAGCGCCGCGGCCGGTTCGCCCGTTGTACCCGCCGATCGAGGCGCCTAGAATGGGCGCCGTCCGGCTCACCCCGTCGCCCATGCCCTCTGTCGCTGGACCCGCCTCGGATCTCCGACAGAGGCAGCGATCCGTATAGACTCTGCAGGGACAGAGTACGCGCCCTGGAGACCGTCATGCGCTTGCCTGCCGCCCTGGCGTCCGCGCTCGGCCTCGCCGCCCTGACGCTGCTGACCGCCGCTCCGCCCCATCCCCCCGCCACGGCCGCCCTGACCCGCCAGGATACGACCCCGATCGTCGTGCCTCCGGAACCGACACCGCGCCCGATCTACGCACCCTATGTGAACCGAAACTGGGATCCGCTGGCGCCCGAGCCGGTGGACAACATCGCCCTCGGCTGGCTCGCCGCCCTGCAACCTGAAGGGCGTACCGCCTGCGTCCCGGCAACGCACGTCCTGCTGCGGTTCCCGGAAGGAGCGCTGAACAACGTCGTCGAGGCCGTCGTCGCCCCGGCATCGCCCGGCCTGACGCTCGACCTGTTCGTGAACGACTACGTCCGCCTGAACGGTGGGGTCGACCTGGCGCCGGACCCGTGCCGCTTCCTGACGTGGCGGATGATCTTGGCGACGCGCGTGCGGTCGATGGAGCCGCCGCCGCCGTAGGGGCGCAACGGGCATGATGGGCATGTTGGGCATGGTGTTGCGACGGGGATCGGGCGATGCGTTCGCATCGCCCCTACGCGGTGGATGGACGGGATCCGACGATCATGCTTCCGGGGCGCGGGATCACGGAGCGAGGTGATCTACGGCCGGCGCGTCCTCGTCGCCACCGCCTGAGGTGCGGGCGCCGCGGTCAACGTCGCGTCCACATCGATCCGGCGCGGAAGGGTCGTCGCCGATGCCCCTTGCCCACGCCCGCCCGTCGCGTCGCTGGTCGCCGCCCGCGGCGTCGCCGTCGGCCGCGGGCGGCGGGTGCGGGTCGGCGTAGCGGTGGGGTCGACGCCGGCGGTGGCGGTAGCCGCGGCGGCGCGGACGCGTTCGCTGTCCGGGAAGTGGACACGGAAGCCGAGCGAGACGTCGTTGTAGAGCGGCGCCGTGGCGCGGAGCACGTCGACCCAGGCGTTGTCGCGCGTGCGGGGCTCGCCGGCGGGGTAGAGCTGGTTCAGGACGCCGACCAGGTTGGCCAGCGTTTCCTCGTTCCAGCCGACGTGCGGCAGGGCACGGCCATCCACGATGAGGTAGAGGCCGGAGTTCGTGAGCTGCAGCTCGGCATCGTCGACGGATGCGCGCTGCAGACGCGCCTGCAGGTCGCGCCGCAGGCGCAGGAGCGGCGATCGAACGTCGGCCGGCGCCAGCAGCGTGCGCAGATCGTCCGTGCTGAAGCCGAGCCAGCTCGGCACCCAGCTCCGGTCGGCGCTGCGGCGCTCGTAGTCGAGGTCGATGTCGATCGTCTGGCTCGGCAGGGTCTCGCGCTCGGCGTCGGTCAGCGAGATGATGAACGCGTCCGCATCCGGCGACGGGGGCTTGGGCGCGCGCGGCGCGCCCTTGGCGGGCGGGAAGTTGAAGTCCAGCTGGAGCGGCACGGACTGCAGGAGGGGCGCCAGGTCGGCCAGCATGTCGCGCTGCTCGGCGGACAGGAGCGGATCGCCGTCGTCGTCGACGGCCATGCGGTCGATGAGGTCGAGCACGTTGTCGAGCTCGCGCGGGCTCCAGGCGATGTACGGCAGCGGGCGGCCGTTCACGAGGACGTACAGCCCGTCGCGGCGCGACGCCACCGTCAGCTGACGGATGCCGGCGCGGGCGAACCAGCGGGTGTAGCTCTCGCCGTCCTCGTCGTCGCTGAAGAACCGCACCCGCCCGACGAGCGGGTTGCCCGTGATCCGCTCCCAGAGCTCGTCGACCTGCGCGCTCTTGAACCCGCCGATCCGCGCGATCCGGCCGTCGTTGTCGACCTCGATCGGGATCGGCGGCAAGCTGAAGATCGAGGCGCCGCCGAGCACAGTCGTCATCGGCTCGAGGTCGCGCTTCAGCTGGGACAACGAAGCGCCGTTGTCGTCGCCCTGGCAACCGGCCGCGGCGCATCCGGCCGCAAGCAGCAGGACAACGGCCGGCCAAACGCCTCCGCGGCGGCGGATGGGCATGTGGACCTCCAGAAACGTCGGCCACCGGCGCAGCACGGAATGCGTGAGGCATCGGCGGGGGGACGAGCTTCTTAATGCAACGGTAACCAGCATAGCGCGGCGAACGCGTGCCGTCAACCCCCTGTGCCGCAGCGCCGTCGGCAGGCGGCGGTGCGTCGGGCGACGCGTTGGAGCGGCCCCCGGCGAGGGGATGGGCACGCGGAGGGTACAATCGGCCCATGCCCGAGCTTCCCGAGGTCGAGACCTACGCCCGCGACCTGGCCGCCGTCCTGCCCGGCCGCCGCTTCGTCGGCGCCCGCGTCGGCTGGCCGCGTCAGGCGCCCCGCAACACGCCGGAGGCGGTCGACGCGCGCCTCGCCGGCCAGACGATCCTTGCCGTGGGCCGGCGCGGCAAGTACCTCTGCCTCCAGTTGTCGGACGACTGGCTGATCCTCCATCTCAAGATGAGCGGCCGGCTCGAGCTCGTCCCCGCCGCCCACCCGCGCAACCCGCACGCCCACACCGTCTTCGTGCTCGACCGGGGCGACGAGCTGCGCTTCCACGACCCGCGCAAGTTCGGACGCCTCTACGTGGTGGCCGATCCGGCGGCCGTCACCGGAGCCCTCGGCCCTGAGCCGCTGGACGACGCCTTCACGTTGGCCGCATTCGCCGCGCGCCTGCGCGGGCGCCGCGGCCGCCTCAAGCCGCTCCTGCTCGACCAGCGCTTCGTGGCCGGTCTCGGGAACATCTACGCCGACGAGGCGCTGTTCACCGCCCGCCTCCACCCGCTGGCCACGGCCGACGGACTGACGGACGACGACATCCGGCGGCTGCACGGCGCGATCCGCGCCGTATTGGCGCGCGGCGTCGAGCTGCGCGGAACGAGCTTCTCGACCGGCGGCTACCGAGACCTGACCGGCAACCGCGGCGAGATGCAGGGCACGCTGCTCGTGTTTCGGCGAACCGGCGAGCCCTGCCCTGCCTGCGGCACGCCGATCGAGCGCCTCGTCGTCGGCGGGCGGAGCACGCACGTCTGCCCGACCTGTCAGGCGGCGCCGGCGGCGGAACGTGGCGGATCGCGGCAGACGGAACAGGCGCCGCGGATCGCATCGGCGCCGCGCTGACGGAAACACCCCATGCCGTTGGCGCGCAAACCGGATTGCGGCGACCCCGACGCCGCAGGATAATCGGGATCATTCCAGGAACGAGGAGTCGACCCGAACCATGACCACTTCCACGCTGTCCGCGCCCCGCGTGTCGGGCTGGGCGAACATGATGGACCGTTTGAACAACGTGTGGCACGAGCGCGCGCTGCAGGTCTACCTGTTCATCGTGCTCGCGCACTGGGCCGAGCACCTCACCCAGGCCGTCCAGGTGTTCGTCCTCGGGTGGCCGCGTCCGGCGTCGCGCGGATTCCTCGGGCAGTTCTTCCCGTGGCTCGCCAAGAGCGAGACACTCCATTACGGCTACGCGATCGTCATGCTGATCGGTCTGTTCCTGCTGCGGCCGGGCTTCAAGGGTTCGTCGCGCACGTGGTGGACCATTTCACTCGCGATCCAGTTCTGGCACCACATCGAGCACTTGCTGCTTCAGGCACAGTACGCCCTGCACCAGAACCTGTTCGGCTCGGCGGTTCCGACGAGCGTTCTCCAGTGGGTGCTGTTCCAGCTGGGCGACAAGCCCCACCAGTTCCGCGTCGAGCTCCACCTCTTCTACAACACGGTCGTTTTCATCCCGATGGTCATCGCCATGTACAAGCACATGTACCCGTCGAAGGCCGAGTATGTCGCGCATCCCCCGACGTGCTCGTGCACGCGGAAGCCGGCAGGCTTGACGAGCGCCGCATAGGGGCGCATGGGCGATTCATGTACGGCCCGTCATCATAAACCTCCTGTACACTGGCCGCCGTCCCCCACGGCGGCCAGCGTGCATTCCGGCAACTGCGACCAGGACGATGACCCCATGACACCCCCCGAACGACGCGCTTCGCACGGCTCCCGGTGGTTGGCCCCCGCGGCCCTCGCGGCGCTCCTGGCGGCCGGCGCACTGATCGCACGGCAGGTGATCACGACGCCGGCGCTCCTGTCCGTCCGGCCGAACGTGACCGCGGAGGACGCCGATGTGCCGGACGGCGTGCGCGACGATGTCCCCGCGGACGACGCGGCCGCCGAACTGCACGGCTTCGTACTCTCGCCCGCCTTGCCGGCCCCCGACGTCCGCGCCTGGGACACCGCCGGCGCGCCGTGGGACCTGGCCGAGCGTCGCGGCAAGGTCGTGGCCCTGTTCTTCGGCTACACCACGTGCCCGGACGTCTGCCCCCAGACGCTGGCTCTCCTCGCCGCGGCCAAGACCGCCCTCGGCGACGGGTCGAACGCGCTCGACGTGGCGATGATCACCGTCGACCCGGAGCGCGACACGCCCGATGTTCTCGGCCGCTACATGGCCGGTTTCGACCCGTCGTTCGTCGGCCTCGAAGCGGGCGACGGCCTGCCGGCGATCGCCGACGCCTTCGGGACGACGTACACGCGCGATCTCCCGCCGGACCTCGCGACCCAGGCGGCCGAGATCGCCGGGCACGACGAGGCGGCGGGCGGCGCGGCCGGGCACGACGATTCGGCCGGGCTTGACTCGGAAGCGCACGACGCCACGCCCAGCGGCCACAGCGCCGGCCTGCCCGGCGGCTTCGAGCGCGGGTCGCCGGCCTACACCGTCGCGCACTCGGGCGTCGTCTTCCTCATCGACCCCGACGGACGGCTGCGATCCTCGTACCTGGCGCCGTTCGACCCGGCCGAGCTGGCCGCGGACGTGACGTTGCTCCTCGAGGGCAGCAAGCGCTCGGCGAAGGCGCGCTGAAGTGCGGCGGTACCGCGACTTCCGCACGCTCCGGCGTGCGTCCGAGTGGCCGCCGATCCATCTCGGCGGACTCGTCCTGATTCTGACCGCTCTTGGCGCCGCCATGATCGGGCTGTCGGTGATGTGGGATCCACCGCGACGCCAGGTGGGCACGGACGTCTACACGATCCCGCCGGGAACCGCCGCGCGGGTCGCTCGCGGCGAGGACGTGGCCGACGTGCTGCCGCAGCGCGTGACGACCAGCATCGGGCATCAGCTCGTCGTCGTGAACCGCGACGTCGAGGCCCATGCGTTCGGACCGTTCATCCTGGCGCCCGGCCAGCAATGGGCCCGTCAGTTCGCGATTCCCGGCAACTACGAGATGACGTGCACGATCTACCCCGACGCCGGCTTCACCGTGGCGGTGGCCGATGATCCGCCGAGTCGCCCGCAGCGCTATCACCGAAGACCCACGACGAACACCGCGTACTGGGCAATGCTCTCCATGTGGCTCTTGTTCACGGCGCTTACCGTCGGTCTGCAGCTCGCCGCCGCAGTTGCGCGCGCCGGGTCGCCCGCCGAGGAGGAGATGGCCGCCGAGTTCGCGCGGCTCAGCCAGATTCTAAGAGCGGTCGTGCCCACGATGGCGGTGCTGGCCGCCGCGGCGCTCGTCGCGTCGTTGTCGCGGGCCGTGCCGTGGCGGGTCGCGCTGAGCGGGACCGCCTCGCTCGATGCCTGGTTCGCCGCCGCTTGGACGATCGTCGCCGCCCTCGCGATATACCGCTTCGTTCCGGTGACGCCGACACCGTCGAGCTGGACCCTCTCGATGACGTCGTTCGTCATCCTCTGGCCGGCGACGCGTGTCCTCTCGCCGGCCGTCAGCCCGCTGTCAATGCTGCTCCTGTTGACCGGACTTGGCCTGCTGATCGTGTCCTTCAGCCGCGGGATCCGATCGAATGCGGTGGGCACCGTCGACCAAGCCGTCTTCAGTTGGCTTGCCGCTGCCGGCATCGCGTTCGTCGTCGCCGGAGTCCCGCTGCCGCCGACCGGCGTCGCACCGCGGCTCGTGGCCGGCAGCCTCGACCTGGCGATCGGGCTCGCCCTCATCGTCGCCCTGACCCGCAGCGCGCCGCGCGTCGACCTCGCCCGGCTCGGCTACGCCGCGGCGTTCGCGGCCGGGGCGATGGGGGCATTCCAGCTGGCGTTGGCGGCGGTGGGCGGGGTGATGGGGGGGTAGTACGCTGTCACTGCAGCGTCTGCGGACAACTAACTCCATCGGATATACGAATAACTCCGTCGGATATACGAAGCGTGTCCAGTAACAGCGGACTAGCCGACCGCCCGCCCCTCGCAGAAGCACACCAGCGGATGATCCCCGGCCAGCGCAACGCGCACCGGCGCGCCGTCGGCGAGCACGACCTCGTGCGGCGTCGCAGCCTTGATCGCGACGCCGGAAGGCAGGCGAACGCGGTAGAGGTTGTGCATCCCCTGGAAGTAGCGTCGCTCGACGCGGGCCGAAGCGCCGCCGTCCGCCGCCAATCGGACGTCATCCGGCCGGGCGAGGACTTGGACCGCCGTGCCCACCGGCAGCGGGCACGGTTGCGGCAGCAGGCCGAGCTCGGTGGCGATGCCGCCCGGTACGACGGTGCCGTCCAGGAAGCCGGTGTGGCCGAGGAAGTCGGCGACGAAGCGGCTGGCGGGCGCGTGGAACACGGCTTCGGGCGTCCCGATCTGTTCGAGCCGGCCGCCGTTGAGGATCGCCACCCGATCGCCCATCAGGAAGGCCTCTTCCTGATCGTGCGTGACGAAGATCGACGCGACGGCGGCGGCCTTGAGGATGTCGCGCACCTCGTCACGCACCAGGTGGCGCATCCGGGCATCGAGGTTCGAGAACGGCTCGTCCAGCAAAAGGAGCGCCGGCCGCGGCGCGAGCGCCCGGGCGAGGGCGACGCGCTGCTGCTGGCCGCCGGACAACTCGTTCGGCAGACGCCCCGCCAGGCCGGACAGCCCCACGAGCGCGAGCGCCCGCGTCACCTCGGCCTGGCGCGCGGCGCGGTCGCGGACGCGGTGGAGCCCATAGGCCACGTTCCGCGCCACGGTGAGATGCGGAAAGAGCGCGAAGTCCTGGAAGACGACGCCGACATTGCGCGCCTCGGGCGGCACCCAGCGGCCGTCGCCGGCCACCGTCCGGCCGTGGACCGTGATCCGTCCGGCATCGGGCGCCACGAAGCCGGCGATGAGCCGCAGCGTCGTCGTCTTGCCGCAGCCGCTCGGGCCGAGCAGCGCAACGATCTCGCCGGCGACGACGGCCAGATCGAGGCTGTCGAGGGCCCGGACCGGGCCGTAGTGCTTCGTCAGGCCCGTGCAGACGACGACGGGCTCGACGACAGGCTCGACGACCGGCTCGACGACCGGCTCGACGACCGGCTCGACGACGGGCGCGTCCTCGCCGGGGCGATCGGCCGTCATCGATCGCCTCGCCGCCGGCCGCGATCCCAGCCGAACGCCAACCAGGCGGACGGAACGCTGGCCACGATCAGGAGCGCCAGCGCCGGCGCGGCGGCCTGCGCCTGGCGACCTTCGGTGGCCGCCGACCAAACCTCCGTGGCCAGGGTGTGGAAGCCGTACGGGCCGAGGAGCAGCGTCGCCGGCAGCTCCTTGACGGCCGTCAGGAACACGAGCGCCGCGCCGGCCGCGACTCCGGGGGCGGCGAGCGGCAGCGTGATCGTCCGGAAGACCGCCGCCGGCGAGCGGCCGAGGACGCGTGCGCTCTCCTCGATGCCCGGTGAGAGCTGCGCGAACGCGGCCTCGTCGTAGCCGACGGCCTCGGGCAGGAACAGGACGACGTAGGCGAAAACGAGCAGCGGCAGCGTCTGGTAGAGCGCCGGCACGACCCCGAGCCCGAGGAAGACGACGGCCAGCGCGACGGTGATCGGCGGGAGCGCAAGGCCGGTGAAGGACAGCCGCCCGAGCCAACGCCCGGCCCCGCCCGGCCAGCTCCGCGCCGCCGCCGCCACGGGCAGCGCGGCGAGCACGGTGGCCGCAGCGGCCAGCCCGGCGGCCACCGCGCTGTTCCGCAGCGCACCCAACAGGCGCCCGCCGTCGATCACCTGCCCCCTGGCCAGCCCCCGCGCGAGCTCGAAGCCAAGCTCGATGCCCGGCAGCGCCAACGCCAGCAGCACCGTCGCGGCGCAGCCGAGGAGCGCCGCGACCCGCCAGCGGCCGAGCGGCACGCGCAGCGGGACGGCCGCCGCACGGGCCGTCGCGGCGACGGCGCGCGGCCCGCGCGAGGCCACCAGGCGCTCCAAGCCGAGGACGGCGACGGTGATCCCGACGACGACGAGCGAGAGCGTGGCCGCGCCGGGCCGGTCGAGGCTGGCGCGGAGCGTGAGGTAGATCACCTGGGACAGCGCGTCGAAGCGCAGCACGGAGACCGCGCCGAAATCGCGCAGCGTATAGAGCGCCACGAGGAGGGCGCCGGCGGCGATCGACGGCCGAAGGCCGGGCAGCGTGACGCGCAGGAAGGTGGCCCACGGACCGCGGCCGAGGCTGCGCGACGCCTCGGTCAGAGCGGGGTCGAGGCGACGCAGGGCGCTCTGGGCAGTGAGCAGGACGTACGGATAGGTGGCCAGGCTGAGGACGAGCCACGCCCCGACGAAGCCGACGACCCGGGGCAGACGCTCGATGCCCAGCGGCGCGAGCGCGACGCCGAGGCTGCCGCGCGGGCCGAGGGCGGCGCTGTACAGGTAGGCGCTGACGTAGCTCGGGACAACGAGCGGCAGCGCGAGGACGACGGACCACGCCCGCCGGCCGGGCAGGTCGGTCGACGTCGTCAGCCACGCCAGCGGCACGGCCAACGCGACGGCCGTGGCGGTGACGGCTGCCATCAGCGCCAGCGTGCGCAACACCGTCCAAGCCGTCTGTGGTCGGCGAAGCACGGCGAGCGCCGCGTCGCTGCCCTGCGCCGCGCGCAGCGCGAGATAGCCGAGCGGCAGGAGCGCGACGACGACGATCGCCGCCGCCGCGGCGCGCAGCAGCCAGGTGCGCGGGGCGACCGGCACAGGCACGGCGCGACGGCGCGCAGCGGTGATCGCCCCCATCACTGCGCTGCCATCGGCAGGGTCCTCGTCACAGGGTGCTCGTCACAGGGTCGCCATCAGAGAGTCGCCATCACAGGGTCGCGATCGCAGAGTCGCCATCGCAGGGTCCCCACCACGAGGCTCCCGGACAATGGGTCGGCCGGTGAAGAAGTGACGACCCCACTAGGGCAACGCGCCGGCGTCGCGCAGCATCGCCACCGAGCCCGCAGTGTCGTCCAGGGCGCTGAGGTCGAGCGTCGTGAGCTTCAGCTCGGCGAGGGCGGGCAGCTGCGCGTCGGGTCGGATGCCGGCGGCCAGCGGGTACTCCCACGTCCGCTCGGCGAAGAAGCGCTGCGCTTCGCCGCCCTGCAGGAAGCGGACGAACCGCTCGGCGGCCTCGGGGTGCGCCGCGGTCTTCAGGATCGCGGCGCCGGCGACGAGCAGGATCGAGGCCGGCCCGCCGTCACGCAACACGGCATTGCGGGCCTTGAACGACTCGCCTTCCTCGGCCAGGAATCCGTACAGGTAGTAGTGGTTGACGAAGCCGACGTCGATCTCGCCGTCCGCCACGGCCTGGACGATCGGCCCGTTCTTCGGGAACGCGACGGCCTCGTTGGCGACCATGCCGTCGACCCAGAGACGCGTTTCGTCCTCACCCCACGTCCGCCGCATCGCCGTCACCATCGACTGGAACGACGCGTTGGCGGGCGCCCAGCCGACCCGGCCCTTCCATTCGGGTCCGGTAAACGCCCGGATCTCCGCGGGCAGATCCTCGGCGGTGAGCTTGTCCGTGTTGTAGACCACGACGCGGGCGCGGCCCGAGATGCCCACCCAACTGCCGTCCGCGGCACGGTACGGCGGCTCGACGGCGCCGAGGACGTCGGCGGGGAGCGGCTGGAGCATGGCGGCCACCCTGCCGAGCCCGCCCGGCTCCTGCGCGAAGAACACGTCGGCCGGCGAGCGGTCGCCCTCCTCGAGCAGCGTGACCGCCAGCTCGCCCGTATCGCCGTAGCGTACGTCCACCTGCAGGCCGCTCGTCGCCTCGAACGCATCGATCAGCGGGCCGACGAGGCTCTCGGTGCGACCGGAGTAGACGACGAGACCCGCCGGGCCGGACGTCTCACGCGCGGCGCGGTCGGGATCGGGCTCGGGAATGGGCAGCGGATCGGCCTCGGCCGTGGCGGCTGCGACGGGCGGCGACGCGGTCTCGGCGCCGCCAACCGACGTTGCGGCCGGTGCGCCGCAGCCGGCGTTTCCCAGCAGCGACAACGACAGGCACACGGCCGCCATCGCACCGCACGCGGCGCGCGGCCCGCGGGCACGGGATCGAGAAACGCGGGATCGGGACATCGACCACCTGCCAGTCCTGATTATTGCTGATCGCTGGTATCATTTTTCCGTGCGGCCCGTACCCAGGTCAAGGGCAGCGGGTGCGTGTGGGCCGCAACGACCGCCCCATCCTCCTCACAACCGCGGTTGATCGGTGCTTCGTTGATCGGTGATTCAACGGGGCGCCGGGCCGTCGGTGGTGCGCAACCGACGACGGTTCCCATGGGCCTTTCGACCCCGACCGAAACAGTCGACACCGCCGCGCCCACGCGCGCCATGCAGCGCTATGCCGCCGAGATCTACCGGCTCCAGCAGGACCACGACCACGTGAGCCTTGCCCTGCTGGCGGACATGCTCGAGGTCACGGCACAGGCCGTGTCGCGTATGGTCCGCCGCCTCGATGCGGCCGGACTCGTCACGCACACCCGCTACCGCGGCGTGCGCCTCACGCCCGCCGGCGAGCGCTTCAGCCTCCCGGCGATCCGCCGCCACCGCCTCGTCGAGGTCTTCCTGGTCGACGTGATGCGGTTCGGCATCGACGAGGTCCACCCGCTGGCCGACGTCCTCGAGAACGGCATCGACGATCATATCGAGGCCCGCATCGACGACCTGACGGGTCACCCGCGCCACTGCCCCCACGGCGACCCGATCCCCGACCGCGACGGCCGCATGCCCGTGCTGGACGACGGCCCGCTCTCGGCCTACGACGGCACGCGCGCCGCCGTCAGCCGCGTCCGGACGCACGACGGCGAGAAGATGCGCTACATCTACCGGATCGGCGCCCGCCCCGGCGCGGCGCTCGAGATCGTCTCGCGCGCGCCGTTCAACGGCCCGCTCACGCTGCGGATCGACGGCGAGATCGTCGTCGTCGGACGCGAGGTCGCAGACGCCGTTTGGGTACGGCGCGACGACCCGGCGACCGGCTGACCGACACCCGCCGACAGCGGATGTAACGCACGGCGCGCTGGCGAGACGGACCCACCGTTCGCGCGCCCGACATCGCACGCCTGATCACCCGCCCGAGGAGCACCCCACCGCATGAGCGCCTCGACATCCGCGCCCGATCCGGCCGCCAAGGGCCGTGTCATCGTCACCGGCGGCTCCGGCCTCATCGGCCGCCGCCTCGTCACCGAACTCGCCGGCCGCGGCCACGAGGTCGTCGTCCTCACACGCACCCCGGCGCGCGTCGCCGGGCTGCCGGCCGGCGCGCGGGCGGTCGGCTGGGACGGCCGGACGGCATCGGGCTGGGGCGATCTGGCGGACGGCGCCGAAGCGATCGTCAACCTGGCCGGCGAGACGATCGCCAAGCGCTGGACGGCGGGCCACAAGACGCGCATCCTCGAGAGCCGCCTGAACGCCGGCGCGGCCGTCGTCGAGGCGATCCGCGGGACGGCGGTCAAGCCGCGCGTGCTCGTCCAGGCTGCGGCCGTCGGCTTCTACGGCGCGTGCGGCGGCGAGGTCGTGACGGAGGACAGCCCGAGCAAGCCCGGGCAATTCCTGTCGGACGTCGTCGTGGCCTGGGAGGCATCGACCTCGGCCGTCGAAGCGATGGGCGTGCGCCGGGCGGTGATCCGCACCGGCCTCGTCCTGGCGAAGGAAGGCGGCGCGCTGCCGCCGATGGCCCTGCCGTTCCGCTTGTTCGTCGGCGGCCCGACCGGCAGCGGCCGGCAGTACTACCCCTGGATCCACATCGACGACGTCGTCGGCGCGATCATCCACCTGATCGGCGACCCGCAGGCGCGCGGCGCGTACAACCTGACGGCCCCAACGCCCGTCACGAACCGCGCCTTCGCCGCCGCGCTCGGCCGCGCCCTCCACCGCCCCGCGCTCATCCCCACCCCGGGCTTCGCGCTCCGCCTGGTCCTCGGCGAGATGGCCACGCTCATCCTCGACGGCCAACAGGCGGTTCCGGCGCGCTTGCTGGCGACGGGATTCCACCACCAGCATACAAACATCGACGCCGCCCTCCAGTCTCTCGCGTAGGGCGCGACGCATGCGTCGCCCCTACGCGAATGGGATCACGGTACACTGTGGCTGAGATGACGATGATCGAACCGCCGCTCCGCCCACCGCCCTCGCCGTTCGGCGACGACAACCCGCTCGCGGCGCCGCTCGGCGTCGGCGACGTCCTCGACGGCGCGTTTCGGTTGTACCGGGCCCACTTCGGCCCGATGCTTCTCTCGGCGGCCATCGTCATGGTGCCGCTCGGGATCATGGCGGCGCAGATGCTCGGGCCGACACAGGCCGCGCAGCTGGGCGTCTTCCAGGCCATGCTCCGGCAGCGCGAAGCGTTCGACGCATCGGCGTTGGACTCCGCGGCGCCGTTTCCCATCCTGGCGATGTGCCTCCTCGTGCCGTTGCAGGTTCTCGGAACGCTGCTCACCCGCCTCGTCCTGACCCAGCAGGCGGTCGATGCCTTCAAGGGCCGGGCGCGCAGTGTGGGTGAACGGTTCCGGATCGCGTCCGCGCGGCTGCCGAGCTATGCCGCGATGGGCTGTCTCGTCTGGCTGCTGATCGGCATCGTCGTCATCGGCCTCGGTCTGGCCGGTGCCGTGGCGATGGGAGCCGTCGGCGTGTTCGCCGCCGCGGCCGGCACCGGGTCGGGGGCGACCGTGCTCGCGGCCGTGCTCGTCGGCGCCGCAGTGCTCGCGATGTTCGTCGGGATCGGCGGCGCGGCGCTCTACCTGTCCGGCCGCTGGGTCGCGGCGCTTCCGACCCTGGTGCTCGTCACGCCGGACCCGATCGCCGCCCTCGGCACCAGCTGGCAGCTCACGGCGCGCCGCCCGTGGCGCGCGATGGGCTTCACGGTGCTGCTGCTGCTGTTGAACTACGCCCTGACGGCCATCCTCACGACGCCGCTCTACTTCGCTTCCGTCCTGATGCCGCCCTCGACCGCCGCCGCCCTCGGCATGGGAATCCAGGCGCTCGGGGCCGTCGTCGCGATCCTCATCCAGCCCCTGTCGACCGCTGCCGTCGTCGTGTTCCACTACGACCTCCGCCTGCGCGCCGAACGGGCGCCGTGACCGCGGTCGACCGCCTGCGCGAGGCCGGCCGGTTGTGGATCGCTTGGGCGGGGGTGCTCGTCGCCCTCGGCGGCGTCGCCGGCTGCCGCGGCGCGCCCGCGTCCACACCGTCGTCGGCGCCGACCGCCGACCTGCCGGGCACCCCGACCGCGCTGGCGCTGGCCGCGTACGGTCACCGCGTCGGGACGGCCGCCGCCCTGCTGGCAACCGCGCCTCGCCCCGCGACGACGCGCTCCGCGGCGCGCGCCCAGCCTGATGCCGTTGCGACGGCGCAGACCCTCGTCGGCCGGCCGGTGCCGGTCGCGCTGCGTCCGAACGCCGTGGGGGACGCCGGATCGGCCGCGGAAGGGGATCCCGGGGATCGCGTGATCCTTGCCCAGCCCCTGGCGGCGGCGGGCGCGCGTGGGACCGGCGAAGGGACCCCGGGGTCGAGCGGCACCGATGTGCCCCCATCGAGCGGGGCGGCCGAGAGCGCACGGGCACGGCTCGAGGTCGTCCGCGACGAGGTGGACGCGAGCCTTGGGGATGAAACGGCGACACAGGCGGCGGCGCTGGACCGCGTGCTGGCGCACCCGGACTTCCGCGACCCGCGCTCGCTTTGGCAGCGCGGGTGGGAGTGGGTGACGGACCGGTTCCGGCGCTGGTGGGGCGGACGCGGGCTGTCGAGCGGCGCGGGCGAGACCGCGCTGCGGCTCGGCCAGGCCATCGGCTGGGCGGTCGCGTTCATCGTCGTCGCGACGACGGCCATCTGGGTCGCCCGCCTTGTCGCCCGCCTCACCGACGCCCCGCGCGTCCCGTCCGCGCCGGGCGCGCCGCCGTCCACGCCTGCCGAGGCGCGCGCACGGGCCGAGGCGGATGCCGGCGCCGGCGACTTCCGTTCCGCCGTCCGCCAGCTCTACCTGGCGGCGCTCCTCGTCCTCGAGGCGAACGGCCTGCTGCGCCCGGACCGCAGCCGGACGAACCGCGAGCAGTTGGCGTCGCTGGCCGGCGACGACGCGCTGCGGGTGCACATGGCCGCCGTCGTCGACACGTTCGATCGGGTGTGGTACGGCGTGACCGTCCCGGACGGCGCAACGTTTCGCGCCTACGCGGAAGATGTCCATCAGCTCGAGGTCCTCGCGCGCCGCGCATCCGTTCCGCCGACCGCGACAGCCCCCTCGCTGACGACGCCCGGGGCTCCCGGGGCGCCCGCGAATCCCTCCTCTCCCTCCTCTCCCTCCTCTCCCTCCTCTCCCTCCGCGCCCGCCGGCGGCACGCTGTGACCGTATCCTCCCCGTCGGCGCGCCTGTCACGCGGGGCGGCCGGGCTGCTCGCGGCGCTGCTCGGCGCCCTCCTGCTGGCCGGCATGATCTTCGGCCGCGGGCCGGACGCGGCGCCGCGTCCACCGTATGCCCTCGACAGCGCCCAGCCCGACGGCCTGCTCGCCCTCGTGCGGTGGCTCGAACGCCTGGACTTCGACGTGGCGACGCTGGACACCGCCGTTTCGCCGGCCGCGGACGACGCGCTGCTGTTCATCTGGCCCGGTGCGGTGCGCTACACGCCGGACGAGGCGGCGGCGCTCGAGCGTTGGGTGCGGGCCGGCGGCACGCTGGCCCTCATCGGGCCCGGCTTCCGCGAGCAGGCGCTGGCGACGCGCTTCGGGGTGCGCCTCGGCGGTGACGCAGGCGGGCTCGTCGGCGCGCCGGGCGGCCCGCTGGCGCGCCCGACGCTCGCCGCCGAGCAGCCGCTCGTCCCGGACGGACCGACCGGCTACGGCCCGCTCGTCCGATCGCCCCTCGACCTCGACGACGCGCCGGCCGCCGTGACGGTTGTCGGCGCGCAGGGCCGGCCGACCGTGGCGGTTCAGCGGCTCGGCCGGGGCCGGATCTGGCACTTCGCGCCGCAGCACGACTTCACGAACGAGCGCCTGGCGGACAGCGCCGACCGCGCCTTCCTCGCGCCGCTGCTGCGCCACGTGCCGCCCGGCGGCCGGGTGCGCCTCGATGCGTATCATCTGGGCGTCGAGGCCGGGTCGGATGGCGCACGGGCGACGGGCACGCTGCGCGGCTGGCTCTGGGCGAGCGGTCCCGGCCGGGCGATCCTCTGGCTCGCGGCGCTCCTGTTCGCCGCGCTGGCACTTGCCGGCCTCCGCCTCGGCCCGCCGCTGCCGTTCGCGGCTGCCGGCGCACGGCGCACCGAGGCGGAGTTCGTCACGGCGATGGCGGCGCTCCACCGCCGCGCCGGCGACCGTGCGCTCGTGGTCGACCACGCCCGCGCGCGGCTGCTCGGCAGGGTGGGCAAGGGCGATCTCGACGAGGCAACCGCAGCGCGCGTGGCGGCGGCGGTCGCGGGACTGGCGGCGGCGCGCGATGAGGCGGCGGTGCTGCGGTGGGTCGTCGAGGCGGACGACATCCTGACCGCGTTGAACGGCGGCATGAACGACCAAGCAACACGAGGACGACGACGATGACGATGACCCTTCACGACCTCAGCGACCGCTGGCAAGCGCTGCGCGACCAGGCGGCCAAGGTGGTCGTCGGGCAGGACGACGCGTTCGAGCAGGTGATCGTGGCCGTGGTGGCCGGCGGGCATGTTCTGCTGGAGGGCGTGCCCGGGATCGGCAAGACGCTGCTGGCGCGCACCGTGGCCGGGCTGATCGACGCGCCGTTCCGGCGGGTGCAGTTCACGCCCGACCTCATGCCGTCCGACATCATCGGCACCCAGGTGTTCGACCTGACGCGGGGCCAGTTCTTCCTCAAGAAGGGCCCCGTGTTCACGTCCGTCCTGCTGGCCGACGAGATCAACCGCGCCCCGGCCAAGACCCAGGCCGGTCTGCTCGAGGCGATGGAGGAGCGCCAAGTGACGATCGAGGGCGAGCGGCACGCGTTGCCCGACCCGTACATCGTCATCGCCACGCAGAACCCGGTCGAGTACGAGGGCACGTACCCGCTGCCCGAGGCGCAGCTGGACCGCTTCCTGTTCAAGATCGTCCTGCCCTATCCGCCCGCGGCGGTGGAGCGCGAGGTTCTGCGCCGCTACCACACCGGGTTCGACGCCCGCAACCTGGCGGCCGCCGGCCTGACGCCGGTCCTCCACCCGGACGACCTGCCGGCCGTGCGCGCCGTCGTGGCGGCCGTCACCGTCGAGGACGGCGTGCTGGACTACATCGGCCGGATCACCGGCGCCACGCGCGAGAGCTCCGACCTCCTGCTCGGCGCAAGCCCGCGCGCCTCGATCGGCCTGCTGCTGGCCAGCAAGGCCGCCGCCGCCCTCGCCGGCCGGGACTACGTCACGCCCGACGACGTGAAGCGCCTCGCGCCGGCCATCTACCGCCACCGGATCATCCTGCGCCCCGAGGCCGAGATCGACGGGCTGGACGCGGACGCGGTGATCGGACGGCTGCTCGACGGCATCCCGGTGCCGCGGTAGGACCGATGATCACCGTCCACGAGACCGCCGGATGATCACGCCCACCCGCCGCGCCCTCGCCCTCGCGGCCATGGCCGCCGCCGCGTTCGCCGCTTCGGGGCGGGTGCCGGTGCTCCATTGGCTGGCGCTGGCGTCGATCGCCGTCGCGGCCGCCGCGGTGGCGTTCGACGCCTGGCTGGCGCCGCGGGCACGGGACTGGGACATCGCTCGCCTCGCCCCGACGCGGCTGTCCATGGCGGCATGGAACACGGTGCCGCTCGTCGTCCGGTTGCGCCGGGCGCGGCTGGCGGCGGCGGTGCCGTTCATGGCGCGCGATCTGCCGCCGTCCGACTTTGCGGTGGCCGAGGGCGAGCGCGTCGTCGCCGGCGACGTGGCGCCCGGGCAGGCGGTGCGATTGGCCTACCACGTCCGGCCGCCGCGGCGCGGTTCGTTCGCGTTCGGCGACGTCCACATCGCGTGGCGCGGTCCGCTCGGGCTGGCGGAGCGGCGCGCGCGGTTGCCGCTGGCGGCGCCGGTGGCGGTGTTCCCGAACCTGATGGACGTGCGGAAGTACGATCTGCTGCACCGGCGCAGCGCGCTGCGCGAGATGGGCATGCGCCCGGTGCGCATCGTCGGGACCGGCCGCGAGTTCGAGCGGCTGCGGGACTACACGCTCGACGACCCGTACCGGCACATCAACTGGTCCGCCACGGCCCGCCGCGGCACGCCGATCAGCGTGCAGTACCAGGTCGAGATCCGCCAGAACGTCGTGGCGATGGTGGATGTCGGTCGGATGATGCGCTCGCCGGTCGGCGACGTGGCGCGGATGGACTATGCGCTGAACGCGGTGCTCCTGCTGTGCTACGTCGCGGCGCGCAAGGGCGATCGGATCGGCGCGCTGACGTTCGCGGACGCACCGATGCAGTGGCTGGCACCCGCCGGCGGCACGGCCCAGTTCCACAAGGCGCTGGAGCTGCTCTACGCCGTGGAGGGCCAGCCCGTCGAGCCGGACTACGATGCGGCGTTCGCGTTCCTGCAGACCAAGCTGCGGCAGCGCAGCCTCGTCGTCCTCTTCACCGAGCTCACGGGCGCCGTCTCGGTCGACCGCTTGGTCGCCCACGTCCTGCGCCTGCGGCGCCACCACCTGCCGCTCGTCGTCACCGTCGCCGACCCGTCCGTCGAGGCGCTCGCCCGCCAGCCCCTCACTTCGACCGAAGCGCTGTACGAGCGAACGGTGGCCGAGCGCCTGCTGGCCGAGCGCGCCGCGGCGCTGTCCGCGCTGCGCGCCCGCGGCGTGGCCACGCTGGATGTGCCCGCCGACCGGCTGAGCGTGGCCGTCATCGACCGCTACCTGGCGCTCAAGGCACGGCAGGCGATCTGAGGCGTGAGGCGTTCGCCCACGGGGCGTGCGACCGGGTCGGCAATTGTCGCGTAGAATCCGCCGTCCGTCCGCGCGACCGCTCGACATGCTGCGCCACGAGGTGCCCCGTGCCCCCGATCACCGAACAGCAGATCCGCCAGACCGCCGTCCTGTGCCACCTGGCCGCCTTCCTGGGAATGGTCATCCCGCTCGGCTCGCTCTTCGGCCCGCTCGCCGTCTGGCTGGTCAAGCGGGCTGACGATCCGTTCATCGACGAGAACGGCCGGGAAGCCGTGAACTTCCAGCTCTCGAAGCTGATCTACTTCGTCGTCCTGATCTTTGTCGGCATCGTGACGACGTTCGGGTCCGTGGGCGGCATGATGGCCGGCTCCGGAATGGACTCGTCGGCCCTATCGTTCGGCGCGGTGGCAGCCATGTTCGGCAGCTTCGGGCTGATCGGCATCGGACTGCTGGCAGTCTTCCTCCTCGGCCTGATCTGCCCGATCATCGCCGCGCTCAAAGCCGACAAGGGCGAATCGTTCCGCTATCCGGTGACGATGCGGTTCGTGCGCTAGCGCGCCGTCGATGTCGCGCGCCAGCCAACGGTGCACGCATCACGGCGCACGCATCACGGCGCACGCATCACGGCGCACGCATCGACGCCCCGTCCGCCAAGCGCACCGGTATGAGCAGCCGGTTGCCCTCGACCCGCGCCGCCAGTCCCGCCGCCGCCAGCCCCGCGACCTCGATCCCGTGCGTCGGCAGTGCCTCCCAATCGCCGTCGCTGGCGGTGTACGTGCCGATCGACAGCGTGTAGTCGCCCGCCGGCAGGCCGCGCACGTCCAGCGCGTGCCGCGTCGCGACGTCGACGCCGAGCGTCCAATCGTCCGTCCCGTCGCCTGCGTCATCGACCAAGCGATCATCGAGCTGGGCGCGCTGGGCGCCGGTGGCATCCAACAGCTGCACGCTCAGCGTGGCGGGCGGGTCGATCGGGCCGACGGCCCGCCAGGCGAACCGGAGCGCGCCCTGACGGTCGTTGGGCCAGGGCCCGTCCGGCAGGGCGAGCCCGTGCAGGCGGAGGGTCCCGGCAGTGCCGAAGTCGACGGACAGTCGGCGCGACACGGCCGGAAGGAGCGCCCGCGGGTCGGCATCCCGGTAGCCGTCGATCACGAGGTCGCCGACGACGTGGTGATCGAAGCGATGCGCGCCGGTCTCCAGCAAGAGCGTCATGCGCGCGTCGGCAGGTGCGCGTTCGCCCTCTGCACGGTGGATGTGCCAGACGCGCGGCAGACGCCCGAGCGCGTCGATCACGCCGCGGGCCATGTGCATGTCGTCCGTCGCGTCGCCGTACTTGATGATCGGCAGCGGGCCGGCGTAGCGGCGGACCAGGATATTGCGCGAACGCATGACCAGCGCGTCCGTCGCAGGATCCCCGTTGGCGTCGAGGAACGCCGCGACCCTCTCGTCGGCCCGGTTGCGATAGACCCAGGCCAACGTGATCCCGCCGATCTCGGCAGCGAACGCGGGCGGGTCGACGCCCATGTACTTGGCCAGCAGCTCCGGGTCCTGGTGGCGCTGCACCTGGTTGAGCATCACCACGAGGTAGTCCGTCGTGTCCGGCGCGTAATCGTCCGTCTGGACGTTCCGGCCGTCGAACAACAGCCCGAACGCCGCCCGGTAGCGGCTGGCGACCTCGAGCTCCGCCGCACCCGGCTGCGCGTTCAGGAACGCCGCCGCCTGATCGAGCCCCTCGCCCCACCCGACGAGCACCAGCCGCTGCGCCCGCTCCGCCCCGCCGACGAGCGGGTCGTACCACGTCACCCAATATGGTCCGATCGGCAGGACGAGCGCCAGCTGCGTGGTCAGCACGATCGCCGCCAGCAGGGGCACGGCATGCCGTGCCCCTACACGGTCGTCGTGGCGGGGTTCGCTGCGCCTCGCCGCACGCACCGCCCACCACCGCCGCATCCAGTCGACCGCCCCCACCCATCCCGCCGCCGCGACGATGTCCGCCGCCGGGAACGCGGGCAGCAGGTAGCGATCGAATTCCTTGGTGGCCGCCGTGAGGAACACGGTGAACAGGACCATGAACCCAACAAGCGCCGCGACACCCGCCCCGGACGCGGAACCATCCCCATCGTAATCGCCCCCCCCCACGCGTAGGGGCGACGCCTGCGTCGCCCCCCCCCCCACCACACCGCCCACCACCGCTACCCCCCTCCCCCCCACCACCCACGGGCTCGCCCTGAGCCACCACACGATCCCATAGAACAACGGCCCCGCGTCATCCCGCACCTCGCCCGCGAAGAAGCTCGCCCGCTCGAGCGTTGCCGTGCCGTGCGACGCCAATTCGCTCAAATACAGCCGCGCCACCGCCAGCGGCTCGGCCCACAGCGCCGGCCAGACGACCACGAGCGTCGCGGCCGCCACCGCCAGCCAGAGCACGCCTTCGCCGATCATCGTTCGCAGTGAAGTGCCGCGCCGCCGCGCCAAAGCGAGCCAGAGCACGCCCCCGAAGCCCACCACGAACAGCGCCGGCGACTTGGCCGCCAGCGCCATGCCGAGGGCGACGCCGCTGGCCACCAGCCAACGCCGACGCGCAAGCCGCCGTCCGTCCCCCACGAGGAAGATCAACAGCGTCAACACGGCCACGCTCATCAGCCCCGTCAGCACCCCGTCCAAGTGCAGGAAGCGCGAGTGCGCCAGCCAGAACGGGTCGAGCGCCACGAGCGGCGCCGCGACGAGCGCCGTGCGCGTCCCGAGCAGCCGGCCGGCCAGCCAGACGATCAGGCCGGCGAGCACGGCGGTGAACCACGCGATCCGACGCCGGCCGGCGTACAGCCGGTCGAGGATCACCTGCCGATCGGCCGGCGCGAGCTCGTAGAGCAGCTCGCTGCTGTCCGAGCCGAGGCACGCCTTCGACCACGCCGCATCCGGATCCACCGGCAGCCCGAGCCCGCCCAGCCACATCGTGATCACGCCGGGGTGGCCGGTCTGGAGCGTCAGCTCCATGTCGCCCGTCCGGATCCCGGTGTGGAAGCCGACCGTCCGGCAGACCCAGCGCAGCTCGTCGGGCGTGAGGTGGGCGTCGATGCGCCACAGGCGGGGCGCGAGGGCGAGGGCGAAGGTGGCGACGGCGAGGGCGGCCAGCATGCGAACGGAGCGGGCGGTCAAAGCGGGGGACATCGACGGGATTATACGGTGGGCGCCCGGCCTCGGCCCCGCTACGCCCCCGTCGCCACCCCACGCCCCGGATCGACGATCCACTCCGACCACGACCCCGCGTACAGCCGCGGCAGCGGCCGCCCGGCGTGCGCCGCGGCCAGCACGAGGTGGGCGGCGGTCACGCCCGAGCCGCAGTAGACGATCGCCGCCGCCGGGTCGGCACCGGCCAGCGCCGCGTCGAAACGGGCGCCGAGCACATCCGGCGGCAAGAAGCGACCGTCCGATCCGACGCCGCCCGCGAACGGCAGCGACACCGCGCCCGGGATGTGCCCGGCCACCGGATCGATCGTCTCGTTCTGCCCGGCGAACCGATCCGCCGCCCGCGCGTCCAGCACGCGCACCGCGCCGCCTGCCGCAGCCGCCGCCGTCACATCGGCGTCGACGACCATCCCCGGCCGGGGCCGCGCCACGAACGTCCGCTCCGCGCGGTGCTCGACGCCGCCGCGCATCGGCCGCCCGGCCGCCAGCCACGCCGGCCAGCCGCCGTCGAGAACCGCGACGGCGTCATGCCCGAGCCACTTCAGCAGCCACCACAGCCGCGCCGCGAACGCGCCGCCGACGTCGTCGTAAGCCACGACCTGGGTCGCCGCGTCGATCCCCCAGCCGCCGAGCGTTGCGGCCGCGGCCGCGGGGGACGGGAGCGGGTGGCGGCCGGTGACGCCGGGGACGATGGGTGCGCTCAGGTCGTGGTCGATGTGGGCAAAAACGGCGCCGGGGATGTGCGACTCAGCGTACGCGGCCGCGCCCCAGGCCGGGTCGGCGAGGCGGTGGCGGCAGTCGACGATGGCCACGTTGGCGACGTCGCCTTCACCCGCGTCGATGCCCACGTCGATGCGCGCGGCGAGCGCACGGACGTCGACAAGCGTCTTCCACGGCTGCGGCGACGGGGCGGGCTCGGACGGTGGGCGATCGAGCGGCGTCGTCATCGCCGCCCATTCTATCGCACTCTCACACCGGCCGCCCGAGCATCCGCCCGTTGCGCTGCGGCTACCGAAGCAGGGCGGTCGGGGCCTCTTTGGCCAGTTCCGCTTGGACCGCCGCCAGCAAGCCGTCGGGGTCGTACTCACGGGAGACGTAGGCGATCTTGCCGTCCTTGCCGACGACGACGTCGACCGGGTAGGGGTTCAGCCCTTTGAAGTTCTTCACGAGCGCCTTGTACGTCGGCGTGTCGGGGCTCTCGAGCCCGATCGGATACGTGACCCCGCTCGACGCGGTGAACGCCAGCACGCCGTCGGCCGCATCGCCGTTCGGATCGATCGCCGCCACCACCACGCCCAGATCCTTGAACTTCGTCCAGATCCGATCCTCGATGTCTGGCAACTCCAGACTGCAGACCGGTCAGAAGGTGGCGAAGTACGCCAACACCTGCACATTCCCCGTTCCCTCGGCGGTCGACCACTCGGAGCCGTCGAGGAGCGTGACCTTGGTCTCGGGCAGCGTGCGCCCGATGCCGAGGCCCTCGCGGTTGACGGTCAGATAGGCGGTTCGCTTCGGCTGGTCGGGATCGTCCGACCAGATGTGGAGGTTGCTCCACGCGGTGTCGGTCGCGGCCGCGGTGTAGCTGATCTGCAGCGTCGTGCTCATGCCCGGCCCGACCTGGACCTGCTCAGGGCTGACGGTGAAGGCCTCGCCTTCCGTCCAGTTGCCGAACAGGTTCAGCGGCGCCGTGCCCTGGTTCGTCACCATGAGCGGCACGGTCCTCGTCTCGCCGGCCGCCACGAGGCCGAAGTCGATCGTGTTCGCGTCCTCCGGCAGGAGCAGGTTGGGCGCCGTGCGGTCCGCCAGCATCCGGTAGCTGTAGAGCACCCACCAGTTGCCGATGAAGACGATGTCCTCATGGGCGGCGATGCCGAGGTTGCGCACCGTCACGGGCGGGCGCCCGGTGTCCAAATCGCCCGCGTTCGCGCCGTACGTCGACTGCTGGGTCTGGCGTGCCGCGCCGATGAACTTCGGCGCGGTCGGATCCGACACGTCGTAGGCCCGCGCATCGTTCCAGGCGGCCACGAAGGCGTGGCCGGCCGAGTAGTCGACGCGGATGGCCGTGCCGGGCATGGGGGCCTGACCGACGACCTTGGGCGCGGTGGGGACCGAGGCATCGACGAGAACGAGGCCTGCCGAGCCCGCCGCGACGTAGGCCATCGTTCCATCGACCGCCAAGCCGCGCGCCACGCCGCCCGTGTCGGCCTTGCCGAGGAGCTTCGGCACCGTCGGGTCGGTCACGTCCACCGTGACGAGCTCGCCGGCCAGGGTCGTGAGGTACGCCGTCGTGCCTACGACACGCAGGCCCCACGTGCTGCCGATGTCCTTCAGCTCGCCGACGCGCGAAACGACGTTCGTCGCCGGATCGCGCTCGTAGACGCCGAGCCCGTCCTTGGCCAGCGCGACGTAGATGAAGCCGTCGGCGACGTCGATGCCTTCATAGCTGACGCCCGGCTCCTGGAGGACCGGGATCTGCTCGGGCACCATCTTCTTGTCGTCTTTGGGGTCCGTCTTGGAGATGTCCCAGCCGCTCAGGAACGCCGGGTTGCTGAGGTTGCCGCGGTGGGTCGTGTAGACGATGTCACCGTCCCAGGCCAGGTGGATGCAGCCGGGACTGCGCTCGTCGTCCGGCACCTTGTGCTTGATGTTCTGCGCCAGGTAGGTCATGTTGGCGGGGTCCTTGGCGTTCACGACCCCGAACGTGTAGCTGCACTGGAACAGCTTCTGGTCGCTCGCCCGATAGCGGACCTCGTCGACGTGAAGATGGGTCTTCTCGCCCTCGAGCCGCTGCAGGCGGGCCAGCGGCGGCAGATACTGCCCGGGCGTGAGTCGCACCTCGGCCCGTTCCTCCGGCGCCGCGTCCCCCTGCCCTTCGCCGCCCTTCGCATCGTCACCGGCCGCACCGTCGCCGGCCGTGCCCACCGACGATGCCGGCGCCACCGCGTCGGGCGCCGTCGCCGCCGGCGCCTGATCGTTCGCGGCGCAGCCCGCCAGCAGCATCACCGCCAGCACGCCGATCAGCGCCGCCCGCAGCCGTACCGCCCGGCCGGCGGCCGAACCTGGGTCCAACCGCCGAAGCGATTGCCGCATCTGTTTCATGTCGGATCCTTCCTGGAAGAGGTGGGGCAACGCTGCCCCGCAACGTCGGGCCACATGGCCGCGTCGCATCGACAAGGCAGGCATCGTCAAGGCAAATCAGTGTGAACGACCCTGGCGCGACGTCAATCCGGTCGTTCCCGGCGGAGATGGCGCAGACACCCCAGCGCTGCGACGGCCGCACCCGACGTCGATGACGGCCGCACCGCACTTGCGCGCGTCGGCGCGGCGATCGCCTTGTGTTCCGGCCCCGTTGTGCCCCATACTCCCACCCATGCACGCGCGCCCGACGGGCTGGTCCCGATGCAAGATGTGACCCACGCCTGGACGGTGCGCGTGCGCGCCGACGGTCCCGACGATGCGACGGCGCATGCCCGCCGCCACGTCCTCCGGCTAGGCGCCGCCGCCGGCTTCGACGCCGAGGCTCCCCTCCCGTCCGCCGTCGAGTCCCTGCTGGCCGCCCTCGGCGCCGACCTCCTCTCGACCTTCGCCGCGACCGCCCGCCGCGCCCGCCTGCCGCACGACGCCCTCGAGGCCGTCCTGCGCTGCACGCTCGACAATCCGCTCGTCCACCTCGGCGTCATCGGCGAGACGGGCAGCCCGCGGATCGCGGCCATCGACGGCACGCTCTACGTCTCGTCCGATGCGGGCACGGACGATATCGAGCGCATCTGGACCCTGACCCGCGCCCGCTCCCCGCTGTACACCACGCTGGAGCGCAGCGTCGCGCTCGCCGTCCGCCTCTGCCCGACCCCGTGACCCGCCCGCCGGTCGCGTGGCGGCCGGCACCGCTCCAGGAGCACTCCGTGTACCGATTGGATGCCGATCAGACCGCCCTTCTCGACCGCGTGCGGGCCGTCGCCGACGCCGCCCTCGCCCCCAACGCCGACGACGTCGACCAGCGCGGCCGCTTCCCCGCCGAGGCCGTCCGCGCCCTCGGCGAGGCCGGCCTGCTCGGCCTCACCGTACCCGCCGCGTTCGGCGGCCTCGGCCAGGGCCCGCGCGTCACGGCCGCGGTGCTCGACGAGCTGGCGCAGCGCTGCGCGTCGACGGCGATGGTCTACCTGATGCACGTCGCGGGCGTGGCGTACTACGCCGCGCGCCCCGACGTGGCCGGCGACGCCCTGCGCGAGTCGGCGGCCGGACGCCACCTGAGCACCCTCGCCTGGAGCGAGAAGGGCTCGCGCAGCCACTTCTGGGCGCCGATCGGTCGGGCCGTGGCCACGAACGGCCACGTGACGCTGCGTGCCGACAAGTCGTGGGTGACGTCGGCCGGCATCGCCGATGGTTATGTCGTCTCGAGCCTCGCGCCGCAGAGCACCGGGCCGCTCGACAGTGCGCTGTACTACGTGAAGAAGGGCGATCCCGGCCTCGCCGTCAGCGGGCCGTGGGTGGCGATGGGCATGCGCGGCAACGCCAGCGCGCCGATGACGCTCGACGGCACGACGATCCCGGCCGATCGCCTGCTGTCCGAGCCCGGCAAGGGCATGGATGCGATGCTCGGCATCGGCCTGCCGATCTTCGCGATCGGCAACGCCGCCGTCTCGCTCGGGATCGCCGAGGCGGCGGTGGCCGGCACGCAGGCGCACCTGACCGGCAAGGGCTTCGAGCACCTCGGCACAAGGCTGGCCGACCTGCCGAACCTTCGCGCCCGACTGGCCCGGATGCGCATCGAGACGGACCGCGGCCGCGCCCACCTCGGCGCCGTCCTCGACGCCGTCGAGAGTCCGGGTCCGAACACGATGCTGATGGTCCTCGAGGCCAAGGCCGCCGCCAGCGACACCGCGCTGCACGTGACGGACCTGGCGATGAAGGCCTGCGGCGGCGCCGCCTTCAGCCGCCACCTCGGCATCGAGCGCAACTTCCGCGACGCCCGCGCCGGCAGCGTCATGGCCCCGACGACGGACGTCCTGCACGATTTCATCGGCAAGGCGTTGTGCGGCATGGAGTTGTTCGCATGACCCCCCCCCGCCCCATCCTCGTCGGCGCCGTGGCCTATGACCCCAAGGTCGTCACGATCTGGGAGATCATCAAGGCCTACTTCGAGGACCACGGCACCCCGATGGACTTCGTGTTCTACAGCAACTACGGCCTGCTCGTGACGGCGCTGCTTGACGGCGACCTCGACATTGCCTGGAACTCGCCGCTGGCCTGGGTCGACGCCGTGCGCCGTACGGGCGGCACGTGCCGCGCGATCGCGATGCGCGACACGGACCGCGACCGCGTGAGCCACCTCGTCGTCCGCGCGGACGGCGACGTCCGGACGCTGGCCGACCTGCGCGGCCGAACGCTCGCCGTCGGCGCCGCCGACTCGCCGCAGGCGACGCTCATCCCGCTCGGCCTGCTCGCCGACAACGGCCTCGTGCCCGACGAGGACGTCGCGGTCTTGCGCCACGACGTCCTCGTCGGCAAGCACGGCGACCACGTGGGCGGCGAGCGCGACGCCCTCGACGCGCTGCTGGCGGGCGACGCGGACGCGTGCGCGATGCTGGATCTCAACCACGCCGGCTGGACCGCCGATGGGACGCTCGATCCGGCGACGACGCGGATCCTGGCGACGACGCCGCCGTTCGACCACTGCGTGTTCACGGTGCGCGCGGACTTCAACGCCGCGGCCGAGCGCGACTGGCTGGCGACGCTCTTCACGATGGACTACGCCAACCCCGATCACCGCGAGATGATGGACCTCGAGGGGCTGAAGGCCTGGCTGCCGGGGCGGACGAGCGGCTTCGGCCCGCTGACGGAGGCGGTCGGCCGGTTCGGGTTCTTCGAGGGGCGCCGCGTCGGCGTGCCGGCGGAGCCGACTTCGCTGCGCGACGCGGCCCGGTAGCCGCGTGCCGCTCCCCCCGCTCCCCGTCACAACCGTCGGCAGCCTCCCGCGCTCGCCCGAGCTGTTGCGCGCCCTGAAGGCCCGCCGCCGCGGCGACCTCGACCGCGCCGGCTTCGACGCCGTGGCGGACGCCGCCGTGCGCGACGCCGTGGCGCTCCAGACCGCCGCCGGCATCGACATCGTCACGGACGGCGAGCAGCGGCGGGACAACTTCTACAGCTTCGTCGCCGAGAAGCTCGACGGCGTGCGGGCGATGACGCTCGCCGAGATGCTCGACCACGTCGAGGACAAGGCCGGCTTCGAGCGCCTGCTGGCCACGCTGGACGTCCCGGCCTACGCGATCACGAACCCGACGTGCGTCGGCCCGCTGGCGCGGCGCGAGCCGCTGGCCGCGGACGAGCTGGCGTTCGTGCGCGGCCTCACCGATGCGCCGGTCAAGGTGCCGCTGCCCGGACCGTATCTCCTGACCCGGGCGATGTGGGTGCCCGAGCTGACGGGCAGGGTCTACGCCGACAAGGAGGCGCTGGCCGACGACGTCGTGGCGATCCTGCGCGCCGAGGCCGAGGCGCTGGCCGCGGGCGGCGCGACAGTCGTCCAGTTCGACGAGCCCGTCCTCAGCGAGCTCGTGTTCGGCCGCGGGCAGACGCGCACGTTCATGTGCGCCGCCCTGGCTGCGCGCAGCGATCCCGAGGAGGAGCTCGCGTTCGCCGTCGACCTGATCAATCGCGTCGCCGCCGACCTGCCGGTCCGCACCGCGCTCCACGTCTGCCGCGGCAACTGGAGCCGCGACGAGCGCACGCTTCTCTCCGGCGGCTACGCCCCGCTCCAGCCGACATTCGACGCGCTCGCCGTCGACGAGCTCGTCCTCGAGTACGCCACGCCCCGTGCCGGCGCCGTCGTCGACCCAGGCGCCAAGGCGCTCGGTCTCGGCGTCGTCAACCCGCGCACGGACGAGATCGAGGCGGTGGACGACATCGTCGCCCGGATCCGAACGGCGCTCGACGTCGTGCCGCTCGACCGCCTGTCGATCAACCCGGACTGCGGCTTCGGCACGTTCGCCTTGCGGCCGATGAACGACGGCGCGCGGGTCGACGGCAAGCTGCGGGCGATGGTGGCCGCGGCGCGGGTGGTCCGCGACGATCCGGCGGGGTGATCGCAGGGGCACGCGTGCGGCCGGGTCCGCTGGACGGGCAACGCCAATCGCGCTACTCTGCAGGCGTGCGATCAGCAGCACACATCCGCCCATCCCAAGAGGAGAAGTCTGTGAAGCTGTCCGCCCCGACCCAGATCGTGTACCTCATCGCCGCCGTCCTGGCCATCCTCGGCCTGCTGGCCGGCCCGCTCGGCGTCATCGCCGCGCTCGCCGCGTACGCCGGCTGGCTGTCGTTTGCCGGATGGGCGGTCCTGGCCATCGGCTGCTTCATGAAGGGCATGTAGCCACAGCAGGCGAGGGTCTGCGCTCCGCCGGCATCGGCCGACGAGCGGCTGCTCGAACACTGCGAATCACATCGAACACTGCGAATCACATGGAAGGGCCGGCCCGTTGGGTCGGCCCTTCCGCTGTTGGGCGGATGCTATACTGCCCGTCCCGCCGCCAACCCCCAAGGCACATGCGTCGATGATCTTCGAGCTCTTCCGCAACCCGATCCAAGGGGTCGCGCTCATCACCGCGCTCGTCATCGGGTTGACGTTCCACGAGTACGCGCACGCGTGGTGGGCCAACCATCTCGGTGACGACACGGCCGCGCGCCAGGGCCGGCTGACGCTCAACCCGATCAAGCATCTCGATCCGCTCGGCTCGCTGATGATGCTCCTCGTCGGCTTCGGCTGGGCCAAGCCCGTGCCGGTGAACGGCTGGCGGCTGACGCGTCAGGG
>Ga0138256_10000626_pt1 | contig 38604 bp, 40 predicted proteins | sample KNB2016incub_MG_FD_105486 | JGI IMG/M metagenome (GOLD analysis project Ga0138256, IMG submission 105486) | Active sludge microbial communities from wastewater in Klosterneuburg, Austria - KNB2014incub_MG | ecosystem: Engineered > WWTP > Activated sludge > Unclassified | place: Austria... | reverse complement strand
TCAGGCAAAAAATATGCTTACATTTAGCATGGACATCAATAAATGCGAAAAACTGGAAGTTGACAAAAAACGGCACAATGATAAAATATTCTTATACTAATAAGAAATTGAAAGCAATTAACTATAAATGAGGTGATCTTATATCTGAATTTGATTTTACATCTTATGTGCATCTCGTCAACTTTTTAGGGGGTTGCCTTGATAACAATACAGAGATTGTGCTATTCAGTCTCGATAACATTAACCATTCTGTTGTTGCCATTCATGGCGGACATATCAGTGGTCGATCCATTGGAGATCCATTGAACAATTTTGCAATCTCCAAACTTAAAGACAAAGGCAAAGATGGCCCTCCTTACTATTTAAATTATGTTGGTGTTTCCAAAGATGGCACCCCACTTAGATCAAGTAGCTTCTTTATTCTAGACAAATCTGGCAATCCACGTGGTATGCTCACAGTTAGTATAGATGTATCAAAATATCAAAAAGCAGCAGAATTATTAACGCAATTGGCTGCATTACCAAACTTAGAAACGATTAACTCAGATTTTACGGATGTTGAGCGTTTTCAGGCGACGCCTAAAGATCTGATTTTTGATATTATTTATGATGTAACCCTCTCTAGAGATATCGAAATACGTCGTTTAACGCCTGACGAAAAAATTGAAGTCGTGCGTCGTTTAAATGGTGAGAATTTCTTCTTAATGAAAGGTGCCGTCAGTCAAATCGCTTCAATACTCGATAGTTCAGATGCAACCATTTACCGCTACCTTAGTAAAATCAACAAACAAAATGGGAGTGTGCGTCCTTGGTAATCGAACGAATTATACTTAACGAAATTTTGGAATCCGTTACTTTGACGGCATATATTCAAACAAACGCCATCAGCCCTAGGGATAACCTTCAATGTTGGAATCGACCGGCAGTGATTATCTGTCCTGGTGGTGGTTATCTAAGCCTTGCGGAAGATGAAGCTGAATTCGTTGCCCTTCAGTTTTTAGCAAATGGGTATCAAGCATTCATTCTCAATTATTCGATAGGGGCTCCCTATGCGCATTTTCCAGCGCCCTTTTTGGATTTGGCAAATTCGGTTATAACCGTGCGCAAAAATGCAAGGCGCTTCGCCGTGGACCCAAATAAAGTCACTGTACTTGGTCTTTCAAATGGCGGTCATGTGGCATCTATGCTCGGTACACTGTGGCATACCTCCCTATTCCCTGACAAATTGGCCAAGCCAAGTGCCATGATTTTGGGATTTCCGGTTCTTGATCTCGTAGCGTTTGAAACGAAACTGCTTGAGAGGAATTCCGATTATGCGCATTTTATTGAGATGATGGCTACAGCGACACTTGGCATGAAAACGTTTCAATCGGAAAAAGCCGCTCAGTGGAATAGTATTACCGCCGTTAGTGACGATACGATTCCCACTTTTATCTGGTCCTATCGTTCCGATGAAATGGTTGATCACGCACAAATTGATGCTTTTACACATGCTTTGAAAGCAAACCGAATTCCATACGAAACTTATATTTTGCCAAATGGCAAACATGGCTCAGTCGCCTCAACATCAAAACCTGGGTGGTTAGAATCTGCCATTGAGTGGTTGAATTCACTTTATACAAACAAATAAAAGTCCCATATGCCTAAACGTATCTATACGTATTAGGCATTGGGACTTTATTTTATGTCTTTTTTATTTGATATAGCATCGTTTATGCGTCACCTATAACTTTGCAGCCAATTTTCTGCCGTATTCTTTACAGATTTCAAGTGCTTCAGCATCAGGCTTCCACAAAACACCAAGACCTTCTTCTAGAATTTCAAAACCACAAGCTTCAAGCTCTTTCGTCATAAACTTAGGTGATTCACCGCTCCAGCCGTAACTTCCAAAACCAGCTGCTTTTTTATTTTTAAATTTAAGACCTTTCATAATCTCGATCGTTGCAGCCATGGCGGAAAGAATGCCTTTGTTGATTGTTGAAGAACCTGCAATCACGAGCTTAGCTTTAAAAATTTCTGAAATAACGTCATTTTTATCGATCTTGCTCACGTTATAAAGCTTAATGTTTAGTGTAGGGTCAACTTCTTTGACGCCTTGAGCAATAGCATCAGCCATCTTTCTAGTTGCTTCCCACATCGTATCATAGATAATCGTCACTTGATGCTCTTGATAGCTATCTGCCCATTCTAAATATTTCTCAACGATTTGAACAGGATTATCACGCCATATAATACCATGTGATGGACAAATCATGCCTACTGGGACATTAAAACCAAGTACTTCAGTGATTTTTTTGATAACAAGTGGGCTAAATGGTGTCAAAATATTTGCATAATATTTGATTGCTTCTTGGAATAATTCACCTTGATCAACCAAATCGTTGTACATGAATTCAGACGCATAATGTTGACCAAATGCATCGTTGCTAAATAAAATTTCATCTTTTGTATAATATGCGAACATGCTGTCTGGCCAGTGTAGCATTGGCGCTTCTATAAAGATCATTTTACCAGAACCAAGATCAAGCACATCACCTGTTTTAACAACGACGAAGTTCCAATCTTGGTGATAATGGCCCTTAAGAGATTTTACGCCGTTAGCCGTACAATAAATCGGTGTATTCGGAATTTCTTTCATAAGTTCTGGCAAGCTACCACTGTGATCTACTTCAGCGTGGTTTGCAATAATATAGTCAATTTTATTTAAGTCGATGACTTTTTTAAGGTTTGTAACATACTCTTCATCGTAAGGTGCCCATACGGTATCAATTAAAACCGTTTTTTCATCTTGAACCAGATACGAGTTATAAGAAGACCCTCTATGTGTTGAATACTCTTCCCCGTGGAATTTTTTAAGATCCCAATCGATTTTGCCTACCCATGATACGCGCTCATTAATCTTGAACATAAAATTCTCCTCTCCATACACGTTTATTGGCTTTACATTCAAACCTATTATATCATTATAATGAATCATTGCATTGCTTTTTTTAATATTTTATCGCTTAATGCGATTAGAACCTTTTAAATAAAATATTGTTTTCTGTATGCACGTGCATATACATATCTGCCACTAGTGTTTTTAGCATCTCGTAAACCATCCCATATGACGTACAGGCATCATCAGGTAATGTAAAATGATTGGTTACTTCTGTAAGTGTGTGTAAGATATCGCCAGCGCCAATATGTTCGCTCTCGAGTTCTTCAATCAAAACGCTAACGCCTTCACTTCCAGCTAAAATCATAGGAAACAGTCTTTTTTCTTCTTTTGTCAAATGCCCTTCAAGTTCAGTTTTTAATGTGCCATATAACTTGTGTACGATATAGAGTTCTGGATGGTGCTCGCCATGTACCGTCAAAACTTTATACATGAGTTCAGATAATTTGGGCATCGTCTCTTTCAAATATTTGTGGTGCGTCATGGTAATGTGATTGATCAACTGTTCATTCGTAAAATCTGCAAGTGAACCTTTTTCGCCACCAGCAATTGAGAAAGCACTGGCTGCTTCGATTGCTTCATCTGCCGCTTTTACGAGTTCATCTACGGATTTTGTATCACGCTTTATAGCATCCATCACATTTCTATCACCGCCACAGCAAAAATCGACTTGAAAATCCATAAGTACTTTGACGATTTCCGGATGTTTTGTGACCACTTCACCAATGGTAAGTTGTGCCAATTGATTCATATTTATTTGTGCCATAATAAGCCTCCTGTTTTATATCTTGCCCCTATCTTACCATCTGAAATTATTTCAACCTGTGATTTAACGCACACTTTTGAAATATGTTATAATTAAGTATTAGAACCTCAGGAGGTCAGGATGAAAGCCATTCATTCAGAACATTTTCCAGTTAACGGCTGTGCAACATGTGGACACACACTTTGTGCTAAAAAAGTGTCTCTTTTCAGCAATTTGAATACGTCTCAACTTCAATCAATCGTCGAACTCATTGAACGCAAACACTTTAAAAAAGGCGAAACCATCATGCGTGTTGGTGATGCTTATGATCGGTTATATATTGTGAACAGCGGCACACTTAAAGCCTCTTCTTATCAAGAAGATGGCAAAGAACAAATTCTATATTTGTTAAATGATGGCGATTGCATCGGAGAACTTGCGCTTCTCAAGAGTGAACCCGCTGTTTATGACCTTATTGCCATAAAAGAGAGCTTTTTATGCACGATACCCAAATCAAGCTTCGATGCTTATTTAAAGGCAAATCCAGAAATAATATTTGCCATTTTGGCCTCTACACACGAGAAAATTTCATCCCTTGAAAAACTCGTTGGCGCGATATCCTCTAATGATGCAGATATTCGGCTAAAATTTTTGCTTAAGCAACTCATTGATCAATCCAAAGAGCATACTTCAAAAGGCACCATCATTCACCTGCAACTCACACGTGAAGACATGGCAAATTTTGTTGGTGTCACACGCGAAACAATCAGTCGCAAACTGTCTGTATTGGCACAAGACAATATCTTAGAACTCAAAGACAGTAAAAAAATACTCATTAAAGACTTAGACTACTTCGATAATTAGCCATTATGATTCACTCTCTTTTTTCATAATGGCCATCTATATATTTAGCATATCTACCTGAATCTCTGTCATTAATCGGATCCGGTCTATCCCACGGCCATCCGCCAAAGTGCGTATGCTGAAAATCGCTGAAAGCCTTTTGAATCTCTTGAACCGTATTCATAACAAAAGGCCCATAACTCACAACAGGTTCATCGATTGGTTCACCTTCGAGCAATAACAAGTAGCTTATTTCATTACCATTGGTAATGACCACTTGCGCATTACCATCCAGTTTAATGCGCCTAGATGCAACAATCTTTTCATCCCCAATTTGTATGGTGTCTAAGCCACGATAAAAATACAAATTTCTTATAAATGAGTTGGATACACCTTCAAGTACAAGGTCAGCCTGTGGTGCCATTTCAATTAAAAAGATGCCTACTTTGTTTTTAGGTTGTGCGGCGTAAGATGCTTTACAAGGTGGTACAGCTGTGATATTGTTCCACTGGCCTGCGATGATACGTATTTTTGATTTAGCTTGACCCTTATCTCCAATGCTAATGACAGGTATGTCTTCATGCCAAAGCATTTTAAACTCTGGTTTTGTAAATTTATCTTTTGCAGGTAAATTTAACCAAACTTGAAAAAGCTCGAGCGGGTTGTCTGAGTCCATAGAAATGAGTGGAAACATTTCTGAATGTTGACACCCTGAACCAGTGGTAAGCCATTGCACATCGCCATTGCCATATCGGCCACTTGCGCCATTTGAATCAAAATGGTCGACAAAACCTTTTGTTACAATAGTCACTGTTTCAAAACCTCGATGTGGGTGGACTGGAAATCCGGGAACTTTTGTCCCGTGATACATTCTAAACCCATCTTTTATTGCAAAATCCTCGCCAAGTGACCGTCCCGTTAAAGGCACAGTCGGTTCTTGAAGGTCATTACCTTTCGGATAATTGTCTTTGTGATGGGCACAAAATATAAAAGGATTTTCCATTTCCCAATGAAAATCAATCTTTTGAATCCTCAAAATGCGATGAGACATATATTGCTCCTTTCATTACACCATAATTAAGTTACTTATACCCATGAAAGTTGTGCAAACGCTTTTTTAATCTAAATGTAAGAGGCTATTTAATTCTCCTTTGATATCGAGCGCCTGCAAATCATCGCAACCACCCACAAATTTTCCATCAATAAAAATCTGTGGTACAGTATCCCATCCTGTTTGTGCCATGATTGCGTTAAATAAAGGACGATTGATTGAAACGTCGTGGTTGGTGTAATTGACACCTTTATTATCCAAAAGTTTTAATGCACGTCTACAATATGGGCAAAAGGGTGTTGTGTATAATTCGATTTTCACTGCCATGTTTCCTCCAAATGCATTTGTTATTTTACGATTTCTCCTTGCCAATCCGTGATACCGCCAAAATCGTATATGTTTGTGTAACCAAGATCGATTAACAATTGACTCGCAATCGCACTGCGATTACCACTTCTACAGTAAACCAATATAACGGCATCCTTATCGGTGAGCTGTTCAATGGCTAATGTTTCAATTTGATCATTTGGCAATAAAAGTGCCCCTTCAATATGACCTTCATCAAATTCTGCTTGCGTTCTAACGTCAACAAGCACGTACGAATCACCCGACGCCATCATCTCCATAGCTATTTCAGCATCAATCTTGTTGACAGATGCTGTATTTGACACTTCATCGCTTTTTTTGTTGTTTCCACACCCTGTGATGCCAATGATTAAAATCAACATCACACTTAATAACACTCTGTTTTTTATCATTTTAACCTCACATTTTTCAAATGATAGATCATGAATATTTCTCGATACACGCCTTACATATGCAAGCTTTACCTTTTTTATCGTCCGTTACGCGATCTATTACGTGCTTTGGAACGACTACTGTTTCACACCAGCAGCCACCTTCACCATGTTTGCATTTATTGTCGACGCCACAAAGTGGACACGTTCTTTCTTCTTGCGTTAATACCCTTAGATGATCCATATGAAACCCCCATTTTGATTTTATGATACCAACTGCTATTTTAAAAATGCATCTTCCAGTTATAATAACCACTCTGAGGATCCTTTTCATATTTGAGATATGCAGAGAACTTTGTTCCTCTTTTGTTTGTAAAACTATTGCTAAATACTTCGCCCTTTTCAAGCAGTTTCATGACGGTGAACTTATTTGGCGTTACTTGTAAGCTTGACAAAAATTTATCGTTTTTCCAGACGACAAATTTGCAACCGCCCTTCCAATTCGTGCATCCAAATCCCTTCTCACCTTCAACAACATCTGAGCCACAGCCTGGGCACTTTCCTAAAGAATCACCAACCGGATTCTTATCCGTTGGTCCTTCATGGATAATATGAAACGCATCTTGCTTGATGCGCTCGACCGCGTCCTTTGTAAAAGAGATGATGGACTCTAGAAAGGTTGCTTTTAAGACCTCACCTTTACTAATATCTGAAAGCGTTTTTTCAAGTCTACCAGTATATTCAAGGTCAAAGAGTGTCTTCACTGGAAAGGTTTCAACGAGCCGTCTTCCCATATCTGTACAAAACAATGACTTGCCTTTGGTATCGATATAGCCTACACGCTTTAACTTTGTGATGGTCTCCGCGCGCGTTGCTGGTGTACCGATGCTGAAGCCGCTCAATATGGCTTGTAAGAGCGCTACTTCTTCCTCAGATGGCGTTGCATCGACATCGATGCCTTCACTTTCAGCATCTGATCTGGCGTCATCTTCTTGGTCTAGATTTAAGGCTTGCTCTTCTTCAACCTCATCACCCTCATCAACCTCTTGCTTTTTTGCATTTTTTAGGCGCTTCCCACATGTTTCCATCACACGCAATAGTGTCTTTTCCGTATGGTTTTTAGGTGGCGTTGTGCCTTTAGTATCAATTTTTATCTTTTGAAGCGTTACGGATTCGTCTTTTTCAACAAGTGGCAGCAATTTTTCTTTTGATTGGATGCGTTCAACTTTACGCCAACCTTCAACAAGCTGTGTGCGACCTTTTGAAACAAATACGCCGTCTTCATGAAACCCTTCAATATTTTGAGCGGGCTTTGTATTAAGCGTTACTTCTTCATGCTCAGCAACAGGCATAAATTGCATGATAAATCGATTTTTAACAGAATCATAAACGGCTTTCTCATCAGGTGATAAGCCTTTAGCCACCATATAAGTAGGCATAATGGCACTGTGGCTTTCTACTTTAGAATTGTCAAATACGCGTTTTTGCGTATGGAAGGCAATTTCATTTTCATAAGGCAATCCTTTTTTGTGAACCATCAGAACTTTTTGTGTTTTATCGATCAAAGATTCTTCAAGTGCCAAACTCGCTGTTCTCGGATAAGTTATGAGCTTCTTTTCATAAAGCTCTTGAGCTACTTTGAGTACTTTATCAGACGTCCATCCTTTAAATTTACTGGTAATATGACCTTGAAGGCCTGAAAGATTAAAAAGACTTTGTGGGTATTCTTTTTTTTGTTCAACCATTCGATCGGACACATAAAACGCTTGACCCGAGAGTGCTATTTTAAGTGCCTCAATAGGTGCTTTGGTTTCAAATCGATCACCAGAAGAGTCATTATATACGCCATCGTAAAGCCCATCGCCCAATGTTTTGAACGTCGCAACAAGTTTATGAAATTCCTCTTTAACGAAATTTTCAATCTCTAAATCGCGGTCATAAATAATTTTAAGTGTCGGCAAGAGTACACGGCCGATATTAAGTGCTTTTCCTGAACCCCGTTGGTATTTAAGCGTCGCCACAGACGTTAAATTGATGCCGATAATCCAGTCCGTCCACTGCCGACTGATACCTGCATCTCTAAGCGGTGACATTTGTCTATTAGGTACAAGCTTCTTAAGACCACCTAATACTTCATCGGCTGTCCATTCATTGAGTAAAAGCCGTTCAATCGGTTTTTGCACCTCGAGGTACTCGAGAATAATGTCACCGATGATTTGACCTTCACGGTCGTAATCGCAGGCACTGATGACCCCTTCAACATCTGACCTATTGATTAGTGTACGAATGGTCTCAATCTGTTTTTGAGCACCCAAATCAATTTGTTTCCGATCCATGTTGTCATGCTTGACTTTATATTTGAAAGCCTCAGGTATAAATGGAAAGTTTTCCATGCGCCAGCTGGCCATTTTTTCATCGTAATCTTTTGAATCATAGAGTTCAAGTAGGTGTCCAAAAGCCCATGTAACTATGTAATTGGCACCTTCAAAAAAACCATCGCGCCGCTGTTTGGCGTCGATGGCTTCCGCTATATTTCTAGCCACTGAAGGCTTTTCTGCGATAATGACTTTTAACATAAAGTGAACACCCCTCTTTATTTTAAACAAATCAGACTGTGTTTTTGTCATCCTTATGGTGGCGATGTGACCGGTCAACAAACCCCTCTGGACGCTCAAATGGCGTTCTTGGCAGATTCATTTCAATGGCCTTTTCAATTTCAGTCAAGATAATCTCATCTTTTTGAGAAATAAACGAAATAGCGTGTCCTTTGCCACCCATACGACCTGTACGTCCAATTCGATGGATGTATATTTCTGCTGTTTCAGGTAAATCGTAGTTGTAAATGTGACTGACGCCTGAAATATCAAGGCCTCTCGCAGCAACATCCGTGGTTACAAGGTATTGAAATTTGCCTTCTCTAAAGGCCTTCATCGTACGTTGTCTAACATTTTGAGATAAATCACCATGAAGTTTTTCACAACCAATACCCCTTTGAGACAATTCAAATTCCAGTTTGTCTACCCGACGAATCGTGCGGCAAAAAATAACCCCTAAGAATGGGTTGGTGTATTCAAGTGAATGAAGCAATGCTTCTGTCTTCCAACGGTCTGAGGTGACAATGAGTTTTTGCTCAATGTTTTCAAGCGTTATCGTTTCTGTAACCGCCTGGCATTCCACCGGCGAGCGCATATATCGATAAGCAAGTTTTTTAACATCTCGGTCTAATGTCGCTGAAAAGCATAAAAGTTGCCGATCTTTACACGCATTTTTAAGGATAAATTCCACTTCATTTTTAAAGCCTAGTAAGAGCATCTGATCCGCTTCATCGAGTATGAGAATCTTAAGTTTCGATAAATCAATGCTGCCTTGCTTCATGTGATCGATGAGTCTACCAGGCGTTGCAACGATTATATCGATGCCTTTGTCTAGTTTTTTGAGCTGTGTCTGGGTATCCACACCGCCATAAACGGCAAGAAGTGTTAGACTTTGGCCATCAATCATCTTTTTCGTTTCTTCTGTGATTTGAAGGGCTAACTCACGCGTCGGCGCTAAAATGAGCATTTGAAGCGTTTTAGAATGGGTTGACAGCCTATTTAAACTCGGTAATAAATACGCAAGCGTTTTACCCGTACCCGTTGGTGCTTGTGCGATGACGTCTAAGCCTTCGATAATTTGTGGGATGGCTCTTTTTTGTATTTCAGTTGGTGATTTAATATGTTGTTTTTTAATCCCTTCAAGCAGCCAATCTGCAAGACAGAATTCTTTAAATGCATTCATAGGTCAACCTTTCTCTTTAAGAGCGCGTAACAATGCGATTTCGGAGGCATAACCTTCAATTTCGTTGGGTGTTTCTAAATAAAACGGCAAGTGGTTTAATTTAGGATGGTTAATAATTCTTTGGATTGCCTCTAGGCCTAAATAGCCTTGTCCAATTTTTTCATGTCTGTCTTTATGACTTGAAAATGGATTTTTAGTGTCATTGAGATGAATCGCAAACAGTTTTTCAAGGCCTATGGTGCGATCGAAGGCGTGTAATACACCATCCAAATCATTTACAATGTCGTAACCGGCATCATAGACATGGCAAGTATCAAGGCATACGCCAATTTTCTCACGATGCTCAATCTTTTCGATAATTGCATGAAGTTCTTCAAATCGACTGCCAACTTCGCTGCCTTTTCCAGACATTGTTTCAAGTAAAACAATTGTTGATTGCGTTTTACGAATAACTTGATTCAGCAAATTTGCAATCATTTCGATACCGTCTTCAATACCTTGACCTACATGACTGCCTGGATGAAAGTTATAAAGAGTCCCTGGAAGGGACTCAAGTTTTATTAAATCTTCTGAAAATACATTAAAGGCAAAATCTCTTACACGTTCATCCGCAGAACACGGGTTGAGCGTATAAGGAGCATGTGCCATAATGGGTCCAAAATTATGTGTCTGCATAAGGTTCTTAAGATTTTCGACATCAACAAGGTCTAGCTTTTTCGAACTGCCTCCCCTTGGATTGCGTGTAAAAAACTGAAAAGTGTTCGCATCTATTGAAATAGCTACCTTACCCATGTTGTGATACCCCTTTGTTACTGAAAGGTGGCACCCTATATATTTCATTTTTTACTTCCTTTCAAATAGATGAACCAATAGATAATTGCAATAAACAAACCGCCACCGACGAGATTACCCAGTGCCACAGGAATCATATTGTTGACAATAACCGCTGTCCAATCGAGATTTGCACCTACCGCTGCACCCATGGGTATGAAAAACATATTTGCGACGACATGTTCATAGCCAGAAAGAACAAACAACATAACTGGAAACCATAGTGCAAGAATCTTTCCAGAGACATCGATTGCAGCGACTTGGATATACACGGCACCCGCAACTAATACGTTACATAGAATACCTCGCATAAAAGCCTGTGTAAAGGTCAATGATGATTTTGCCTCTGCGACAGCGATTGCCTTTGCCGCTAAATCGCCTGTATAAACGTCGCCTGCATAAAGGATGCCGACGAGCAACAATGAGCCGAAGAGATTTCCAATGAATACAATGGCTAAATTCGTCATATACTTTGATAATTTCACATCGCCATTTGCCCATGCACTACCGATTAGTGTATTGCCTGTAAATATATCACCCCCTGCTAAAACGACAAGGATGATTCCAACGGGGAATACAGCTGCACCCATGAATTTTGCAAAACCAGCATCAAAGTGTCCTAACGTCTGAGTGACTACTAAATTGCCGTGCCCACCTAATCCAATAAAAAAACCACCTAAAATTGCAAGGAAAAAGACATTTATAAAAGAATAACTAATTTTGGTTTTTCCTATTTCGATCCACGTCTGAGCGACTTCTTTTGGTGTAAGATAACTTTTATTCATTTTTTCTCCTAAAATGTATTCATTTAATATATCTAACGCATGTTGACTCCATTAATTATAGTCTAACATCAATTTATTTTCAATGCTATCATCCATCTAAACCGTCTCTTTTACGTCGAACACTTAGCGTGAGTGCCACTTGACCCGGTAAATAAAACAGCCACATGCCTAATGGGGAAAATCCATAGATGCGTGTCATTAGCGGACTTGATGTGAAAAATGATGGAAAATTATAAATTGCAACATTGATGTCACATAGGGCATATAATACCATGCCAAGCATAAACAATCGTAAAGAATAATCAGTCTTTGAAGCGTCATTGGATAACTTATAAGTCAACCAAATGAGGTTCCATGCAAATAATAACGCATAAAAAATACCCAATGCTAGCAGAAGTCCAAACCCAAACGGTTGATGCATCCATTGCACAAAAAAAATCAAGCTAAAGATCAAGGCTAATGCCAACGTAAGCATTTGCGTTAATTTAAGCTTTTGATGGATTCTGATTGCATATAGGCTTTGAACCACTATGAACAATATTAGGCCTATGATAAATTGCCGTGTCAATAGCAAAAAAATATCTGAGAAAAAGGTAAAACCCATGATAAGCGCCATTAGACGGCTGTCCTTATTTTCAGGCGATTGGTACACGCTTATTAATAAAAAGACGAGACAAATCCCAATACTGAGAAGCTTTAGATAAGCACTTACTTGTACACCACTTGAAAAACTATCTAACCACATAAAAGCGATATAAATAAGACACTCCAATACAAGAAACCATCTAACTTTCTGATTTTCCCAAACCTGAGTCATCATTGATATCACCCCATCTGGATCATTAACATATACGTTATGGTACCACTCAATATACTGAGTAAATTATTGCGTTTCCAAAAATGTAGAATTGCGGTCAAACCAATTGCCACGGCCACAGGGAAACTGCTATTAACCTTAAAAAGTTCTACAGATTTCAAACTGTATACGATTAACATGCCCATGACTGCAGGTGGCAGGACGCGCCCTACATAAACGACCCATTTAGGGGTGTTATTGCCTTTCCCAAACAGCATAAATGGACCGAGCCTGATAAAGTAAGTCACTATTGCCATCAGCATAATTGCCAAAATTTTATCCATTTTTCACCCCACCATCAATCTTTTTACGCAGTGAAAGTAGCAGTGTCAACATAATGACCATCGTTGGCAGGACCATCTGATTGGGACCAAAAACATTAAGCGCAACAAGTGCGGATAAAACACCAATTATTGCTGGTAAATGTTTTTTCTCTGCGATCCATTGTTCGATAAAAATAACAACAAAAAGTGCCGTCATGGCAAATTCAATGCCTGTTGAATCAAAAGTTAATAAGTTGCCTATTAAGCCACCTAGTAGCGTTCCGAATATCCAATAAAAATGATTCAATGCTGAGATTGTAAAAAGCAATTTCTCAGAGTCTACTTCTTGTTTTTCTGATATCCCGCACATCAACGAATAGGTCTCATCTGTCATAGCAAATATCATATAGTGTTTCATCCATCCAAATGGTTTAAACCGTTCAATGAATGAGAGCCCATAAAACAAATGTCGTATGTTGACAAACAAGGTAATAAGCGCCACTTGTATCATGTTTATTGGGTTCGTCAAAATTTGAATGGCTACAAATTGCATCGCGCCTGCATAAAGAAAGACACTCATGAGAAGCGCCAGCCAAATGCTCAATCCCGATTTTACAACAAGTAGGCCAAAGGCAATGCCCACAGATAGATACCCCAACAAAACGGGAATGGTAAATGCAACTGCAATTTTAAATATTTTTTTTATCGGCTTGTCCCCCTTTATCAGTTTCAAGTATTATATCAAACAATAGTCGTTTTGGGTAAAACAATCTTAAATAAACTGCCTTCTCCAAGCGTACTCGACACCATAATTTTACCGCCGTGTCTATTGATGATCGCTTTTGAGATTGTAAGCCCTATACCAACACCACCCGTCGTTCGATTTCTAGATTGATCTGCGCGATAAAAACGTTCAAATATATTAGGCAAATCGGCCTCAGCAATCCCATATCCGTAGTCTTGAAACTCTAAAAAGACTTCTTCATACGTTACATAATATCGGATGATTAGCCGACTATTCTCTGGTGAATACTTTAAAGCGTTGGACATCAAATTGACAACAACTTGGTTCAGTTGATTTTTGTCAGCCAAAATCGTCTCATCAGCCAAACATTCAAATTCAATTTGACTGTTTTTTTTATAAAAGTCACTTTCAAAGTTCTTAATTTGATTTTCAATGAGCTGCCTTATGCCAACAGGGACGCGTTCAAACTTGTTCGCGTCATTTTCTATGATTGCTAGTTTTTCCAAAGCACCCACAAGCTGTGTCATTCTTACAATTTCTTCATGACAACTCTTTAGTCTTGAGATATCAGCATCCCATATACCATCAATCATAGCCTCCATATGACTCTGAAGCGTTGCGAGCGGCGTTCTTAACTCGTGTGAAACATCACTTGTTAAACGTTGTCTCAATTTTTCTTGATTTTCTAGGGTTTCTGCAAGGTCATTGATAGATTCTGTCAGAGCATCAATTTCCACAGTCGTCGTATTCAATTTTGTTCGCGCTTCATAGTTGCCGTTTGTGATTTCACGTGCCGTTTCCATTACAATTGAAAGCGGTTTACTGATACGACGTGCCATAAGAGTACCTACGCTTAGAGCCATAACAATTGCGATACCACTTACTGCCAACAAAAGGAGATTTAGAGTTTCCATAAATGCAACATCACTATCAGTGAAATAATATGGCCCATAAAATTCAATAACTACTTTGCCCATGGTTTTGCCATATTGTAATAGGGGATAGTCTGTTACAATTAACGCCCCCTTCCAATTTGGCACCTTTTGCATCATACTTGTCGACATATGTGTGATCATTTCCTCACAGAGTCCATTATTATGTACTTTTGCATCCCAAATCGTGGCGCCATTCATTGAAACTATGCGAATAATTACACCTTGTTCAAGAGCTGTAATACCAATAGTTTCAATGGCATCACTATTAAATACACCTTCTCTGTCTATTTGACTCTGAAGTTGTTCTACAATGGTTTCATTTTTTAAGGTTTGATTTTTAATGACATAGTTAATAAAGCTTTTTTCTAAAAAAATATTAGATAAAACCGAAATGATTAGGATGCACAAAAGTCCTATCAACAGATAGGACATGGATAATTTTGTTCTTAATTTGAATTTCATACATTAACCACCATATCTGTAGCCAATGCCATGAACCGTTATGATATGTTTAGGATTCTTGGAGTCGACTTCGATTTTTTGCCTTAGGTTCTTTACATGTGTATCTACTGTACGATCATAGCCATCATAATCTGCACCAAAAACGAGTATCACGAGCTCTTCTCTAGTAAATGTCTTATCCGGATAGGCAATCAATGCCGAGAGTATATTGAATTCTATTGGCGTTAAATTCACAAGTAACCCATTGATAAGTACCTCATGTTTATCTTTCAAAATGATGAGTCCCTCTGCTGAGGATGGCTTAACACCCCGACGCAATACGGCTTCAATCCTTGCAATTAATTGTCTCGGGCTAAATGGTTTGGCTATATAATCGTCTGCTCCAAGCTTAAGTCCACCTATAATATTTGAGTCGTCACTTTTAGCTGTAAGCATTATAATTGGAACATCTGACGTCTTGCGAATCGTTTCGCAAACTTGTTCACCAGATATTCCAGGTAGCATCAAATCAAGGATAATCAAATCAGGTTGATGTTCAGAGTATAAAGCAAGTGCGACTTCTCCCGTATGCGCAACGATGGCTTTATAGCCGCTATTTTCAAGATAAGATACAATGACTTCCGCAATTTTCATTTCATCTTCCACGACTAAAATTTTTCGATTTTGGTGCACACAGCCTCCTGTCGAGCATTCGCCCAGTTTCTGAATTGACTTTTATTTGCGTCTTAGTTTACTCCACTGCTGATAAATCATCGACCACTTTTATTTGACCACTGATCATACCCATCCAGCACGAGTAATAAAAACTGCCTGATTCAGTCGGTGTAAATTCTATAACATTTTCACCTGTATAAAGTGGAATTTCTGGCTGTCCAAATTTATTGAGATTGATACGATTATTGCATCCGTTTAGACTAGTTGCTTCAGCATCAATGACCCATCTTACTGGTATGCCCTTTTGGACGACGATGGCTGGATATTCGTTTTCATCCAAGGGTGTCACAATGTTTTGAACGTTACCTTCTAGCTGCGCCACGTTCCAGCCATCCACTACTGCATAGTTGATTCCAGTGCCGTTAAGGGCAAACCCTCGGCTCATCATAACAATGCCCAGTAGGATGACAAGTGCTGCGGAAATTTTTAACATAGACTTGGTGAATTTGCGACTGAGTAAACTGCTTACTGCGCCAAAACTAAACATTAGTGGCATTGTGCCTAAGCTAAACGCCAGCATAGATAAGGCACCAGTCACGGCACTACCCGTACCAAGTGCATAGAGTTGCATGGCTTGAAGCGGCCCACATGGCATCAAGCCATTGAGCAGGCCAACATACAAAGGCCTCTTACTATTTTTGGGATTGAGCTGCATATTCGCAAACAATTTTGGCATCTTAGGATTGAGTTTTCTGAGCCATGGGAACAAGGATAGCATATTGAGCCCCATTATAATCATAAAGAGACCTGTCACAATGGTAATCATGCCTTTTGCCATTCCTGTGAATGTTACAACACTGCCGATTGCACCCACTATACCACCAATTACCGTATACGAGATGACCCTACCACCATTATATAAAAAGCTTGGTTTTATTTTTTGCATCCATCGCTTCATGGGCTTGCTTTCAAGTGGTTGGATATCTGATACAATACATTGAGATAAATTGATGCCACCACACATGCTGATGCAATGCAGTGATGTCAATAAACCAATTACAAATAAAACCCCATAACCTGTACCAGGTTGAACTTCAGGGATAAAATTAAATCCAACTGTATTTTTAATCAAAAGATAAAGACCTATTAATGCGATACCAATGCCAATGGATTGACCTTGAGTCAGCTTGTCACCCTCCTTTGAAATATGAGGCGCACTTTGAGATGAATGGCGATTAATATCAACAACTGCATAGCCTTCACTTTCTAGTGAGGCTTTGATTCGATTGAAATCAATTTTGTCTTTGGTTGTTTTCACAATCGCTTCAGAGCGACTGTAAGATGCCTTTACATCAAGCGACGGTTCAATGGACTTGATGATTTGTTCCACTTTAATTTCACAGTGCGCACAAGTCATGTTTTCAATTTTCAGTTGCCATTTGTTTTGTAACCCCATATTCGCTCTCCTAATAACATTTTATGTTAATTCTAGCATGTAAATGTGTGCATTTTATGAAGATGATTTCTGAATTGATTATGAATCATTGGGTATATAATGACTATCAATTGAAACCATTCCGTGTTGAGGAGGCGAATATTATGGACAACGATTCAAATAAATCAAATAAAGATGTAGAAGACAACAAAGTAATAGCAGCATTAGCTTATATTATTTTCTTTTTACCTTTAATCGTTGCTAAAGATTCCGAATTTGGAAAGTTTCATGCCAATCAAGGCCTTATCTTACTTTTGCTTGGCTTTGCAGTGAGCGTTGTTGGCTCAATTATTCCTTTTATTGGTTGGTTTATCATTGCACCCGTTGGTGGACTCATTGTTATGGTCCTTGGCATTCTTGGGATTATCAATGCACTTAATGGGGTTGAGAAGGAATTGCCAATAATCGGTAGCATTAGATTACTTAAATAGTTTATTTATGAATCGTTCAAAGCCGCTAAAATATTAATGTTTAGCGGCTTTATCTATGAGTCTATTTTTTTCCCAAACCGATTCTAAATTCGCATGGTCCCAGTGAATCGTTTTGTTTGCAAGCATAATGGCACGTTTTATGTCATCTGGTTTTAATTGAATGATACCAGATTTTGGTTTGTAATACAGATTCATTGCCATTTCATCTATCTCAGTGGGTAGATGGTACTTAATTGGCAGTCTTTGTGCGCCAAGCCGCTCGTAATAGGTAATCCGTCTGTCTTGATTGACCGATCCACCTATGGGTATCTCAATTTCTATAAACATGCCTTTTCGGTCAGACCATCTGCGCATTATTTCATTGAAAAATAAGGACCCATAGCCTTTGCCCTGATAGGTATTTTCAATCATGAGATAATCGAGCCATATAAAATCTTCATTTTCTGGTACATACAGACATGAAAATCCAATTTGTTGAATGTTGTCACCCTCATGGTCTTCAGCAACCAATAGGATATAATCATCACGCATCAATAACTGAGAGAGTTGTTCACGCGTTTTTCTTTCGTTTTCTTGAAATTCTAAAACAATACCCAAATAAATTGTTTCCAGATCGTCAATTGACCCTTCCCTATATTGAACCATTACAGCCTCCAATGGCTTATCTAATTATTTTGTTTTGTTTCCTGACGATTATTGCAACACCCACATTGAGTAAGATAAAGCCTAAAACGACCCAAAGAATTTGTTTGATGCCAAAAGCAATGGAAACATAGGTGCCCATAACAGGTGATACCATCCATCCCAAACTACCAACCAATCCTTGTATGCCAAATAATGTGCCTCTTCTATCAGGATGTGTCATCTCTGCCGTCGTCGAGGTAATTAATGGTTCAATTCCACCTATAATGAAAAATAATGCGGTGTAGAATATGACAAATGGCACGAGACCCGTGGTCAAATTCAAGATGAGTACATCGATGCTCCCGATTATCAACATAATGAGAATCAAACGCTTTTTGTCATATTTATCCCCCAAACGGCTGATAAGAATTGCAGATAGAGCGGTAACAAATCCAATGAGGCCGTTGATATAACCTGTGGTTGAGGCTGCACCTACGATAGTATGTGTCGTCTCTTGTATGAAAAGTGGGATAAATGGGTTGAATACAGTACGAATGATACGTTGTAGAAATAACATAAGAAGTAACATCAAAATACCTACGCCAAAAATATCGGAATAACTGCTTTTCCCTCTAATAACTGATGTCCGTGTATCTTCTTTCTTTTTCTCGCCTTTTAGGAAAAATGTGACGATTATAAACCCAATGAGCATGAGCACACCCCCAACGAAGAAGCTCATGCGATAGCCAAATTTTTCGGCGACTTTGCCACCTAAAAGTGGTCCAAGTGAATAGCCTACAAAAGTAGATGATGATAAAAAACCAAGTGCATAGGACAATTTATGGTTAGGCGTATTGACTGCAACGAAAGCAGAAGATGCGGTGATGGTACCTGTAAATAACCCTTGTAAAAATCGTAATAGTACTAAGTGCCATACATTTCCCGCGAACCCCATACCACCAATGATGGCTACGGCCGCAAGCATTGCCCTTTGAATCATTAGCTTCTGGCCAAATCGATCGGATAAAATACCCCAAATCGGTGACATGATCGCCATTGTAACAGCTGGCGCTGCAGTCAAAACACCCGTATATATTTTAAGCTGATCAGGATCAGTTACCCCAAGCTCCTGGATAAAGAACGGTATGAACGGTAAGCCAAACCCAAAACTCGTCAGCGAAATAACTTGCGAAATCCAAAGTATGTATAAATTAAGCTTCCATCGTTCCATTCAATGTCCTTTCAGTTAAAGTTCTGATTAGCAATACATCTCTTAATATTGTAACGTTTTTTATCTGAACATGCTATCAATACCTATCACTTTTCACAATTTTTCAATTAAAAACAACAATCCCCTAACCAAAGTGCTTCATGCAATTGGTAGGGGATTGTTTCTTGGGGATTATTGCACTATCAAGTTAATTAAGCTTTCAGTACTTTCGATAAAAACGACTGCGTTCTTGACTCTTGAGGGTTATTGAAAATCTGCTGTGGGCTACCGATTTCTACGATCTGTCCCTCATCCATAAAGACGATACGGTCTGCAACTTCCTTAGCAAAGCCCATTTCGTGGGTTACAATAACCATGGTCATCCCATTTTGTGCGAGACCCTTCATGATATCCAGAACTTCGCCTACCATTTCAGGATCAAGAGCTGAAGTGGGTTCATCAAAGAGCATAACATCTGGCGTCATAGCCAGTGCACGCGCAATGGCGATACGTTGCTTCTGCCCTCCAGAAAGTTGGTTTGGATAGACATCGCGTTTATCGATGAGACCAACGCTTTTGAGCAGGTCTTCTCCTTTTTCAATCGCTTCCGCTTTTGTAAGGCCATTAAGTTTGATGGGTGCTAATGTGATATTTTCAATCACGGATTTATGTGGAAAAAGATTGAACTGTTGAAAAACCATACCAATTTTACGTCTGTGTTGATCGAGATTTACCGATGGATCCGTTAGAGTAACCCCTTCAAAAACAATCTCGCCACTTGTAGGTTTTTCAAGTAAATTAATACACCGTAGTAACGTACTTTTTCCAGAACCACTTGGACCGATGATGACGACGACTTCGCCTTGTTCCACAGTATGCGTCACATTTTTAAGGACTTCAAGTTTTCCAAAAAACTTGCCTAAGTTTTTAATTTCAATCACTAACGGTCATCCTCCTTTCAATTTTTCCAAGCACTTTTGAAAGTGTGAATGTGAGTACGAAGTAAATCAACGCGGCAACGATAAGGGGTTCAAATGCAATAAACGTATTGCCTCTGACGACATCTGTATTATACATGAGGTCGTGTATGCCAATCACAGAGACAATGGCGGATTCTTTGATAAGAACGATAAATTCATTACCCAAAGCGGGCAAGATATTTTTCATTGCCTGAGGAATTATTATTTCTTTAAAGGTTAGGAAAGTTGGCATCCCTAGCGATCTTGCAGCTTCTTTTTGACCTTTATCAACAGCGCCTATCCCTGCACGAATTATTTCAGCAATATAGGCGGCGCTATTGAGACTCATTGCCACGACACCAGCAGCCAACATAGGGATATTCTGAATGCCATAGTAGACAATGTAAAGTTGAATCAGAAGGGGCGTACCCCGTACAAATTCGATATAGCTCACTGCAAATGCTTTCAATATTTTATTGTTTGAGGTCTTCATCAAAGAAAGTGTCAAGCCACCAATCAGGCCAAATACAACGGTCAGCGCTGATAACAATAGCGTGTAGCCAGTTCCTGAGATGAAGAACCCTAGATATTTTGGTAAAAAGCTAAAATTCATTATTCAGCTTCGCTGAGCAACATTGCTTCAGAGATAATTTGATCCATTTCACCACTGTCCAATAGTCCTTTGATGGTTGTATCAATCGCGTCTAAGAATGTGCCTGAGTCCTTTTGTACTGCAATAGCAGAGCCGCCTTCACTGCCTAAGTCAAGTCCGTTAAGTGAAAGATCTGGATTTGCTGTCTGATACTGTTTTGCAACAGGTTCAGCTAAAATTAAACCATCCACTTTACCTGTTTTAAGTTCTAAAATTAAGTTTGGTATTTTGTCGATTGCTTTTGCTTCTGAGCTTGTAAATAATGTCTTTGCAAGGTCTTCTTGAATTGAAGATTTTTGAACGCCTAGAATTTTGCCAGTGAATGCTTCAATTGTATTGAGCGTGCCTACATTTTCAGTTAAAACGAGCATTGTTTGTCGTGCATCATAGTAAGTGAGTGAAAAATCAACGGATTGCTTACGTTCGTCTGTTGGTGTCATACCTGACACGATAAGATCAATTTTGCCTGCTGTAAGAGCTGGAAGTAGGCCTTCAAATTTCATATCAACAATTTCAAGCTCTACGCCAATACTTTCTGCAATTTTATTTGCAATGTCAATGTCAAATCCAACAATGGTGTCTTTACCTTCCACTTCAATGTGGAATTCGTAAGGTGGGTAATCAGCAGATGTGCCTAATACTAAAACACCCTTGTCTTTAATGGCCTGTAATTTATCTGCAGGTATTGCAGCTGTTGTTTCAACCGATGTACCTTCAGTTGTCGTTGTTTCTGCTTTTGCTGAACATCCTGTGAACATAAGTGTCATCATTGTAACCATCATTATAATTGCGAAAAATTTCTTCATTCGTGTAACCTCCTATTTTATCTTCATAATTTTTTTATTTTTATTGTTCCATAAAGGCTTTTCCATTTTCCAAACTTTTTAAAACCGATTTTTTAGATGTTGAACCATATGATTTTTTATTTTCAATAACCGTTTCTATATCTAATGTTTGATAGATATCGGCTTCAATCAATGGACATTGATCCGTAAAGTCTTCAAGAGACAGATCTTCAAGTGCTATGCCTTTGTCAATACAGTGACCCACTAATTTACCTGCAATTTCATGACATTCTCTAAATGGAATGCCTTTAAGTACTAAGTAGTCCGCGAGATCGGTGGCATTGAGGAAACCTGCTTTAACCGCTTTTTTCATATTGCCTGTAAGAAATGTCGTTTCTTTGAGCATTTCAGTAAAAACAGTCAAACACATTTCTACGGTTTCAGCTGTGTCAAATAAGCTTTCTTTATCTTCTTGCATATCCTTGTTATAAGCGAGTGGCAATCCCTTCATCACAGTCAAAATACCCATGAGGTTGCCATATACTCTACCCGTTTTCCCCCTTACAAGTTCAGCGGCATCGGGGTTTTTCTTTTGTGGCATTATGCTGCTGCCAGTAGTAAAGGCGTCACTGATTTCAATGAATTTAAATTCTGAGCTGCTCCACATAATCATTTCTTCTGAAAAGCGGCTAAGATGCATCATGAGCATTGCGCCAGCGCTGTTAAATTCAATTGCAAAATCTCGATCGCTAACCGCATCCATGGCATTTTCTGTGATGCCCTTAAAACCCAGTGCGTCTTTTAAAAACGTGCGGTCCGATTCATAATTGACGCCTGCAAGGGCACCAGACCCTAATGGCATTTCATTCATTCGCTCAAGGAGATCGGCATATCTGCCAAAATCTCTCTTTAGCATTTGAAAGTAGGCCATGAGGTGAAAGGACAACCGAATTGGCTGCGCCCTTTGAAGGTGCGTGTAACCCGGCATAATGTCATCCACATAGGCTTCTCCTAGTTCAAGAAGGAGAGACATCAACCCTTTGATATGTCCCATAATCACTTTGGACTTTACAATGGTGTACATTTTGAAATCGACTGCAACTTGATCGTTTCTACTACGCCCCGTGTGTAGCTTTTTGCCTAGTGGACCAATCTGTGACACGAGCATCGCTTCAATGTTCATGTGTATGTCCTCGTGCTTTATATCGAATAATCCACTGAAATCGCCAGCAGCTATTGCAGCTCCTATCTTAGCTTCTATTGCTAACAATCCACTTTCAATCAGTAGGGTTTCATCTTCGGTTAAAATGCCGATTTTTTGAAGCATTTTACCGTGTGCAATGGACCCTTTGATGTCTTCCTGATAGAGTTTGTAGTCGAAGTCGATCGATGCATTGAAGCGCTCTAATAAATCGCTGCTCTGGGACTTAAACCTGCCACCCCATAATTTCATACTGCAATGTCCTCCACTTGGTAAACTTTTAGTTTAACGGATTGATCATTCAACATGCTTTGTGAACACTCATTTTGACTAACCACGTCTTGCATCATCAGCGCTTTGATCTTGATCGGTAGTGTAAAGAGGTTGATAAAGCCTTCAGCATCCTTTTGATTATAGACAGCATCTTCACCAAAGGTCACAAATTCTTCATTATAAAGCGAATATGGCGATTGCGATGCAACGGTTGTACATGATCCTTTAAATAATTTTAGTTTAACGTCTCCCGTCACATGGATTTGTGTCGAATCAATGAAAGCATCAAGTGCTGTTTTTAGTGATGTAAACCATTGACCATCATAGACAAGTTCGCTATATTTTTGAGCCACTATTTTTTTAAATGACATCGTTTGTCGATCGAGTACCAACTTTTCAAGGGCTTTATGTGCATTAAATATAACTGTACCACCTGGGGTTTCATATACGCCCCTAGATTTCATGCCGACAAGTCTGTTTTCTACGATATCCAATATGCCAACGCCGTGTTTTCCTGCCATTTGATTCAATGTCTCAATTAATTTAACTGGGCTTAAAAGATTGCCATTAAGTTTAGTTGGTATGCCACTTTCAAACGTTAAAACAACCTCTTCAGCAATGTCTGGTGCTTTATCCGGAGAGACACACCACTTATAGACATCGTCTGAATGTGCATTCCAAGGATCTTCTAAATTGCCACCCTCATGGCTGATATGCCAAAGGTTTTCATCTCTCGAGTAAATATCTTTTTTTGTAACCGAGAGTGGAATGTGATGCTTTTCAGCATAGTCGATACAATCTTCACGAGATTTTAAATCCCACATACGCCACGGCGCAATCACCTTTAGTTCAGGTGCCAATGCCTTAATGCCCGCTTCAAAACGTACTTGATCGTTTCCCTTACCTGTTGCACCATGTGAAATAGCAACGGCGCCTTCTTTGATGGCGATGTCCACGAGCATTTTTGCGATTAACGGTCTTGCATAAGCGGTTCCAAGTAAGTAGTCATCTTCGTAAAGTGCACCGGATTTGATGCCATTAAATAAATAGTCTTTTACAAATGCCTCTTTGGCATCGACGATGTAAACTTTACTTGCACCTGTATCTAGTGCTTTCTTCCACACTGCTTCATAATCGTCTTTTTGACCGACATCGATACAAGCAGCGATGACATCATAACCCATTTCAACATTAAGCCATTTTAAAATAACGGATGTGTCTAAGCCACCTGAGTATGCCAAAACAACTTTTTTATTAATCTTATTTACACCATTCATTCTGCTTCCTCCATATTTATACATTTATTTGAGTAACTATGCATTTTTAAGTAAAAAAAATAATCCTCTCCAAGGATTTATCGTTTCTGCTTAAGTGCTAATGGCATAAAAATAGTCTACTTTACGTAGACTGATCATTTACCTAGATAAGCGGAATATAATCAATCCTGTCTGGGACGAATTTCTCCGCGGTACCACCCAACTTAGCTCTAAGCTCTCTTTTATCAGTACGGACACATGTCGATACCTATTCCTGCTAACGGGGAAAAACCGGCTTGCCTTACTCAATTCTTGCAAGCTGCTTGAAAAAGTTCTCAATAGATTTGTCTTGTATAGGCTCACACCAAACCCTATATCGCTGTACCAACGCCACTATATTTTCTTTTTCTCAAACGCATTAAAATGATTAACTTGTGGTTAATTATACATAACCATTAAAAACGTGTCAATAGTATTTTTGAAATTTTATTCTTTTTTTTTCATATTTATTAAAGAGGTTCGAAATGCATGTTTTTTAAAGATTATCCAAATTATCCGTTAGTGGCAAAAATTGTCTGTCACCCTCTGGTTTTAGAGCCACAATTTTTGGTGTTACCCAGTCGTAGTACGAGTCTGGAGAACGTCCTGACGAAAACACAGTAAATAGCTTATCATTAAAATGCGCCTTTATGCCATCGGCCACAACTTCATGCCCTCTGAATAATGTATCCACATGAAAATGACTTGCATAATTATAAAAATGCGCTTCAGAATATTTAAACCGTTTGCCATTAAGCAATAAATCTTCATCCGTTTTTTGAGGATCACTCCACATAATATTATGAAGGATAGTCGATTCAGTATTATCTAGTAATGGATACTGCGTCAAATCGGACAGACATGTTAGATGTTCATAAGCATTTAAATTTGGCTTTGGAAGACCACCATGTACACATTCCACAACTTGGTCGCCTTGTTTTATAAAAGCGATATAGGGTAGCTTATCAAATAAATCCAAATAAGCAGGCAGCAAATCGCTTGAAAATGACGGATTTGATATTTTGAGTGCCTCTAAATACCTAGGAAAATAACGAAGTGGGTCATCGGATTCAGGTATACGGTATGGCAAACATGTGATACCCGATTCCGTCACGATCCCACCGTCGTGGTTGCCCCTAAGTAAAGTGATACGATCTGGAAATAACGCTTTCATAATCAATAAGTATTCTATTGTTTTAAGTTGTGCCTTCCCTCGATCGACATAATCGCCCATAAAAATTAGGTGACTTGAATGGTCATCATTCTCTGTTTCAAAAAATGCCGCTGTCTTAAAAATACGCTTTAACGACCCGTAGTCCGCATGGATATCACCTATTATAAAATACGTCTTCGCGGCTGAAAACAAAGCGATGCCATCTGCTGTTTTGCCATCAACCGCTTTATTTAGAACCTCTCTCGCTGATAAATTAGTGCGTAAGAGTACTTCGTTCACCGTTGAATAATTCTTTTTTATTATGTTTGACACCGATTTAACAAGGGTTAGATGAAATGTGCAAAGGTCATCAAGTGCGACAGAAGGCTGCATCACTATTTGATCATCATGTGTTCCCCAAAAAACAGCCATCAATGCATCAATATCATGCTCGAGGCTTTTAAGTTCTTGGCGTTCAAAAGCGCCTTTTGAGAGGCGCTCCTTAAGTTTAATGAAATCGAGATAACGATTCATATTGACTCCTTCACTTCATCCAATAGTGACTTAATACTTTTTCGGTGGCTGTGGGTTCTTTAGAAGTTTTTTATAAGCACTGTTGGATAACAAACTTATTCCTGTTAAAATTGCTAAAAAGATAAATGACAATATCGCAAAGAATGTCACAATTGCTTGGAAGAGCCCTTTTGCACTTTCAATTCCACGTTTAGATAGATTCATTACACTTACCCCTCTTATTTATCATTTCTGCTATTGAATGTTGACAAAATTTCTCTGAATGCATCCAAATCTTCAGGTTTTGCAAATACTTTTTTAGGTACAATATAGGCCATCACATCACTGACATATACAAATAAATGCGTACGAGATTCAACGACCTTTTCAATACTTTCATATCGCGTTATATCTGCAGATGTTTTGTCTGAAATGACCCCTTGTTCTATGAAAAGTTCGTGCGGTCCTACGACGCCGGGCGCTTTGCCAGAATCGATGCGTTTATCTGCTCTTCGAGCGATTCTAAACTTAAACCATTTAACATAAAATAATGCCCACAACAATGCAATTGTTCCAAAGATTGTCATTATCACCTCGAAAGGGACATTAAAAAGAGTGCTGAGCGTCGCTGGAGACGCCACTAAAAGAACCGGAAACAGAAAACGCTGTATTAGCAGGGAACGTTTCATAGCCGGTGACGTCTCTATAAAATTGATGTTGTAGGCTATAAAATCTTGTTTAGTTAGTTCATACTGAAGCTTCATTTTTCCTCCATGGATTGTTCTTCGAAATAGATTTGAACCAGTTTGACTAGCCGAGCTTTTTCCTCTTTTGATAGGGTCATTGTCAAGTATCTCCTCTCATAATAATCTAATCGCTTAATAGATGCTTATGTTCAATCAAAAATCGTCATATTACGCACACCTATTGCCTCAAATGGAATATATATTTGTTGTGGATAAATACCCTCACCATGATCAGGCAAAGCCACTTGTACCACGATGTTACTCTGATCTATCGTAAAACGCTTTGCCGCATAAGCATCATCAATCTCACTATCAGAATAATAATTATCCTTTAAAATACTTTTGCGCACTTCCTCTTTTAAAATAGTCTCAAAGTCAAAGTCTTTAACAAATAGATCTTCTAAAAGAATTTCATTTCCAGAAGTATCATAGAGCATAAATTCAGTGTCACTAATACCGGTATCTCCTTGCGATGTCCAACTATATTTTGAAAAACTTATATATCTGCCAATTGTATTTTTACATAATGAAATCTCAGCATAATTGTCTTTTCCAGCCATTTTTAGAGTGCTAAGATAAATTCTAGATTCTTCTATTAAAGCATCATATATATCTTCTAATAGGCCGCTTTGGCTATACGCCATTAAATACCATTTGCCACCTTCAAAAGACCCTTCAAGGCTCTTCGGTTGTCCAATCTCTTGAATTTTCCAGTTAGGCAGCAACCTTCTTTCTGTCTCATCGGTATATAGATTGTTTTCAGGATCTAGATAGCGCGTATTAATCGCTAAATTATCACCAAATTTATCAAGAGGAACAGTAAAAAGTACTTGTTCAAATTTGGTATCAAATCTTTCATCCTCTACGTCAAATATTATGCTTAAGTTAAACGCATCAAGGCAATATGCCTGATCACTTTTAATACCGTTAAAAGGCTTCGCTAATCGCGTAGGCATAAAGATATATTCTAAGTAATCTTCATCTGTCAAATTGTTTTGATTGATTTGTGCCATTATATCAGAATTAATAACACGCTCATAATCATAACCATCAACAAAAAGAGCCTTAAGTGGTATATTTTCTCCAGTATTGAGATCTAAATTAAGTCCTTTAGAGATATTAACCCATGATTCTTCTTTTACACCACCCACTTCGGTGTCATAGGTGCCACTTCCATATCCCCTTAAGCTCAATATATTATTGGCGTTAAATGACGTGTATAGTGAAATACTACTACTAGACCTTACAGTATTATCGTGAATAAGCGTTTTAATCCCTCTAAATGGCGCAATAGTTTTAGGGTTAAGCATATCATCTACCTCAAACAGAAGCGACTGAACATGCGCATTAACTTTATCAGTAACTTCATTGTCTTTAAGACCTGTGAAGAAAGGATAATATATATAATTATTTTGACCCACAATTTCACGTGGCGGGTTAACGCTAGGGTACATCTCCCTAGCATTTTCAACAATGGCATTGGGAATGAGATATTCAATCTGGCTAGGCTTAGCCACTGGATAACCGGTTGATATGTTTGATTGTGATATGGCTTCTGTCGTTGCGTAAATATCAAAAGATACATTGTTTTCATCACCAGCACCGCACCCAGTTAAAAGTAGGATGGCGAAAAATACGGAAGAAACAATCCTGGGGTATTTTAGCTTATTTTTTAATTTTGACATAGCCACTACCCTCCATCAAAGCTTGCCCTTCTTTAGATAGCATCCATTCAACAATTTTTCGCACATCGCTTCCTTCTGGTGAATCCTTACGTATAACAGCATAGTAGGCCGTCGTATAAGGATACTTACCTTTACTTATTGCCTTATGATCTGGGTACACACCATCAATCTCAAGCAGTTTGACCGCTTCGTTTCCCCACATATCTTCAACAAAATAAAAATAAGAATAACCAAGAGCCCCAGATGCGTTGTCATAATCTGCCACTGCCTCAATCAATTGGCCCATTTCTGCAACGATGTTCTCCTTAGGTGCTTTCATTGGCATTTCATCCTTCATCACCAGATCAAGAAAACCTGTTTGACTGCCTGAATTAACTGGTCGCTGATAAGGAATAATTGCTTCATCGGCACCACCTACTTCGCGCCAATTTGTCAGTTTTCCTGTGTAAATTTCTTGAATATTTTGCGACGTCAAGCCTTTTACCGGGTTGTCAATATGAGTGAGAAAGACAAATGCTTCACTGACGATTGGAATAACTTCAAGCTCAATCCCTTTCACTTTCGCAAGTGCGCTCTCGTCTTCAGAAGGTCCTGTCACGAAAATCAAATCAACTTTTTTGTCGATGAGATTGACATATGCTTGATGTGTTTTGTTGTGTAAAATATAGGGCCTTATATCCTCAAGCGTCGTATGCGTCAACGTTGCTGCCACTGCTTCAGAAAGCGGTATAGTCACTGTTGATCCATCTATTTTGGGATAGGTTTCAAGTGTAAATTGGGGCGCCACCATTTGACAACCAGAAAGCATCGTCATTAAAATAATAAGGCACGTAATTATAATTGTATATTTTTTAACAATTATTTCTACATTCATAATTTTCCTCCGCAATCTGGCTATAAAAAAACCTCACTTAATGGTTTCTTCCAAACGATATCGAACAATTTTTTTAATCAATTCAATAGGTAGCGGTTCGTTGAGTGGAAATCTTACTGATCCCTTTGCATATTTATAGGGCTTTAGCGCCTCTTCAAATGCAGTGATACCACTCGGCGTCGGGTAGAAACCAATATGATTTTTATAGCCTGCAAAATGAACGAGATTCCCACCCAGATAAAAAGTTGGCATCTGATAGCTTATTTTTTCAGTGGCATTGGGTACGAGGGTTTTGATTAAATCTCTTAATTCATTCAGTTTTACCTGTACGTCTTCAGGAAATTTGCTAATGTAAGCATCTATTTCATTTTGTTCTTTTGACATAATGTCCTCCTATATCCGCCAAAAATCCTTTAGCGCATAGCGCGTATGTCCCTGTACGCCACTCGTTTCGTTCGCTGTGATAAGTGCATTTAAAATCGATTCTTCTGTGACTTCTGCAGCGGCTCTGAAAACGGTTTCTAATAACGCCTCTTCTAGTTGATTCATTTGTCGTAAGGATTTACTTTCTAGGTTTTCGAATGTTGATGCAGCGTTAGAATATGTGGTAAAACCTATCACAACATCGCCACTTCCATGGCCTATATAAGACCCAACACGTGCCATGCCAACGACCGCACGTTTACAAACGCGTTTAAGTTGTCTATCTGACAGTGGCAAATCGGTTGCAAGTACGATGATTATTGAACCCTTATCTACTTCGGAACGACTTGCGACATCCCCTTTAATTGTTGCGCCTACTTTTTCACCATCTATGGTCAAATCCGCTAGCGTCCCATAGTTTGCCAGCACAAGAGCACCAAGTGTAAAGACTTCTGCTTCTATATTAAGCATTCTTGATGCAGAACCTATGCCACCTTTTAGGCCATGGCACGACATGCCTTTACCGGCGCCAACATCCCCTTCTAAAAAGTCGCTATCCGCTTGCGCAATAGCCTCAAATACATGTTCATGCGTTATAGCGCGGTTGTTAATCGCATTCAGATAGCTGTCATTGCATTCGCCTACCACTGGATTGAATGAAAGGCAGGGTACATCTTCCAGTTGACAGCGTTCAAGTGTAAATGACACTAAGGCATCGGCGACCCGCGAGACACAAAGTGTGTTTGTCAAAAGTATTGGACTTTCAAGCATGCCGAGTTCATCAACTTGAACAAGACCTATGGTCTTTCCGTATCCGTTAATGACATGAGATGCTGCAATAAGTTTATGTACAAATATATTATGGGGCGTCGGCATAATCGCAGTGATTCCTGTTTTTACATCCCCTTCATCTAAAGTATAGTGACCCACTTTGACACCAGGGACATCCGTGATTTTATTGCGAATACCCTTCGGTAACCGGCCAATATTAATGCCATAGTCTTCAATACGCTTTTGCGTTGTCATAATGCCTCCTCGCAATCACAATCTTTTTAGCATACGAATGTCCGTATGCCAGCTTCCAAAATTATAGACAAAATCGTCGATTCTGGCGATTTCGATATATCCCATTTGTTCATAAAGGCATCTTGCGCGCTTATTGTATTCAAAAACGCCAAGTTCGATTGCGCACATCCCAAGTCTAATACACTCAGCTTCTAAATACGTCATAATTTGTTTGCTAATGCCCTTACCCCAATACGTTTTGTCCCCTATGACCAAACTAATCCATGCAGTCCCTGGCACCTTGTGGATGCGTGCCTCAAAATCAATATCGATACTACATTCGCCTATTGGCTTTTCCCCATCATAGACAATATAAATGTATTTGTTCACATTCGCGAAGGCAGATGCCATAAGTTCTGTTGCGGTCACTTCTTCATATGTACGTTCACTGAATCTCGGGGTCGAAAAAGGTCTTATCTCGGGGTCATTGGTCCACTCTGCAAATTTCTCGAAAATGACCTCATCGAAAATTTCGAGGTTCTTTATCTCAATAGTCATTAAAAACTCCTGATCGTATATTTTCTACATAAAATATTTTCTATATTCATATTTTCTATATTCATAAGACTAAAATATCATACACCTATAAATGTAGTCAAATTTCTGATATGATTATTTTTGTAAATGATACTTTAATGATTGAGGTGAGAACATGACTGAAAAAATTCTAGCGCTCGTAACCGAATCTGAATCTACTAAAAATGATCTTTGCGGACAACTGAGTTCATTACTTGAAGGCTACATGGTAGTCACAGGTTATGCAACCGAATTGGGCGTTAAAGGTTTGATAAAGGCGGACCTCGTTGTATTCAGCTCCAATCAAATGTTTGATATCGCCAAAGAGCTCGTGGATCCTGTCTGTCAAATAATAATCGCCAATCGCTCATTAAACCTCAACAATATTGATCAACTTTTCCTCATACCAAAAGGGAGCAAAGTCTTAGTCGTCAACGACTTGATTGAAAATGCTTTCGAGGTGATCAATCTATTAAATGAAATTGGACTAGACCATCTCAATTATTCAGCTTTCTCACCTGGCTCATCTTTTGATGCGGCCATAGAATATGCCGTCACACCTGGAGAAGTTTCTCTTATACCAAAGACAATTCCAAATACCGTCGATTTGGGTTCTAGAAATATCGATATAACCACGATTATTGAAATATTAGGTCGATTAGATCTTCTTGATGAAAAAGCGCACTATATCTCTGCAAAATACATCGAAACCATCGTAAGATTAAACAAACACCTTCACGATTCCATAAATGAAGCAGTTCTAATCAATCAGCACCTCGTAAAAGTGCTTAATCACGTTAATGACGGCATGCTTGCCTATGATGATAATGGGATTATTACGGTTTTCAACGAAACCAGTGAGAGCATTTTTGGAATCAGAGCAACGACAGCTATAGGAAAAAACTTAATGCATGTCATAAGGGATAAGACCATCTGTAATTTCTTATTAACGCATACAGAAGATGAGGAAATGGTCGGCCACTTTGGTGACGCCGAGTTCATTATCAGCCGTTTCAGGGTCGAAAAATTACATTCTTTTGTATGCACTCTGGCCAACATCAAAAATGCATTAACCATAGAGAAAAAGTTGCGACAAATTATGATGAAAAAAGGGTTTGTTGCAAAATATAGATTTTCCGATGTCATAGGCGATTCGAGTCTAATGCAAACCACCATAGAAACGGCAAAAAAGCTTGCTATGACCGATATGGGCATCTTAATACATGGTGAGAGCGGTGTGGGAAAAGAAATTTTTTCTAGTGCCATTCACAATAATTCACCAAGATGCAATGGGCCGTTTTTAGCGATAAACTTTAGTGCCTTACCAGAAGAATTAGCTGAAAGCGAATTGTTCGGCTACGAAGAAGGCGCTTTTACGGGTGCGAAGAAAGGTGGACACAAAGGCCTTTTTGAAGAAGCCAATGGTGGTACTATTTTTTTAGATGAGATCGGTGACATATCGCCTCGCATTCAAACAAGACTCCTTCGCGTCCTTCAAGAAAAAGAAATTAGGCGCGTTGGCGGCACTGACATTATCCCTATTAACGCGCGCGTCATCGCAGCAACCAACCGAGACCTCGTTAAAATGTGTCAACAAGGCATATTTAGAGAAGATCTTTATCACCGTCTTCGTAAACTCTACCTTAAAATCCCCCCACTTCGTGCGCATAAAGAGGACCTTCATGCCCTTATCCATCATTTTGCATCCTCAGCGGTTGGACCTCCATTGACTTTTAGTGAAGATGTGATAAAGGTTTTAAATCAAAGTCCATGGAATGGTAATATTAGAGAGCTTCAAAACTTAATCGATTTTTTCCAAGCGGTATCCGCCACAGGACATATTGAACTAAGTGATTTGCCGGACGATTATTACGACGCCTTACAAGCTTCGCGTATAATCCAAGCAGAACTTCCCCTTGAATATGATAGTGGGCTAACCCATGATGACTTTGTCATTCTTAAGTGTATTCAAACCACCAATGCCCATGGTAAAGGCATCGGTCGCGAAGGTATCGCCGCCGCTGTGAGTTTAGAAATGCCTTTCCTGACGAGCACAAGAATACGAAAGCATGTTGAGGTACTCGTCACACTTGGTTACGCAAAAAAAGGTGCCGGACGTAGCGGCATGCGCATCACTAACAAAGGGATTAATCTACTGAATACACTCGGCATCAAATCGCAATAAATGTTAAACTGGCTTTTACTGGCTTTACTGGCTTTTACAAATCCATTAAAAGCCAGTTTATTTATAGTTAATTTACATTTTTTATGTTTGTCGTTCACATTAATAGAAATTATAATTAGTATTTCCATACCGTCACAACCTTTTTGAGATTATCATGGTCTTCGTTAAAACTTTGGCACAACTTTTGCGTTACATAGTGATAGGGTTGAAACTATTTTTAATGATAAAATTAGGAGGAACGCTATGGCGAAGCAAAACAAAGCAAAAGGTATCGAAAAAATTGGTACGGGCCTTACAAAATTTCAAACGCCCCATACCTACGCAATTATCTTTTTTGTAGTTATTTTATGCTGGATTCTCACATTTTTAGTCCCTGCCGGTAAATTCAACACTGAAACGGTAGAGTATCAAGATTCAAACGGGGACATCAAATCAAAGACCGTATTAATGGCGGACACATTCAGGTACAGCTATGCACTTGACAACGCAAAACTAGATGCACAGCTTGATACGCTTATGGTCAATACCGATAAGCTAACAGAACTTGAAATCGATGTGCCTGCTTTTACAGAATTTATCGCAACCGATTCTGCTACATGGGATCAAGGACAACTGGATGATCTCGGTTTAACTGATGCGGTCATTTACGATCTTTACGGCAACTCAGTGTTTGATACAAGCAAAAAACTTCACAAAGTAGCCAATGTTTGGGGAACTGACGATTATGACGGTTTCGGATGGATGAACTACTTGTTTGAAGGTCTTGTCACAGGTAACAAATATGGATCTGCAGTAGGTATCGTCGCTCTCATTCTCGTCGTTGGTGGTTCTTTTGGTATCATCATGAGAACAGGCGCCATTGATGCAGGTATCTTTGCCTTCATCTCTAAAACAAAAGGTCTTGAAAGACTTGCACTCCCTCTGCTCTTTTTTATGTTTTCATTGGGCGGCGCGACATTTGGTATGTCTGAAGAAGTTATCCCATTTGCCATGATCATGGTACCCTTCGTCATCGCACTGGGTTACGACTCCATCGTGGCTGTAACCGTTACCTTTGTAGCGTCACAAGTAGGTAATGCAACTTCTTGGATGAGCCCTTTCAGCGTTGCTGTTGCACAAGGTATCGCAGGCGTACCCGTTCTTTCTGGTGCAACTTTCCGTTTAATTATGTGGTTTGTGGTTACAGCCCTTGCTGCAGGCTATATGATGTACTATGCAGAAAAAATCAGAAAGAACCCAACCTCTTCAGTTATGCATGAAGCAGACGGTTATTTTAGAGATCGAATCGCACAAACAACTGAAGAAGAGAAAAAATTTGGTTTCGGTGATAAATTGATTTTACTTGAAATGCTTGGCGTACTGATCTGGATTATTTGGGGTGTTACTCAAAAGGCATACTACATTCCAGAAATTGCTTCACAATTCTTTGTCATGGGATTCCTTGCAGGCGTCACAGCCATCATTTTCAAGTTAAATGGCATGACCATCAACGTCATGGCCAGCTCTTTCCAAAGTGGCGCATCTGATCTTGCTGGCACGGCAATTGTCGTTGGTATGGCTAAAGGTATTTTGCTTGTATTAGGCGGCGCTGATGCTGCTGTTGCATCAACACTTAATACTGTACTTCATGGGATTGGCGTGGCTTTAAAAGGATTGCCAACAGTTGTCGCTGCATGGATTATGTATGCCTTCCAAAGTTTATTCAATCTGGTCGTCACTTCAAACTCAGGTCAAGCGGCGCTTACAATGCCGATTATGGCCCCACTTTCAGATATCGTTGGCGTTAGCCGTCAAGTTGCGGTTCTTGCCTATCAGCTCGGTTCAGGATTCGTTGATGCCTTTACACCCGTCTCTGCAAGTTTAATTGGCGTACTCGGCGTTGCTAGAATCGATTGGATGAAATGGGCGAAGTTCCAAATCAAAATGCAAGGGTTCTTCTTTGCCATTGGTACCATTCTCATCATTATTGCCGTTTCTATCAACTTCCAATAACGCGCATCTTCCGTAAAGGAGAAACAGATGATTACAATAATCAAAAATGTTGAACTGTATACCCCTGAAAAACAAGGAAAAAAAGATTTGCTTGTTATTGCTGGTCAAATCGTTTCCTTTAATGACAACATTGAATTACCAGCGCTTTCTGCCATCCCTGTAGATATTATCGATGGTGAAGGTAAAATTCTCGTGCCTGGCTTCGTCGATTCACATGTGCATATCTTAGGCGGCGGCGGTGAAGGTGGTTACAAGACGCGCACCCCTGAAATTAAATTTACCGACTTAACGCTCTCCGGTGTCACTACAGTTGTTGGTTGCTTGGGCACTGATGGCATCACACGCGATATGATGTCATTGGTGGCAAAGGCCAGAGGACTCGAAGAAGAAGGCCTCACTTCCTTTGTGTACACTGGGTCTTATCAAATACCCGTGAAACCACTGACAACCTCGATTATGAAAGATTTGCTTGCCATTGATAAAATCATTGGCGTTGGAGAAATTGCGCTTTCGGATCATCGTTCGTCTCAGCCAACTTTTGAAGAATTTTTAAAGGTTGTGTCAGAAGCACGTGTTGGCGGTATGCTTTCCGGTAAAGCGGGCATCGTTAACATTCATCTTGGCGATGGCAAGCGCACCATTGACTATCTAATCAAAGCCGTTGAAGAAACAGAAATTCCAATCACTCAATTTTTACCAACGCATATTAATCGAAATAACGAGGTCTTTACAAAGTGTATCGCGTATGCAAAAATGGGCGGTTACATTGACTTTACTGGTTCTGAAGATTCTGATTTTTGGGAGCAACAAGATGGTGAGATCAAAGTCAGCAAAGGGATCAAGCGGCTTATTGACGCAGGCGTCAATCTCAACAACTTTACGATGTCTTCTGACGGTCAAGGCAGCCTCCCTCTTTTCAACGACAAGAAAGAATATATCGGTTTACAAGTTGGGTCAGCACTTTGCCTCTTGAAAGAAATCAAAGATTGCGTTTTAAATGCTGGCATACCACTTGAAATTGCTATTAAAGCCATCACAGATAACCCTGCTAGAATACTCAAACTAACCAAAAAAGGAAGAATCGCTGAGGGTTTTGATGCAGATTTATGCTTACTTGATAGTGAAACGCTGAATCTAAACGCTGTCATGGCAAAAGGAAAATGGGTCGTTAAAAATGGCGAACCAGTGGTATTCGGAACATTCGAGATAAAATAAAGCTATTATGATCTATAAAAGAGCCTGTTAAGTCAAATCCGATTATACTCTCGGGCATTGAACTGACTGGCTCTTTTTTTAGATTTAGATGATTTTTTTTTGCACCTGAAGTATACTATCAATAAGACTACTATTTCACGAAAGGGTGGCATACTCTATGAAGCAGATTCTAAGCAACAGTTATTATTTTCCTTCTCAAGTGGTCATTGGTGGCTATAAAATTGATGAGCAGCTCCTGCTTATCGATACAGGCAATGACGATTCTAGCGTCAGAAAAGCATATAGAGATTTTGGCGATATTCAGATCATTGCTGTGCTCAATACACATTCGCATGCCGATCACTGCGGTGGCAACGCTTTTATTCAAAATAGATTTAATGCACCCATTTATGCGCCTAGCTTAGAACAGGCATTCATTGAATCGCCAATTTTGGAACCTGCTTATCTCTATGGCGCTTTCCCAATAAAAACATTGCAAAATAAATTTCTTATGGCAAAGCCTTCAAAAGTTACACACGTTATTACAGATGAGACGCCAATTACAATAGATTTTAATGGCAGTACACATGTATTCGATCCAATTTCATTAAAGGGCCATTCACCCAACCAATACGGCTTTAGAACACCCGATGATATCATCTATCTAGGTGATGCACTCATTTCTACAGAAATGGTAGAAAAACATCCATTGATTTTCACCTATGACGTCACTGAACATCTGCGTTCACTAGAAAAACTAAAAACACTTACGGCTAAAGGGTTTGTTATCGCTCACGGCGGTTATTTTGAAGATATCCAGTCGATTATTGCATCCAATGAAAAGTCACTTTTAACAGCTCAGGCGATCATTTACGACTGCATCTCCAAAGCACCTTGTACTTTCGATACGTTGCATCAAAGCCTGAGTGAACGTTATAACCTGACTGAAAATGTCTCTCAAAACCTGCTTAACCGCTCCGTCATTCATGCACACGTCAAGCATCTTGTAGATGCAGGCAATCTAGAAATGACTGCTGAGGCAGGCAAATTAATGTTAGGAGATGTAACATGAAAAAAATTATGTATTTGTTATTAGTCGTTTCAATTATGTCATTGTCATTACTCGGATGCTCAAAAGAGGATTCTAATCTTCTTACAAAGGAACACTATCTATCTGAAATCAAGTTAAACGACAATGTGGTGTTGAGAGAAATTGATCTAAGTAAGATTGAAAATTTGGAATTTAAAAAAGAAATTAATGATTTGTCAAAAGCTAATGGCGTTTATAGTTACGATAATGAATCTTATGGATTGTTTTCCAATAATAAAAATAAAAAATTGATTCTTTTTAATGGCATCGAGGGGTCCTATAGTGATATTACTTTTTCTTTAGAAAACAAGATCCTTACTATTCGTTATAACTATAATACCGAAGAAGGTTTGAATAAAAAATCTTTATTCTTGGTAGATGACAGCAATAAAGATATAAGTTATGATCAAGTTGATTTATACAAAGATGGTCATCAGGATGCCTTCGAAACCATCTATTAAGAAATGCGTTTAATAATGCTTTAAAATAAAAATAAACAAGGGGCTGTTGCAAAATAGACCCAAAGTAAAAAATGGACTCCAGCAAAATCAAATTTGATTTTGTTGGGTCCATTTTTATTGTGTAAATGTTTAGAACTGGCTCGCAGAGCCAGTTCAGATG
>Ga0138256_10000623_pt1 | contig 38729 bp, 38 predicted proteins | sample KNB2016incub_MG_FD_105486 | JGI IMG/M metagenome (GOLD analysis project Ga0138256, IMG submission 105486) | Active sludge microbial communities from wastewater in Klosterneuburg, Austria - KNB2014incub_MG | ecosystem: Engineered > WWTP > Activated sludge > Unclassified | place: Austria... | reverse complement strand
CGACTTCGACGGATCGATCTGGTACGTCGCGAGCGGCTCCACGCTGCACGCCATCGACGTCACCGTGAACGGCTGGGAGCACCTCTGGAGCGTCACCGAGACGAGGGCCTCGATCCGCTGCATCGCCCGCTCGCCGCAGCGCCTCTCGGCGGTCCTGGAGATGCACGACTCCGGCGCGCTCGAGGTGTGGCCCTTCGATCTCCCCGCGCACGGCCACCGCGCGCGCGTCACGATCGGGCCGCCTCACGCCGACGATGGGAGCCGCCCTGTCGAGCTCGCCGTCTCGCCCACCGGCTCCGTCGCCGTCCTCGAGGAGGGCGAGACCTCCCGCTTCAGCCTCCAGGATTCGCGCGGCCGCACCGTCCTCCCCCTCTCCTTCCCCTACCCCGCCGGGGGGCACGACCTCGTGATATCGGACGAGTGGTTGATCACCGTGCGGGTCTACGCCAGCTCCACGGACCTTCACCTCGTCCACACGGCCTCTCGCACCCCACGCGCACGCGCTACCAGACTGCGCTACGTCCCGATAAGACGATTGTCTAGGTTAAGTTTCGCTTGCGGAAATGTCAAATAATTGGCTTGACCATGCTTGGAACAGGAAGCTCGACAAGCCTGCGAAAAACGTTGTCTGTGCGATGCCAAGTCTTGTAGAATATGAGGTGTAGCTCCCGCTCACTGAGCTCACGCTTACCTTTCGCGGTCTGGTTCTTCTTTGTTCCCATATTATGTTGAGTTTTGAAGCTGCAAAGAACTGGCTGCCCAAATCTCATCGAGCAGAACGACTGGCCGCGTTCGTCGTGGTCATCGGCATGGCTGTTTTTGAGTTTGCGTATGCACGAGCCGGACTCTTTGCGTCGATCGGGCGCTTGGCTCTCGCGGATGATCTGATCGGAGGGATCTTCAGCGGCCTTTTTCTCCTGCTGACGCTTTGGTTGTTCTATCGATCCATTCTTTTGGCATTCACCTCGAATTTCGCGGTCTGCGCGTTCGTTCTTCTCATCCTTGCCTTTATACTCGCCACTGAATTCAGCTACTTGCGTTCGATCGGCCGCTTTACTGTCACGAGCGACATAACTTATGCGATCACGGCCACCAGCGACCAGCGGGCATACTCGTTTGCGGCATTTTTCAGTTTTGCTTGGCTGCCGGCAATTGCGATCATCGCGAGCCTGTCGATCTACTTCTACTCGACAAGACGGGAACGCACGGGATCAAAGGCCCTCCTTCGTGACACAGTCATCTTTGCTGTAAGTTACATCTTCCTGTATTTTCTTGCCCCTATCCTGGCGGGACAATCTCCTTACAGCTCTTCGTTCGACGCATTCGCGCAAACGCTCGTGAATTACGCGATATCAGGCCCCGTCGCGGTCGCCGCACCTCCGAAGCGGACGACGTTGGCGCAGGTCGCCTCAGCCCGGCGTTGGACCCGCGAATAACATAGTTCTAATATTTGACGAATCCGTGAACGGCCGGCATTTGAGTTTGAACGGCTACGAGCGGAAAACTACGCCTTATCTCGAAGAGCTTGAAAGGTCCGGCGTGTTGAAGAATTTTGGAGTCGCCGCATCAAACTTTACGTCGAGTCAGCCGAGCTATGACGCCTTCATTGTCGGAGCAAGCGACGAAATGCTCGCGTCCCTCTCCACGCAGGAACGGAACGCTCTGCCGAATATCTTTCAGTACGCAAAGTCGATGAATTACAAAACCTGGTATCTCGACGGTCAGATGAAGGCGTATTGGGGCGGCATCGAAGACGATAAGCGATATATCGACGAGGCCTTCACTCTCGCCGATCTCGACCCGGCTCGCATCGAAGACTATCAGAAGAACAACGGAAAGACGCTTACTGACGAGAACGAGCGACAAGGACTAAAGCAATGGGACATCGACCTTGTCCTTGCCGAGAAGATCCGACGCATCTTTGAGAACTCAACGGGTAATTTTGTTTTCGTCTATAAACGCGGCATTCACTTCCCTTACGAGAAGAATTATCCTGAGGAAAATGCCGTCTGGCAACCGGTTTACAAATTTACGAGTCAATGGGAAACGCCGCCTGCGGAAGCTAGCAACGCGATAACGAATTCCTACGACAATGCTTTACTCTACGGCACCGATCCTTTCTTCAAGAAGCTTGGTCTCGAACGTCCGCTGCCGAATGGCACGGTGATCGTCTATACGTCGGACCACGGCGAAAATTTAGCGTCTAACGGTCGCGCGGGCCACGGAGGCGACACGATCGACGAAGCTTCGGTTCCGCTTTTCATTATCGGCATCGAGAAGGAACAAGGCGGGCGAATTTCGCGTGCTCATCATTCGAACATTTTTCCGACTTTGCTAGACCTTATGAATTTTCCGATCGAACCGCGTTCGGCCCGATACGAGCCTTCGCTCTTCGACCCGGCGATGGATACGATCCGGCATAGATACTTTCATTCGCCCGACGGCAGGCGATTCAGCTTTGAGGACTAGATCAGAAAGCTCGGGTGAGCATTTGGCGAAGTTCGACGAGGTGGACCGCGAGCCTGCGAAGGGCGTTTCGCTGCTCGTCCGTAAGTCCGGTGGAGGACGCGGCGGATTCGATGGCACTGCTGTCCGGAAGCGAATCGAACAACGTTGGCACATCGGAGACCGGCGCTTTTTGGCTTGCTTTGACCGCTGAAATCTCTGCTGCCGGTTTCTGCGGCGTGCGAGCATCGGCCTGGAGTTTTTGACGAGCGCCGGCGATCGTGAACATCTCCTTGTAGAGGAGTTGCTTGATCTTCAAGGCAACTTCGACGTCCTTGCGTCGATAGCTGCGCTGGCCGGATTTGTTCTTCTGCGGCGAAAACGTCGGAAACTCGGTTTCCCAATACCGAAGCACGTGAGCCTGAACTCCAACGAGTTCGCACACCTCGCCGATCTTGAAAAAGATCTTGTCGGGAATTGGGTTATCCACAGCCGTCATATTCGTGAAATTGTGTTAAGGTTTTCTATAACACAGTCGGGCGTTATTGTATGAATTTACAAGACTTGTGTCAATAGGGACGTATGCGGAGCGAATTCGACTTCATAAATTACATTAAGGAGCGGCACAAACTTAAAGTAGTAGGCGATGACTGCTCCGTTGTCCCAAAGGATTCCCTTTCAGATCACCTATTTACGGTAGATCTGCTCATTGAGAATATAGATTTTCGACTCGATTGGACCACGCCCGCGATGCTCGGTCACAAAGCACTCGCGGTTTCCCTCTCAGACATCGCAGCAATGGGCGGCACGCCGAAATACGCGCTGCTTTCTATCGGTGTGCCCGACAGCCTGTGGAAAACTCCGTTCTTGGATGAATTCTACGAAGGGTGGCACTCACTCGCCCGTGAATTCGGCGTCGAATTGATCGGCGGCGACATCTCGAAGGCAAGCGAATTGGTGATCGATTCATTCGTGATCGGCGAGGTTCCCAAAGGCAAAGCATTGCTCAGATCGGGCGCGAAGTCGGGCGATATCCTATTTGTAACCGGCGAACTCGGCGGATCATCGCTTGGCCTTCTTTTGCTTGAAAATGGAACGCGGCCAGACCCGGAAGTCGAGGAGATTTTGCAAAATGCGGTTCTTAGGCAGCTTAAACCTCAACCGCAAGTCGCGATAGGCATTTTACTGTTAGAAAACAAGTTAGCGACATCCGCGATCGATCTAAGCGACGGTATTTCGTCCGATCTAGCACACGTCTGCAAGGCGAGCGGTGTTGGCGCCGCGATCGACGCTTCGAAACTTCCGATCACAAAAGGTGCGACCCTCGAAATGGCACTCGACGGCGGCGAGGACTTCGAGATCCTCTTTACCGTCTCCCCCGAACGACGCTCTAACGCGTTTGCGCTCGGTGCCGTAGAGATCGGCGAGATAACGTCGGAGTCAAACATCACGCTGCTCATCGACGGCGAACCCCGGCCGCTCACACCAAAAGGCTTTGACCACTTCAAACGGGCTTAGCCGCTGGGGCCTTGTGCGTTCGTCGAGAACCGAATCAGTATCCATACAACAGTACAGCCCTACATATTGTTCGCCCTACGTTTGGAAGAACAACAGATTGTGCTTGCGTTCTTTCGGGGTTTAGGAGTAAATTTGCTTTTTGGGCTGAGGAACAACGTAGCGGAAATTCGAGCTCTCGCGTGTTTGGCGAATTTCCAACGGATCAACGAACATCTATTCTAAATATAGGAGGCCGCACGAACTTGCTGACGGGACGCGTATTACTGTTGAACTTTTCGTATGAACCGCTAGGAACGGTCGGTGTTGCGCGCGCCGTCTGTCTATGGTTCCGCGGAGCTGTCTTCGTTGAAGAGAACGATGGCGACAATGTTCTTCATTCGCCTTCGACGATATTTCCTGTGCCGTCCGTGATCCGCTTGCGGCATTATATTCACCTGCGCCGCCGAACAAGCGAGAATTCGATGAAGCGTGCCCGCATCTATATTCGCGACCGCTACCGTTGCCAATACTGCGGCGACCATCGTCACGCAAAGGATTTGACGCTCGACCATATCCTGCCGCGTGCTCAGGGCGGAGAGCACACGCCGCAGAATCTCGTGACTGCCTGCGTGAAGTGTAACCAGCGAAAGGGCAACCGCACGCCCGAACAGGCGCGTATGCCGCTCTTGACGTCGCAGAAACTGCTTCGCCTCGGGCTCGACCACGTGCTCCTTTGCCACTATGCGGAATCGCGTCCCGAATGGAAAAAGTATCTTTTTATCGACGAGACAGGCGATGACGAAAGGCTCCAAGCCGTCGCGTAAATTTGCGGCGCGTGCCGATCTCTAATAGATCAAGAAACATATCAAGTCCGTAGAACACCGTCGTAAGGATCGCAAAATTGCGCCGGCGATCTCGAAGTTTGTTCATTTCTCCCCTAGACAGAACCATTGCGATGCTCGGTGAATGAACCGTCCAGTAAGATGATGGAAGTTTCGGAAGCGGAAAAATACAGCACGGAAGAAGAAATACTTCTTCTTGTCGAAGAGTTCGAGGCGGGTACGATCCCGCGCGAGGCGTGGAAGCACCGCGAGCATCTCGTCGTCGCTTTGTACTACATTTCAAAATTCGATCTGGCTGCGGCAACAAAAACGATGCGTCGCGGCATCTTACGCTTGCTCGAACACGGATTCGGCGTCGATCTCGAAAAGGAGATGCCTTATCACGAGACGCTGACGATCTTTTGGATGAACGCCGTCCACGACTTCTGGACCGTGCGTCGCGATCGGCCGCTTTGCGAGATCGCCGCCGACATGATCGCAACTCTCGATAAGGACTATCCGCTCGAATTCTACACGCGGGAATATCTGTTCTCGGACGACGCAAGAAAGCGATTCGTCGCACCTGATCTGCCCTGACCACGCGAAAACCAGCGGGCCGCCTTCGAGCAAAAAATGAGGTTGACCCAATGCACAGATCAAAGCTAATTCTCCTTCTCGCAGTTCTATTGATGGCCTTGTGCGTCTTGGCGGCCAAAGCACAGGATGATGGCGATGACGACGATGACGATAGCGACATTGAATATATTCAGAATGTCGAGCAATGCGTCGCACCTGTTGCGGATAAATTTGATGAGGTCGAGTTCGCTGATACGAAACGCCTCGATCGCGTGATCGCGGAGTTTCGTGAGAGGCTGTTCTCGCTCCCCGCCGAAGCAAGAGGTGTGATCTATGTCTATGGCGGCCAAGTGTCGAAGTTCGATGAGATCGAAGAGATCGGAAAAACCGTCGAAGGCAAGGTCGGGCTCGGAAACAATAAAGTATATGCCGTCGATGGCGGCTATCGGCTCGTCGCAACGGCCGTCTTTACGATCGATCAGCTCGACTGCAGCAAGAGTTTCGGCGCGTCTCCCGATATCGATCCCGAAGATGTCCAGTTCGAAGAATTCCCGTCTGCGGATACGGTCCGAATGTCTCGGGACGATATTCGAAAGCAGGTTGCGAATGAGGCCTTCGGCATGTGCCCGGCCACTGCAAGGGCGATGGGAGAGTGTCGCAGTACCGTCGAGATCGAAGTGTTCGTCGCCGTCGATCAAACCGGAAATGTTCGATTCGCACGTGCGAAGGCCAAGAATCCTCTTATGCAACGCCCCGCCCTCGAGACTGCAAAACGCTGGAAATTTCGCCCTCTCTTGGTCAATGGTATGCCAAAGAACTTTCTCGGTGTTATCTTAGTAAGGTTTCCAGCGGGAGACTAGCTCGATAACACTCGATGAATGATGCTCAAACTTTTTAATACGCTTACTCGCCAACAAGAGGAATTTGTGCCGCTTGAGGACGGCAAGGTGCGGATGTACATCTGCGGACCGACGGTTTGGAATTTCGCTCATATCGGCAATTTTCGCACGTTCATTTTCGGCGACGTTCTGCGACGCTATTTGAAATACAAAGGTTACGCTCTGACGCACGTCTTTAACCTGACCGACATCGACGACCGCATCATCAACGAATCCGCCGCGCGAAAGATCTCGATCGACGAATTCACGGCGCCTTTCATCACATATTTTTGGGAAGATTTCGACGCGCTCGGCAACGAGAGGCCGGAAGTTTCGCCGCGTGCTACCGAGCATATTGCCGAGATGATCGACATCATCGCAAAGCTCATCGCGAACGGCCACGCATACGAATCCGACGGCTCTATCTATTATCGGATAGCGGCCTTTCCCGAATACGGCAAGCTTTCGAAGATCAGTTTTGAGGGCAACATTGCGGGGGCGAGCGACCGCGTCGATACGGATAAATACGAGAAAGAGGACGCACGCGATTTCGCCCTTTGGAAGCTCGTCGGCGCGGACGATCATCCCGGTTGGGACGCTCCGTTCGGACGCGGACGCCCGGGCTGGCACATCGAGTGCTCGGCGATGTCGATGAAGTATCTCGGCGAAACTTTTGACCTGCACGCAGGCGGAATGGACCTGCAATTCCCGCATCACGAGAACGAGATCGCGCAGAGCGAAGGCGCGACCGGCAAGCTATTTTCAAAATATTGGGTTCACAGCGAATTCCTAAAGATCGACGACGTCACGATGTCAAAATCGAAGGGAAATTTCTTCACCTTTCGAGACCTTCGCGAGCAAGGTTATTCGCCCTTGGCGATCCGATATCTGCTGCTCTCGGTTCCATACCGCAAGCAGCTGAACTTCACCTTCGAGGGATTAAGAGCCGCAGAATCGACGATCGAACGCCTGCGGAATTTCCGTGCACTCGTAACAGATTCGATCCCGAACGGCAGCGAGGACGCTGAAGGCGGAAACCCGAACGGTACTGAGGCCGCAACGCGCAAGGCCGTCGCCACTGCCTTGCAAAACTTCGAAGCCGCAATGGACGACGACCTCAACACGGCCGCCGCACTCGCCGCGATCCACGATATGGTGCGCGAGGTCAATACGATCCTCGCCGCGAACGGACTCTCTGCCGAGGACAAAGTGGCGGTACTTGATGCGGTCGCAAAGTTCGATTCGGTGCTTGGCATTTTCGGTAAAGAGAACAGCGAACTTCTTGACGAAGCCGTCGAGGCTCTGATCGCCGAACGCCAAGACGCACGACGCCATCGGAACTTTACCCGCTCGGACGAAATTCGCGATGAACTCGCCGCAAAAGGCATCGTCCTCGAAGATACGAAGGACGGAATGCGTTGGCGTCGAAAATAACCTATCTCGACGCAGAAACGCCTGGGCAAAGTTCGCCGTCGATACTCGAATATTTTAGAAGGACTTCCTTGTAAGTATCGCTGTCCCTGCAATACGAGAGGCAGCGGTCGTAGGGCTTTGAGTAGATATGTATGCTCACGGCACGTTCGTCGAATTCGGCAAGGTTGAGCACCTGGTGGATCGGCTCTTCGAGATCGACCTTCGCCGCGAGACAATCCTTTAGCTCGAACGTCTCGGTCTCACGTAGCTTACAACGCATTTGCGCTTCGTCGAGTTCTTCGACCGCGAAATTCAGTCCGCGTAATCTTCCGACCGGCACCATCATCCAGCATTTTTGATCCCAGTGATTATGGACGGGCGAGATCTGCCCTTTTTCCCAGCAGATCGCGAGCATCTCGAAGCGTTCGTCCTTGTAAACGAGATTGCGGGTGTAGAAATCCGGGCTCCAATAAAAATACCGTTCAAGCGAATCGACCGCGACCGGATTTTGGCCGAGGAACTCATAGACATTGTCGGTAACAAATGCTTCGTCAGGTATGGCTTTGAGGCCCTCGATCAGGGCCGAAATGGGAATGGGCTGCATAGGCTAATTCTTGTTCGATTCGCGCAAAAAGTCAATGAATTCTGCGTGGTTTCTCGTTAGTCCCGGGAAGGTCGCTCGCGTCATGCCGTCCGCGTCAATTATAGCGTAGAAAGGCATCGCGACCGTGCCGAACTTTTCTTCTTCAAATCGCTGATGGCGCTCGAAAATTTCGCCCGAACCGTCGGTGTAGAGTTTCGCGAGAACAAAGCGCGAAAGCTCACGCTTCACGTCCTCGCGCGGGAACATATTCGCTTCCATCCAGCGGCAATTCGTGCAGGTGTAACCTGTGAAATCGAGAAAAACGGGCTTGCCCTCGCTCTTTGCTTTGGCGAGTGCGGTTTCGAGGTCGTTCTCGATCCATTTCGGCTCGTTCTCGCCAGCAGGCGCAAAGAATTGAGCTTCGCCGGCCTTTGCCGGCGGCAGGAAGGATTCGATCTCGCCGAGTTTCGCTCCGAACAGGCCGGTCAAGAGATAGAACGCGAGCGCAAGGCTCGCGACCGACGCCATCAGCCGAACCGCGCCAAGCTTTTCAGGCCGCGGATCGTGCGAGAGTTGGAACTTGCCCAATAGGTAAACCGCGAGCACGACGAAGATCGCGATCCAGATCGCTATCACAACGGGACGCGTGAATATTCCCCAATGCCAAACGAGATCAGCATTCGAGAGGAACTTCATCGCGGCAGCGACCTCGAGAAAACCCATCGAGACCTTCACGGAGTTCATCCAACCGCCCGAACGCGGAAGCTGATTTACTAGCTGCGGAGCAAGAGCAAGTACGAAGAATGGCAATGCGAAAACTACCGAAAACGCGAGCATGCCGAGCAGCGGCATACGCCAATTCCCTTGCGAAGCCGAAACAAGTATCGTCCCTACAAAAGGCGACGTGCAGGTGAACGACGTCAGCGTGAACGTCAGCCCCATCAACAGTGCGCCGACAACGCCGCTGCCCTTTCCTTCCTTTTGACGCGTAAAAGAATCGAGTTTCGTCAGCCAAGCCGAAGGGATCGCGATCTCGTACGCACCAAAGAGGTTGAAGGCGAAAAAGAGAAAGATCGCCGTGATAAGAAGGTTGATCCAAGGGTTCGCAGCAAAAAGATTCACGCCCGCGGCGCCTAGGAATATCGCGAGCATCATTCCCGCGATCGTGAACGTCGCAATAATGCCGAGCGAATAAATGAGCGCGAGTTTTACTGAATGTGAACGGCTGCCGCCCGAGTGATTCGCAAAATACGAGACCGTGATCGGGATCATCGGAAACACGCACGGCGTCAGCAGCGACAGAGCTCCGAGCGTGATCGCGAGCCAAATGAACGGCCAAATATCCTGCGGCAGAGGCGACGGCGAAGGCGCGATCGGCTTTGCAGAATTCTCTGCGGCGGAATTCGGGGTTTCGGCCGTCTTTGCGGTTACTCTTTCGGCACTCGCGGTCGTAACGCGCATCGTCCGCGGCGGCAGGCAAAGCGAATCATTGCACGCCTGAAACCGCACATCCAGCGAGATCTGCTCTATCGATGCCTCGCTGGCAGAAACAAGCGGGACCTTGAATGCCGTATCATTCGTGTACGAACGGGTTTCTAGCGGCTTGTCGTCGATTATAAAATTCGGGTCGGGTCGAACGATCTGTTTCGGGCTGTTTATGCTGCCCTCGACCTTCCAAGGCGAGCCGTCAGTTGCCTTGATGGTCGTTGCAATAGGCCCGCCCCGTGGCTGATCGAGCGCGTATAGATGCCAGCCTTCTTCGATCGTCGCGTTGAGCGAAACCTCGATCTTTTGCCCCTTTTCGCTTCGCTCGGCCTTCGCCCGCGGAGCGTCGAGACGCCATTTGACCGGATCCTGCGCGCTGACGCCGATCGCGAAGACAAATAGCAAAATGGGAAGCAAAACCTTGGGCGCCATACTACCAAAAATCAAACTATACCAAGTTTAGCCGAAAGGCGCTCTCTTCGGCGTTCCATTTTTGCAAGTCTCGGTCGGGTTTCCTATAATCAAAGGTTCGGGCATCTTATTTATTTTTGCCTATTTACAAGGACCGAGGGAGGATCAGATCTTGCCAAAAGCAGCTACAAGCCGAAAGCCTGAGAAGAGGGCCAATTTGAGTTCGGCTAAAGGTACAAAAAAGACCGCAGTCAAACCCGAAAAGGTGGATTCGAACACGTTCTTGGACGTAGATGAGGCGATCCGCGAATACGAGGATCGCAAAGCTTCTCAACTTAAAGCTATAAAGAAAGTAGATAAGGAAACTCTTCGCGAAATGCTCTACCAGATGGTTCTCGGTCGGCATTTCGAAGAAAAGTGCGCCGAAGTTTACCGCATGGGTAAGATCGGGGGCTTCTGCCATCTTTATATCGGACAGGAAGCGATCGCGATCGGCGCGATGCTCGCTCTCAATAAGGACGATATGGTTCTTACGTCCTATCGCGACCACGTTCAAGCGATGGTCAAAGGCATCTCGCCCGAGAGCGTTATGGCCGAACTCTATGGACGCGAAGGCGGTTGCGTGAAAGGAAAAGGCGGTTCGATGCATATGTTCTCGAAAGAACACGAGTTCTACGGCGGACACGGCATCGTCGGCGGTCAGATCGGCGTCGGAACCGGGATGGCATACGCGGCAAAGTACAAGAACACCGGTCAGGTAGTTCTTTGCTTCTTTGGCGAAGCAGCCGTAAACCAAGGCATTTTTCATGAATCTCTCAATATGGCAGAACTTTGGGGCTTGCCGTGTGTTTATATCTGCGAAAATAACCGTTACGGAATGGGCACGTCGCAAAAACGAGCGATGAGCGCCCGCAGCATTGCAAAAAAAGCCGAATCATACGAGATGGCGAATGAATTCGTCGATGGAATGGACGTGATGGCAGTACGCGGCGCTACTCGCCGCGCCATCGAACGCGCACGCAACGAAAGCAAACCGACGCTGCTCGAAATTCGAGCTTATCGCTATATGGGCCACTCGATGTCCGACCCAGGCAATTATCGCTCACGCGAAGAGATACAAAAATATCAGGAACGCGACCCGATCATCCTCTTCAAAGACAGCCTTAAGGAAGCAAAAGTGCTCACCGACAAGGACTTCGAAGAGATCGAACGCAAAGCGATCGCCGCCACCGCAAACGCTCTCAAATTCGCCGACGCAAGCCCGTACCCGCAAGAGTCCGAACTCCTCACGGACGTCCTGGCGTAGGCGGAATAAAAAATATGCGATCCGGATCCGAGCCCGTAGGCTTTGAAGGATCCGCAGACCGCAACGAAAGTAATATTAGATTATGGCAGTTTTAACGATCCGCGATGCTTTGAACCAGGCGCTTCGCGAAGAACTTATCAGGGACGAGAACGTCTTTATCATGGGTGAAGAGGTCGCTGAGTACGACGGCGCGTATAAGGTGACGCGCGGCCTGTGGAAGGAATTCGGCGATAAGCGCGTCGTCGATGCTCCGATCACCGAACTCGGTTTTGCGGGCCTCGGCGTCGGTGCCGCGATGGCGGGCTTGAGACCCGTGATCGAATTCATGACGTGGAATTTCTCGATCCTTGCGGCCGATCAGATCATCAATCACGCCGCGAAGATGCTCTATATGTCGGGCGGCGAATTCAATATTCCGATCGTCTTCCGCGGACCGAACGGCTCTGCATATCAAGTCTCATCGCAGCACTCGCAGGCCCTCGAAGCAATGTATGCGAACTTTCCCGGCCTAAAGGTCGTTATGCCTTCGAACGCTGCCGATGCGAAGGGCCTGCTCAAGTCGGCGATCCGCGACGACAATCCGGTGATCTTTATGGAACAGGAGCGTATGTACGGTATGAAGGCGGAAGTGCCCGAGGACGAAGATTTCACTATCCCACTCGGTGTCGCGGACGTCAAACGCGAAGGCACGGACTGCACGATCGTCGCACGTTCGATGACCGTCCCGATGTCGATCGAGGCTGCCGAGAAGATCAAAGAGCAATTCGACGTCTCTGTCGAGGTGGTCGATCCGCGGACGATCAAGCCGCTCGACATCGACACGATCACAAACTCCGTCAAGAAGACGAATCGCCTCGTCATAGTCGAAGAATCGCACGCGTTCGCATCCGTCGGTGCCGAGATCTCGCATCAGATAATGGGCACTGCGTTCGACTATCTCGATGCTCCGGTCAAGCGAATTTCGTGTGCCGAAACGCCGATGCCGTATGCAAAGAATCTCGAAGCCCTCGCGCTTCCAAGCGTCGATAAGATAATCGATGCTGTTAAGGAAGTTTGTTATCTTTAAGAGGAAGCGCATATGAAACTGAAGGTTGTAGTTCACAAGGCAGAAGAAGGCGGATTCTGGGCCGAAGTCCCGTCGATTCCGGGTTGTGCAACCGAGGGAGAAACGTTCGAGGATCTCCTCGAAAATTTGTATGAAGCGGTCGAGGGCTGCTTGTCGGTGGACCTTGAACAGTTTGAGATCGGTGAAGGCGGACGGCTGCTTGAGATCGCCGTATGAAGAGCCTATCCGGAAAGAAGTTGTGCAAGATCCTTGAACAAAATGGCTGGCTTCTTCTGAGAATAAATGGCAGCCACCATATTTTTGGCCGGCCTGGCAGTATTGTTCGCTTGTCAGTCCCCGTTCATGGAAAACAAGCCCTCAAGTCGGGCTTGTTTAGACACCTTCTGAAACAAGCAGGTCTCGATGAAAAGGATATCTAATGCCCGAGGCCCTTGGATGGCAATGATCGACAAGAAGGAAGCGAAAAGGCATTATGCCGCTTCAACGAGGCCGATGGGTGTCCTTGCTTTAAGGAACACGGTGAATGGGCGCGTGTTCGTCGATTCGAGCAAAGATCTGCCGGGCAGGATCAACCGGCATCGGTTCCAGCTCAATGCGGGAAATCATCCCGTAAAGCAACTGCAGGCGGATTGGAAAGAATTTGGCGAAGGGGCGTTCGAGTTCGAAGTGCTCGAAGATTACGAGCCGCCGGAAAACAAACCGGAAAGTGCTCTGGACGATCTGGCTGCGCTCGAAGCGCTTTGGCTCGAAAAGCTCGCAAGCGACGGCGTCGCGGTTTACAACGAACGTAAATTGACACGCGAAGAACGCCTTGAAATGATCGCCGCCAATCGACGTGTGCGTTAGTGATCGAAGATCGCTCGCGATCAGCGATCAACAGGAATTAGGTAATTATGGCTGAAAAATTTTTAATGCCGAAGCTTTCGCCCACGATGGAAGAGGGGCAAATTTCGCGTTGGGTCAAGAACGAAGGTGATTCATTCGGAGCGAACGAAACTCTCGCCGAGGTCGATACCGACAAGGCCACAATGGAAATGACCGCTCTTTCCGGCGGTACGCTTCTGAAGATACTAAAAGGTGACGGCGACACGGCCGCTCTCGGCGAAGCCATCGCGATCATAGGCCAGAAGGGCGAGGACATCTCAGCTCTGCTGTCGGAAGTTTCGGCGAATGGCAAAGCGTCTGCAGCGCCCGAGAAAAAAGAAGAACCGGCTGCAGCCGTTGTGTCTGCGCCGCCCGCAGTTTCAGCTTCTAAGGCGGCGACTGCCGCCGTCGCAAGCGTGCCTGCTCCGTCGGCCTCTGCGCGCACGGGACGTATGCTCGTCTCGCCGATCGCCGCTCGAATGGCTGCGGAAAATAGCCTCGACCTCCGCACCGTCGCGGGTTCCGGCCCGAACGGCCGGATCATTAAACGCGACATCGAACAGGCACTTGCCGGCGGCGGTGCAGTTACCGCAAAGGCCGCGCCGAGCTTTACGCCTTCGACCGTCGTCGGTGCTTCTGCGTTCCGCGAAGAGCCGACCTCGCAGATGCGTCGCGTCATAGCGTCCCGCCTGGCGGAATCCATCGGCCCGATCCCGACATTCTATCTCACACGCGAGATCGAGATGGACAACCTTCTTAGCCTTCGAAAGGCGATCAACGCTTCCCTTCTCGACGATCAAAAGGTCAGCGTCAACGACATCCTCGTCAAAGCCGTCGCGATGGCCCTGCAAAAGCATCCGTTCGTCAACGCTTCGTATCAAGACCGCTCGCTTCGATTTTACGAGCAGGCTGATATCGGCGTTGCCGTCGCGATCGACGAAGGCTTGATCACGCCCGTTGTTCGCGGCGCAAATCTCAAAGGCTTCGTTGAGATCGGCGCGGAAGTTCGCTCGCTCGCCGCTCGAGCAAGAGACAAGAAGCTCCAGCCTGAAGAATACACCGGTGCGACCTTCTCGGTCTCGAACCTCGGTATGTTCGGCATCAAGGAATTTACCGCGATAATCAATCCGCCCGAGGCAGGCATTCTCGCTATCGGTGCCGCGACCCCGACGCCCGTCGTTCGCGACGGGCAGATCGTCGTTCGTTCAATAATGAACATCACGATGTCGTGCGATCATCGCGTTATCGATGGTGCGACCGGTGCGAAATTCCTCGACACCCTGACCAAGATGATCGAACAACCCGCGATGATGCTCGCGTGAAGACCGAGCAAATAGAGCGTCCAGAATCCGGCCTAGCTGCGCCTTACGCTGCACTCGTAGCGGTGCAGCTTTTCTATGGAACGCTGCCGGTTGCGGGCAAGGTCGTTCTTGATCATATCCCGCCGCTCGCTCTTGTCGGATTTCGCGTCGGGATAACGGCGGTCGTTCTAATTATATTCCAAACGGTACGCGGTCGCGTCTGGCTCACGAACAAGGGTGATTACTGGCGTTTTGCCGTACTCTGCTTTTTCGGTGTCCTACTGAATCAATATCTCTTCATCGGCGGTCTTTCGCTCACGAGCGCGTCGAACGCATCGATCCTTGCCGTTACGATCCCCGTTTTTACGTTGCTCATCAGCGTAATCTTTCGCTTCGAGAGACTTTTTTTGCTGAAGGTCGCGGGCATTGCTCTCGCCGCCGCAGGCGTTGTCTTTTTGATCGATCCGCGCAACGCTTCCTTCGAAAGTGCGACGACGCAAGGCGACATTATGATGATCCTGAATTCGCTCGCCTTCGGCATTTACGTTGCCGTCTCGAAAGATATCATCTCGCGAAACGGACCATTCCGCTCGATGATGTGGGTATTCATCTTCTCGAGCATCATCGCGGTTCCGGTCGGCGCATTTAGTCTTTCGTCGGTCGATCTTTCGCAGATCCCAGCCTCGGTCTGGACGCTCATCGCCTACATCGGTATCGGTGCGACTGCCGCTCCATACCTTCTGAACGCCTACGCCGTCACACGCGTAAGGCCATCGACCGTCGCCATATTCATCTATTTGCAGCCGATCGTCGGAGTTGTCCTCGCCGTTATCTTCCTAAAAGAAAAAATGGCTGCAAGCTTCATCATCGCGTCCCTGCTCGTCTTCGCCGGACTCTTCCTCGCCACCCGCCGCCAAGCAGAATCCCGCAATGCCGAGGCCCGCACGTGTCAGTAGCCCGCACGTGAGTAAGGGCTCAGCCAGAATTACCACAGAGACCACAGAGAGAAAAGGGACCTCGATCTGCCGCATTTTCTCTGTGCGCTCTCTGATCTCTGTGGTGATTTTCTTATCCGCCCATGCCCTCGCTCAGGCCGCTGCATTCCGTCGGTTCCATCCGCGTGCAGGGCCGGTCGTGTGCAGGCTCAGGACGAGGATGTCGCCTTGCAGCACGGGCGACTGGAACGAGATAGTCTCCATCGGCTGTATTTGAAAATGCTTACAGAAGTTCGACGCGTAAAAAATACGTGCCCTCACGTGATCGCCGTCCTTCTTCTTTAAAAGAAAAGCGTGCTTAACGGCGACGCTCGCCCGCTTTATGCCGATCAACTGGAGCCTTTTGTCGTAGAAAAGCACGACCGCGTCCGGCTCGCCGAGAGCCTTCAACGCAGCGCCGTTCAGATAGAAAGTTCCCGTTCGCGTCAGCGTTACCCGGATCTTCTCCGCATCCTGCACGATCGGCCCTTCGCTGAATTCGATCCAATTGATGTCCATACAGGAACAACTGTATCACACGTGCAACGTCGTTGCAAGAATCCATACGCGTGTCAGTAGCCAGCGCGTGCGCAAGGGCGTGTCCGGGAACATACAAGAGCCCGCCCCAAGCCACCAGTAGCCAGCGCGTGCGCAAGGGCGTGGTACCCCGCACAGTCCTGTCAGAACCCGGAGCGATAGCGACTTGGGTTCTTTGGACATTAACATCACCATCGAGAACACAGAGACCACGGAGATATAGGGATGTCCCGGAAAGGCCTAGCTTTTCCGCTCGGCGAGTAATGCGCATTTCTCTCGGGCAACGCGATACGCCCTTGCTGCCGAGTTGTCCTCTCATCGGTCTCTTTGTTCTCTGAGTCCTCTTTGGTAAAGATCCTAACGCCGGGATGGTCGGTAAAACATTTGATCCTTTCGCGATCCGACGACGAAACTTCCCGTCTCCGACGGCGGACGAAAAACTTCATACCCGCTCCGCCGCAAGGCCCGACAGCGGAAATTCAGCACCCGACGCACCCTAATTTCTCGAAAAAGTGAAAAAAACGACCTCATTTTTGACAACTTTTGCGTAAAAACGCCTTTCTGAACCCCAATAAAAATGGGCACTCCAGAAAATGCTTTCCAAAACTGCGCACAAAATGAACATTTTGCAACCAAACGTCCGAAAAGCGCGTAGAATGGCCATATTCATTGGGTCTCACGCGAGAATAGATGCCGACCAACATCACCGAAACGGTTCAGGCCGAAACTGGAAAAATAATGCTACGGGTCGAGGGCGATCTACTGCTTGAGGACGCGCTTCTTCTCGAGCGGATCGCGAATTCGATCGTCAATGAGCGGCTTGAAAATGTAGTGATCGATCTTGCCGACCTAGACTTTCTCGACAGCGAATCTGCGGCCGTTCTGAAACGCCTCGTCGCGAGCGACGGCATCGAACTGAACGGCATCGAGATATTCCTCCAATCGGCGATCGATCTTGCCGAACGCGGTGCCTGAACTTGCGGTTTCTTCGTCGCCCTCGTTTTCTGCTTTGCGTTCCGCTCGACATATAATCTCGATGTATGGATACTTCTGAGATCGCGCTCGTCCTCGACGGAGAACTCTTTGGCAGCGTTTTGGCGATCGCCGGATTTGCCGAACTTTCGACGGCCGGCGCGGGCGACGTGAGTTTTTTCGCGGGCGACGGAAAGGTTCCGCCAACGCACGCCTCCTGCGTGCTTGTCCGTGAGAATGCGGAGTTCACCGGTCATATTCCCGCAGTCATCGTCGTCAAAGACCCGAAACTCGCGTTCGCAAAGATCGCTGCAGCCTTGTCAATTCCGCTGCGTCGTAACGGCATCGACCCGACGGCAAAGATCGCCGTCGATGCAGACATAAAAGCGTCTTTCGTCGGGCCGAATGTCGTGATCGACGGCTCGGCAGAGATCGGCGCGGATGTTGAGATCCACGCGGGATGTTACGTCGGGCACGACGTGTCGATCGGTCGCGGCACGCGTATCTTCCCTAATTGCACAATTTACAACGGCGTAACGATCGGCGAGGACTGCATTATTCACGCCGGGTGCGTGATCGGTGCGGACGGTTTCGGGTTTGTGCGCGATGGTTCGGAGGGCTATGTAAAATTCCCGCAGGCAGGCTCAGTCGTCATCGGGAACGACGTCGAACTTGGCGCAAATTCATGCATCGATCGCGGAGCGCTCGGTGCGACCGAGATCGGCGACGGTACGAAGATCGACAACCTCGTGCAGATCGCGCACAACGTCAAGATCGGAAGGCGTGTCGTGATCGCCGCCCAAACAGGCATCTCCGGCAGCACCGTGATCGAGGACGATTGCGTGATCGGCGGACAGGTCGGAATGGGCGACCACGCACGCGTTCTAAGCGGCGCGGTCATCGGTTCGCAGGCAGGTGTTCTGCCCGGCAAGATCGTTCGCCCCGGCGTTTGGTGGGGCACGCCCGTACAGCCGCTCGACGAATACAAACGCCAGAACGCCCTCGTAAAAGGCCTCGCACGCCTAAAGGACGAAGTAAAACGCCTCCGCACGCTGATCGAAAAAAATTCTTAACGCCGTATCAGTAGCCCGCCGGTGGGCTGATCAGGTTGAGGATGGCGGCGGCGGCGCGTTTTGAGGCGCCACCGGTGCCGAGTTTTTCGGCGGCGGTGTGCAATCGTTCCCTAACGTCTTTATTTACGGCAGGTTCGAGGAGCCGTTCGATCTCGCCAGCGAGAGTTTCCGGGGTGAATTCGTCCTGCATTATCTCTTTGACGATACGCTCCTCAGCGATGAGATTTATCAGGCCGAAGTGCTCGACGGAGATCATCGGCACAAAGAGTTTGTAGTTGAGCGTTGAGGTTTTATAAACGACCGCCATCGGCGTGCCGATAATGCCGGCTTCGAGTGTCGCTGTGCCGCTTGTAACGGCTGCAGCGTCTGACGCATTTAGTGCGTTGTAAGTCTCGCCGACGACGACCGTAAAGGGCAGTTCTGATGCCGTCAGGGCCGTATGGGCATCCGCAAGACACCTTTCCGAAGCGAGAGGCACGACGAATTGCCGCGAGTTGTCTCGTTCGGCAAGCAATTCGCACGTCTCTATAAGAACGGGCAATATCCGCACGATCTCTTTGTGGCGGCTACCAGGCAGCATCGAGATGATCGGCTTGTTCGGATCGAGGTCGTACTCTTTGGCGAATGCCAGACGGTCTTTTTCAGCAGAGACCTCACGTGCCAAAGGGTTCCCGACGTATTCGACGCGTTCGAGCCCGTGAGCCTCGAACCAAGCCTTCTCGAACGGCAGTATCGTAAGCAGCAGATCGCAGTTCCGACGCAAGGCATTCACGCGATACTCGCGCCATGCCCAGACCTGCGGCGCGATGTACTGAACGACGGGAATTCCAAGCCGTCGAAGCGGCCTTGCTAGCTTTAGGTTAAATTCCGGAAAATCGACGAGAACCGCAACATCAGGCTTCTCAGCGGCGGCGGCAAGCTTTAGTTTTCGCATCGCCGACCAGAACATCGGCAAGGCTCTTGCGACCTCGATCAAGCCCATGATCGAGAGCCGATCTGCCTCAACGACGGCAGAAACGCCCGCTGCCCGCATCTTCGGGCCTGCCGAACCGAAGAACCGCACATCATTGCCGGCAGTCTCTTTTATCGCTTCCACGAGTTTTGCGGCGTGCGCATCTCCGGACGCTTCGCCGGCGACGATCATTATTTTTAAGGGCGAGTTCACTTGATGTCTAAACGTTTAAACCTAAATGATATACAGCCCTTCATACTTTACAACCGCCGATACCGGTTAGTGCATCAAAGCGTGCAGTTTTTGTATATCTTGAATTTGGCCAAAATGATGCCCTAGCCCGTTTGCCTAAGGTACGGAAACGGCTTAAAATCTATTGTTTTTGAGTCCTTTGCCGCACGGCGTGTTTTGCTTATGAAGCGGCTTATGTTTCGAAAAGTCCTCCGGAGGAATCTGTGACATTTCGCTTTAGTATTTTATTTTTTGCAATTATCTTCTGCCTCGGTCTGAATTCTCAGGCTTCGGCACAGCTTGATTCGGTCATCGGCCAGATCACGAATGCTGCCGCCGAATCGTACGCGGGCGGCATCAGCGGCGACGGACGCTTTGTCGTTTTCGAATCGAACGGCGACGTCGCGACAGAAAACCCCCGCAACAGCGATCACAACGTCGAAGTCTTCGTCTTTGATTACGCACAGCGTCGAATCTTTCAGATCACGGACACAAAGAACGTACTTTACAATGTGAACGGCGAGAGTGTCTTCAGCAACGTCCGCATCTCGATCGTAAATACACGTCCGATCATCAGCCACGACGGCAAATGGATAGCGTTCTCTTCGAACGCGACGATCGCCTATCCCGGCGACGACACCAATCCGCCCGTCATCAGCACGACGAATCCGGGATCGTTCGACGGGAACGCTTTTACGAGCCCGACTCCGACGCCTTCCGCAAGCCCTAGCCCAAGCCCTTCGCCGGCGCCGAATCCGCTGACACGCGACGCGAATCTCGAAATGTGGATCTATCAGATGCCCGTTTTCTCGCCCGTTCCGGATATGACGAGCGGCGTCGAAATCCCGTATCAAGAGCTTGCAGGCGGCACATTCACGCCCATTACGAACACGGTTCCGAGCCAACTGCCTCGCGGTGGAACTCAAAGCTCAGGTGCGTTCGTCGCTGACGATAATCACGATGCAAGCATCTCGGACGACGGAAGCACGGTCGCATTCGTCTCGACGCGGGACCTTGTTCCGGCGGTCGGCAATTCATTCCCGCTCAACGAGGATAACGACGAGGTATTCACATATTACCGTCCGACCTCGACGCTAAATCAGATCACAAAAACGCCAAGAGGCGTGATATCAGACCCAATTTATAATAAGAACCCGACGATCTCCGGAAACGGCGGGCGCGTGGTCTTTGCGAGTACGGGCGACAACCCGATCGTCGGAATGACTGGCGGAAATAATCCTGCGTCGAGCAGGAACGAGGAGATTTTCTACTCGGATCTGACGGCGACCGGCGATGTCGGCACCGTCAAGAAACAGGTTACCGCGACCACGCCGACAACGCCCGGCGCGATCGTCAACATTCTCGATCTCGGACGCCGTATGAGCCGCGACGGCAACCTTATCGTGTTCGATTCTTACGCGGATCTTGCGAACGAAAATAGCGGCACGAATTATCCTTCGTTCGCAACTTACGTCTATGACGCGACTGCGAACGCCTTCAGACGCGTGCTTCCGCGAAGCGACGGCGATGCTGCTGCCCTCGGCGGCGACCTGCAGCGTTACGGCGGGTTTACAGATACGGATGGCGCGGGAACGCCTTCGACGCTCATTCTCGAAACTAGAATGAACATTAAAGCCGACGGCACAGTTCCTTCGACCGCCTCAGACGGCTTGAACCCTGACCCGAACCGTCCTGTGCAGCTTTATACCTATCCGCTGACCGTTCCGCCGGCCACTGCGACCTTCAAGAGGATCGCGAAATTCCCTTCGCCCAACGTATTTCTCGCTTCGACTCGAGCCATTACCAGCGACTCGGCCGGGCGTTTCGCGTTCAATATGTCGCTGACCGAACTCGGCGGAGGCAACTTGGATTCGTCACCGGAAGTCTATTATATGCTCACGCCGACGGCGATAAACGAAGGCCGCATATCGGCAAATTTTGCCACCGGCGCTAGTAAGATCCCGGTTTCACCTACCGTGGTACCATCGCCAAGCCCGACCGCTACACCTACTCCGACGCCAACGCCGACCGGCTCGCCAAGTCCTACGCCTACGCCGACTCCGCAGTCGCCGCCGGCTGTCTTTGGTCTTGCACCCGGAATGCGTGCGATCATGAATTTCCAGGCGGGCATCGACCGCCCGATCGTTGAGCGTTCAGGTGTTGGGTCGCTGCAGCGCAGCTTCCAACTGCCGATCCAACTTAGCGGTGTTACGATGACGATCAATGGGTTTTCGTGCGGTCTCGTGCGGGTAAGCCGCCACAGGATCGATTTCGTCGTGCCGCGCGGGCTTACTGCGGCTGTCGAAGGCACGCCGTATAACTTAGTTCTAAATAACAACGGAACGATAATGCGTACGCAGGTCGTACTTGTGCCGGCAAGACCGGACGTGTATAGCTTTGAAGGTTTCGAAGGACCGGGCGGAAGAGCAAAGATCTTTAATGTGACGAATAGGGTTCACACGACCGAACCATTCACCGTGAGGACAAAGAGCATTCGGCCCTTCGGACGCGTTCCGACAAAGCTTCGAATTTATATGACCGGTTTCAACCCGCGGATCGGGGCCGGTGTCATCAGCGTCCGCATCGGACTAGGCACGAATCATTTCCTGACCATCTTACGCGAACCGGTTGAGGTCGAGCCGGGTATCTATGCACAGGATGTCACGCTGAATGACGATATGAACGGTTCGGGCGATCAGCCGGTGGTCGTGATCGTTGCGATCAATGGAACGGTTTTCGCCTCGCGTCTGGATGACACGGCTCCTCGGACCAGGATCCTTTGACGAGGGATATCTGCGCGATGATTTGGCGGCGGGACCGAAGGTGGTCCTGCCGTTTTTTTCATCCCTTGTGTCTCCTTACGAGCCTTGTTCCTTAGCAAAACGCGAATCACTCGCTTTTTGCGAGTCAAAAGCCCCGTCCTCGGAGTTTGCCTCTCTCGAAGGGCTATACTATCCTTTTAAGTTATATGGGAATAAGGAATATTTTTCCGTTTTCCGTTCCTTTCAACATTTATCTTTATTAATGGATCAGTTTTTGGACAAGGAGTATTGATAGAAATATGGCAGGAAAAGACGTTAGCACGATGCTTATTGCACCTAAGATCTGGAAGAATGGACAACTCGTCGCGTGGGATGACGCGAAGATCCATGTGATGTCGCACGTCGTCAACTACGGATCGAGCGTTTTCGAGGGAATTCGTTGTTACACGACCGCGAATGGCCCTGCGGTCTTCAGGTTGACGGAACATATGCAGCGGCTGCTCAATTCCGCAAAGATCTATCGAATGGACTCAAAGTTCACTCGCGAGGAATTCTGCAAAGGAACGATCGATGTGATCGCGGATAGCGAACTCGAACATTGCTACATTCGTCCGATAATTTTCCGCGGCCTTGATGAAGAAAAGCCCGCCTTCGGCGTCAATCCATTTCCGAATCCGATCGATTCTTGTATTGCTGTTTGGCAGTGGGGAAAATATCTTGGCGACGAAGCCATCGAATCCGGAATCGACACTTGTGTCTCCAGTTGGACGCGGATCACGTCAAATTCAATGCCTGCGATGGCAAAGGCAGGCGCGAATTATATGAATTCGCAGCTCATCAAAATGGAGGCTCTGCTCGGCGGATTCTCTGAAGGCATCGCGCTAGACGATCGAGGGTATCTATCAGAAGGTTCCGGCGAAAATCTATTCCTCGTGAACAACGGTAAGTTGATCACGCCGCCCCTTGGCGCATCGATCCTTCCCGGCATCACGCGCGATTCGGTTATACAGATCGCACGCGAACTTGGCATCGAGGTTATCGAAACCGCTATTCAGCGGTCGGCTCTCTATGTGGCGGACGAAGCTTTCTTCACCGGCACGGCTGCCGAGATCACGCCGATCCGCTCGGTTGATCGCATTATGGTCGGCGCCGGCAAGCGCGGCCCGGTTACTGAGAAGTTACAAGACGAATTCTTCAAAGTCATCCACGGCGAACGCGAAGCTCCGTTCGGCGCCGAATGGCTTACATACGTGAATCCGGAAAAAAAAACGGCTAAAGCTTAGGTAGTTTGAGGCGAATTGTGATCGTTCGGTTGGATCAACCGCTCGTCATTCACAATTCGCCGCTTCCCTATCTCATCCCTTGAGCGAACTGCTCCGTCCCGAAACTCCCGATCCCATTCAGCCTAAAGCTAAAGACGATCTTGTTCTCGCGGCGGGCACCGACATTGAACGTGTAATACTGCAATGCCATCGAACAGCAATCGTACGCATATCCGATCGTGTAAAGCGAGCTGATGAGCGGATTGAGATTCGATGCTCTTCGATTTTCAAAATCAAAGAAGAGAGAAGCTCCGCCGTAAGGCCCCTTGTCTCGATTGCCGACGAAGATCGACGGGCTCCATTGGGCGCCGCGAAGAGTCCCCGGCTCCGACCCATCGGTTTGAGCATATTGCGCAAGCGATGGAATCAGGGTTACACGACGGGTATAGTAAAGCGTCTGGAAGAATTTGAACATCTTCGTGTCGTATCCGACCGTCGCCGAAATAGCTCGGAGCCCATCGCCGTATAATCCCCAATCCATTCTCGTCGAGGCAAATATCGTTTTCTGCGGACGATACGTCGCCTCGATATTGACGGGCGAGAATCTTCTCGCCGCTCCTCCGAACGAATAGAAACTCAAGGCCGTGATCGGCTCGATCTGATTTCGTCGTCCTGCGACAAGGGCTCCGCCGAACGTTTTATCAAAGAAGTACTTTCCGCGGACCGTTATCGAAAATATCTCGTAGGGCTGGATCGAAAGGTTGTCCTTCTTTGTCTCGTCCTCGCTGCTTAACCGCTTCTGAGCCTCCTTCGTAACGGCCTCCGCATAGCGGCGCGTATAGATGCGGTTTGTGATGCCGTATTCGAGTTCGTTCGTGTTCGTGATCGTATCCAGATAGTCGAACCGGATGATCTTGTTGAAATTATCGACGCCTTTCACGAATCGATACGTCAGGAAAGGTTCGATCACGTGTCGAAACTTGAACTTCTTATCCTTGCCGTAAAAATTCTTCGCTAAAGCGACCGGCCGAATATCGAGTGAGAACTGACCGTACTTCCGAATCAGGTCAGTGCTGATCACATTTCTTTGAACGTCGAGCGAATTCGAATAATACGTAACGCGCGCCGACGCAGACGCCGTAAAATTCAAATACTTCGTGTAGAGCGGAACGGTGAATTCCGGATAGACATCCATCCGCTGCATTATCGCCGGCGTGAGAGTCGGTTCCTGTAGATTCTGCCGCCGATAGAGCCCGATGTTGTCAACTTCTTCACGCCTCGAAACGCCTTCAAGCGAAGTCTTGAATGAGAAGTATGCGTTCTTAAAGAAGGAGAGTCGCGAGGGACGCTTCTCGAAGGAGATGCTCGGCAAGTTCCGTGTTTTGACGCGTACGTTCGGGATCGAGATCACCTGCGAACGCGCCAAAATATTCATTGAGTAGTTCGTCCAATTCTTGTTCACAAAAACCTGCGACTTCTCGATGGGCGAAATGATCTGCTGAATCCCTTCGAGAAACACCTGGCGGAACGCAAGATTCGACGTAATGCGAATGTCAGCGGACGCCGTAAAGCCGTTCGGGAAGAACTGCACGCCCTCTGCAAATACGCTCGATCCGCCCTGATTCGGATGATCCGCGTCTTCACTTGCGCCGAAGATCCTGTCCTTGACCGCAAAAAAACCGATGTTAAAGTACGATCTCGAATTCGACCGTGTCCTAAGTTCAGCGCCGTATCCGAACCCGCGTGAAGTATAGACGTCACCGCGAAACGTAACGTCTGCCGACGGCCCAAGCGTTTGAAAGTACGCACCCGAAAACTGCACGCCCTTTGTCGGTGAAAAGCCGAAAGCGGGCGTCAGAAAGCCTGATTTGCGATCCTCTTTGTCGATCGGCAGCGAAGCAAACGGAAGGGCGATGATAGGCACGTCCTTGATCTTGAATTTTACGCCCTTTAGCTTTACGCGGTCGCCGATCTTGATGCGAGCGGACTTTGCCGCGAAGCTCCATTTCGGCACAGCCTCGTCGCAGGCAGTGAACTCCGCATTGGTCACGTGCAGCTCGGTCAGCGAAACTCGTTCGACTCGCGCCGCGGTAAAGTAAAGCACCGTGCCGTCATTCGTCTGATTGGTAAAGCCCGTCGCATCTTCGAACCAACCGAGCTTTGTCCTGTAATTCCACTCAGAGCGAACGCCAGTGATCCGTTCGTCATTTCCCTTATCGAAAATGACGTTGCCGGTCGCGACCATCTTGTTCTCCGCCTCGTAGATGACGATCTTGTCGGCCTGCATTCGATAAATGCCGTAGTGTGCATCGGCATTGCCTTCGTGCGTAACTACGCGATGGCCGGCCGCACCTTCGACCGATTGCCGTTCGGAATAGACGACAACTTCGCCGTCGCCGCCTTCAGGCTCGACATTGTCCTTCTTCTTTTGAGCGGTCGGAGCGATGACACTCTTTTCCGGTGAGATCGGATTGATATTGGGCGTGTCGGTTATCGGATTCGAGACTTGGCGGTCAACCGGATTCGTCTGCTGTGCCCAAAGCGGCGCACACAGTAATAACGGGAGGATCAATATGCAGCAAGCCAGGCAAAATCGCATCAAATGATCAGAGATTCTCGTCTAAAAAAGATGCTAACATGAACGCGGTTCAGATCTAAATCGGACAAATAACCACTTGTCGTGCGGCGTAAAGAACGCTCGGCATTAGGAGAGTTCGAGCAGGAAATAGTTCGTAGCGTCGATTCGTATAAGCCGCCCTTGAGAATACGGCGCAAGCATGAAAAGTTTCGGGTCATAAACCGTCCCATCAAGCCCGCTATCGCCCGACGTCTCGCTTTGGGCGGTCAGTTCACTCGGATACCAGCTTTCGGGCGAAATACTTACTTTTCCTTTTGCAGGCCCTGATCCGGCAGTGATCTTGTCCGCATCTTCCGGCGAGAATCGCAGAACGGCGACGATCTTGTTCGAACCATTTTCCTTCTTCCATGCGAGATCTTCTGTCTCGTAGGGAACGTTTATCAGCATCTTGAGTTCTTCAAGATTTGAATTCGCCGAATTCAATTCGGCATTTGCATTTGTATTCGCGTTGATCGGACGATTGGCAGTCTCCTGCGTGCCGGTGGTGCAGCCGTATGCCGTTAGAAGTATCGAGATCAAAAAGATTCGGGCGATTATCACAATTTTGCAAAGGGAGAAACGGTGTCGGACTTTAGATGACCCTTTCACATTACAGAATTGTCATACGTAACGCAAAAGCCAGCAGATCGAGCTGACGCCCTAGGCATTCTCGTTTTCAAACCCGAAATCGTGATATTCTATCGGTTGTGGCTGATAGACCATCCGTTATGACTCCAGAGACAAAGCAGGCTCGAACCGCCAACACCAATGAAAAAGAGCGTTGGGAGACCGAAACGCTAAATCCGTCCCTCGATAAACGGGGCGAAAGGAAGACGGCATTCGAAGGCGTTTCCCTCGAAGCGGTCGATGGGTTGTACTCGGCTACGGATAGCGACGGCATCGAAGTCGGCTTTCCGGGCGAATTTCCCTATAAGCGCGGCATTCACCCGACAGGCTATCGCGGAAAGCTTTGGACGATGCGGCAATTCGCCGGCTTTTCGTCGCCGGAAGAGACGAATCGGCGTTTCAAATATCTAATGGCCCAAGGCCAGACAGGCCTGTCCGTGGCCTACGACCTTCCTGCCTTGATGGGCCTCGATGCCGATTCGCCGCTCAGTGAAGGCGAGGTCGGAAAATGCGGCGTTGCCGTCTCGTCACTATCTGATTTCGAGGCACTTTTTGACGGAATTCCCCTCGACAGCGTTACGGTCTCGCAGACAATAAACGCTCCGGCACCGATATTCCTCGCGATGTATCTGGTGGTTGCCGAGAAGCAAAAGGCCGACTTTAAGAAGATCTCCGGCACGCTGCAGAACGATATTCTAAAAGAATATATAGCCCAAAAGGAATGGATCTACCCGATCAAGCCTGCGATGAAGCTTGTCATAGACACGTTCGAATATTGTTCGCAGTATGTCCCGAAATACAATCCCATCTCCGTCAGCGGCTACCACATCCGCGAAGCGGGAGCGACCGCCCTTCAGGAGCTTGCGTTTACGCTCCGCGACGGCGTCGAATATGTGCAATACGGCGTTGACCGCGGTATGGATGTCGATGAATTCGTGCCGAGGCTTTCGTTTTTCTTTAACGCGCATAACGATTTCTTCGAGGAAATCGCGAAATATCGCGCGGCGCGCGTGATCTGGGCTCGGACGATGAAAGAACGCTTCGGCGCAAAGGATCTGCGAACGATGCAGCTGCGTTTTCATACGCAAACTGCGGGAGTTTCTCTCACAGTTCAGCAGCCGCTGAACAACATCGCGCGCGTCGCGATACAGGCGCTCGCGGGCGTACTCGGCGGTACGCAATCTTTGCACACGGATTCTTACGATGAGGCCCTCGCTCTGCCGACAGACAGCGCAGCCCTGATCGCCCTTCGAACACAGCAGATCATCGCAGAAGAAACCGGCGTTGCGAACACTGTCGATCCGCTCGGCGGAAGCTACTATCTCGAATCTCTTACGGAGAAAATGATCGCCGGGTGCTTTGATTACTTCGATAAGATCGATGGCTTCGGCGGCATGGTTGAGGCGATCGAGGCGGGCTTCCCGCAACGTGAGATCCAGGAATCTGCGTACCAATATCAAAAGGCCGTTGAGCGGAACGAGCAGACGATCGTGGGCGTAAATAATTACGCGATGGCCGAAGAGACTCACAAGACCGAGATCCTGCAGATCGACGAGGGCGTACGCGACCACCAACTTTCGCGGCTCCGGCGGACGAAAGAAACTCGAGACAACGGATCTGTTGCAAACTCTCTCGAAACTCTTAAGAAAGCCGCTTCGGCAAATGAGAACACAATGCCCGCGATCATCAGCGCAGTCGCCGCTTACGCGACCGTCGAAGAGATATGCGTCGCTCTTCGAGATGTTTACGGCATATACGAAGAACCTGCCTTTTAGCGTAAAGTCTAAGTTCTCGCTGTTTGCCTGTTAGCGTGACCCGGAAATTTTCCAGATCGATTAGCTGCTTCTACCCCTCGGCTGAGAGATACGATGCCAACACGATCAGACAATTATTCTCTCGGCGCGCAGGGCGAGGCTCTTGCAGCGGACTACCTGAAATCTCTAGGCTATCGCCTTGTGTTGACGAATTTCAAGGTTCCGGTCGGACGCAATCGCGCCGGAGCGGCGGTTACGGGTGAGATCGACATTATCGCCCTCGACGGACGTACACTATGCTTCGTCGAAGTAAAGACGCGGCGGTCTGATGATTTCGTACCGGTGATCGCGGCGGTTGATAAACAAAAGATGCGGCAGATCTCGCGAACCGCGCGAGTCTATCGACGGCTATTCGCCGTAACGGAAATGCCCGTTCGATACGATGTGGTTACTGTTCTCGCACCGAAGGATTCAGAGCCGAAGATCACATTGACGAAGGCATTCTGGAACGAAGCAAGTTTGAAGAAGCGCGTGTGGACGTCGGACAGATGGATGTTTTAGCTCCTAAACAATGCGAAGCGACGGCGCGGAACCGCTCGATCGAACTTCGATTCAAGAATGACGACGCCCGCACGCTCGAGATCTGGCGGCGTGAAGGCGACACGACCGGTTGGGAACTGATAGCGACGACGAGCCGGACACGATTCATCGATCGTCCGATAAAGCCCGGCCAATATTACGAATACCGAACTCGCACGAAAAAGGGCGAGGTCGTTTCCGACTTCTCGCCCTCAACTGTAATCTACGGAAAATGACGCTTACTTTATCTCCCAAGACGTTCCGATCGTGAATGAACGTCCGCGTGCAGGCGCAAAGTTGAACTGCTCGCTGTACGCTCGGTTGGTCAAGTTCGAAACACCGACGTTGACGTTGAAATTAAATCTCTCGCGTCGGAAATAATAGCCGCCGGACACATTGTGCGTTACGAACCCAGCCTCAGGTCCGCCGTTACCGCCTTGATTCACGGGCAGCAGGAATTGCGGTGAAAGCCGTCTTTGCTCGGCAACAATGCGCGCCGTGTAGTCGAAGAAATAATTTCGTCCGAAATTCTGCCAGCGGACGCCGATGTTCGTCCTGAACGGGCTGATAATATCGAGCGGAACATTCTTCTGCGTATCATCGCCGCGAAGGTAGCTGAAGTTTCCGTTCGGAGTAAGCAGACCGAGACGAACCTTGATAGGAACCTCGAACTCAGCCTCGACGCCCTGTATGCGTGCCTTGTCAACGTTCTGCGTTTGATATACGCGAACCGGGTCGCGGCCGGGAGGCGAACTCACGATCTGGCAGTTGTCCGGATCATAAACAGTTCCCGGCTGGACGATAAAGATCGGGCACCCGCGACTGTCAAAAGCTGCCGGCGTTGACATAAAATTCTCGTAGTTATTACGAAAGTATGTTGCCGAAGCTGAAAAATGCTTGTTCTTGAAGCGGACGGTCGTGTCGAAATTGACGCCGGTTTCGGGCTTGAGCCTCGGATTGCCGATGACAAATCCGCCGATCGAACCTGAATCGGTAAAGAATATCTCGAAGATATTCGGCGTGCGGAACGAACGCCCGACTCGAGCCGCGACCGTAACCTCATTCGTAAGGTTATAGACAACGCCGAAATCTCCCGTAACCGCGGTCGTTGCGACGTCCATTCCGTTCGCAAGATCGTCGATGCCGAGGTCGTGTATCTGGTCAGGCCGAAGCTGCGGCAGGTCAAATCCCGTCGTCGGCTGCGCCTTTGTCTTGAAATTATCGACGCGAATTCCGCCGATGAGTTTTAAGCGCTTTGCGATACGAAATTCGTCTTGAGCGAAGGCGGCAAAATTCGCGAGCGTCGCATCCGGCACACTCTTCGAATTATCGATCGACCGCACAGGCGACGTGGGTGTGAACGCGTTAACGATCGTTCGCGTATCCCTATTCGAATCGCGGAAGAAGCTCGCTCCGGCGGTCAGGATATTGCGGCTTCCGATCTTCCAATCGGTTTGTAGGTCCGCGCCGCTCGTACGCGTGTCGGTGATCGTCTCGCTGAACCGATACATTCCGGGAAAGTATGGCATCATCGGCGGAACCGTCAAAACGTTCGTAAAATTGCGATCCTGCTTTTGGTAAAAGCCCGAGATCGAAAGCCGTAAAAGGTCTTTTGTGAGAGACGCCGCGTCATAACGCAAATTCACCTTATCGCGATTCGAAAATGGGAAATTCCCGCTGAATGTGCCCACAAGCCCCGCTGAGCCGATATTCGCGCCGCGACGCCGGTCGTAGGTCGCCTTTATCGTATTCAGATCGTTCAGAAAGAAGCGTGTCGAGATCGAAGTATTGCTGCCGTGCGATTGCGAATTCAGCACCTCGCCTTTGTCCGTGACGCCGATGCCCTGCTCGCGAAGGTCTGCGAGAAACGATCCTTTCGGTTCACCCGTGAAATAATTCCCTGAACGCTCAAGCGACTGTGCCGCCCGGAAAGCAAAGAACCGCGTCGAGCCTGTGAGCGCAACCGAACCACGCAGCGTATCTTCGTTCGAACTGTAGAACGTGTCAAGACGCCCGCCGAATCGAAAGCCTTTATCGCGTCGCGCAGGCGTATCGCTGGTTATAATGTTGATCGTGCCCGCAAGAGCGTCGGTACCGTAGAGGACCGAACCGCTTCCGCGAACGACCTCGACGGATTCAATATCTCCCGCACTCACCAGCCCAGTTTCGACGCCTGATTGCCCGGTCGATGTACGGCTGTTGTTTAGCCGTTCGCCATCGATGAGAATGAGCACGCGGTTGCTGTCGAGTCCGCGGATTCGCGGCCGCACCTGGAAAGCGCCCTCGTTCACGGTCGAAGTTCCGGGCAAAGTGCGAAAAATGTCGCCGATCGTGTTAATGCCCTGTTCCTCGATCTCCCTTCTGCTGACAACTGAGACTGGAACTGCAGTTTCGTCGGCGGTAACTTGAGTTCGAGTCGCTGTTACCGTAACGGCTTCGCTGATGCCGCCGACCTCAAGACGAAACGCTTCGCTTTTGTTCGCACCGGCGGCTAGCGAAACCTCGCGGGTCGCGGATGAAAAGCCGTTAGCCTCGACGCTGATGCGGTAATTGCCAGGCTTCTGGACCGAAAAATGCACGATGCCAGTGTCGCTGGTCATCGCGGTATTTACGCTAAGTCCGCCGACGAAAAGATCGACCTTCGCACCCGCGACCGCAACGTCGTTGGCGTCCTTTACCGCAACTTCGACGCTTTGAGCCGACTGTGCGCGGGCAGAGGCGGCCGTTAAAATAATAAAAAGCGCGCAGAGGGAAACTGCACGAAAAGCTTTCAGAACTGATGATGGCATATCGTTAGTATGTAAATAGCGTCCGGACGGGGCCGCATTCTTTATTTATGAATTTCGAGGGGCGGCATTTGTCTTTCTCCCGACCCATTTTGTGATGCTGGCGAATGTCGCTTTTGCCGCTTCAATGATCTCGTCATCGACGTCTTTTTCTTCCGCAAATCGCGTCAGGCTCTCCCCGAATGCCTTCCACATCGGGCCGGTCTCATGACCGTAGCCCGCGTAAAAGGCCCCGCCGTTCTCCGATGTGATGCCGAGATGCTGCTGCAAATGCCGCGAGATAACCTGGCCGCCGAGCGTCGAACCTTCGATGACGTATAGGCTGCCAAAAGCCTTCGCCACAGTCGAAATATCAGGCAATTCAAGGCCGTGGTCTTCGCGTACGAGACCAAGCACCTTTGCGTCCGCTTCGATGAGCGGAAGCTTCACACGTTCCGAATAATCAAAGCCCGCCGCTTTCATTTCCTCGATCGGCAATTCCGGTTCGAACGCTGCATAATAGCCCCAAAATCGTTCGAGCAGACGCTTATAGTCGTCCAGGTCGAACATCTGGTTCATCACATCCACTGCAGCCTCGACCTCTTCGTGCTGCACACGCGTCTCTTCCTTCAAGTGTTTAAGGATCATAGTAGGATTATTTATTGCAAATGAAAATCGTTTTCAATAAGAGAAGTTACTCCGATACGTCCCCATTGTCAATCCGCTCGATCGTAGCTGCCCGCGCGTGCGATCTGCAACTCATATTGACCTACTATTCGCAAAAAAGCCCTTGCCGATCATCGACAAGAGCTTCTAGATGGTACTTCTAACGGGTCACTTATTATTTCGCGGCTCCGGATATCGCGATCCGTGCGTTTGCCGATTCCAGCTTTTGCTGAAGAGGTGCGTTCTCTTCGACCGGAGAAGAGGCAGCGGCCGCGAGGGCCTTTTCAGCGGCTTCGCGATCGGTGCGTGCCAGATCTAGATCAACCTCGTCTGAGGTTTCGGCAGTATCGGCGAGCACGGAAACCTTATTCCCGCTGACCTCGACAAAACCGCCCGAAACCGCCAGTTTCTCGGAACCGCCCTTTTGCGAATAGCTCAGAATTCCCGGCTTCAGCGCGGACACAAGCGGAGCGTGATTCGGGAAAATACCCGCTTCGCCGCTAGCCGTCGGCACGGTAACCGAGTCCACTTCCGCATCAAAAACCCGTTTCTCAGGTGTTACGATCTCAAGCTTCAACATAGGTCTTAAGTCCATTGTCCGAAGCCGAATATCCGCGATGCCTCATTGGATATTCGACTTCGGACGAAATTTTAGGCGGAAGCCGCCATTTTCTTCGCCTTTTCGCGGGCCTGCTCGATGGTTCCGACCATATAGAAAGCCTGTTCCGGCATATCGTCACATTTGCCGTCGAGGATCTCGCGGAATCCCTTGATCGTGTCCTCGACCTTAACGTATTCGCCCTTAAGTCCCGTGAACTGCTCACCGACCGTGAAAGGCTGTGAGAAGAAACGCTGGATCTTTCGTGCACGAGCTACGGTCTGTTTGTCTTCTTCGCTAAGCTCGTCGAGACCGAGAATTGCGATGATATCCTGCAGGTCCTTATAACGCTGTAGAATACGCTTAACTTCCTGAGCCGTATTGTAATGCTCGTCGCCGACGATCTGCGGATCGAGAATTCGCGAATTCGACGCGAGCGGATCGACCGCCGGATAAATTCCAAGCTCAACGATCTGCCGAGAGAGAGCGGTAACTGCGTCGAGGTGCGCGAAGGTCGTCGCGGGCGCCGGATCTGTGTAATCGTCCGCCGGCACGTAAACTGCTTGGATCGACGTGATCGCACCTGTCTTGGTCGAAGTGATACGCTCCTGCATCTCGCCCATTTCGGACGCAAGATTGGGCTGATAACCCACAGCGGACGGCATACGACCGAGAAGTGCGGACACTTCGGAACCTGCCTGCGTAAACCGGAAGATGTTATCGACGAAGAAAAGCACGTCGTTGCCCTGATCGCGGAAATATTCAGCGACCGTAAGGCCCGAGAGAGCAACGCGAAGGCGTGCTCCGGGAGGCTCTGTCATCTGACCGTAGATCAGCGAAACCTTGGAGTCCTTTAGCTGAGCTTTATCGACCTTTGAGAGGTCAAATGCCCCGGTCTCTTCCATCGTATGGTTGAAACTTTCTCCATATTTGATGACGCCGGATTCGACCATTTCTCGTAGAAGGTCATTCCCCTCGCGGGTACGTTCTCCAACGCCGGCAAACACCGAATATCCTTCTCGGCCCTTAGCAACGTTGTTGATAAGCTCCATAATGAGAACGGTTTTGCCGACGCCCGCACCGCCGAATAGGCCGATCTTTCCGCCGCGGAGGAAGGGTTGAACAAGGTCGATGACCTTGATCCCCGTCTCGAACATTTCGAGCGAGGTGGACTGTTCGTCAAATGACGGAGCGTGGCGGTGGATCGGATAGCGTGTCTCGGTCATGATCTCGCCGAGTTCGTCAACGGGATCGCCGATGACGTTCATCACGCGTCCCAGCGTTGGACCGCCAACCGGCACCGTGATCGGGCCGCCGAGGTCGAACGCCTTCATCCCGCGAACCATGCCGTCGGTAGGCAGCATCGAGACCGCACGAACGCGGCCTTCGCCAAGATGCTGCTGCACCTCAGCGACAACGTCGATTTTTTGCTCGACGTCAAAACCTTCGCTCGATATACGCAGTGCCTGATAGATCGGCGGCAAGTAATCCGAGAACTCAACGTCAACCACAGGCCCGATGATCTGAACTACTGTCCCGACCTGACTATTTCCTTCATTCGCCATTCTTTTTAAAGGTGCTCCTCTTAAATTGAGAAAATCTATAAATTTACAAAGGAGTTAGAATACCATAGCTCGTGCATCCGCACAAAGCGGCAGGCACCCTCGGAACAACGATTTCATTGTTCCCCAAAGAGCACTCCAACGAACAAGCATGAGCCCGGACGCCAAGGCCTAGATCGTCTACTGGCTCCTGAAAAACCATTGACCGAAATCGCGAGCCGCTGGTAAACTTTTAGCAACCTGGAAAGTATCGGACAAAACTTGGAAAGTATGGAAGAGTATTACTTTTATCGCCCACAACCATTTGATTCCATCGCCTCGATCGCTAGGATGTTCTTGTTGACAGAACAAGAGGTCTGGGATACGAATCCTCAATGGAAGAATCTGCCCATGGTCTTACTCCGGCCAAGCGCGAGAGAGGAAGTGCTCCTTCCGCTTAAGATCGATAAGGTGCCATTCTTCTTTCTATACCGCTCTAGGCTAACGCGACGGCGAGTTTCAACTACGACCGCATACTCGCCAGGTTGGTTTCCTCCTAAACCTGCGTTTGGCTCACCGAGTAAGCCCTTGAGCACACTGCTTGCGAAGCTTGGGAATCCTAAGTATAAAGTGAAGAATCCGGGTGCCTACCATAGTCCAATCGAGTTCACCGATGGTTGGGCAACACGGAATATTTCAAAGGTTTATATAAAGCAACTAGACGGGGTACCTTTATACAGCAAAAATGGAACAAAATTCGGCGGAAATTTGAGTTTTTATAAGCCGGCACATCTTGCGATCAAGAATCTTTTCGAAGCGTGGGAAAAGGCTCGCCTCGTGCCGAAGATCCTTACATTTGAAGGCTCTTTCAACCCTCGTGTCATCAAATCGGGAACAACGCCAAGCAACCACAGTTTCGGGACCGCGTTCGACATCAACGGAACTTGGAATCCAGAAGGACATGCCCCTGCAGGTATCGGAAAAGAAGGCTGCCTAATGGAATTCGTGCCCATTGCAAACGAGCATAAGTTCTATTGGGGTGGATTTTACAAGGATGGTATGCATTTCGAGTATGCAGGACTCTAATAAAACAGCCGATGGTCTCCTTCCCAAACGAGCGATATTCGTTGCTCTCGTTGCGGGAGCTATTACTCTTTCCTGCACGACCACTTCCGAAGCGGTCTCAGATCAGCCAAGAAAGCCTCAACAAACTTCCACGATACCGATGTCCACGGGCGCTTCGCCGGTCCCCACCCCCGTAGTCGAGAGGGATGCGCCGAAACGAGCTGTCTCCTTCACGAGTGCCTTCACAAACCTTGGTCCAAGTACATGCAAACCCGTCGGAGAAGGCGAAGAGCCGCCTGAGATCTGCGAGGGATACGCGGGATACAAAGTTTTTGTAAGCTATCACGGTGCCGTTACCCGCATCTATGTTGGTAAAGAGATCAACGACGACCTCGATTCTTGGCTACCCTCCGATTTTCCATCCTTTATTGCCAACCAAGCCGGAACCGGGCAAACGATCGAGTGGCGGCTCGCGAACGGGGTGCCCTTTGCCTGTATCGTTCGCGAACAGATCGAGCGAGGCATCGCCGAGCCTGCCGCAAAAGGCACCACGAACGTCCTAGTTGTGAAAAGCTTGAGAGGTTTTTCTGCGTTTGAATCGAGGATCGACGCCACGAAGTCACTCGTTGCGAACGCTTCTGCGCAGCGGTCCGCCGACTCGAGCTTTAAGCAGTGAACCTCGCCTGCTCCACTACTCCCTTTTCGATTGACATCATCGCGGCGGTTCTAGTAGCCTGAAACCAAATAGATCAGCCGTTCGCGGCGACAATTAGAAACACCAAATTTGACCGACTCACGCAAACTCGAACTTCCCGCCCAAGGCCTCAATACGCTTTTCGGCGTTCAAGACCAGAACATCAAGTTTCTCGAATCGCTCCTCGACGTCCGCATCGGCGTCCGCGGCAATGAATTGCTGATCGACGGCGAGCCGAATGACATCGCGACGGTCGAGCAGATATTGAGCGATTTTCGAGAGGTCTTTGCCGAAGGCAATTCCTTTAGCGACAAGGAGTTAAAGGACGCCTTCAAGCAGATCGCGGAGGATCGGGCGTACAGCCTCAAGGATCACTTTCAGAAGGCGAGGTTCAACCCGTCGGGCAAAAAGACCGTCGCGCCAAAGACCGCCAATCAACGCAAATATCTCGATGCCATCGCAAAGAACGATCTTGTTTTCGGGATAGGCGTTGCGGGCACTGGCAAGAGTTTTTTGGCTGTCGCGATGGCAGTTGACGCCCTTTTCAAAAAGCAGGTCAGCCGGATCATTCTGACACGGCCCGCTGTTGAAGCCGGCGAGCGGCTCGGTTTTCTGCCGGGCGATCTTCAGGACAAGGTCGATCCATATCTGAGGCCGCTTTACGACGCCCTATTCGACCTTGTTGACGGCGAGAAGGTTACTAAGATGCTCGAAAAACGGATCATCGAGATCGCACCGCTCGCCTTTATGCGCGGACGCACGCTCTCGGACGCCTTCATCATCCTCGACGAAGCCCAGAACACGACGGGCGAGCAGATGAAGATGTTCTTGACGCGCATCGGCTTCGGATCGAAAGCCGTCGTTACCGGCGACATCACGCAGATCGATCTTCCCCGCGGCCAAAAGAGCGGCCTCAAAGAGGCGCAACGCGTCCTCGAAGATCTCGAGATGATCGAGTTCGTGTACTTTTCCGAAAAGGACGTCGTCCGCCATAAACTCGTGCAAATGATCGTAAAGGCGTATGAAGAACATTCAAATAGCGACATTGACTAATTTCGCCAGCCGATACATTTCCATTCCCAAGTAAGGAGAGTCGTGCTAAGGTAAGGAATGAGGTTCGCTATGGATTTGGAAGCAAAGATAACAAGCAAAGGGCAGATCACCGTGCCGCTTGAAGTTCGCAAAGAATTGGGCGTGAAGCCCGGCGACAAACTTCGGTTCGAAAGGAACAGCGTTCACGAGATCACGGTTCATCCTGTGAGAAAGCAGAGTCCTTTTGAGAAGTTTCGCGGAATCGGAAATCCCGGCATCGATTCGGGGCGGAAGGCCGTCATCAAGTACGTTCGCGACATTCGCGGTTTTGACCCGGACGACACGACCGAAGAATGATCACGGCGATCGACACGAACGTGCTCATCGCCCTCTGGGATGAGGACGACGCGCTCAACATTCCTGCGCGAAATGCTCTGGATGCGGCTTATGACGCCGGAAGATTGGTGGTGAGCGGAATGGTATTCGCCGAGTTGCTCAGCGGCCCGAGAAGGACCGAGGAAGTGATCGAGGGGTTTCTGGCCGAAGCGGCGATCGCGATCGACTGGGAGATCGATGAACCCATCTGGCGGAATGCCGCAAAGGCTTACCAAGGCTATTCGAAACGGCGGAAGAGGCAAAACCAAAAGGAGCCTAGACGTCTCCTTACAGATTTTCTTATCGGGGCCCACGCTTACGAGAGGAAATACGCCTTGCTGACGCTGGACGCCCGAATATTCAAGATCGCCTTTCCACGGCTAAAGGTCATCAGCGCTTGATCTCGATATTAGCTTCGCCCTAATGATCGTCAATCTCCAGAGAAAACTAAGGATCGACGCGTCGGCACTCGATGGATTCCTTCAGTCGCTTTCTTCCGAGATCGAAGAAGTTAATTCGCGGGAATTCTCGATCGCTTTTGTTTCTGACAAGCGAATGAAGGAGCTTAACAAGTTCTTTCGCTGCAAGGATTCGACCACCGACGTGCTTTCGTTCCCGCACGAGGCCGAGAGCTTCGAACCCGACTCGAACAACCTCGGTGACATCGTCATTTCCGTTGAACAAGCCGCAAAGCAGGCTGCCGAGAACGGTCTCACGCTCGAGGGCGAGATCAAGCAGCTTATACTTCACGGCGTCCTGCATCTATGCGGATACGACCACGAGATCGACGACGGCGAGATGAATGCTCGCGAACTCGAACTCCGCGACAAACTCCGGATCTAGCCCACGAAAGAGCCCCAAATAAAGACAAAAGTGCATTTGTCCGTTTTGTCCGTTTTGTCCGTTTTGTGCATTTTGTGTCGTTTTGTGCAATTTGATACAAAACGTGAAAAACGTGCTTCAAATGCGCGCCCGCGATTCGGTAAGCTTGTTGATGGTTGGTTGGT